>JAAUYH010108930.1_pt1 | contig 38645 bp, 38 predicted proteins | sample 7278061 | NCBI WGS metagenome assembly JAAUYH01 (sample SAMN14350203, study PRJNA611818) | marine sediment metagenome | isolation source: surface marine sediment (0.6m) | place: French Polynesia: Moorea | collected 2018-08
AAAGTTGCTCTATTGATGGCTATGATTCATTAATATTAGAAGCCATGTTAAATTCTGGAATAAATCAAGTCATAACTGATGATGGCGACTATATAACTGTTCCAGGAATCAGGGTATTTACAGCTAATAACAAATTAATCGCAGCAGCAAAATCACAAGGAAAATTAATTCAAAGATAAAAACTTTTTAAAAGTGACGTGTGACATGGTTTCAATGATCCAACACTAGTATTTTTGAACTATTGTACTTTACCGTTGGGTTAATGATATGGACGTTATTTCTGTGAAATCCATTATCGATAGTGACGTTGCAATTTCTACCGCAAAGGGTACGAAATTGTACAAGGAAATGAAAAGACTCTTGGATCAAGACCAAGATTTTTCTTTAGATTTCTCAGGTCTTAGAATCTGCGGAATACCTTTTTTGAGCTTTTCCTTTGGGCAATTGCTCGCTAATGTTGACGAGAATAAAGTCTTAGAAATAGTTGATAATATTCTCAATTTAGATCCTGTTTCTCTGGAAACACTGGATATTATTATCGAGAATTATCAGGAACACTCCAGCATTCCTCCAGAAAGAGTTCGCGCTATTTCTGACAAAATGACTGAATCTATGGCTAACGGAAACAGAGGTTGGCTAGATTAAATCCACTTGATAAAGTTGGCTTAAAGCTCCATAAAAAGGGGCTTTTTTTATGCTCAAAAACAAAATCATTTATCAAAATTGTTGCCTAATTCTTCTATGATTATCGCCTGACGTTGTTGATAAAGTTGCTCTGCTTCATCGACTAATTCGGACAGTTCTTTAGGTTGCTGGAAAACTTCATCAGGCTGGGCATAGGGATCTGTTTTCCCTTCTAGCTCTTGGATGAACTCACTCAACTGCTGTTCCGTATAGGGATAGAGCAAGCGAGTTAGTCTATCTAGGGACTCTTGGGTTTTCTGATCGAATTCCTGGCGACTTTCTGCTAGCTGTTCAGAAGTTTTTGTAGCAGCATCAACTGCTGTATTCCCGCTAAAATGAATCATGTAATTGACACACTGATTCAAAATATCTTGCTTAAGTTCGCTAGGGATTTGGTCTAAGTATGACAAAATTTCATCCTTGTTTTTTCTATCGGATGATACTCGCTTCAGGTTCATATGACTAATAATTTTCCGACATTGTTTCTTACTTTGAAGAGATGTAAATTAATTAATAATTGCTAGATAAATATCTGATAAATAGTTTCTCTTTTGTATATAGTTAAAGGTGTTGATTTTTTTATTATTAATAGTAAAGAACAAAAATTATCGAAGCTTAATAATAGTAACTGAATATTGAATCTCTGAGAAAAAGCTTTGAAAGAAATCTAGTTTAACTTTTGTGCTAGGAAACATACAATTTTACTGTCAGAATCTTTGATCAGTTTTTGTTTTTCACTTCTATGCATTTTGCCAAGGATGTTAGAAATCCTAATCAATAACTGAACATCCTCCCATTCACTCAAAAACTCAATGAGCACTACTTTGTGACGCACGAGTAAAGCATAGAGTAGAGGACGTTTTTTGCCTCTTTGTGGAGTAATTCTAAAATGGCGAAACATTCGCGAAAAATGTTTTCGCACATTTTGTTCGGTTGTATAGAGAGACTTGGCGATTTCGAGATCGCTTTGACCGAGAAAACCTCTAATCAAAATTTGCCAATGATCTCCATCTAAGGCTTCAATCTTCTCTCGAAAAGTATCCGCGTTCATATCTTTGGTCATCGATATCTTTGCTCCCTAATTTTAGTTCGCAGACATTTCTCATTGTAATAGAAATTCAAAAAACCTAGATTACGATGCTTCTATGTGAGTATTTGTGCCAAAAAAAGGTTTTCTGTAAAAACTGCCTTAGTGTTTTTACAGTAACAATTTTAGATTTTAGGCACTGCCTTATGCCGAACCTCGAACTATCTCCACCGCTTCTACTAGTCACAAAACATCATCGCTCTCTCGACGATATCAAGATGCTGATTCACGAGCATTATCAGCTACAGCAAGAAGCCATTAGGCAATCTTTAATCCAGGCCAAACTCATGGGAGATCTCTTGTTTGAAGCCAAGGGGCAACTAAAACATGGGCAATGGTCTAACTGGCTCAAAGAAAATTTCCCCTTTTTTGGCGAAACAACCATTCGCAACTATATGCGAATCTCGCAAAACTGGGAGTTGCTCCAAGAAACGGCAACAATTGCCGATTTGACAGTTGTAAAAGCCCTCAAAATTTTGTCCAAGAAGCAAAAGGCTGAAAAACTGCTGCAACCTTATGCTGCTCCCACCGAAGACCTCCTGAGTTTTCTGGCAGATGCCGAGCTACAACTCAAACACTTCAAAACCATCAATTGGCAATCCGCCATTTCGGAACGTATCTCTCCCGTACTAGATAAGCTAAACAAGACTGAAAAGCAGCTTAACACACTAAAACTAACGATCTCTCGCTGCTTTCGTTAGGGATTAGAGACTCCTACATCACAGGAAACTGCGAGCAAGTTTATGTCTTTCAATCAGACTTAGCTTTCTAATTTTTTAGCGCGTTCCCTTTTTGGGACAGGCGATCTCAGATCGCCAAAACATTTTCCTATCACCAAAAGAATTTATCATGATTCCACTAAAGAAAAACAGGCTCACCATCTTTCTGTGCCTTATCTTAGGGCTATCTGTGGGCTGTACCCCCGAAACCCCCACATCCGTCATCCTAGACGAAGGTGAGGCTACGGAATCTGCCGTGGAGGAACTACCTCGCGAGCAGTATATAGCTTGTCCGCCGCCGCCTCAAAGGCCAAGCAGTATTCACCATAGCCATGCTGGCCGAGAGCGGCATATTACCAAGACCATCACCCTTGTTGATGCTGAACCGCTGTTAGATCTCCTTGGTACATATGGCGGCGAAATATCTATTAGCGAGCCTGTGCGTGTTCAGCTCAATGCACCGCCACACAAAGTTCATGAGGAGCTGCACAAGCTAAAAATGATCACGCCGCCTGAATGGGGAGGAAGCAGCAATTAGAGTTTCATCTGCGTTACGGGAACGGTCTGTGTGCAGTTCGTTCCCTTTCTTAAAAAGAGCTAAAAGCTCCTTGTAAAAAATCAACTGACATTAATACCCATCATGAAAAAACTTCGAGAATCGATCTCTGAGGGATGGATTCGACTGTCTATATATGCGGACAAAAAACTAGAGAAATACTGGTTTAACGTTCTGTTATCCATCGCGATTATTGCTACCTGGTCGCTCTTTGTCACTTTAATCCTCCATCATACCGACGATCCCTTTGCTTCCTTGATATGGCTATACGAGCGGGAGAAGGTAGCGGCGGTAATATTTGTCGCTTTTGCTGTTGGTTTGGGGACTTTTTATCGTAGCAAAGGTAAGAAAACCGCCAATCAGACAAGTATTCTGCTGATTATTTGGCTGCTGGTCATGGGCTGTGTGTACGGCGAATTATACTACCTAGAGTCATCGGCTGCTGCTAAGGGAGGCTCAAATGAAGTTTTCTTTATCCATCTGTGGCGCAGCCATACTTGGTGGCTGGGGGGATGGTACAGCGTAGTAGCCTGCCAGACCCTGTTGTGGATCTTTCGCGGTGGGCGGGCCAAACTGCGGCATTATTGGTCTCTGTTCCTATCAGGCTTTATCCTACTAGCCATTGGCTATGGGCTGAGTTCGCCCTTGGCCTTTCTGGTAGCCCTGATTGTTCCCCATGAATTCTTCAATCGGTGGCTTAAAGCCGCATCTGAGAAAGATTCTGTCCAGCGTGGGATTAAGGTGCTGACGACCAAAGAAGCCAAGTGGGACTCTCGCAAAAAACTGGGCGGAAAAAGCCTTCGCGCTGCCTATACCTATGAATTGGGAGGGGTAACAAGACCCGTTAGCGATCTCACCACTCATTTTGTGGCTATCGGGTCGGCTGGGTCGGGAAAATCCATTACCTCGAAATTGATTGCCCAAACTTGTCTGCCGATGGTGATTCCTGACACGCCGCTGCGCGCTATTTACTTTGACCCCAAACATAATGCCTACACCGACATCTTGGGGATGTATCCTATCAGTGCCGATGTTGTCATTTGTAATGCTTTTGACCGTAGGTCGGCACGGTATGATTTGGCGGTCGATTTCACTACCTTGGCTCACGCTCAAGCGTTGGGGTCGATTCTCATCCCCGAACCCCAGGGAGGAGAAAAAGGAGACCGCTTTTTTCATTTGGCGGCTAGTAACTTGCTAACGGGCATTGCTTTCCTGTTTATGATTAAAGCCCCTGATCAGTGGCGGCTTTCGGATTTAGTCCGCGCCTTTGATAGCGAAGCGGTGGTGAGAGCTTTGTTGGGTAGCCATCCTGAAACGAAAGTCTACCTGACCTCCCTGGGCACTGACAAAACGGCAGCCAATATTCTCTCCAGTGCCCTGGCGGAAATTAACCGCTACCGAGCCATTGCTGCGCTGTGGGAGCATAGCTCATCGGTCTTTAGCATCAAAGACTGGCAAGCGGGGGGCAAAATTCTCATTTTAGGTGAGGCAGAAGAGGCTCGCCCTGCTATGAATGCCCTGAATACGTTGGTTTTAACCCGTATGGGCCAGCTACTGTTACAGGAAGACGATCATCTTGACCCCAGAACCTTTATCTTCCTGGATGAATTACAGAGTATCTATATTCCCATATTAGAGGAGCTAGCCACCAAGGGCAGATCGAAGGGAATCTGCTTGATAGCAGCCTTTCAGTCGATTCAGGGCCTTTATAAAAAATACGGCAAGGAAGCCGCTGAAAGCATGCTGGGCCAATTCCGCCAAAAGGCTTTTCTTAAATGCTCGGATGTGGAAACAGCGGAATGGATTAGCAAAACGATCGCCGACAACGAAGTTAAACGCCAGAATATGTCCACGGTGTGGAAGGAAGGTTCAGGGAGAGTGATTACCTGGTCGGAACGCACAGGGGGCAATCAAACCATCCAACAGGTGCGGGCCGTACTACCAACAGAGCTGTTACATATCCCTGCGATTAATCCGCCGACGAATCAAGGTTTGACGGGGTTTTATCAACTGGACAAGCTTCATAAACACTATGAGCCGTGGGACAAGCTGATAGCCAAACTGCAACCACGCGACGACTACAGTACTGATTTTGACCCCGCCCCTGCTGATTGGCAGCGGCTTCAGCCCTGGACGGAAGATGATTGGGAGCGTTTGGGCATTACCGATGTGATGCGACAAGTCTCTCAAACTGACAAATTACTACCCTTTAGTACTCCGATGGAGATCGAAAATGACATTCAACCCCTATAAATTACTTGCAGGCATTTTTACCATCACCTTAACCTTTTCGCTCCTTGGCTTTACCCACTATCAGGCATTTCGTTTGGGGACTGCCGCTATGGATAATCCCTTAGCCCACACCTGGCAGATGTTAAATGGGACATCGTCAACCACTGAAGCCGACTGTCCTTGTCCTCACCAAGATGAAGAAGAAGATGGCATCGATCATTGGTTTGAGGAGCTGTATGAGGCGGGGATGAGTCACGACAATCCCCAATAGTGGATCGTTCTTAACGAGATATCAAAAAAACTCTTGAGGCAAAAGCGTGGATCAGCTCCGCATTTATCAAGAGTTTTCATTTACCTTTTCAAATATTTTTCCATCAGTTATGAATATTAACTTTGCTTTAAATCCTAAAGGAGGGGTCGGAAAATCGTTTTATTTGCGCGCTCTTATTCAGTATTATCTGGATCGTGGTCAAGATTTTATCGCCTTCGACTGCGATCGCAATAACCCTGATATCTATCGCTGCTATAAGGGTGTCACGACTGTCAAACTGGCCATCTTCTCCGAAGCGCAAAAATACGAAGACAGCGCCAATGCCATTTTTAATACCGCCCTCAACCATACCACCCTGGTTAATTTGCCAGCCCAGGTACATGAGCCCTTGCGAAAATGGATCTTCGACAATGAATTGTTGGAAGCGGGGCAAGAAACGGGGGTGGGTTTTCACTTCTGGTATGTGACCGATTCAGGCTATGATTCTCTAAAACTGCTGCGGAAGACCCTGCAACTGTACCAGCACCATGTCACCTATACGGTGGTCAAAAACTACGGCAGAGCGACCGATTTTGATGCTTTGGATAATGATGAATCTCTCCAGAGCTTACTGGAGCAGTATGATGTACAAACTATCTCCTTCCCCTGCTTTATCGGCTCATCTCTACGGAATACCATCGATGCTGAGTCGTTGAGTTTTGGCGAAGCCCTCCACCACGAGGGTTTTGGCGTGATCGATAAACAGCGCATCAGGAAGTTTCTTCGGGAAACCTACAGCGAGATTGATCGCGTGCTGCAAAACCCCATTTTAGTGTCTTAGGGAGGGGGGAAACCATGAATAACGGCACATACCCCTCCCCTACCCCGCAAGACCTGTTAGATCGGGTTCTGGCGGGGAAACCAGCGGATGTTAAAGCGCGGGTGCTCGATTTGGTACTGCGCCTTCAGATCAATCCCAATGACGAACTCTTCTTGTTGATGATCGGGCTGAATTACCTGGTGCTGCTGGTAGAGGATGCCCCCGATGACTGGCAAGACCTGTTTATCAACTTTCAAGACGAATTAGAAAAATGGACAGATATCCATCTCGAAACGCTAAATTCCATCGTTCAGAAAGCCGAGCAGGAAAAGACCCTGGCGGAAAACTTGAAACGGCTCGTCAACACCTTGAACACCTCGGCAACGTTCTGGAACAAACAGATCGAACGCTTGGAGACCTCAGCCCCGCCGTCCACAGCCTTGAGGCCAATGTGCTGGAAACGCGAACGCTGGGAAGTGTTAGAGAACCAGATCGTCAACCAACAACAGACCACGGCCAAACTGGTGCAGTTTCACCGAACGCTGAACCAGAAATTGAACGTTAGGATTGTTCTACCAACTTGGGTGGTGGTGGTGCTGGTAGCCCTTACCCTGAGTAGTATCCATACCTATTCGCTGCTGGATGAGATTAGCCAGCATCTTGGGATGTAACCACTCAATTTTGATCGCTTAAGCTAGAAGTATGGTCTCCTGACCTGCTTTTCTGGCAGCGGCGATCATTTCTCTTTTTTCTCCCAGTGCCGCCAGTTCTGCCTGACGTTCCTTCAGGCGACGCTGGCGTTGTTCTCTCTCCTTAAGTGCCCATTGGTAGGTTTTCTCCATCTCTTCGTACTTGCACAGGTAGAGATGATAGTCGAGAGCATAGCCCTCTAGCAACCGCCAGAGCCTTCCTGAATTTGGGTTTACAGGATGCAAACTGAGCATACCGACTCGCCGTATAAACCGTGTTAAGAAAGGAATGTAGAACGGCCTTCTATATTCCCTGCGGTTGTTGTCAATCAGCTCATCCATGTCCTTGACCCCGTTAGGTTCGACATACCCCAATGCTCCTGGAGAGTCTTCGTCATCATTACCATAGGTAGCCAGAAGCTCGGCCTGGCCTTCAGGACTTTCCAGGTAGGCCTCCCGTTCTTTGATGTGGCGGCGAATATCCTCCTGACGATTGGTTCCATGCTTCTTGAAGTGTAACTCGTCGAGGTATTTTTCCTCTTTCTGCTCAAGAGCTGTTAAATAGGCACTATACCCATCGACAAAAGGCCCTTTTCGCCGTTGATAGTCCGCCGTCTCAAAAACGGAAATTCCCCTTTTACGATAAGCTTCGGCTAGACGATACGGTGCGAACCATTCAACAGAAAAACTCTCTGGATTGCCATACATAGAATAAATCAAGATCAAAAAGTTTTGTTCCATTGGAATGTATTGCATCTCAATAGCTTACGAAGTCAGACTAGGTAAGTCAACGGTCGATCTCTTCAATTTCACGCCCAGAACGGGATGTATTTTGCATAATTTCTTTGGTTGTATCGTGAAAGGTTTCCTCTTTCATCTTTCCTTCCACCTGGTCATAAGAAAGCTGTAAACGATCTAAGCGAGTTTCTTTTTCGGGGATAGAATTCTTGCTTTTGAAATCTTGAACTGACTGCATCTTTTCGCCAAAAGACGTTTGCTGCTGATTCTCTGCCGTCAGGTCTTTCATAAAGCGTTCGCTTAACCTTTGAGAATTATTCATCTCTGGGTTTAATTCCCGCAGTGTGCCGACAATATACTTTTCCTCGTGCCCTGCCTGAACCAATTTGGTGGCAACACTTTTAGTGTTTGGGGCCTTTCCCGCTTCGATGCGCCTGCCCATTTCTAACAGATATTCTGTTGTGGTTGGTGAGTCGTGCCACTGGGCATTATCCGCTTTGTAGGCGCGTAGCGTCTGCTGTGCCAACTCTTGCGATTCCTTGGTTTTGGCGAGGCGGTAGGTTTCGGCAGCCTGCTGAAGCTGCTTAAAGTCCTTGATCTCTTCAGGATTAATCTTGATGTCTCGTAGTTCTTTGGCCTGAGACTGTTGCCAATTCCGCATCTGGTTATGGAGCTTGGCGTGTCTTTCGTCTAGTGAGCCAATGGTGCGCTGAAGGTATTCCTTAGCTTGCCCGTCTGTAGCGGGGTCGAGAATTTCGAGCTTTTGCCCTTGATGCTGGACTTGTTTCTTGAATGAGGGATAAATCGCCCCTTTCTCGATCGCCTGCTGAACGGATTTTTGATCAAACCCATCCATAAACAGCCGCTGGGAGGCAAATTGATCGAACTGCACACTCCGCTGGGGGTGTTTGGCAACGTCGTAGTAGTTATCGCCCAATTCTCGACGGGTTTGATCGAGCAAATAATGATATTTATCCTGTGCTGTACCGCTCATCAACGTTTTGCGGTATTCATCAGCGATGGCACGGCTCTGTTCTAATCCGTTATTAAACTGCGGGTGATCTGCTTTTTTGGATAGGACTTCTTCTAAGGAAGGCCCTTTATGACGTGCCTGCTCTATTTTTCGGGTTAAGTCATCAATCTCTGCTTGGTTTGACCAGCGGACTTCATCCAGCAGTGCTGGTTTCTCTCCTTTCCCCGAACTGTAGGCATGGTGTAGCTGTTTTTCCAGGGAACGGATTTCTTTCCCTCGCTGTTTAACAGCAACTTCGTGAAAGGCTTTGCCTCTGGCTGCTTTTTCTTCAGCAGCCTGGGTGAGTTTGGCCTCTTTGATAAAATGCCAGACTTGTTTGCCGTATTGATAGGCTTCAGGAGCATGAGCAGCAATTTTCGCACCTCGACCTAAAGGGGTTAAGCTGGCGACTCCCTTGACCCCTTTGGCCGCATAACCGCCATATTTAGCTGCCTTGGGATATTGCTGTTGCCAGGTTTGGGCTTTGTCTTTCGCCTTCCCTGCTAGAGAGCGAATCCGACTGCTAATCTTCGATGTACGAGATTGTTGGTTTTTCTCCTTCGGGTAGGAAATATCGACCCGATTGTAGTCTTCTTCGGGGGTTGGTGGTTCAGTGGTGGCGTGAGAAATGTCTTCAGATACGGACTGGGCCTGCTCGAAACGCTCTGGTGAGTCCATAAGTTAGCAGTAGAACGCATATGCTTATGGTAGCGTAGGGAGATAGGGAGCTGGTGATTATTCCTCTGGCTGATCAATTTCCACCAAAACCTCTTCAATTAGATCAAGCAGTCTTGGCAGCTTTTTAAGTAGTGCCGCTCGCTTTGGCGTTACTTCTTCGCAGTCAGTGTGCATCTTTTGAAAGGTTTTGAGCTGCTTCCATGCTTTATCGAGGGTTTTTGTCTCAGCAATATATGTCTCATTTGAGACATATACTTGGGCATCCTCTGCTGCTTGGGTTTCTTCACTCAAATAGCGCATAATTGTTGCCCGACTCTTGCCGACAATAATGCGTAAGGCTGGTACGAGGGCCTTTTCTCCCGCTTTTGGTCGTGCCCGACTGCTGACATACCCAACATCAAGTAATCTATCGGCTAAGGCACGGACTTCTTTAGAAGTATAATCTCGGCGATGTTCATTTTCCGCTACTTCACATTGCAAGGCTTTTTCAGCTTCCTTGGCCGCATCAAAAGGCATGACTCGTACAGGAATGAGTGAATTTGGAAAAACCTTCTCGAAAACGGCAGAATCCGTTTCTTGAATGGATACAATAGCGGCTAATCGATGTCCCCCTGCTAACAGACGATAGCGATTATCTACTACCAGGGGTTCTAGTAGTCCCAAGGTAGCAATCGAATCTATCAATGCCTCAACGTGCTTGGGGTTGATTTCCCTAGTATTTTGTTCACGCTGCTTAATCTGCTCTAGGGGGACATAGGAACGTTGCTGTCTCTCTGATTGAGTGCGATCGACGGCTTTCTTATCTTCTTCGTGCATTTGAGTTGCTGTTGCTTGGACAGCTCCCCAATTCGGTGATGATTTTTTTTTAGTCCTAGCCATTTAGACACCATGTTGCTATTGACGACAAATCAGCAGCCCCGCGCGATTCTGGGGCATAGTTCATTAACAGTTCTTGGTTAGCCGTTGTGTTTGCCAGCTCAATATCCTGACGAACACATAAATGAGGTGTTGTGGGATAGAGATCTCCCAAAACTGTTTTTAAATTCTTATCGAGCTTACGACGCTTATCGAGGGATGATTGAACAATTGCCCACCGCCTGGCGGCCTTACGCCCTTTTTCCTGATAAAGTTGTAGCTCATTGGCTACCCTGCTTGCTCCAAGAATTGCTAAAGGATGAGCGTTGGTTATCACCAGCACGGTTTCAGCAGCTACTAATGCCAGCCGTTCCAAATGCTCGTTCCCAGGAGGACAATCAAAGATAATCACCTCATGGTCGAAGACAGCAATGGCATCTGATAGCTCTTCAGGGTGGGCCATTTGTACTCCTTGGTTGGCCAACTCTGGGCCACCAGGAAGAATATCAAGGTGGGGGTCAATGGAAATAAGCGCAGGGGAGCGTCCTAAAATCAAATCCGCCGCCCCTGGTGCAGTTGGGTCGGAATCCAGCGCAAAAGCGACATTTGACTGTGGATCTAGGTCAATCACCAGCACCCGCTTTTTAGATGCAGCAAAAACAGAAGCCAACCCACAAGAGATCGTCGTTTTGCCTACTCCACCTTTTCGTCCTGCGACTGCGATTACAGATGTTGGCATGGAAGCTATCCTTGATGTTCACAAATCTTTTTCAGGGTACAACATAACCAAAAATTCTGGTGAAATTGACCGCTATTCGGTTTCAGTATGGGATAAATTCCGAGCAGGTCACGCAGAAATTGTATCTCAACGTTCTTAGTCTGCTGAAAAAAATATTGAATTCTTTTGAATCAAAAGAAAATTTGTATTTTATAAAATACCTCTCAAAAACCTCTTATTCCTGCCGAGATTTTTCTGGTTAATATTAAGGTTAAAATGGATAGGGAGGAAAAAAGCAGCTCAACGGCTCAGATTTCCTGGTGTTTTGACAAGCGATGTGTGTCTGCCCATCACCTATTTGCTGAGATGTGTGTCTGCCCATCACCTATTCCTCGACGATGTGTGCTTGTCCATCACCTATTTTTCAGCGATGTGTGTCTGCCCATCACCTAATCCGTGTCTGCCCATCACCTATTTTGCCTGTGGATAACTCCTCAATCTGCCCAAAATAGCGGTTATGAAAACGATGTGTGTCTGCCCATCACCTATTACCGTGTCTGCCCATCACCTATCTGCTAAAGTTTTATCTATTAAATGAACGTTTAAGGTTAATAACATCCATTTTCTCTCAACCTCCCACTGGGAGATGTGTGTCTGCTCATCACCTATTTTGTGGGCGGCCGAGTTTGAACATTCATTAGAGTACGGTCAGGCGATGACTGTTAGAACAGGCTTCTCTTCGACAAATGAGGTTGTGGCCTTGCCCGCCTCAACCGCTTGCTCCTCCAAGAATCTCAGTCGCTTATTACCCATGATGACCTGCTGAGAAAATTCGTAAGTAGGCATCAGGCTGTATTTTACATCGTGAATTTTGCGCTTATCAGCGGCATCATACATCCGCTCTTTGACAATTTCATACAAGACCCGCTCTTTTTTCAATTCTGCCAAAGCGGCATCGATGGCCCGAAGTTGAAAGCGGAAAGCACCGCGATTTACCAAGCCGCTATCGCGGATGATGGTTGACGCTTTGATGGTATAGGGTGTACCCGCCTTGGCTTGTAGGAAGTTATGAGATAGCCGCTTGAACAGCCATCGCGAGAGGATCGAACCAAGGGTCATAAATTTGGCGTAGTCAAAGAGGCGGTAGCTCAAGTCCTTCAAGCTCTGGGTAGCCAGTAGATTAAACTGGACGTAGCACTTGGCTTCCTTGGGATTCTTGAGCCAATCCGAACGGCTACAAATAAGTAACTGAGGGAATATCGGGGAGTTGAACACCGTTGTCCCTGATTCGTTCCGCAAGGTAAGACCACAACGGTTCAAGATCGATAGGGCATCGAGCAAAGCATCAAAATGGATGCTATGACCCCGTTTAGACAGCTCCTGGCGCAGTTCATACAGGGTGAACTCTACCGAAACCAGCTCATTTAGGTAACACCCACGCATCTTATCGTGCGCGATTTTCCAGAGAGCTTCTTCCACGAACTGCTCTCGCTCAGAAGGGTAATATTCAATATCCTGGCCGTTTTTACGAGAGATCCGCGCAGGGCGGATTTCTAACTGGTAGTTGGTATTCCGAAAACGAAACCCTCGTCGTAGCGTTCCCAGATATTTTCCTCCTTCGCGCATCTGGGCCATTTGTTTAGTAGAGGCAAAGAAGCGGGGAATCGCGTCATAAAGCTCGACGGTGTTAGAGTAACGCTCCTCATCGGGCAGCAGATATTGAAACAGTTCCAACTGGTAGGGATGCGTTTTTTCTAGGGTGCGCTCGTTCCCTTCGAGGTCTTTCCCCTTAACCAAAACTGGGTTGTTTCCCATCGTTATCAGCCCTTATGTTGAGGTGACTTTAGGGAAATCTGTTCAGCATGACAAATAGGTTTTGTAGCCTAAGATAATCCCTTCTAAAATCTCAGTAAGCAACTTGTACCAGAATGACTGAATCTGTCGTTTACCCTTTCGTCATCAGGTGCGTGTCAAAATGACTGAATGCCTGACAAGAGAAAACTCCCCTGCCCTGCTTGTCGGTCGGACAATACCCGTCGTAACGGAACCCACAAAATCAGCGGCGCGCAAAAAGCCTACTGCTGTGATTGCGGCAAACATTTCAGACAGAGATATAAGTACAAAGCCAGGCAGCATCACATTGAACGGCGCATTGATAAACTAACCAACGCAGGTTTATCCGTCAGAGCGATCGCCGCCAAACTCAAGATTTCTCCCACCACAGTTCAAGTCTGCCGCGCCAAATTACGAGCGCAGTATCAAGCCTGTATCGCTGAACCATATAAGGTGGAGCCAGCCGACCTACACATCATTGCCTGGAGTGGCGGTAAAGACTCCTCCGCCTTGCTGGTTTGGGCGCGTGAGCATCTGCCCCCTGAAAAAACCGTCGTCGTTTTTTGTGATACAGGCTGGGAGTCACCCCTCACCTATCAATTCATTGAGGACATCAACCAGCGTCTTTTAGAGGGCAAGCTGATCACCTTGAAGAATCCCAAGTATGATGATTTGCTCGACCTGGCACGAAAAAGACACCGCTTTCCCTCCGTCAAAGCCCGTTTTTGCACCGAAGAATTGAAGGTAATTCCGATGTTTGAGTTTATTCTCAGGCAGTCTGGTCACATTGCTGTTTACCAGGGCATCCGAGCCGCAGAAAGCACAGTGCGCGCTAGGATGCGACCGTCCGATGAATATTTTCTCAATCACCTTCTCTACGACCGCGAACCCACCATACTGGTTAATGGCAAGCCCAAGCGACGGCGCAGACCAGCTTTACAGTCTAAGGTTATGGCATGGCTAGAACGCAATGAATGTACCGTTCATCGACCGTTTTTTTATTGGAATACCGCCGATGTTCTAGCTTTGTGCCGACAGCACAATGTCCTTAATCCCCTCTATGATTTAGGGGTTTCGCGGGTTGGCTGTTTTCCCTGCATCATGGAAAATAAAGAAGGTATCAGAGCGATCGCCCTCAATGCTCTAGAGAGAATTGATCTGTTAGAGAGGGTTGAACAGGAAATGGGACATACGTTTTTTCCTTATTCCAAAGTCCCTGACAGCCAGTGTGCCAAGCCAGGAATTAGAGATGTTGTTAAGTGGGCATTTTCAAACGCCTTACCTGAACAACAACCCAGCAATTCGTGTCTGGGCCATTATGCACAATGCGAGTAGTTCTCCAATTCCTTCTGCTCTCTTTCCTACTCATATAAGCTCGTCCTATTGTGGCAGCATCAGCCTTAAATAACGCTTCAACGCTTTCGTGAATTATGGATTCCCCCTATTATTCTTGATGATATGACAGTAAAATGTGCGTCAAAAAAAGCTAAGGATTTCCAAGGATTTTATAAACTGTAGATCGTCCTATGTTGAGCTGCTTGGCGATCGCAGTTGCCCCCACGCCTTCGGCTTTCAACATGGATACTTTCTCTCGATCAATCCGCCGTTTACGACCGAACTTTACCCCTTTGGTTTTTGCTTCGATGCGTCCCTCATTCGTGCGCTCCAAAATTCGCGCCCGTTCTGCTTCAGCCACCGCCGAGAGAATGGTGACGACCATTTTGCCCATCGTTCCCTCGGTGCTGATGCCATCATCCAGGAATCTGATAGCTACCCCAAGCTGGTCGAATTCTTTAATAAGGTTAATCATGTCGGCGGTGTCACGTCCGAGACGGTCTAACTTTTTAACGATGAGGATATCCCCTGTTTCAACCTTGACCCGTAGTAGGTTTAAGCCTTCACGCTCGGTATGACTGCCCGTAATTTTGTCGGTAAAGATGCGGCTACGTTCAACACCAGCATCTCTCAAGGCGTTGATCTGAATATCGAGGGATTGCTGAGAGGTGGAAACCCGCCCATAGCCAAACAGCCGCATGAAAAATATTCCTTCATCAGAAAAGATTTGCTCTTATCTAAGGCTAATTCCCTTCCGCTCCTGCCAGAAAGTCTCTTGGCGTGATGATGGTAATATCCTCAAAGGGGTTGAGAACAAGTAAATCTTTATCGCCTGTCAGGATCAGATCCGCCTCGCCATTAACAGCAATTTCTAGAAATTTATCGTCTTTCGGGTCACGACAAACCTGAACTCGACGAATAATTTCAACCATAACGCTGATGCGAAGAATTTTACGGATAAATTCTGACCGAGCCGCCAGCGAAACATAGGCATCGAATTTTGAACGGCTGAGAACAGAAGCCAGCTCATCTAAGGCAGCTTGTGAAGTCAGCATAATTCCCTGCTCAAGAGCCAACCGCAACGCACGAGCGGGTACGGACTGATAAAAAAGCAGATTGCTGATTAAAACATTGTTATCAGCGACAAACCGAAACTCAGGCATCGACATTTGATGACCGTGTATCTTCAGCCAGGATGTCGTTGAGAATGGTTTCGGTCAGACCAGCTTCAATAGCTTTATTGCTTGTCTCTAGGCAAAAGCGATTGAAATCTTCTATGTTAGTAGCGGTCAGTCTTTGATAATCCTGCATGGACAAAACAACAGCCACATCCCGTTTCTGCTTACGGATCACCACAGGCTCACGTTGAGCCGTATCAAGGACACTGCCTAAATGTTGTTTAGCCTCGGATGCGGAAACGTATTTCATTTCTTGAGCATAGATAAAATGGACAAAATAGTCAATATATCTATTATCTTCGCTCAAAAAGCCGAAAAGTGTCCCTTAAATTGATTAGGAGACAAATCGTCTACTAATATCCTGAAAAGCGATTTAGGAGACAGCACATAGAGGAGGCATTAGGGTGTCTACTAACTTATAAATTATGAGACAGGTGGTGACAAGCTTACGTTTTCATTTCAAGAGGCTTCAGCTTCTATTACGCCATATAGCTCTAAAGATTGACGATATTTACCGAAATTCACAGACTCGAATAGAGAGATGGATGCTATATTAACGTCAGTTCGATGAAACGCACTTTAAATTTGAATATTGAAGTTAAGAGAACGAAACAATAACCTTTTGCCTCTTGCCTGTCTTCAAACCGTTTAATTTTGTATCCCTCGAACTGACGTTATGTTACTAATTAACAAGATCTCAGCTCAACTAATAGATGAATGGTAATGCCCTAATTAAAAAGATCCTGATTCTGGCAGCGAATCCTAAAGGAGCTTCACAACTGCGTCTGGATGAAGAGGTTCGTGAAATTGAAGCGGGATTGCAGCGAGCTCAAAAACGCGAACAGTTCATCCTAGAGCAGAAATGGGCAGTGCGTCCAAGGGATATACAACGGGCTTTGTTGGACATTAATCCACAGATTGTCCATTTCTCTGGTCATGGCGCAGGGGAAGAGGGGTTAGTGTTTGAAGATGAGACGGGGCGAGCCAAGCTAGTCGATGGAGAAGCCCTAGCAGGATTGTTTGAGCTGTTTGCTGGACAAGTGGAGTGTGTTGTACTTAACGGTTGTTACTCCCAGGTGCAGGCAGAGGCGATTTCCCAACACATTCCCTCTGTCATCGGTATGAGTCAGGCAATTGGAGACAGAGCTGCTATTGAGTTTGCTGTCGGTTTTTATGACGCACTAGGAGCAGGTTGTTCAGTTGAGTTTGCCCATAAGTTGGGGTGTAGCTCCATTCGGATGGCTGGAATGGCGGAAAACTTGACACCAGTCTTGATTCAGAAGCCTGAGCTTATAAGGACAGCCACTCCGCTAAGTACTAAAGCAGCAGCACAATCTATGAATCTAAATTTGAAATCAGACTCAGAAAATCAAGTGATTGAAGTTTTTTTCTCTTATGCTCATGAGGATGAGCAACTACGTGACGAACTTGCCAAGCACCTCAAGTTGTTAGAGCGACAGAAAGTAATTACAGCTTGGCACGATCGTAAGATAACGGCAGGAACTGAGTGGTCAGGTCAAATTGATAAGCATTTGGAAAGTGCCAAAATCATCTTGTTGTTAGTCAGTGCAGACTTCTTGGCATCTGATTATTGCTATGACGTAGAACTAAAGCGAGCAATGGAACGGCACGAAGCGAAAGAGGCTCGTGTGATTCCAGTTATCCTGCGGGAGGTAGATTGGGAAGGTACATCATTTGGTAAGCTTCAAGCTATACCAAAGAATGCTATGCCTGTAACCAACTGGTCAAATCGTGACCAAGCGTTTGCAGATATTGCTAGAGGTATTCGTAGGGCAGTTGAAAAATTAACTTAAAAAAAGCGTAAAATTCCAGTACATTTTATTTATGTAAGTATTAAAGACATTCTTCATGACTTTCTTTTTTCGGTTTTTAACTTTAGCTTTAAAACATTTAGTGCGATTTCCTTAAAAACTAGCACTAGAAACACTACCAACTAAATAAACGTCTTAACAACCCCTTCTCATTATTTTCAGCTACTTTTAAGTTATCAATAAAAACTGTGTTATTAGGTTCAAATAAAACTGCCTTATTAAGTTGTTTAACTGCTTCCTTAAATTCGCCTTTTTCAATAAGAGCAAGTCCCAAATTATTATAAAATCTTCCATCATCAGGATGATAATGAATAGCTGTACGGTACTGATTAATAGCTTCCTCAAAATTACCTTGTTTGTATAGAGCAATACCCAACTGATTATAAACTTTTGCATCTTTAGGGTTGAGACGTAGAACTCTGTGGTACTCATCAATCGCCTTTTCAAATTGTCCTTGTCGAGACAAAGCCAACGCTAAACAGAAGCGAGCTTCTATGTGACTGGAGTTTAGGTATGCAGCCTGGCGGTACTCTACAATTGCTTCTTCAAGTCTATCTAAATCTTGTAACCCCTTCCCCAACCAAAAGTAAAAATTTGCGAGAATTCGGGTGGTTTTTAAATCGTTCTTTTGTGTTTTTAGAATATTGATAGCTTCTCTACACTTTTGAACAGTATCTTCAAGATTGTTCTGTTTATATAAAAAAATTGCCAATAAACCTTTCATAATAGCCTTATTTTTATTTGACATTCTTTTTATAAGACTTTGTGTGAGTTGGTCATTTTTAGAAACAAAGTTGGCAAATTCTTTCAATTTGACTTCTTCTAATTTGTCTTGTTTTAAAAGAAGTATTTTTAGTAAAAGATGAGCTAGACTAAAGTCTGAATCTATGTGAAGAGCCTCTTTTAACTCCTTAATTGCTTCATCAATTTTGTTATTCTCGTATAAAGCGAATCCTAAGCCAAAATGAGATTCAGCATTGTTATAATTCAAACTAATTGCTTTTCTATACTCATCAATTGCTTCTTTATGCTTGTTTTGTTCGCTTAAAACATTACCAAGACTAATATGCGCTCTTACAGAATTAGAATTCAATTTAAGAGCTTCTAGATATTTTACTGCTGCTTGTTCTAATTTCTCATCTTTAAAGAGATGATCGGCATCATTTATAAGTTTTGTTACTTGATTTTGACAATCTTTATCTACTAACGTTTCATCAGAAAGCGGATGCTCCAAATTTATATTAAATTTCTTTGCTTTATCCTTAATTCCCTTAGCAATCTTGGCGAATGCCTCGTCTTGTTTGAACCTGTCACTAGGTAAAAACGTTTTATCGCTAGGTAGTGGAGACAATGTATCGAACGGGTGAAACTCCCAATCTACATGACGTAGTAATACTGGAATAACCAATGCCTTCTTTTCTGCATGTAATTCTGTTGCTCTTGTAACTTCTAAAGATTGAGTAGCTAAAAAATCAGAACTAATCAATAGTAAAATAATATTAGCTTTTTCTAAATATTCACTTATTTTTTCGTGTGTTTCTTGACCTGGTAGAATTTTGGTTTTATCTAAGATAGTAATACTATTATTTCTTTCTTGAATTGCTAAATGTTTATTTAATTCCTCAAATAATGATTCATCTTTCAAATGGTAGGAAATAAAAATACTAACGGGATGATTAGATAACATCAATATTACTTTTTATTCAAAAGTACTATGGTTTTTATTGAAAGTTGTTACAAGCTTTCAAGTTAACGCATTTATTTAGAGTAAACACATTAAAATTCTAAAAATTTATCTGCTAGAATTTTATTCTCTGTCTGATTTTAGAAAAGAATATGTGTTTACCCTATGTATTTACAAGAAATTCGATAGGTAGATCTGAAATAACAAAATTGAATCAATATCCGCAATAGTATCCTCTAACAGAATTAAAGTTCACATTTTCGTATTGTGCTTCTGGATTTATCCAATATGCAGTTTGATTATTACAATTGACGACTAAACTATAACCAGCAACACCTCCAACTAAAAAAGGAGCTATTATATTACCTGTTTGCTGATCGTATGTCGCTTGTCTTGTAACGCGAACTGTCCCAGTTACTATATCATCGTCAAGTTGTTTTCCAGTAGCACTCACTACATCATCTCCATATTTACGGGAGAGTCTGCCCAAAGCTTCAAATGCATCGTCTGCAAAATTTGCCCACCCAGCTAGAGCAGGATTTACCAAAGCAGTACTTGAGAGAACTGCTAGTGTGAATTCAAAAATTTTTCTTTTACTGTTCATAGAAAAAACTGCGATGTGCCTATTAATATCTGATTTTGATTATAATTGTCTCAAATTAAATACTCTTTATTTTTATTATTTTATAAACATTTGCAAATTTCGTGGAGTCCGCCTTGTATATACCTGTCCTGGACAGTTCAGGACCTTTCAATTACTCGCAATAGCAATTTCGAGTAATTCGCCTTTTAACTGCCGATAATTCCGTGAATCGGTACTAAAAGCGATCGCCAATTCAAAAATCGAGAGTAGCGATCGCATTCTCTTTCTGCCGCTCCGTCACCCCCAGATAACGCTCCAAAGCAGCTAGGGTCTTATGTCCTGAGATCGCCTGAATGTGCCTCAGTGGGACACCCTGATCACTCATCTTAGTTAAGGCAGTCCGCCGAAAACTATGGGTACTGACCCCTTCTAGATCTAACTTACGGCAGGCATTTCTGAGTATCTTGTCCGCACTAGCTTTGTGAATGCTGCCATGACCGTGGCGACCTGGAAAGAGGTGAGGGCGGGTGTGCCACAGATCGCTCTTGTGGTGCTCTTCCAGATACTCCTTAAGCTGGGGGTGTACCTGAATTTCCCTGGTAGACTGCTTGCCCTTGGTATTGTAGCTGCGAATTACCAGCACATCTCGCACCCCTTTCGTGCCGATGACATCTCCTCGCAGCAGTGTACAAGCCTCATTAATTCGTGCGGCTGCATAGAGACACACGCCAAATAGGGCGCGATCGCGGGGCTTGGTTAGACCCTCATTAAATAGTAGAGTAATTTGAGTGGGGGACAGGATTGCTGCCCTGCCAAACTTGTTCACTTTCATAGAACCAAGTATAGGCTATCAAATGCAAGTTTAATCGCCTAATAGTCTCAAAAGTTATCCCTATAGGGATTCTTCTTCAAGCATCAGTTTAGCTAATCTCCGATTTCCCAACTGTACTAATAAACAAAACTTATCGATCAAGGATAGATTAAGCGTTGTTTATTGTCCGTTTGCTGAAGGCATAGTAATTAATTTTAAGGATATTATCGCCCATAACGGTGGCGATGGGGTCGGGGTATGGCAACGATTAACACATTTTACTGCCATATCGACCTTAAACTCAGTTCTGGCAAGGGTTTTAGTATTTGAAAAAAGAGATTATAAACACTGCCGAAAAGAAGTCCATTTCGGCAATGTTATCAATTTCAGAGAACGATTTTATTGAGTTTGAGCCACTTTTTTCATGAAGCCAAAATGATTGTTTTCGGCAAAGTCTTTGGCAAACATGAAAAAATCAAAGTAGTCAGATTCTCAAAAAGCTTGCTGTATATGCCTTTGAGCTTTCGAGCATCCCCAAAAAAAACTCTATAGTCCTATCATCGTAAAGGTTTGAGGGGAATATGGCAGTAAAATTCACTAATCGTTGCCATACCCCGGGTCGAACCCCGCGATGAGCGGCAGGGGGCAGGCGGGAGACTGACGACTCTCTCGAAAAAACTGCGCTGTCCCCTGTCCGCTCAATTGCCTTGTTAGCTTCGGGTCCAAGTGATTTCCTCTGAGTCCACTTGATCGACTTGAGAACTTCGATAGGCCATGTGCCCAACTAACGCTTGCCCCCTATTTCGTATTTGAAGAAGGCTGGTTGCGAAGGACAGACTACGCCTATCGTCGCTTGTCATGTTGAGGGTCAGGAATCCCTCCCACGTGGTACCATTCACTTCAAATCCTTGGACATAGTCTCCGAGATACCCTCCCGGTGGTCCTGGCTGGGGGGAGTTCATCTTAGAAATTGTCATTGATCCCTTAACATTGTGTGCACTCTGCTTCAAAACAAGACTGTAGTGATACGAGATTTTATTTGAATATGTTCTTTGTGATATCCATTTCCCACGGAGATCAATCCCCTTGAAGGTTAGTTCTTGGTACCAAGGGATGATCACCTTGTTGAACAACTGACTTAACAAGAGCAGCGCAGCACTTGTAACTATGCCAGCAACGACACCCCAAAGGATCGCACCCGCGATAGTCGATGGATCGTAGTTCAGCAGATGTGATTGGGATGCAACTTGCTGCGAAGACATGGAGCCCTCTTGCGTAATGAGGAGATAACTATTTATTATGCGGAAAGATTCTGGATATCTATCCTATACGTCATGATATCCAGAATCTTTCTGACTATCATTCTTTATTGGGACGATATCTAGAATATTTCTGGATAATACCCTACATTAATAATTTCAATGGTCATCTTAATAAATCCTGAACAATTGAGGCACTCATAAATTTATTAAGATTAACTCAGCTTATATTTCCTCTCATCCTAATACCGATAATGATCGCTTGTCGCCAGTAGAACATGGCCTTTGAGTGTTTGCTACTTCAAGGATTTGAACAGTGGGTTCTCCCCAAACAGAAAATTCACCAACCGCTGTCCCGATATCACTGAAACCTTATCGGCTTTTTTGACCGCTGCCCAAAATTCAGGAGTGGCCTTCCCTGTGTGAAAAAAATACCCCCGTGAGGCCTGTTGCCAGCCTATAGCATTCTGAAACATGCCGATGTGCTTAGGGACGGCTTCTCCCTTGTACAGTTTGGCTTGGATGACATAGAACCTACCCCGATAGGAAAACTTTCCATCCACCCCTCCATCTTTGGTAAATTTCCCCTCGGACTGAACGCAATAGCCATATCCTTTACAGCACTCCAACAGCACCGACTCAAAAATAAACGGATTCAGTTGTCGCAATCTGCCTAGTACCAAACCACCTTTAACTTGCTCTTCAGGGGCATAAGCCAGCCATTTTAAAAACCGAACGGCTTCTTTTTGGGCATAAGCTGGTGAGGGGACACCATACTTGAGGGATTGTTTACCACTCATCAACTCAGATTAGGGGGGATTGGTAGATTTTTTATCTACGTAGCCCTGTTTTCCGTTTGACTCCAAGGCGCGATCGCTTCTTTCGATATTGGTGCTGTCGGTAATCCAAACAAGGCCCGATCCCCAGGACGGGTCAGATAAGTATCCAGCTCCTCTAGCAATTGCTGGTTATTCATTTCCCCTTTCTTGAGACGGTTGAGGCGCTCTGCACCCATTAAGATCTTCTTCCGCGTCTCTTCTTTCCTGCGGATTTTTTCCTTACGGTTTTGGGTAAGCATGATCTGCTTTTCTAACTGCTGCTTTCGCTTTTTCAGAGCAGCAATTTGTTCCTCGATCTCTGCTGCTGATTTGTGTGCTCTCTGCTTCGTCCTCATCGACCCAATCCTTCCATTGTTTTGACAATGGCACGCTTATGCAAACCTTATGGGACATTAACATAAATTTTGTCTTTATGGAATAAGGTTTGCAGCGTGCCCAAGGGGAGACCCCTTGGAGAACCCCGTTTGCCGATGAACAGTGGTCACTATCGTCTTCACGTTAAAATGATTTCTCGCCGCCAAGGTCGAGCCGTTTGCGCGGCGGCCGCTTATCGTTCGGGAGAACGGATTCACGATGAGTCTTACGGAGTAACCTTCGATTACCGCCCTCGAACTTCGATCTATGATACCGAAATACGTGCCCCTGAAAATGTACCTAAATGGGCCACCAACCGCAGCCAATTATGGAACAGGGTCGAAGCATTTGAGACCCGAAAAAACTCCCAACTGGCCCGCGAGTTTGAAGTATCTCTTCCCCAAGAGCTACCCGACCACCTCAAGGTAGAGGCAGTGCGCTCCTTTGTCGATCAGGAGCTGGTAAAACGCGGCATGATTGCTGATGTCTGCTACCATGATTTTCACGGCAACAAAGCTCACAATCCCCATGCTCACATTCTCGTAACTACTCGTCAGCTTGACGGCGACACTTTTGCCAAGAAAAAAACCCGCGAGTGGGATAAAAAAGACCTCCTCCTTCACTGGCGGTCAGCCTGGGCTCAACATGTCAACCAGATTTTAGAACAGTACGGCAGCGAAACCCGCATTGACCACCGCTCCTATGCTGCCCAAGGCATCGATCTGATTCCCCTCCATGAAACCCGTGCCGTTCATTACTTCAATGCCAGACAGGTAGCCACCTTCCAATCGGAGCTAGACGGTTGCGACCATAGCCTAGCCCAGCTTGAAGCTGACCTGCTCCAAGCTCAAGAGCTGGACAAACAGCATCACCTACAGACTCTCATCGAGTTGGGCAGCCAGGTAGCCCGTGAGCTAAATAGGCAGAAAACACAACCAGATAAAAATACCCCTGCTACCTATAAACATGCTGCCCTGGAGTTAAAGCAGGCCGAGCAAGAGGAACGGACACGGCTTAAACTGCTCCTTGACCAGCAGCGAGACCCAGGGAGGTAAGCCTCTGACCGAGGAGATTGATGACTGGAAATTGAAATGAATTACTCTCCCATAACTACTTGAATTTCAGCAAGATCTCGAATCAACGGTATTCTTGACCGAATATAGATATAAACTTCAATCAGTTCAGAGGTACTGAGAAATATTTGCTCTTGTAGATTCTCTATAATATTTTGGGTAATTTCGCAATCACTTGATTCTGGAGTAATAAGTGTTTTTCTATGTTCAATAATTAGCCATACAAGCCTTAACTTTAAAGAATCCAACATGATGCTTACTATTTTTTAGAGGATCTGCAAGTAAAGTAGTCATAAATCTGTCCGAAAGATACTTCCTCGAAAAAGGTGGCAATATAGGAGCCTAAAATAGATGCTAGACAATTATGTAATCTATTTTACTTAAATTTACATTACTTAATATCTAGCGGTCTTGTAAGGTAAGAAAATAATCATTTCCTGACATTTTTGAATTCAGCGGTCTGTTTTCATACATAAAAAAGCAGCTTCTTTAAGGGTTTTTAGTCTGTTTTCCTACATATTCTGTAGGATGTTGGGGGCAGAACTCAGAGAGTATCGAAAAAATCAAAAGTTGAGTTTGGAAACTGTTTCGGAGAAATGCGGGTTGTCGTACCGTACCGTTTGGAATCTGGAGCAGGGCAGGGGAACATATTCTTGTCTGGAGAAGGTGCTGGAGAGTTTTGCCCTGGAAGTGGCAGGGCGAAATTTACCTGGGGGCGACCATTTAGGACAACAGTTACGAATACTGCGGCAGCGTCGAAGCATGAGTATGGACGCTGCATGTCAGGTGGCAAGAATTAGTAAGGCTGGCTTACATTCTTTGGAAACTAGAGGGGTAAGGCAAATAGCCATTCTGGAAAAAGTTTCGGCGGTGTTAGGAGCAGGGCTATATTTGAAGCCCGTTTCCGAGAAGAAGTCTTTTTATACTCATGCGGGAAATAGCTTTGGACAGAATTTCTGGCGTACTCCTGTTTGGGTTCTGGAGGCGTTGAAATCAGTGTTTGGCGTGTTTGACCTTGATCCCTGCACCTACAGCCGCCGAACGAACGGCATTGCTAGGGTAGGTTTCATCCCAGAAGATAATGGTTTAGAGCTTGCCTGGTTTGGTCAGGTTTTTGTCAATCCTCCCTATGGGCGAGAACTTTCAGTGTGGGTAGAGAAAATGGTGCAGGAATCTGCTTCACCAGAGGTTTCCTTGTTGGTGGGGCTTGTGCCTGCGCGAACCGACACTAAATGGTGGCACTTGGCGGTAAAATCTGGTGCGACCATCGTTTTTTTGAAAGGGCGGCTTAAGTTTGGTGACGGTGAGCAGTCCGCGCCTTTTCCATCGGCACTGCTTTTATGGAAGTTCCCCCCTTTGTTGGTGTCTCAAATAGGTGAAGTTTTCCCCGAATCCCAAATTGTAGAAGGGATACGTTAGTAGATGATGGCACGGTCACACGTTCCCTTTGCCATGACGTGGTGGTGGGTTTTCAGCTTGCTCATAGGTCAGCCTGTGGTGGGATTGGGGACACTCATCGCGGGGATTGGGGGATTATTGCCCGACCTTGACCACCCCAAAAGTGTGTTGGGACGTAAGCTGTTTTTTATCAGTGTCCCTTTATCTGCCCTGGTGGGGCATCGCGGCATTACCCATAGTTTAATGGCGGTGGTGGCGATGGTGGGCATCTTGGCGATTGTAACGTCTATGCCTGAATACAAGCCCTATCGCTGGATGGTAGCCCCCCTGTGTATTGGCTATCTGTCCCATATATTTGGTGACCTCTTAACCCCTTCAGGGGTTCCTCTTCTTTACCCCAAGCGTAAAAACTTCAGTCTCAAGCTGTTCAAAACGGGAGACTGGAAGGAGACAGCGACCGTCGGGATAATTGGGGTGATGGTTTTCGTTTTGGGCGGAGTATGGCAACAGATGATAGGTCAGGTAGAGCCTATTTTTGCGATGCTGCGCGCTCTGCGTTGAGTGAAGTGATCGGTGGGGCGCATGAGCAGGCGTTATTGAGGCTCTGACTGTACCAAAATGACTGAACGTCTGAAAAGAAAAGATATCAGCCTCAATAATTCCCTACGGCGCACAGCTCATGCTGACGAGTTGTAACAAAGACAGAAACATATATAGAATTGACGTTTTCAGTCGAGCGCGAGAAAAGGAAATTGTGACACAGCCTGTATATCAGCTTGAAGAATGGCAGACATACCGCTGGGAATCTAGCGATCGCTTTTATGCCTTGGATATCAAGCAAGATTTGTTTGGTGAGTGGTCGGTATGCTGCGCTTGGGGGAGTCTTTTTAGTCGTCGTGGGGCATTCCGTACCAAAGCGGTAGCCAGCAAGGATGAAGCGGCACGGCTATTCCAGAAAACAGCCAAAACGCGCGAAAAGCGCGGCTATAGAATGGTTTAACCACCCATCCTAATAATGGGAGGATAGGTGGTTTTAAGCAGCTATTTTACTCCTGCTGCTAATACTTACGCTAAAAGTTTTGATGCGTCTGGGTAGGTTTCCAAAGCATGTTGAATTTTATCTAGCAGACGTTTTTTGTTCATGCCTTTTTTGTTGATTTTTCCAGAGAAATATCCCGCAGTCTTTAATTTTGATGCAACTTTTTTAAGTTCAGAAAATGTCATCGAAAGAATATCAACTTCTGGGACTTTTTGTGACTCTGATCTGGATATTTCATCCATCCAAGTCTCGTGTAAGACAAAACCTTTTACTGATTTTAATGCTTCTAACTTTTGAGTGTTTGATACTTTAGTAGGCGTTGTATTTTCAAGTTCATCGATAATTTGAAAAACATCTTCAGGATATGTAGATGGCGATAAACTCTGAGTACTTGATGAAGGCGCAAACAAGTGAACAAGCACAATGTAGAGAATGCAAAACAAAAATATTCCAAACATAATTTTTTACCTCCTTAAGGTATATAGCCTCTTGTAGAGATTGAGGCGTGAATATGGTGTATAGCTTCAATAGTTGAAGCGATTTTTAAGAGGTAAATTGTATATTAATTTCTGTTAGATTACTAATATTAAATCAAATATAAAATGTTTAGAAGATTTTGTTTTTCAAGGATTTTTATCAAGAGAGAATTTATTAACAAATTTAAGGACAAAGATACAATATGATTGAGGTTAATTAACGCTCCCGCTCTTTACTTTTATGTTCTCTTGAAATTACCTGATGCTGGGTTTTCTGCTCCTGCCAGCGATCCTTAGTCATTGACAAATTGAGTTTAGACAAACGCTGTTCCTTGAGGTATGGCTCACGCTGGGCTTCAGGGCGTTTTAAGGCTTCGCTGACTCGAAACTGATTCCACTGGGCTATCTTCTGGTTGACCTTGGGATTATCAACCAGGGGGGCTATTCCTTTGGCGAGATAACGGGTTTTGGCATCGTTATCCAAGTCGCAGATAAAGGGGCTACTGCGCCGTAGGGTTTCATAAATGCGCCGCTTGCTAAATCCAGCCATCCGTAGTTTGGTAGCTATTTCCACATCGGTATAAGGACTGTAGCCTTCAGCCTGCTTCACCTGAAGATACCGCCCCAGTTCCTTAAGATATTCGGCGCGACACTGATTTTTCCAGGTGGAGGTGTCCCGCGTTGATAAATACTCGGCATTACGAAACTGTCGTCTGGCTGTCTGGCTCTTGAGCGATCGCTCGACAATCCAGGATACTGCCTTGGCATCGAGGTCGCCCAAAGGATGAACGGGGATATCGTCTTTGTTGATCTTGGGTTGTTGTTGGCCACTACCCTTCGAGAAGGAGGATTTTCTTCCTTCTGTTCGCTGATTCCGTTCTTGCCTGGTGCGGCTAGAATCAACACGGTCACCTCGTTCTTTGTCTTGGTATTGCTGGGACTCCTGATTTTGCTTGGTTTTTGACTGCTTTTGCTGGCGTTGCTGCCGCCTGTCGAGAGCCTGTAGTACATCGGCATCCTGGGAAATATTCTGCACCGTGCGCTGGATATAATCCTCCACATGTCCTTTTTTGCGTTTGTCCAGGTCGGGAGAACCGTTTGCTAAGGCATATTCCAGGGCTGGGAGGCTGTAACCTCGCTTGGCAAGGCGTTTAAGACTTACCCAATCCAATCTGCTGTCATCGTACTGTTGGTATCGCTTACGGGCACTGGTGCGAATGCGTTCAAAGCTACTCAGAGCCGAATGGCATTCTCCATCGTTAGTTTGTTGGCGCAATAGCTGTTCTCGCTTCTGAGCGGCTGACTGACGGCGTTTAAGAGCTTCTCGCGCCTGCTTCCTTGCCCGTTCCAGATATGCACCAGCATTAGCAGCAGATTCCCCCTTAGCCTCGATAATCCGTACCCAGGGGAATTTACCTGTATATTTATCGGCGTAGTCTTCTTTGCGGTTAGTGAATCCTGCCAGCCGTCCATATTGCTGATAACTAGCAGCACCAGGATCTCCCTCAAATTCTTTAGCTATTATCTTGGCTACGGCCGTCGCTTCTTCGCGATTAAGGGAATTGGATACTTTCAGCCAAACCTGACGATTGCGATAGGATGTCTCCACCACACAGGCAGGTTTCAATTTATCTTTTAATTCTTCAACCTGAATCGGATCTAGGTCATCCACCAGTACCAATCCCTGACTGTCACCATTGGACAGGGGAGCAGGACGCACATAGATATGCTTTCCTTGGCTATTTTGCCGTTTGAGATAGGCAATTGTCGGATATCGCCGCCGTTCGGAGTCGTACCGCAGGATGGTCTCTTGATGCCAACTCTTGTTGATCATCTTGCCCGATTCGGCATCGAGAATACCAATCTCGAAATTTCCGTCGCCTTTCATTGCTGCTAGCTGGCGGCGTACCGCATATTCGGTAGGGTCTTTGGGGCGATTACCTTGGGGGTATTGCTTTTGGGATTTTTCCTCTTCCTTGACCCTGGAGAGGTTTAATTCCTCATCGGAGCCAGACAAAGGACTTGTCCCTACGTCCTTCTGCCTTCGTTTAAGAGAAGGGTAGGGGGAATCAGACTGATTTTTTCTCGTCGTATCCTGGGATACGTCTTTACTGATGCGTTCCTGGTATTTTTGAGAAGAACTTTCTAGCGTTTTATAATCATCTTTCTGAATTCCCTCCCCCTGTTGCTGGTGGCGTTCCCCCGCCTCTACCGTAAGCTGCTCAGGAGGAGATTTTTTTTGCGTTCTTACCTGGGGCTGGGATGCTAGCACCTTCTTAGTCACTTGCTGGGACTGTTCTTCTCGCTGTTTCGCTGATAACTGACGATAAAGCGCCGACAGTTCTGCCTCTAATTGAGCAATCTGCTTCTTTTCCTGATTTCCTTGAAGAATATTATCGTTATGGGCGGTTAGATGGGTCTTGATGCCATCACGCCGCAGGGCACTATGGGCGGCCCCTTCATGCACCATCGGCTTACGGTTAATACCCTGAGCCTTGTAGCTGCGATGATCTACTCGTTCCTGGTACCCCCCTTTGGCTAGATGATGGTTTAGATGCTCTGCCCATTTTTCTCGCCATCTGGCTAAAAGATGCTTCTGATTCCAGCCACGGTTCTTTTTGCCAAAACCATCCTTTTCTAAAGTCCGCAGGGACAGCATCACATGGGCATGGGGATTATGCTTTTTGGGGCCTGTAAAATCATGCCAAGCGACATCTGCTATCATGCCCTGCCTGACACACTCTTGGCGCAGAAAGTCTTTGGTCGCGGCGACTTTTTCTTCATGACTCATGAAGTTGGGTAAGCTCAACACGAAATGCCTAGCTACTTGAGAGTCTTTACGCTTTTCTGCCTGTTCTACGGCGTTCCAAAGCTCTTGGCGATTCCATACCCAGGTAGGAGCATTAGCAGGGGCCAGTATTTCTGCTTGGTAGACATCCTGTTTACGGGAAAAATCAAAAGTTTCTCCTAACCGTTCGTCATAGATTTTTTCTCCAGCATGATAAGCGGCCTTGGCTACTGAGGAGTGGCCACTGCTACGTTTAATCAGACCTACTTCTAGCCGATAGTATGCTGTTGCTACCACGATCGGTTATCCTCAATCTTCAATCTCCAGTCTTCAATCAAAAATCTAGAATGGCTGTTGCATCTCTCTCTTCTAGGCCTCGCCCCGAATGTGGTTGGGGGTTAAGGGGGTATCCCCCTTACGCAGTGACATTGCAAACGGGAAAAGCCGTTTAGGCTTTTTTCGTGTCCCGCAGGGACAGCAATGTATAACTGCGCTTTCCTAGTAGGCGCTGCATCAAGATTTACTACCTTCAATAGTATACTATACTAAGCTACTCTTTTGCTGGGCTACGCCCTGAACCACAAGGGTGGATCTTGACTAATATGAGACCTAATGGGGAAAGAAAGAGAGAGAATAGGTAGAGGGAGATAATTTGTCGGCGGAATCTGCCGTCATATTCTACTGAAAAGCTCTAGTGCGATACAATTTTAGGTAGTTAATTTCTACGTCTACTATTTTTGTTATGGGTCAAAAACTTACCCTAGAGCAGCAGATCGCTCGTAAGGAAGCCCAACTTAATAAGCTCAAGAGCCAGCAGCGGGAAAAAGAGCGGAAGAAGGAAACCCGCCGTTTAATCTATCATGGTCGGCTGTTAGAGAAGTTTATGACAACAGGGGTCATTAGTCAGTCGCAGTATGAATCGGCTTTAGATGAGATGCTGGTACGTAATTATGACCGTGAGTTTTTTGGGTTGCCTCTCTATACCGAAGAACCTAAGCGGCAGCGGGCTGTTCAGAAAAAATCGTCCTCTTCTGGGGCTGCTGGGAAAAAAGTAGTGAAAAAGAATGTAGCAACCTCTCATTCTGGAACATCAACAGGTAAGAAAAAACTGAATGAGCATGAGGTGAGTGAGGCAGAATTTTTAACCTGAAATTTAAAGATGAATTCAGTAATATAAGAAACTATAATGGCACTATGACCAAATTCAACATTGACCGCTTAGATGAAAAAGTGCTTCGTCACCTGGAACAGAGAGCAGCGCGCCACGGATGCTCGATAGAAGCCGAACTGGGGTCAATTTTGAGCACTGTCCTGCAAGAAGAAACCGAAGAAACATCCCTCAAAGACTTACTGTTAGCAATGCCCAGCTATGGAGAAGACGCAGATTTTCAACGCCTCTCTGACCGAGGACGGGATGTCATTTTGTGACTGGTTATTTACTGGACACCAATGTCATCTCTGAATTGAGGAAAAAAGAACGATGTCATCCCAATGTCAGCAGGTGGTTTGCGGGGGTTAATGACCGAGACCTTTTTCTTAGCGTTTTAGTTATCGGCGAATTGCGTCGTGGGATTGAGCTGATCAAGCGCAGGGATAAAAAAGCCGCTTCTTATCTTGATGCCTGGTTAAATCGCATTGTCAGAGGATATGGTTCACGTATCTTTCTCATTACCCAAGAGATTGCCGAAGTTTGGGGAGCTATGAATGTTCCCAATCCGATCTCCACCGTAGACGGATTATTAGCAGCGACAGCCAAAGTACATAATTGTACCCTAGTGACACGTAATACAAAAGACATTCAAACCTGTAATATTTCTTACTATAATCCGTTTTTATCAAGCTAGTAGTTGAAACATCGCACTAGCTTAAAGCACTTCTACTTTCTATATCTTTGAGCGGTTAATTTGTAAAGAAAGCTTAAAGTGAAAACTGCCTAATTGTAGCGAATGCCCCTACAATGTAGAAAACGACTGGTCACAGACGCCAATCTTACCAGTCGCTTTCAATACTTTTATCCAAATTAAAATGAACGAAAATTGTGTTCATCTGCGCGAGTGGATGAAATCAAAGATCGATCCACACGTAGCTAATTATAACTTAAAGTCCCTATCGGGGGACAGTACCTACGACTACTTACTTTACAATTTGCCTGCCGAGGCACGACGTAATGACGGCAGGCTGAGGGATAGCTGGCTGACCAAATATCGCCACACCGAAAATGGGGGTTGGTACTGTGCGGGGATTGACCTGCTGACCCTGGAAGATAGTGCCTGGGGCTGTTTTAAGCCGAATACGCCCCGCCAGAATGGCAAGGGCAAGGTCATCAAATACGAACATCCCCCCAAAACGCCGACGGGGGTATTTGCCCTGCGGGTGTCGCAATATCTCGCGGAGATTATCCTCCAACCCCACCAGCATTTTTTAGGTGCGCCAGCTAGAAAATGCACCCCTGAAGTAGAGCACCGCACGGCAGCCAACACCGAGGAAGCGGTGGGGATGTGGCAGCGGATCAAAAACGACCCTACTATCCCGCTGATGATCACCGAAGGGGCAAAAAAGGCGGGGTGTGTTCTTAGTAGCGGCTATGCCTGTATTGGCTTGCCTGGAGTCAACAACGGCGCACGGGCCCCGAAAAATCAGTTTGGCGATAAGATTGGGCCACCAGCACTAATTCCCGAACTGGCCTGTATCAACTGGCAGGGCAGGGAAGTTACCTTCCTCTATGACCAGGACACAAAACGCAAAACCGTGCGTAACGTCCGCAAGGCTATTCAAAAGCTTGGCTATCTCTTGGCCGACCAGGGGGCTAATGTTCGTGTAGCGAGTTGGAGTACCGATTATAAGGGGGTTGATGACCTGGTGGCGAGCTGCGGTCAGCAAGCTCTCCATAGCGCGATCGCCTTAGCTGAACCTTTGGCTACCTTCAAGCTGAAGGAGTACACCGACCTGAGCGACTACATCACCCAGCGGGTGAACCTGCGTTATCTGAAGGACATTGCCATTGCTGAGGACGTACAGCTCATCGGGCTTAAATCCCCCAAAGGCACGGGCAAAACCGAGTTTATTCGCCGCCTTATCGCCCAAGATTTAGCTTCTGGTAAGGGAGTCTTGGGACTGACCTACCGCATTCAGTTGGGGATGATCTCAGCCGAGCGGCTGGGATTGGACTATATCAGCGATATCCATACCTCGGCCCAAGGAGGCGCACTGGGGTATTTCCTCTGTGTTGATTCCCTCCATGAACACAGCCAAGCTCAATTCAAGCCCGAACAATGGGCTGGCGCAACGGTGATTTTGGATGAAGTGGAACAGAGCCTCCATCATCTGCTCAATTCTAGTACCTGCAAAAAGTATCGCGCTCTGATTCTAAACAACCTCAAGCAGCTTCTGCGGCTAGTGGTGGACACAGGGGGGAAAATCATCATCGCCGATGCGGATCTCTCCAAGATTGCCTACAAACAGATTACGGAATGGATTGGTATTCCCGTTAAAACCGCCATCATCGAAAACACCTGGCAGCCAGCAACCAAGGACTGCTCGGTATACGGCAGTTCGGCAGCTCTTCTCACCGCCCTTTGTCAGCACCTGGACAGGGATGAGAAGGTGATGGTGCATACCTCTAGCCAAAAAGCCTCTTCGACCTATGGTAGTCTCAATTTAGAACATACCTTACGCCAGAAATATCCTGACCGTTCCATTCTGCGGATCGATGCGGAATCGATTTCCGACCCTGACCATCCTGCCTATGGCTGTATGCGCTCCCTTAACGAGATGCTGCCCGATTACGATATCGTTATCGCTTCCCCTGCCATCGAAACAGGCACATCGATTGATATCGAGCATTTTGATAGCGTCTGGGGCTTCTTTGGCGGCGTACAAACGGTTAACTCGGTAGTGCAAACCCTGGCACGAGTCCGCGCTGGCATTCCTCGCCATGTTTACCTGGCTGCCAGAGGCCGTCAAAAAATCGCCAATGGCAGCACTACCCCCTGGTATATTCTGAACAGCACCAAACGCCATGCCCGCACTATCCTCCACCTGCTGGGAGACGGTTATAAGCCCGAAGCTGACCTAACAGGGGAATTTCAGCCCGAATCCCTCACCACCTGGGCGACGGCGGCGGCAGTGATTAACGCTCAAAATGCTAGCTATCGGCAGTCCATTCTCCACCAGCTCACCCTAGATGGTTACCAGTGCCAGTTTTTCAATGAACCCGACCCCGACGAAATAATCATGAAAAAACAGATCCAAACGTCCAAACAGGAACTTATTGAACAGGAAAACCAAGAAACCCTAGCCGCAGACAGCCCCACCGATGCCGAATACGCATCCTTACAACACAAACGAGCCAAAACCACCCAAGAACGGGCCACCGAACGTAAGGGCCATCTAGAACGCCTCTATAACGTTCCCGTCAGCGAACAGCTCATCGCCCTACACAACGAGAAGATGTATCCTAAACTGCGGCTGCATTATTACCTCACCCTGGGACGGTCACAGGTTCTTGACCGCGACCGCGCCTATGTGGATGCCGCCAAGCAAGCCAATGGCGGTAATCTGTACCTGCCCGACCTGACCAGCAACACCTATATCAGCAAAGTAACCGCCCTGGAACTGTTGGATATCGGGCGGGTGATGCAGGAAGATGTGGAATACAGTAACGATACCCTAGCAGAATGGGCCGAACGGATTCAGCAATATCGCTTGGAAATCAAGGCTATCTTAGGGGTGACGTTGACGGAGAAGATGTCGCCGATTCAGATTGCCAAGAAACTTCTTGGCGTTCTCGGTTTGGATCTGACCTACAAACGCTATCAAGGCTCGGCACGGAAAAAAGAGAAGCGTGTACGCTTGTACTGCTTTACTCCTCCCCAAGATGGCAGAGCAGATATTTTCGCTGCCTGGTACTCTGCTGCCGTTAACTAACCATATATCAGGGGTGGACGCGGCTATTTATTTAATGATCTATAAATTTTTAGATGAGCAAGAAAAATAGAATTTAATCCAAAACTTTGTTTTTGAACCAATTAAAACCTCTAGAATCAGAATAATAGCCTTTCACTAACAGTTGTGTCAGATACTAGGAGAATTCTGGTAATGGTAAAAAAATTGTTTTTTCGGGTGTTTCAAACCTTTTCAAAATCATCAATGCCAGTAGTAAAAAAAGACAATTCACCCAGCAAAAGTATAGAAGAAATCAAAAAACTGACAGATGTGGAGTATGAATCTTTGTTTCTTGAATTAGCAGAAGGTGTGCATCAAGGCTGGAGTCAAGAACAGGTAAAAGAATTTTTTGATAGAAAAAATTTTGGTAAATCTGAATTATTGGAATGGTTACAGAATGTTTCAATAGATGTATCTGATGAATTCCCTGACGAATACGTAGCCTTGTCAAATAAAGGAACACATCTATCTAATTCAGGCAGAAATGAAGAAGCACTTTTGTGTTTTGAAAGGGCTTTAGAAATTAACCGCGATGACTTTTTACTTTGGTACAATCGCGCCGTCACACTAAAACATTTAAAAAGGTACGAAGAAGCACTTTATTCTTACGACCAAGTACTAGCAATTAAACCTGATTTTTATCAAGTTTGGGAAGATTATGGTCATATATTAGATGACCTTAGAAGATATGAAGAAGCACTTTACTGCTACAATAAAGCCCTAGAAATTAACCCTGAATATGAAATAGCTTGGAACAATTTTGGTGCTCTGCTTAGGAACTTAAAGAGATACGAAGAAGCACTTTACTGCTACGACAAACTCCTGGGAATTAATCCCAATTACTACACTGCATGGGGAAATCATGGAGGCGTGCTCGGCTGCCTAGATAGATATGAAGAGGCAATATTATCCTTTGACAAAGCTCTGGCAATCAAACCTGATCTCTATGAAATTTGGATCAACCGAGGATATGCGGCAAGACGAACTATCAGTTGCGATCCCTTTCTAAGTTTTCAAAGTTCCATCGCCAAAAAAAATCTTTATCTCAATCAACGCGGTTACGAAGGAGCATTAGCAAGCTATGAAGAAGGTTTGAAGTATTGCCCCCAAGATAAATATCCAAAAGGTTGGGGAAGGTTGCAACAAGAAATTGGCAACGAGCACTATTTCCGAGGAAAGATAGATTTATATCCTCGTCCTTATTGGCGCAAAGCTGTTAAAAGTTATCATCAAGCTCTTGAAACTGCCACCGTTAAAGATTCCCCTGAACTTCATCTCGACGTTTTAAGAGGTCTTATCCGTGTCTATCTCTCTTTGGGAGAAACTGAACAAGCAGAAGAATTACAACGGCGCGGGGTAGATGTGCTTCAGCTTTTGCTGGATGAATGCCCAAGCCCTGGAATAAAACAACAATTAGCCCTCAAGTTTGTAGGTTTTCAGCAGTTAACTGTCGATTTAGCAGTGCAGTCAGGGAAGCTGATAGAAGCTTTAAAAGTGGCAGAGCACGGAAAAAACACCTGTTTAAGTTGGATTTTATACGGTTTTGAGGAAGAGATTTCTGCACCGAAATGGGAAGAAATTCAACAGAAGCTTCTCAACCAAAATACGGCAATTATCTACTGGCATCTTAGCCCAGCTTCCCTCCACGTTTTTATCCTCAAACATGAAGCAGAATATCCGATTCTTGTTACTGCACCTATTTCAACCGAGGAAGAACAACGCTCTGAATCTCTCCATTGCTTAAATCAGTTTGAAGATTGGGTCAATCATTGGAATCAGGAATACGATGAATATCGCAGCAAAGCAAAAAAAAGCCAGCAAAGCAAAAACACCCATTCCTGGCGAACAAAGATGGGACAACAGCTTACCTCACTGCAAAATATCCTCAACATCCAAGAGATAGAACAGCATCTGAGGGGAATTGAACAACTGATCCTAATTCCCCATCGAGATCTCCACCGCTTTCCCCTTCATGCTTTATTTTCAGCACAATTCGAGATCACCTATCTGCCTAGCATCCAGATGGGATTATCTTTGCAAAAAGTTCAAAGAGAGGAAGGGGTCAAACCTTCCTTACTCAGCGTTGCTGCATCTAATAGCGAAGGGTTAAAACCCTTATATTTTTCCCTTTTTGAATCAGCAGTAGTGAGCCAACAATTTTCCCACTATAAACGCTTTCAAGAAGAAGAAGCGACCAAAGAACAGGTAACAGCGGAACTAGCAAATAGCTACAATGCCTTTCATTTTGCAGGACACGGACTATACAATTTTCACGATCCGAAAAGCTCAGAATTAGCTCTATCTGGGAAAGATAGGTTAACCTTGGCAGAAATTCGCCAAAAAAACCTTTCCCATTACCAGCTTGTTACCCTATCGGCTTGTGAGACAGCCATAACAGGCAACCAAAGCATCACTACCGAATATGTAGGGCTGGTTAGTGGTTTTCTCAGCATGGGAGTCTCCCATGTGGTTAGCACCCTCTGGACGGTAGAATCGGCAGCTAGTGCCTTGGTGATGATAGAATTCTATCGCCGATGGCAAGCAGGAACGTCAAAAGCAAAGGCGTTAGCTGAAGTTACCTGTTGGCTAAGAAATCTGACAGTAGGACAACTTCAGCAATGGTATAAAGCCCTGTTAAGCCAACTCTCTCCTGAAGATGAATTGAGATCTTTCACAAAAAGCGAATTACGCAAGCTGGGTAAAATGGAGAAAGATAGAAAACTATATGAACATCCTTATTATTGGGCGGCCTTTATTATCACGGGCAATATTGAATTGATATGAATTCCTTAGATAGAATTACGCTTAAATCTTTCTTAGCTGCTTTGCTGCGACAGAACAGCTCTTTACCAGATGCTCTCCAAAAAAAATTAAATGAGGTAAGTGCAACATTTGCAGAAAAAATTAATATCCTGAGTCTTCTTACTGAAGAGTATCAACCCCTAGAAGAAGAGTATTATGAAGCTCGTGCGATACTCCAAAATGACGGCGAACGCAAGCGTTCTTCAGTCGTTGAAACTATTACTCCTCGTGTAGAAATTAACGATGAAGCCGTGCTTAATTTTGCGACAAAAGTTTTTAGCATGCCAGATTCAGTGGCATCTCTCAAGAGAGCTTATGCTCAACATAGTGCGGTTCGATCACTTTTTGAGGAGCTGGATTATCCAAGTATAGAGAAGAAACAAGCGACAGACATATCTTCTGAAGCTGAAGCCAGTAGTAAGAAAGCTCAAATCTATGACTACAACATTAACATTGCTGAATTGATTGGTAAAACTTGTATCGCCCCAAGCAAAGGGAAAAAGGTTTACGGTCGGATTCATCCCCGCTTATTAGCAGGTCACTCTGTAGAATTAGATTTCTCTGGAGTGGAAATCTGTGGCACTCCTTTTTTAAGCTTTGCCATTGGTCAATTATTAAAAGATATCCCGTTAGAAAAGCTAAATCAGTTATTAACTATCAATAATCTCGACACTGTAGGACAAGAAACATTAGAAATTATTTTTGAGGATTATAGTCAATATTATTCTGACGCTCAATTTCGTAGTACAGTAGATCGAGTTATCAGTGAATTAGCCCCTACACTTTAATGCCTCGTAGATACTACAAATTCAATGTACAAGCAGAAGTAGTTGACCTGAGAAAAGAAAGTCCGAAACCTGATGATAGATTTCTAATAGATACCAATGTTTTGTTTTGGTATGGATATGCTCTATCCAATCTTCATTCATTTTCTCAAGACAATTCACCTGAAGGTGATTATCAGTTGGATCAATATCCAGAATATATAGATAAAGCCATTGAGGCTAATTCACAGTTATTTTATTGTGGTATCTCTATAAGCGAAATAGCCCATATTATTGAAAAAAGCCTCTATGAATATTTTTTAGAACGGTCTAGAAAGACGAAATACGATATAAATTCAAAACAATATCGGTACAATTTTCCCCAAGAGAGGAATAAAGTTGTCAAAAAAATTAATAATACTTGTCAAGAGATCGAAAAATTTTCCACTCATGTAGATATTAATATTAACTATCATTCTACCAAAAGCCTACTTTCAAACCTACAAAGTTGCTCTATTGATGGCTATGATTCATTAATATTAGAAGCCATGTTAAATTCTGGAATAAATCAAGTCATAACTGATGATGGCGACTATATAACTGTTCCAGGAATCA
>JAAUYH010160741.1_pt1 | contig 38643 bp, 32 predicted proteins | sample 7278061 | NCBI WGS metagenome assembly JAAUYH01 (sample SAMN14350203, study PRJNA611818) | marine sediment metagenome | isolation source: surface marine sediment (0.6m) | place: French Polynesia: Moorea | collected 2018-08
AGTCCGCATTGTAAGTTCAAGTCGCAATAAGAACTATCTAGTCACGGGATAGGTGTGTCCTTTTCGCTGTCGTTCAGCAATAACTAATCAGTTAAGAGATAGGAGCGCTCTGAGTACAGCCGTCTTGAACGCAGAAAGCCGGATTTGTGATATCGAAAGTGACCGTATTTGTAGTTTTCCTATTACGAAGAATCCTAGCTCAAAGGCAGCGAGGGCTGTAAATCAAAATCCTGGAGAAATTTGCCAATTAGATTCCCGAAAAACAGAATCTTGAGGATGCCGCCCGGCAATCCGTTGGCACGAAAAATTATTATTCACACTCCAAATATTTGTGAAGCATTTTGTTACATTACTCTAGTTCCAATTGAAAAACCGCCATACCATTTGTAGGCTGACTGTTGCAAACAAAATTTGCTTCGGAAGTATCGAATTTCACCTCGCGTTTTAGAATTCGAGCGCTCGAGAGATTGTCAGTGGTGGGTTGTCAACGTGCGAACGAATAAGCCTGGACCTCCGCGTGCATCGATATTTTTTAGTGGGTTAGAACGCCAACTGCTAGAAATTGCTGTCTGATCTGATTGCACCGGACCGCTTGCGAGTAGTTGTATCTTGGATACCAATAAGGCAGCTTGGTGCAGCCAGTTTGGATATTATTCCTCGATCATGCCGTGCACCAGGGCTTATCCACTTTTCAGGGCAGAAAGAAAGGGATCAATACTGAAGAGCCCGGAGGCACGCGGTGCAAAAGAGATAATGGATTAAAGACAAAAGAGAGGCCGAACATGGAGCCACCAAGTGTTACTGTAGAAAAAATCGGTCAATGTAGCCTTGCTGTTTGGGAATCCTCAGCAGCATCATGCTATGCAGAGGCAATCCCCCGAATCCGCGCAGTGCTGAACACAATTGTAACAGCGATAGAAGCTAAAAGAGGAAAGTAATTGAAGACATTCCAGCTACGTTGATCAGTGTTTTCCTATGGTTGTAACTATTCTATTTTTCGTGTTTCTCTCTTAAATATACTGTGATAGTATGACTGATTTGACTGCCGATATTCTATCTATTTTTGCATAGATCTTATAAATTTACTGTCATAGGAGCACCGACCAGCTAACTGAAGTTATGCTTCATCGATTATAGTCGCGCTTGTGTGATCAATGATTCGTTTTGGCTGTCAATTCATTATGGCATTCTGTATTGCCCCATAAATCTACTCCGATGAAAACACTGATCAGATACACGTTTTACAACACAACCTCGTGTTATTGTGGTTCTATGATCAGTGCGCCTGTGAATATAAAAGCACGATCGTCATAGAACGAATACTCTCTGGGTCGCTACTTCCAGACAATTAATTCAGAAAAACCGAAATCGAGAAACTTTGAATAACAATACAATTTAGTAAAAAATCATTAGAATTGAGTGAGAAGAAACCGAAACAGATATATTTCAAACTGAGAAATGATTAGACATTATGTAATGAGTATAATTACAAAGGCAATATAAATTTAATTGTTGCATTGACTGTATACTGTAGTAGTGCCTGAGTCGGGCTCAATAAGAATCTTGGTTCAATTACATTGATGACTCAATTAATTCCTACTCGCTATATATTCAAAATATTTTCTTAGTATATTGTAATGTATCGCCCCAAATAAGTTCGGAATTTTGTATTTTGAACTGTTTCTTAGGATGCCAAAGCCCCAGGACTTATTTAGTGTAGAAGCAGATCAAAAAACTTTTTGAAATAGTTACTGCTAGCTTCCTTTACATTCTGCCTGAAACTCATTTGAGTACTACCGTTCAGTTAATTTGGAATTAGTGAACATGGAAATATTCGTTAGAATGCGGTGTTGCCCCGTGTCTCGAAAATGAGTTTAGCGAACTCGTTTTGCCTACCATAACATATTGCCTGTTGACTGTTTTCTAGACAGCAGTCACACAACAATCACCAAATTGTCTCATCTTTCAAGGAATTGAGAATAGGGCGATCCCGACATAAATTTAGGTAAGTCGTTCAACGAAGAGATTTCACAGTAGCTTCTCATTATCTTTGACGATGTCACAGAAACACTGAACTGAAGAGATTATGTCGAGGAATTTTATCTACGTCGACTGTTGGTAATTCACTGGTCAAACGGGCGAGACTGGACATCTTCGAATAGATACAACACTAGAAGCGGTTAGGGCTGTCCATCTGTCTTGAATCACCTATTAAATGTGATACGTATTCCGCTTTTGCATCTTCCCTATTCGAGAACTAGCTCGCGTTTCTTTTCCTCCTTGGTAGATTAAGTTAGTGTATACATGATCCGTAAAAGTCACTTCCAAAAAATGCTGACAATAGTAATTAACGTCTCGCTTAACATAGCGGTCTCCGATTCCATGTTTAGCGCATTGGAATTTAATTAAAAACAGAAAACAAAGTATAGTTGTGGAAAATGACGTACGGTTTAATCGCTACCGTACTGTATCGGCATTTGATTTGTTTTCAAAAGTCCCATGCTCTACTTTCGGTGCTGCTTCGAAGTGCACCGCTGACCCTTGATTCTGTATCGTAAATTCCTATCACAAATATTTATCCGACTGTTTAATAAGCAGGGCGGTGCAACCCCAACCATGATTCTGTAAACTTGAATGAATTAGCAATCATTGTTTCTTATATATTCCTCTAGTAGAAACAATGCTAAACGTTGTAAATGTCACTTACATGGAGGGTGCACTTCGAAGCAATATCTGGGATGCTTTCCCAGTCAGAGGTTTGTAGCAATGGTCACCAAGACATTTTCTGTGCCACTTGGAATTCTTGATTATAAACGATAATACCATGAGTAGTAATTTGGTAAGACGATTGTAATTTGTTTTACATTCTCATGATAGCCTAACTAATTTCCAAGTGCGAACCCAATTTGAAGCGGATAGAAATGTGGTCAAAACAGACGAAAGCTATTCACATCACAACTATATACAAATTGAAGCAGGAACTCAAACACATTAAGCTGTGGCGGTCAAGCCATCTAGTCCAGATTCGAGCGCATCACAGACCAGACCAAGTCGTGCGAAAACAGCACGCATTGGTGCTAAAGCAGCATGAGCGAGAGTAGGACGCACGAAGGTGGTGTAGGTGGAAGCCTGGAAGCCATTCACGACAATATCACCGTGCAAGGTTTGCGGATTGAACAGTCCAGCATCATTGACACGTGAGATCGATGCAACAGCAGCACGACGACCATCATCAAGATGAAGTAGGTCACCAACTTGAACGTCCCCCGCAGCGATGTACTTGGAATTAACGTACAAATAGTGACCTTCCGTAGCTCTTAGCACAGCGCCATTCACCGCAGTCAGCTGCACAAACTCAGAGACAACATCAGGCAGACGATGAGTAAACATGAAGACCTTGGAATATTGACCATTGCCCACGGCAACACGGTCACCAATGTCAAGGTCTACCATTTTCTTGTTCTCTCCATTGTCTAGGGTCACAACAGCAGTCGCAGGGAAGCACGATCGCCTGGCTGTACCTTTGCTCATCACGGCTTTTGATTTGACTTCCCTGTCACTGAAGGAATTATCGCTGCCATCATCATTGGAATTATCAGTATCTGTGCTATCCGTGGTATCCGCACCATCTGTGGTATCACCATCGGTTGAGTCAGAAGTATCTGTGGCATCCCTTTCAACATTCGAAACCAGGGTAGGGGCGACCTGTTTCTCCTTGTTCGCAGTCTGCTTGGCGTCAACAGGAGCACCATTCCCGGCGGCAAACAGCAACACAAGGTGCAAGACAGCAAGTACAAACCTGAAGGTGTTCATGATGAGAAAATCGTCTGGCTCTGGGTGGTTCACATCTCGGTGGGTGTGGGGACGGGGCGTATAAATAGAGCACCGGACCCGTCGAGAAGGGTATGCGTGGTAGCAAATTTCATGGATTCATTAGACATTTCTCGTGAACACCCACATAATTGGGTTAGAGAAATGAATAGGAAACCACAGTTTGCAGGGTTGAAAGATCGAAAGAGATCTGGCTAACGCTACTAAAATTGTGTTCAGCGTGGGCAAGCGACGAATAGAAACAAAGAATGCACTTGTATCTTTTCGGATTTTACAATTCGTCCCGGCCAACATCTAAACCAACTTTCAAACATTCATCTACAACGAATTAGTAAATCACTTGTCGTCATCCAATATACACCTAACGCCATACGATTCTTCTCAGTGCCCCGGAATAAGAGCCACTAACTTTCCACCACCACTCTCGAACAATCCACAAACAAGCCCCAGACGAGCGAACGCAGCACGAACCGGAGCTAACGCCGCATGCGCGAACCCTCGTTCTACCGCTGTCGTATATGTTGATGCTCTAATCCCATTCACCACAATGTCACCCTGTGCCGTTTGCGGATTGTACAACCCAACATCCGTCACTCGTTCAACTCTAGTCACTCCAACACGACGCCCATCTTCACGTTCAACCAAATCTCCAACATTAACCTCCCCCGCAACAATGGATTTTCCGTTCGCGTATAAGAAGTGACCTTCCGTCGCTCGCATCACCGCACCGTCTTCCGTGGTTAACTCAACAAATACGTGCACTTCATCCTTCAATCTATGCGTGAACATGAAGACTTCCGAATATTTGCCACCACCAACTGCAACACGGTCCCCTATTTCAACTTGGCTCATTCGCTTGTTTTCTCCACCTTGGATGGTGACTGTTGCCGAACCGGGGAAACATACTGGATTACTACCTCCTTGCGCACCTGCCGCAACTGGAACTCCACTCAAGTCACCACCACTGGTAGGCCCACTTGTTCCACTCGACCCTGAGCTACCACTTTCCTTTTTCTTATCCTTGTCCTTATCCTTATCTTTTGTATCGCCATGATCATGGCCATCGTGACCGTGATCACTATGATCATGTCCATCGTGACTGTCGTGGCCATTGTCCTTGTCCTTATCCTTATCCTCCCCATCATTCTCACTTCGTGCCACCGCGTTCACATCGTTGCTTGATAGGGGAGTGGCCAAGGCCAAAGCAAGCGCAAGCAGCACCGTGACAAGCAAAACAGCACGCATTTCGAGATTGCGATTTCTGTGGCCCACCTTAATCGACTGTTAAGACCGCCCGCTTAAATACTTGTAGGCAAACAGAAGAACGGCTCATCGACGAGGTTGACAAGCGTTGCTAGCACCACTCGCCCAATCCGATTCACTGACTGTAGTTGTAGGCAGGACCTCGACAAACGCAAACCCCAGAAACAAAGCAGTAATTCCTACAGTGTTGAAGCACCTCGCAGAGGTGGGTGAAAGAATCATAATCCTCGACTCGTGCAATCCCTACTTGCCCAACATGGGCAGAGCAATAGAGGAGAGCTGCAGACACGCCGGTGGCACATGAAAGATGCGGATGTCGGCCATGACGCAGCAACAACACGTCGTCAACTCAGGTTTGACAACAGCCAGGAATCGTGTTTCACCTTCCAGAAAGCGGTGTTTCACGGAGATACTGTTTGATCCCACAACCGGTCTTACAGGATAGGGCATGTGCACAGCTGTACAATGAGAGGCATCTTACTGGACCAAGAATGATTGCCATCACACCGATTTTCGCTACGACCTTGACATAGCCATGGGCAGACGAAGGAGAACGGAGATTGCAATCTGTTACCACACATTCGTGACTGTGTTACTACTCATTTGCGCGGGCCTGTGCCTGGCGTTAGGTATTTGGGCGTTACGCACCAGTTTTGGCTCACTCGGGCGACTGTCGTGGCTAGGGTCGAACATACACTCGGTGACTGCGAAACGAGGTGGCGTAATCACCGCCTCCTTATCCTCGGTGTTCTTTCTCGCCACGATATTCGCTGCCCTTTCATTCCGCGTCGACTCGTTACGTTACGTGTTCATTGCGTTCGCCATCATCACTGTCGGGGTGTGTGGCTTCCTCGCCGGGATTTCATGGGCGCTGTGCGCGACCTACCAAAGCGCGCAAGTACAAGCACGCTTCAGCATCGCCTGGTTCCGCACGTCCGACGCGCAGCAGTGTGTGATTGAGTCAGTGCGGGCGTGTCGCGGGTTTTTCCGGGACTGCGGAATTGCGCGGTGTGCCAAAAGCTGTGGTGCGACCATCGCGCGGACGCAGCGCTGTTACTACGCACTGACAAACACGCTGTTCACTGTTGCGCTGCCGGTGGCAATCATTAGCACCATTACGTGCCTTCTCGTGCTTGCCGACATCGGCGTCGTGCTCTCACTATGAGTGACGGTTGTACCAATCAGGACCCCGCGTACAGTCCCGCTACAGTACTCTAAAGCCTACAGTATCCGCCTTGTATTTTTGCAAACAAGAGGAGCAATAATCGTCTGGGGAGATTCACGCAGTCTCGAACTTTCGAAATAAGAGCGTTTTCAGTTGAGCTGTCAGATTCCTCGCTGGCCTGATATCTCACTTATTTCTTCCTCATACACTTCTAAGCTATGTACTGTACAGTAAACTTATGCACATGAGACACGACGAACGAAGCGACGACCCGTGGGTGCGCCAAAGTCTTCTTTCCCTTCCCACGCAGCCTAGAAATCAACCAGGGGTGAATCCTCAACTACATCGCTTCTAATGAAGTCCAAAGTGATATACGCGTGTGCAGTCCTGTTCTGCGCTCGCCCGCGACTAACGGACGCGTGAAGCCAGCGCTCGAAGTCATCACGCACAAATCCGTGCGAGCACACTTCGGCTTCGCCACAAAGCACGTCTTCGTGTACATGCATCACCGCGCCGATTTTGCGAGAGGTGGACGTTCTGGAAGCGTGCGGACGAATGGAATGGAAACAGTGTATGAGCACGCCATGTCCAGCCAACATCCGGTACGACTGCATCCGAACTGGTGCGTCGAAAACACGCCGTAGCCTGGATATCATTCAAAGGCATGGCTGAAATTGTGCTGCCAGATGAATGATGAGCGGCTCCTTCCTGCCCACAATGCACGTGCGTCGAGTTTGTCCCTGGTGGGTCTATTTCCGGAGTTCCATTCCATACTCGCTATTGAAACATGAGGAGAGTTACGATAGCGGCATCAGACGCAATTCAAGGTCAGAAATAACCAACTCCATCGACATCAAAACAAGAAACTCGAATATCCACCTCAAGTGCAACCCGAATTGATCCCCATTCGAAACAAACAATTCACAACACACATGTGGCACTGAAAGCGAAGGCGAAAAAGTTACATGGCGAAATACAATTCAGCAAGACATACACATCTAACAGTGGCACAACAAAGACACGGAAATGAGACAAACAAATAAGAGTGGGTAGATTAATTTACAATTAGCGCTACATGCCCAAGCCACCTTTCGCTAATTCGCGCATCATCCTCTGCATTCCAACCTGCCCACCCATCCTTGCCATCATCTGCGGGTCCATAAACTGCTCGAATGTCTGCGATGCGTTGCGTGTCATTTGGTTGACGTTCATGTTCTTCTTCGACATCTTGCCCACCTTGCCCACCAGCTTCGAGAATCGCTTGTACTCGAACAACAACTCATCGACTTCTCTCGGGTGTCGCCCGCTTCCTCGCGCGATTCGCTCGATTCTCGACGGACTGAAGTTGATCTTCGGATTCTCCATTTCTTCCACCGTCATCGAATCCATAATGTGTTGAAACCGTTTAAACCTCGCGTTCCCATCTGCCGTCGAGGTGCCTTTCATCATTTCGCTCATTCCTGGGATCATTCCCATGACCTTATTCAACGGCCCCAATTTCGATAGCGAGTCGAACTGATCATACATGTCTCTCAACGTGAACACCCCCTCGGTGATACGCTTGTACATTTCAACATTCTCGTGCAATCCCGCCTCTTTGATGCTTTTCACCAGTCCCGAAACATCGCCCATGCCCAGTAACCGACCCACGAACGCTTCTGGTTTGAACGGCTCAAATTCATCGATATGTTCACCTGTACCAATGAATGTGATGGGTGACTCGGTTGCACTAACTGCCGACAAGGCACCGCCACCTTTCGCATGACCATCCAATTTGGTAATGATCACACTTCCAACCTTCACGCTCTGTTTAAACGCGACAGCCTGGTCATGAGCGGCCTGACCAATCGACGAATCCATCACAAAAATAATATCATTCGGTTCAAGCACTTGTTCCATTTGTTTCATCTCCGCGAAAAGCGCAGCCTCCTGTTTATGTCTTCCGCTAGTATCAACAATAATCAAGTCATATCCCTCGGTTTTGAATCGTTGGACACCATCGAGCGCGATTCGCACAGGGTCCGTCTCAGAGTAACTGCCATAAAACGGTACCTTGGCTTTGGTAGCGTTTTGTTTCAATTGATCGAACGCACCCGCGCGAAACGTATCAGCACAAACCAAGGCAGCCTTCCACCCGCGCCGCTGATGATGATATGCATATTTCACGCAACTGGTAGTTTTTCCGTTTCCTTGCAAACCTACAAACATGACGACGTTGGGCCGACCTTTCTTCAGTTCGGCGGGCGTGGTGCCAGGGTCCAACATCGCGCATAATTCATCGAACACGGCGCGCTGTATCAATTTGCGCTTGTTCACGCCGGCAGCTAATTCCTCGAGATTGACGCGTCTAGTTACATTTTTCCTCAGCGTTTGGACGGCGCGCACATTCACATCGGCTTCGAGTAGCGCGCGCGCGATATCATTCAAGCATTCTTTCAGTGTATCGGCATCTATCACGGTGGCATTTGTCATTCGCCGCAGCGCATTTGTGATGCGCCCACCCAAGTTGTCCAACACCATCTTGCTGGGGAGGTCGTGTCGTTACCGACGACGGAGAAGCGAAAAGGGAATGCGAGCCGCGTACGTGCTACACTGGGGGTTAGGGTGTATGGGTGCAATGGACTGGTGCGAGATGAGGCGAAAGTTGATTGATTATGTTTCCACGTACGAAATGCAAAATAGATTACAGTACGTGGCGGAATTAAAAAAGGGTGTAGACACAAAAAATAGTTCCGACACAACACCTCTTTCTAACGGGATAGACGCGCACGCACGTGTTGTACTGTACTTGTACAGTACAGTACGGTTACCATACTGCGAATTTGAAAAAAGAGTGCGCATAGTGAACGAGGCGCGGCTATGTGCTGTGGATGCCATACAAGCCGACAGTGTCGTCCAGAGAAAACAGGGAAGAATGACCGTTCAGGATCTCAAAGCATCTGCACCCAAAAAGAGGAGTTCATAGCAGGTAATAGCAGCAGTAGGAGACGGTAGTTGCTTCTCAATGAAGCGCACGCGCAAGCGCGTCTACACATGGTTGGTTCAGTTGGAGATTGCAGGGAGAGACCCGTTGTTTTTTTGGAGTCGGGCCGCGATGCGTTTCTCAGTTGTTCGTACAGTTTCAGGGAGTGTGCTGTGGTGGGAAATGGAGGGACGCGCGAGGGAACAAGTGACAACAGGACGTTTGATAGTGAGAAACACATATTGGAGTGCAGCATGCAAGAATATGGTGCAGGTTGCGGCGGTACTGCATGGTCCTATATAAAGCGCACACATAATGCACGTTACTACTCCACCAGGCCTAAGCACGGAACTACGCGAGAACCGCAGGCGCAGGCGAAAGTGATCCTAAGTCGACAGCATAACAACAATGTGCACAGCTCAGCCTTAACTCATTGTCCATCCATCGACGCGCATATTATGTCTACGTGAGCTGCGTTGTCTTGCTGATGGCCAGTTTTCCGCGGGCTGTGCTCAACATGTCCCAACGCGACTTACATTGAATGCATAGGCAGTGCACGAAGAGTAGTATTTCAAACTTAATTTCGTCGGAATCCTTCGCCTTTACAGTGTGTCTCCACCCACCCCCGCGCACTTGGCGCCGCACCGTTGGTCACGCCGCGTGTGTGGCGGTGGCCATGACTTCCAACTGCGCGCTCCGACTCAATAACTGTTTCATACGTTTGCAAAAATATAGCCCCCTCTTGCAACGGCGGTCGTTCACCTACCGTACTTAAACGCTCCCGCTTCTCATCACCACTTCACAGCGCCAACTCACTTCCCTTCTCACCCGTTCGCCTCATTCTCTCTAATCGTCTTTCTCGCCATGATGAAGATCGTCGCCTTTGCCGCCGTTCTGGCCATCGTTTCCGCCGCCGTGCCCATGGGCAGCCCCGAGCCCACCATTGAGGCATCCCCCGAACCCATCTGCTTCCCTGGGTCCGCTTCTGTCTCGCTTGAGAATGGTGCCACCAAGCGAATGGACGCCGTCGAGGTTGGTGACCGTGTTCAAGTTGCCAACGGCCAGTTCGCCAACGTGTTCATGTTCACCCACAAGCTTGGCGACGTGACCAACAACTTCCTCCGTCTCAACACTCACAGCGGCGCCGCCATCACTCTCACCGCTTCTCACGTTCTGCCCGTCAATGGTGAATACATCGCCGCTCGCGACGCGAAGGTTGGTGACTCTCTCGAACTCGCCGACGGTACCGTGTCCCAGATCAACACTATCACTACTGTTGTCGACACCGGTCTCTACAACCCGCAGACTGTTCACGGCGATATTGTTGTCGATGGTGTTCGTGCCTCTACCTACACCGCCGATGTGTGCCCGTCGTTCGCCCACGCTCTGTTGACACCGCTCCGCATGGCATACGAACGTGTCGGGTTCAGTACTGCTCTGCTGAACAAGGGCTCCAACTTCTTGGCGAGCCTCGCTCCCAAGATGTAAGTGAAAACGCTCGACTGTTACCTGACAGATTAGCTACTCCTCCTCCCCTATTTTCGGTTGTGGCATTATTGTGGTCGCATATGGCTTGTTTGTCGAGCTCTAGTCGCGCACCTACACTGCTACATGTTAGCTAGTCTGATAATCAACGTCTCTTACTTAATCACTCCACTTATTGTACGGCATCGTGAAGTCTAAAAACATTGAGCATTGCCCGTGTATTTCCTCAACCCGTTGCCCGATTTTGGATTCGTACTGTTTTCCCTTGATCATAGAATAACTGCCTACCCACAATCGAACCAGCATCCACTCTTTCTCCACGCTGTCGTAACATATAGTTTAAAATCAGGTGCTGTATGCCCCGAGTTGAGGCACGAATCCTCTCCCCTTCCAATCTTTACCGAGCACAGGCATCGCACAGTATCCTGATTACAGCCGCTATTCAAACTACATACTGTACCCACGCATGGCGCATGGATTAGGTGATCGAAGGGGTTTTGCTGACGCTGGTGTGCAGCTGTGCTACGCGGGTGCACGCACTAGCTCGCGAACGGTAGTCAACGACGGGATCGCTCGCTGATAGTGGCGGGCGGGCCCGGAGGTTTCAAATCAAATCTACTGTAAAGGGGCTGGTTTGTGCACCACAGTTCCATGCGCAGTCCACTTTCGACGATTGTGGGCGTGCGTGTGCGCGTGTTCGCGGGAGCGCACGCGAGTGCGGTCGGGTCACTCGCTTCGTTCGCGTTCGCGTGCGCGTGCGCCGACGGTGGCGTGATGGCGACGTGGGAACAGTGCCAGCTACGGACAAGTGCAACAGGGCCTGGATCTGTACGGCACGCTAGGCGGGCATGAATGGAACCATGCACATGCCGCGCGCAACAGGGTCGCGCTATGAAACAGACAAGCCACGCGCACCTGGCTGGCTGGGTGGCGCGCGGCCCAAGCCATTTCGGGTAGCGCCTTGTTGGGGCGGCGCGGCACGAAGATAATTCTGGCGTTGCATTTGCGCTGCTGCGCCTCAGATGGCTGGCGTGTTCTGAGCGTGCTGGGGCGCGTCTGAACTGACTCATGCGGCCGATCTCATTGGCTGCCTGACACGGCCCGCTCATTGGCCGATGCACCCACAAGTGCATGTCATGCCGTCCGGCCTGTAACCGTGTCGTGTTGATCCATGATTCACCCAATCCGAAGGAATCGAAAATTGAAGTGCCTGCCTTTGATCATTCTAGATTCGGCCTTGCCGTGCGCTTTTCTCGCACCGCCTCGATCGCCCGATAAAAGCCGACTTTTGGACACACTCTCGCCATCGCGCTTCTCCCACTCTCGCACCTCACCACACCCACCCACCCCCGTTCTACTCGCTTTCCCTCGCTCCCACTAACGCTTACCACTTTTCACCCATTCGAGATGGTATCCAAGACATTGTTGGCGATGGCCCTAGCCTTTGTCGCCGTCCTCACTCACGCCAAGCCGTCGATGAAACTCGATAGCATTTCGGTTCGTGCCAAGTCCCCCGGTCCGACAACGAGCCCTACAGTCACCACGACCCCGTCGCCGAAGGCGTCGACGAGTACGAACGCTGGGGGAGCTGATTGCTTCCCCGCTTCCGCGTTGGTCCAACTTGAAGATGGTACCGAGGTGCCGATGAACAAGTTGCGTGTTGGTGATCGCGTGGCGGTTGGTGGGGGGATGTACAGTGAGGTGTTTATGTTCACCCATCACCTGAAGGGCCAACATAGGTTTGTTCGCATTGAGACGGGGAACAAGTTGGCGATTGAGGCGAGCAATGGCCATTACCTGTGGGTCAATGGCGCACTGAAGGAGGCGCAGAACGTTGTGGTCGGCGATCGCGTGGTGCTGGGGGACGGGATGGTGACCACGGTGACCAAGGTGCAGATGGACGTCGCACGTGAGGGCCTGTACAACCCGCAGACCCATCACGGCGACATCGTCGTGAACGGCATCATCGCTTCGACGTACACCAAGGTCGCACACGTCAAGGTCGCACATGCGGCGTTTGCACCGTTGCGTGCGATGGTCGGCTCGTTCGGCGTCCAGATCAAGTGGAATAACGCACTCGCAGACGTGGTTTACATGGCTGTGGACAAGCTGTGGGCGTAAGACCCGCTTGTTGTCGTGTGTGGATAGGTAGTCGAATCCGTTGCCTTTATTTGTACTAGTTGCTGCTTCGTCTCCCGCACCCTTCGGGCGCTTCGCGTAAAGTAGTCGTTGCTTGTGGAAGGGCGCTTACCCCTCGTGATCTTGCGCTCGCTAGCCCCTCGCGCGCGCGCGCGCTGTCTGCCCCACGGCGCTTCACATCAAAGTGGTGCCGGTATGAGGCCGTGCAGCTTTGCTGCGCGTGTATGTGCAAAGGGCGCAGGGAAACAGTGCTTCGCTCGATATCCAATCTCTACAGAAACGTGACTAGCTTTAAATGGATTCAGACCGTCGCCATTTCGCCAACTACCGCGCGTGCGAACAATCATCCCGTTGCTTGTCGAGTCTTTATCCCTCTTGTTCGAAATGAAAGTCGTTGCTGTTGCTGTTGCCTTTGTGCTTAGCGTCTGTGTCGTACAGGCGGCGAAAGTATTACCCTCGCCCTCCACCTCGGCCACGGCGAGCCCGAGTCCTGATTGCTTCCCCGCTAGTGCAGAGGTGGAGCTTGAGAACGGGGAGTTAGTGCGTATGGACGAGTTGAAGGTTGGACAGCGTGTCGCGGTGGGCAAGGGCGATTTCAGCGAGGTGTTCATGTTCACCCACGAGGACGTGCACGTTCGAAGAGCGTTCCGTCGCTTCCATACTGCTGCTGGCCCCGCTATCACCGTCACCGATGGCCACTACCTGCGCGTGGGCAATCAACTCAAGGCGGCGGCGGTGGTCAACGTCGGCGATGTGCTGTCCCTGCAGACTGGCGAGAAGACGAAGATCGTCGCCGTGCACCGTGTGGTCGGCGAAGGACTGTACAACCCACAAACTTTGCACGGCGACATCGTGGTCGACGGCATCGTCGCCTCTACCTACACTACGGCGGTGGACGCGAAAATCGCACACTCCGCACTCGCGCCATTGCGCTTCATTTCCGCGTGTGTGGGGAGCGTGTTCAAGTTTCACAACGACGTGGCGGCGCTTTTCGCTTCGATGCTGGGTATGGCGGGTGATTATGTTGTGGTCGCGTAAGTGTGCGCGACAGGTGGTGGTTCCTCACACGTTTTCGTGGTTCTTCAATTGATTCGTTGGTTTAAATGTCTTGTTCTCTGCCCCACTGTTCATGTTGACTAGTCAAGTTCGTCGCTCGCGTGCCCTTTCCTCTCGTGTACTGCACCATCGCTTTCTCGAATTCGCAATGACTGTCCCTCAAAGTGACTGGATTTGTCTGTCCGTCGAGTACTTGGGACAGCAAGGTTGGCCAGTCGATTCGCTGGCTCGTTGTTCTGCCCTGATTCGACAAGCGCTTGCTTTTGCAACGCTTGATTTCGATCAGAAATCGTTCTCGCTAAACGTAGCCCATGAAATTGCAAGTGGATCGTTCAGTACATCAAGCAGAATTGATTCAAGTCACCGCTACCCTTTAGTAAACCTTCTTGACTATGAAATGACAACACTGGTACAGTTTCGGATTTTCCATAGAATACCATGATCGCTCTCATCCAAAATGCACTGACTGATCTCTCCACGAATTATTCACAACGATAGCTAACGCCAATTTACTATACTTCACCTAAAGTAGTTCTACTCTGCAAATTCACCAATACCACCTCAAAGTAGATGGCTGAGTTCTCATCAAAACGAGTATGTATCTACGCCATCGGTGACTTGCTGATCGGCCGCCCCATCGGCATCTTCACCAAGAAGCACTTGAGAGCCTTGCCGACCGTTTTCTCTTCGATCATCACGTTATCTGCGCCCACGCTTGCCTGGTTGAAGACGCTCGAAACGAATTTCTTGCTTCCCCCTGAACTAATGAAAGCGTTTCCGACGTACTTCAAATCCACCACCGCATTCACGACGTTCGGCTCCTTGGTTTCGAGACCAACGTCCAACACTTCGTCGACGAGTTTAGCCTCGTCTTCCAGTTTCAAAACGCTTTCGCCGAATCCTGCCTGGCACATCGAATTCGCCGCGTACGAGGCGTCGATCTTCGTCTTGAAGGGACCCATGCCATCCTCGATGTTCACCATCTTTCCTAGCAAAGCAGATCGCGCAATCTTCGTGACCTCACCAGACTGAGTATTGGCCACGCCGTCTAGTTCTACAGCGAATGCGCAGGAGTCTGGTTTGCCGACATCCATGATGGTTTCAATTAACAGCGACTCATCCTTGATCGCAATGTTCTTCGCTCGAATGTTACATGTGAAGCGAAGCTCGGCTAGATTCAGGGTTCCAACAACACCTTCATCGAGATCCAAAACATCATCGATACAACGTGCCTTCGAATCCATAACCACCGCGTCTGACAGAACATTGCCGCATCCCTTGACCATAGCGTGCACCATACCCGTCTTGGTGGCCGACATTTCGATAACGTCGCTAATAATGCGCGCATTCTCGACATCCACCATGTCCGCGAATATGTTTGCGACAACCGCGAAATCCACCTTGGCACTCGTGTCTTTGCTCTTCTTCACCATCAACCCGCTTTGGAAGAGAGACGCCACACGGGTTAGTTCGAGCTTTTCCTTCACTAGAATATTGCCACTTAGCATTGACTTGACCGCAATATTCGAAGCTTCGGCTTCTTCCAGTTTCACTGCTGTGTTGATAGCGAACGAGTTGGCCTCGAGTTCGGCGCTCTTGGCACGCGCAATGTTGCCGACCTTTTCGAGAGAGACACGAACCATCGACTTTTCCATGCACTTGCTTTCGAGCTGCGTGGAGACCAGTGACGCGTAGTTCAGCGACACTTCTGCGTCGTACTTGCTACCGAAGATATTCGCAGACTCCTGGATATCGATGGAGAGACACGCCTTCTCGATACATTTCTGGTTATATGACTTGATGAGCGGTCCAACTAGGGAAGCGCTCTTCAACTCGATGGAAATGAAGTTAGATGTCTTGTCGAACACGACATTGCCGCTCCTCTTCACGTTCACGCTCACGTAGGAGTGCTCGCCGATTTCTCCAAGCACTGTCGGGGCGATCAGGAAGTTGGGTGCCATAGCGCCGCTGGGCGTGGACAGAATGAATCCGGCATAGGCAGCCATATTAGCTGAATTCTGGATGTGCACGCTCACGTATGCCTTCTCACCCACGTTCCGGATGAGTGTAGGGACCAGCGGAACTTGGATCGGCTTTCCCACGACGTAATCCTGGTTTCCGTACCCGCAAACCGCCATCACCAGCTTCCCGTCCTCAGGCACATCCATGGGCAGTTGTTTCGGGTCGGCGCGTTGGAACGGCATCTCGTTCAACTTGAAGAAAATGCCCGACAGCATGCCGCAATCCACTGTCAAGGTATCCGGCCTGCACTGCGCCGTCTCCGGCTTCGCGTTCTGGCGCAACTTCTCGAGCACGGACTGGAAAGGAGTCATCGGCTTCCCGTCAGGCCCCATCATTGGCATGCCGTTAGGGCCTGCCATCGGTGGCTTGGGAAACGACTGCACCTTGGTGAACATTTCCGGCTTCATTCCAGACATCGCTGCCAACGATTTCGGTGGCTTCGTTCCTCCCATCGTAAACGCCATGCCCGGCTGTCCTCGTGGATTCATCATGTTCGGCATCCCGTTCATTGGAGCAGCTGGCTGTCCTGCATCCACGAAACCTGCCATCGGCGGAATTTGCTGTCCATCAGATCCTGGCATTGCCTGACCTGTCGCATTTCCAAGACTTGGGCCGCCTGCATTCGGAGCGTTGCCATTGAATGACTGTTTTGTTCCTTGTCGACCCATACCTGTCGGCTGGTACTGAGTTGGGCCTTGACCTCCTGCTGATGGCGGAGTTCCTGGAGTAACCGGCGACTTACCAGATCCTCGAGGACCTGTTTGGGATGCCAGTCCGCCGTTCATCGGTGGCTTCCCTTGTGAATTGAATGAAGCTTGATTGGTTCCAGGCCCTTGCTGTTTAGTCGACTGCATGTTGCCATCAGTCATCGGAGGCTTCCCTTGGGGGCCAGACTGCGTTGAAAGAGAAGCTCCAAAAATTCCGGCGCCCTGTGCTGAGACAGAATCCGGTGTCGATTGGGGCTTTCCCTGTGAACGACTTCCTTGGGGAGCATCCGAAGTCATGTTTAAAACTGGAGACATGGTTGGCAGTGGAGACATCGTGGAATACTGCTGAGCCTGCGCGTGGAGCAGACATAGCGTCGCGAAGAGCGCAACCACGGCGCGACTCGAAGCCATGGTAGTTGGAGTGGCTGCTCGTTGCTATGAGCACATGGAAGTGTTTGAGATGGTTTATATCCTAACGGAATGAGCTCGAGCGACACCCCCGATCGGGAAGAATTCAGAATGGATGTCAATGACTCAATGTGGAAAAATGCTGGGGTGTTCTTGCTGTGCGCCTTGGAAAGTAAAAGATATTCTTTCCAGCTTCGATTCACTATCTGTTCACCTCGAACAATATCCACTGGTTCAAGGAACACTGGACTAGTTTCAGAAATATTGTACCTAAGCGGTTGATATTTGTCATTTTCTTGAATTAGTACTGTAACTGTTGTGGAGCACCAAATTTGCAGGATTCTAGCATTCTCCCTCTTCTTTAGCTCGAGCCTTCAGATCATAGTGTATTTGGCGGACTGCTTCAGACGAAAGTCTATTTATTCAAAGAATTTTCGAAACTGTCGGAGTCCGAAATAGCACAACTTTATAAATCCGCTGTATTACATTTATTTTGGTTCGTAGATCTGAGGTGAACACAACAAGTAACCGGCCAATCCATATTGTGATGATGAGGATGATGATGATTGGAACGTGGCACACAAAAATACCAGCATGCCAGGATCGATTAGAGCCGCTCTCTCGAGTCGTATTAGTCTAATACCAATTGTATGAAACCGATCTCTCCACTATGTCGCTCTTTTTCGTTTCACAGAAACTTATAAAGCTTCTAACGTGCTCTCCAGATACCACGCTTCGTCTCTACGCTCAAACTTCTCGACCTCCTAACACCAACCGAACTAAATCTTCTGCTCTACGATGGCTACCCCACAGAGTGGAAAACGTTCTCGTACTCCGCACAGCCGTCCTTCCACTTATCAGATCTCTCAGCCGTCTACTGGACGGGCTGCAACATCTTCACGTGCTCGCACATACACTCCGTCTAGTCGCGCTCGTACCGCAACCAAGCACGGTGATGAAGTTGTGGTTGCCGTTATTGAAAATAACATCTCGGAGGTGGGCGTCTGTGCGTACAACCTGAACGGGTTTGACGTCGAACTGCGCCAACTAGCCGATTCTAAGACGTTTACAACTCTGCTCACCACACTGACTGTCTTCGAGTAAGTTCTACCAGCGCAATGCATGCATTCCTCAGCATTCGCTAACGTTCTGTTCTTTGCTCCCAGTGTTGTCGAAATCATCATGTCTGTGACTAGTGCCAACGGGCCAATGGAGACTGCCCTCAACACCCACAGATACACCCGCGACATCAAGGTACGCCCGATTTCCTAATTCAATCGAATCATGAGCTAACGCTTGCATTCCTAGCGCACGTTAATCTCTCGCACCTTTTTTCAGGAGACGAGCGGCGCGATAGAAATCGCGCGCTTAAGTGTGAAGGTGTGCCCTCATCTTAGTCCCTTGACTAACAGTCCGTACTATCTCGCGCTCGCATCTTGCAACGCTCTGCTCAAGCACATCCAGCACGTGAACAACATGGTGTTCCAGCCACATTCGCTTCGCATCAAGTTCTCGCCGAACGAAGACAAGCTCTACCTCGACATGCAGACCATTGAAGGACTGGAACTGCTACAGAACGGACGCCCTGAGGTCCAGGGCAGTTCCGAACGCATTCAAGGAAGTCTACTGCATGTTTTAGACAAGACGAAAACACGCGCTGGGCGTCGTCTCTTGCGGCGTTCACTGCTCGAACCGTCCACCGATCGTGCCAGCATCAAGAACCGCCAAGATTCTGTTGAGGAGCTAACCCAGATGGACGAGGTTTACTTTAATGTGACCAGCGTGCTCACCAAGTTCCCCGATATCGAACAAGCACTCGTAGCTCTCACTGCAAAAGAAAACCGGATTGTTCGTCGTGGTGGTCCAAGCAATCGAAGCAATGCCCCAGTTGTCGGTAAACGGGTAGTAGACGAAACCCGGAAGCCGTGCATGACAATCATTCGAGCGGTTCTGACTATCAAGGACGGTCTCGAGGCGGCCGGTGAACTACATGACGCGTTACGTGGGACCAAGACGCCACTACTTCGCATGGCTGCAAAAACCATCAAGGTTCCGCTGTTCGATCGTCTGAAAGGTGCAATCAGCGATGTGATTGTTAAGGAAGCCCAGATTTCGCGAGACTTGGAAACGATGCGCTTGCAAGGTGCATTTGCAGTCAAATGTGGTTTGAACGGTACGTTTTGTGCACGCCCTGTGCTGATTCTATATGTCTGATCACTGATTTTCGATTCACAGGAAAACTCGACGTATCACGCCAAATCCTTTGCGACATCATGAAGTCGATGCAAGAATTGAGAGACGAACTGGCAGAACAGTACGAGTTGAACGACCTCAAACTCGCACTATCGAATTCACGTGGATATCATTTCACTTACTCGACGAAAGGGCTCGACTCTAGCCGCATTCCCAGGGTGTTCCACAGTCGAACTAACTCGAAGGATCTTCATCGGTACGTGATGCAATTCCTTGTTTTACTAAGCCATCGAAATGGAACGCTTACTGAAGCTGCATCGGCTCATTCTCTGTTTACCACTCGTCTTGGTGCTTGATAGGTTCACTACTACTAACCTCAGCAGTTTCAACATGCGCTACTTCGACGTATTGAATGAAATCTGGCAGCTGACCGACAGTGAGTTGCAGGACTTGTTGGATGTCATCTTTGAACCTGGCACAGCGTTGGCTTTGTACTACCTATGTGACTCCATCGCAATCATCGACCTTGTTTCATCCTTCGTGACCTACTGCTCGACGTCCGAAGTGAAGCACACTCGCCCATTGATGACGCGCGATGGACCTACCCTCATTGTTCGGTCGGCTCATCATCCGATTCTGCACAATCTTCATCCGGGTACTTCGGTTCCAAATAACATGCTGGTGGATATCGCCGCAGCCCTGCAAATCATCACCGGAGAGAACAACGCGGGCAAGTCGACCATAATCAAGATGATTGGGCTGCTCGTCATCATGGCACATACAGGGTGCAGCGTTCCCGCGGAACGCGCTACCTTCCGTGTCATGGACAGTATCTTGTCGCGGTTTACAACCAGCGACGAAATAACAGTCGGGCATTCGCACAGTCACTTCGGGAAGGAGATGAGTGAAATGGCAGCTATCCTGGACCATATCAGTGTGAACAGTGACCTCAAGACTGAAGAAATCCCACCAGGTACTACCATCCCCTGGGACCCTTCTGCATCACACATCGATGGTGAGAAGCAATTCCTGCTGCTCATCGACGAGCTTGGCCGCAGCACATCAACTATCGACGGTTTCTCAATAGCGTACGCCATGTTGGAAGAGTTCGCCTGTACACGGGGTGTGTTCACTCTATTCGCGACTCACTTTCTCGGCCTTACCGCTCTCGAGAAGGTGTATCCCAACATTCGCTCTTACCACATGGCGACACGTGAGCCACCTACCCCCATCACAGCTCCCCTTTTGCCCAGCACTGGTGGCGACGCATCGACCGATAACACACGCACTACTCCTTCGTCTGCCCGCGCTCCTGTCGTTCAGTCCGAGTATACGTACACAATCAAGGAGGGCGCACTCGCCAAGCGCTCGTATGGTATTGAGACGGCGCGTGCAGCAGGTTTCCCGGAGGAGGTCGTACAAGACGCGGAACAGTTGAAGGAGCGGATGTCGTTAGCTCGTATTTCAGATCCAGAAGCGTTCGCCGCAACGCACTACACGAAGGAGGACATGGAGCGAGCGCACCGGGCTCTGGGCAATCTGCTCCTTCTGCGTCGTATTGAACACATCAAGGCGCAGTCGAAGGACGACGAGACTATGTTGCGCCGCCTAAAGAGGTTCCAGAAGGAGGTAAGAGAGGCAATGAACCTACCGGCACATGAAAGTTCAAACGCGCATGCCTCATCAACGCACAACCCAACCAGTTCCGGCCGTAGCACCGATGAGGCTCGTCGGAATAGTAGCGATAAATGACAGTTCTCCACCAAGACAAAGACTGATAAAACCAATAGAGCGTTTGTTTATAATCGCAGCACTCGTTCCCCTGAACGAGTGTGCTCCATACTTGTGCTGTTTGTACCTACAACATTAACACAATAACCCCAATCACTCTTGTGTTTCAGCCTCCTCATCATCCTCCTTGTCTGCCTCCGACAGAGCGTTTTTCACACTCGCTGGGAGCACAGGGATAAGGATTTCCTGTTTCCTGCGGAACGGCAATGTGGTCGGACCATTGTAAATACCACATAAGAACGCATCTTCCTTCGCCACCTTCACGCCATCTCGATCTAGCATATCCAACAACTTTGTACGCTGTCGTCGCATCTCACCAAGCGTCGCATAACCACCGAACTGAACCACTGCCCACTGCAGATTACGCCGCTCGCCATCGTCCACTTCCACAAGCTCGACATTTTCTCCGACAGGCGCAGGAACATCCTCCAATTTCTGATGCTCGCCAATCACAAACGCCATGCTCGACTCATCGTCGCGCTTTTCCAGAAACACCGGCGTGGTCATGCTCATAGCTTTTTGCGCACCATTATCTCCGAACAGATACTTCGCCAACGTTCCAAACGCAGTGCCCATAGCTGCCGCATTATCCGCCTCTGTTCCACCCTCGGGTTCCATCCGTGTACGCGCGAGTAACATGCGACTATACTTTCTCACTTCATATCCGTCACGTTTCTCGATTACTTCGTACGGGGGCGAATACAATCCTTCCGGAACTTCATTCCAAACGTTGCGCACCTCAGCACCTATCTCTTGCAGTGTCGGTCTGGGAACATTAGTCGGAAAGCTAGAGCGTCGCTGAGCGGTACTGGTCGCAGTGCGAACATACGCCTCGCTATTGTTTAGCACGTCTGGTACGATATCATCGCGTAGCTGACGCGCAAAGTCTGCTACGCCACCGAACCCACGAACACGTAGTGCATCTTCAAATGCTTCAGGTGCACGCTTCGCGAGATCTTGCGCCAAAATATTACGAGCCGAACCGCTCACCCTGCCACACAAAATCGATTTCACATCTTTCTCGAACGTAACCGATGGAGATTCCTCTTTCGTTGCGCAGGCAGTCACTCCCAAGCGACGCCTACAAGAGCTAGAAAAGCGCGTCTTTGTCGGAACTGGGGCAGATAAACAAAAAGCAGCGAGCATCTTGGTTGTCGGGACACGGCAGTACAATGGGTTCCCAACTGGGGAGGAGAGTTCAGGCAGTCGTCAAACACAGAGATTCGTGGGGTACAAACCGAGCGCTGTACACGTGTGGATGAAACCGAACCTCTGATTGGTCCGTAACGGATTCATGCAAATCAGCGATACAGCTGTATCTTTTTTGACATCGCCAAACAGTTCACAGTCAGTTCACAGACTGGAGAGCGGATCGTCGTCCATGTTACCAATTTTCATTAGCACATTCAGGACATGGCTCCCCATTAATTCGACGACATTTCTTCTTCTTTCTTCACTTTCCTTCATCCATGCTCTTCAGCTTTCTCTTTGTTCGACTGTGAATCAAGAACAACCATCTCATCTCCTTCCTTCTTCGCCGTTTTTACAACATCAGTTCCATTGTCCACCTCTACTTCTTGTTCCGCTTCAAAAATATCCTCCTCTTCCTTCGTTTCTTGTATTTCCGATACAGTATGATTCAAATCAGTGGCACCTTCCTGTAGTGGTGTCGCGTTACTCAATCCAATTGCGTGCGAGCTACACCAAGCCGCTTTTTTCGTCTTCCTTCCCTTAAGTTTACGCAGATACCATGGTTGTAGAGCGCTTGTTGTATGGATGAGATTCCATACTTCTTCTTCGCCGACAATAGGCACCCCCAATGCAACTGCGCTATGGTGTTTACAGCCCCCGACTCCGGTGTAATTTCCATATGGTCCCATGCCACTGCCTTTTCCCAAGATGAGATGAGTTGTCATTTCTCTGATTGATGGGGATACCCGCACTCCACGACTACGAAGTTTTTTCTCCAGCTCGATACGAGGCTTTATCTCGAAGAAACCCGTGAACACGACATGCCAATCTTCCAATGGGAGCTCGGTCGGTGCCGGGGCTGCGGGAGCCACTTGCGCAATGCTGCGTTTCGACATTTGCCTTCGCCAAGGGTGTCACGGTAGTACGGTATCGAACGTAGAGGTGGACTAGACAGTACTGCGCTTAAGTACTAATCAGTTGAAGACAAAAGGTCGGGTGGTCCTTGAAGGCCACGATGCATTGGAGGACGAGTTAAATAATTTAATTACGTAGAGAAGCCGATTGATTGGCACAATAAAGGGTCAGTTTATTAGGAGAGAAACTGTGTATGATACGGGTCAGAGAATGAAGGTAAGCAAGGTGGAACGCGGGAAGTGGGGAAGGGGTTAATGTACAAGCTCGACAAGGATTCATTGAATTGCGGTCACGTTCAAGAAATCGGCCTCACCCAACCAAAAAACAGACTAAACACAGCCATCTAAGCCACGGCATTGCAAACGACCACCCGTCCTAATTGAGGTCGATGCGTACTTGTTTGTCCTACAGCACGGGGTCTTCCACGAACACGCTGTCGCTGCCATTGTCCAGGATCTCCACGCACTGCTGCGAGACGATGTTGGGGTCAACTTCGCCGTCGACCTCCGGCTTCGCGACCTGCGGCTGCACCTCGCCCACGTCTTCCTCCTTCTCGTCCTCGAGGTAGCGATGCCGTACCTCGTTGTTGCGCGCGTCCTCGCGCATCTTGAAGAACTTCCGGATGACTCGCATGTTGATTTTGTTCTCAATCGCGCCCATGTCGTACTTCTCGGGGTTGGCCGCCGCGATACGCAGCGCCAGCGCGCGCACTTCCTTCACACTCATTCTCTCCCCTTTCTCCTCCAGCTCGTTCACGGTCTCCATGACGTCGGTGTACAAGGCCGATACCCACGCCGGCGGTTTCCGTCCCCTGCCCGGCATCGCCTTTCTGCGCGCGCGGCCACCCACCACGGCGATTTTCGTGTACTTGAGCAGGTCGGGGGAGTTGCGCTGGCGCCACCAGCGACGTGCTTTCACACGATTCGCCGTTTGCACGCCGAGGAACGCCGGTGGGAACTCCTCTATCGCCTTCATGGGGATGTTCTGTTCGCCGGCCGCCTCTTGCTCGCGCATCCACGTAATCACCTCGTACCGCATCTGCAGCGTGGACACGTTCTGTGTGCGGCGATTTTTGTTCTCAATCTGATTCAAGATGTTCTTGTTCTGCACCACGCCATTGCCGCCCGATTCCGCAGCGCCATGCGCAGGCACAGGTCCATCGACCGCTGCCGGCGTCTCGCCCTCGGTCGTCTGAACCACGGGGGCCATCGTGGCAGAACTCATTTCACAAGCCACCGCAATGCGAGCGCGAAACGAAGCGAACAAAACGCAAGCAGCGGACAGGAGGTTGTGTCGTAGAGAGAGGCAGTCGCGGTCGATGCACCAGACTCAGGCAAGCGGTGGAAACATTAATTAATGAAAAATTAGGAGTCTATTTTTTGGATGTATTTTCGCAGCCGCTGTGCGATGGAGTCGATGTTCGGGATGCACTGCATGTTGTACTGTACTCCACCAATCGATAGCTACGTGAGACGAATAGAAACCAAGTGAACGTGTGGAGGTTAAGCCAACGGAATGGGCAGCGCGAAGATTTATTGAATCTTGACTGGATTTAGTTTGTTAGAGCCAGCAGCCCGCGCCACGGCCTCGGGGATGGCCGCGGCAACTCTGATACCGCACCACTGTTTGATACTATCGTAAATCGCGAATTGGCCGCCAATCATGCAAGACACTTGGACGAGGCGGGGTAATAAGCCAAGGAAAAGTCCGCGTACGCCCTCAGTCTTGACGACCCGCAGTATCTGCGAGCTTGCACTGCCTTCCGCCGACTCTTGATTGATCTTGCTTAAAATCGTGTCACCGGGATGTGAAATGATGCCCGCCGTGATCCCCGCCAATAAACCGGCGCTGAGCGAGACCGCCGTGGGGAATTGTGCATCCATGACGACATTCACCACGTATTTCACTGCGGTCAGCGACAACTCGAACGACACGAATTGGCCCACCGTATACGGGACTTGCTTCAGCAACATCGCGGGCAATCCCTTGTACAACCCGAACAGCCCCTCGAGACGCACTATCACTCGCAAGCCGGGAAATACGCCACTGGGGAAGTTGGGGTCACTGACCGAGCGAATCCGCACCGCTTCCATGGGGCACAACAAAATACATGCGATACATTCAGCCAGGAATCCGGATGCAGAAGCAATACCAAAGCCAGGCTTCAGCGCGGCGGACGCATTGTCACTCAACAACGTTTTGAACACCTCATAGAACGAATATTTGAACGCTCCATGAAGAAAGTAGCCACCCGCCGTCGCACCCAGCCCTTTCAGCAACATCCCTGCGCCCTCCTCCGCGATGATTCGACGGAACCCATCAAACAATCCCCCATACTTTCCGGGCATCGTTTGAATACGCGTCTTCACCACGTCTATCGGCGTGCAGCATGCGTGGGTCAAAAACGAGCAAATCCCGCCTGCCATGAAGTACTGCCCGAACAGAAGCAGAGAGAGCTCGCCCTTCATCGCGGCGATGAATGCGCGCTCCCCGAAAAACATCAGCAGCGCCATGCTCGTCAAGAACCCGGTGACCCGGTCGACTCGCGTGTACAGGGGGTTCATCGCCTTCACCGCACTCCCCGTCAGCAGCACGAACAGGACGAGGAGGGAGACACCGAAAATTGAAAGCGAGCCTTCCATTGTGACACCTCTGACCACCGCAGTCGCACTGGCCGCTCCGCTGGGTCGGATTGTACTGTCGCTGGTGTGTTGGCTCTTTCACAGTCAGTCCATTTATCGTGCTGCCGTGAATTACGTGACTGTGCAGGCCAAAAATTTACATAAATTTTAACGCTGGATTGACGAATCATGACCACGCCGCGATTGCATTGACTGATCCTCGTTCCGTCTCTCCCTCGCCGCTTTTCGCAATACCTACGCGCCGCTTCCTTGCTTGCACAACGTGCTCGATCCCAGACCGCGTGCGAGGCGCGAATTCCAACCGATTTGCACTGGGTCAGCGTTTCGCTGAAATGGAGTAGAGAGCGCGGGGGCGAAGGTGGCTTCATTACAAAAGAAGTTCTGCGGAATGTGTTGGTGACCGAACTGAATTTGCCAAGTCCAGGTGGCTTGAAAGGAAGAGCACACTGTAGTTCTTGCCTATAAATATTTGACTGGCTGTCATATTTATGGATGATACTTCGAGATTGCGCGGTGCACCTCAAATGAACTGTATGGCGAAGGGGGCGTTCATCCCCGCATTGGCACTCAAGGCGCATCGGCGCAGATCCAGTGGGAAGAGACGGCAAGTTCGGACATGTGGACTTCGAGCATCACTGGGCGGGCTTGAAGCGGTTCAGTTCGAGCAGTACTTCCTCGCGGGGGGCGTTTGCGCATTGCTCACGCATTCGGCACTTACGCCGGTCGACGTTGTGAAGACACGGCTTCAAACGAGACCAGGCGCGTACATCAACGCACTGGATGCCATTCAACGCATCCTGAAGTTCGAAGGTGCTGGTGTGCTGCTAACCGGGCTCGGCGCGACCGCGGGTGGGTACTTCATCCATGGAGCACTGAAGTACTCTTGTTATGAATTGTTCCACAGCATGCACGCTCCGTCTGCGATCGCCGCTCTGGGCGCCGAGCTCATTGCGTCGATGGCGTTGTGCCCGTTGGAAGCGGTGCGAATCCGTTCCGTGGCGAACAGCCAGTTTCCGCGCAGCGCTGTCGTCGGGATTGTGCGAATCGTTCGAAACGAGGGGTTGGGCGGTTTGTACAAGGGATTGCCCTCCTTGCTGCTTCGACAAGTGCCTTACACGGTTGCGCAGTTTGTGGCGTACGAGTGGATGCGCAATGTACTCAGTGTGTTGGTGGGACTGGACAGCGGTGTAGGGGTCAACTTCGCTGCCGGTTTATTCGCGGGTTTACTTGCCGCGGTCGCGTCGCATCCGGGTGACACCATTTTGTCGCGTGTGAATAGGGACAGTCGCGGGGTAGTTCTGAAAGGAAAGCTGTTCGTTGGTTTGGCGCCCCGCTTGTTGTGGGTGTCGTGTTTAATCGCATCACAGTTTGTGATTTACGATTCTATCAAACTCTTCTTTGTCCACGCTTTTTAACCCGCTTCCTTACAGTTGTGTGCTGCACCCGTGCATCATGGTGCATGTTGGTGACCGTGTTCTTTGTCGTCGTGATCGGGGATACGTGCGATGGATTGGTACGCTACCTGGTCAGGATGGCAGTTGGGTGGGTATCGATTGGGATGATGCAAGTCGTGGCAAACATGACGGCTCCCATGATGGCGTCCGATACTTTCACGCCAAGTCGCCTACTTCCGCGTCGTTCATCAGTGCTCAACGCGTCGGCGACGGCGGACGTGTACCCTTCGCCAGCGCAGTTGCGAAACGAGTCGAAGCTGCGGAGGGTGCGATTATCAAGTCACTTGATTTATCGAGAAGTGGTGCGATAGGCCCTGTGGATTGTGGGGACAATCCCATCGACACTACTCTAGTGCGACATCTCTACGTCTCGGAAACTTTGCTTTCCGACTTTTCCGATGTGCATCGCTGTCTTGACGTGTTCCCTGCCCTCCAATCCCTAGATGTTGCTCGAAATCGATTCGACGAGTTTCCTCAACTGAACCCTGGCGATTCTCGTATCTCGCCCAATTTGCGTCGTCTTGACCTCAACGGCTGCATCGTGCCTTTGGACGCGATACACGGTCTCTGTGCGCGGTGCCCCGACCTCGAGGAATTACGCTTGTATGACGTTGGACTGACTTCGCTTCGCGGAGAAGTTGACCTCGCTTCTGTCATATCCTCAGTTCGCGTAGTGGATCTCGGTGGAAATGTGCTCCCATTGACTGACATCGTCGAAACGCTTGGCGCGCTACCACGGCTGGAGCAGCTGTACATGGTGAATGGCTCGCTCGACGGACAAGAGACCATCGAAAGCAAAGACGTTTTTCCGTCATTAGTACGGCTTAGTCTCGCCGGTAACCCGTTGCGTGCCTGGCCTTTAATCACGTCGCTTGCGTTATTGCCCTCTCTCAAACATCTCGCCGCCACTGATACACCTCTCACTGAAGACGAGGGTCTTGAATATATGCCGAATGACGACAGACTGCTGAGCAGACACTCAATCATCGGTCGCCTGCCCGCACTCGAGAAACTGCACGGCGCTGAAATAAGCGCCGACGAGCGTCGCTACGCAGAGAAACGTTACCTTGTTGCGGAATGCCTCCCCGCACACCGTGCTGGGCGCAGTGCTGAACATCCACGGCTTGCTGAACTCGCAGAAATGTACGACTTGGACTTATCCGAGAAGAGCGGTGGTACCCTGAAACACACCGCCGTTGCGGGTACACTGCGCGCCGACCTTGTCAATGTTGAGTGGCGCTATGGCGGTCAATGTGTAAGAAAGGCACTTCCGCGCTCGCTTGAGATACTCAAATTACGAGCTCTAACTAGACGCTTTCTTGAATTGCCACCATCATCGAAGTTTCGTCTTACGCAAATTTATGACGACGGAACTCGTTTGGGAATCGTCAAAGAGCGATCATTAGTAGACTTGGGCAACGAAGTGGTTCTGGAGGTTGCGTTGAAAGAATAAAAGTTTACTAGTTTGTTGTTATTGTTGTTGATTCGAGTAATGGTATGCTTTCGGACGCGTCCTTTTGGACGACATGGAATCCATGCGAAAGCTTGCGAAAGTTAAGCAGTCCGTAGACGACCCCGCCGAGTTCCATGAGTCCGAACACGGGCATGACGGCGAGCTGCGCGAATAGTAACGCGACGAAACGAACCACGCCAAGGCCTTGCGCGTAGAACGTGACAAAATAGCCGAAAAGATACGACCACACGCCGAGGGAGACACTGGCGGGAAGCATGAGCACGTACAGATTGCGCACGAATCCCGATTCGCCATGGTCGAGACTTCCTAGCACAACCGCGGCGGTGACGCAAAGATAAGTTAGTGGCATGGCGGCCCAGAGCGTCGAAAGCGTGCCCATCACGGCACGAACGCCGAGTGGAAGTCGGTCGTTGTTCACGACCAGCAGCCCACCGACCAGCCATCGTGCACGTTGTCGTGCAAAGTCTCGTAGCGTAAACGGCGATTGTTCGTACATGATGGCATCTACCCACGCAAATCGCACACCGCGCGCTCGGGCTGCCAGCGCGAAATGCGCGTCTTCCGCGATACTGCCTTCGACGCCGTGGTCGAACGTGATTGCTCGTTCGACAGAGTTGGGTACCACCACGTACGAGCCGTGCATACCCAGCCATACCTCACCACATTCGTACTGCAGTCTGAATCGGCCACAATCGTCCGCTACTCGAGCGCTATCGGCGAGTGAGGTCAGCCATGAACGGCCTTGTGTGTTCGTAGTTGCCAAGGACGGAAGCATGGCACGGCCATAAACAATTAATCCTTGTCCAATACTCGGCCATTCTAGGTGACCTGCACGAACGGCCGCGGCCTGTGTTGCACAATGTTGAACGATGGCATTCACGGTGTCACCGTCGAACCGAGTTTCTTCGTCTAGATGAATGATCCAGTCATTGTCGCGGGCTGGTGATTTTTCAATTGCATACTGCAGCGCTCGGGCTTTGTAAAGTGCACCGCTCGAAGGCGAGTACGATGAAGGCACAACAAGTTCGTATACTTGCCGCTCATCCAGATTGGAAACACTCACTATGTTATCTGTCACAACTTCGACGCGCCACATCTCATCCGGGATTCCTGTGCTCCGAAGAATATGCGCAGCTCGCCGACAATTTTCAAGTACAAGATTGGCAGATGTGCCGCGTGTGACATACCGAAAGTACAACACGAAATCCGAATTCCGCAGTAGTTCCGGTATTGGACGAAGACGTTTCCAGTTGGCGCGGGGGAAGGCTATTTGTCCGACAACGTTCAGGACAAATGTGGGAAGAGATAGGAGCGACACTAATCGACAAAAGAGAAGTATACTCTTGAACCATCTAGTTTCCGACCATCGGTCGAGGCTTCCCATAGCACTCTCCACGGCACCTTCGGCGGCACATCGATATACAGTTTGAGGAAGTTGGCATAGTACAGGGTTGCGACCAGTGGTGGAGAGAAACTTCGTGATAGGAACACCAGTTCGCAAGAACGCCCAGAAAAACGCGAAGGTAACTACATAATACACGACAACGCGAATAGCGCGCTCAAAGTTCGAGTTATCGCGTTTCGGGGTCTTCGCCTCTTGCAGTGGGTGTGGGACGATGGGCCAGTGCAGGACGTACGACGGCCAGTGTCTTTGTAACGCCGATTCGAGAGGGAACTGTACGAAGAAATAAAACAGAACCCCGAACGCCAGTAACAAGGGTAAAGCAACAAGGCGAACCAACTGCGCATTTGTGCAATCGCTCAACACCTGAGATACTCGATGTGTCCCGCTATCGTTGGCCGAGCACCGAATAGAAGCACACAGGAATCGAGCCCAGGGCGTCGTGGCTTTGGTCTGCGCGGCGCAGAGTGTAGTGTCGATGATTCGTTTCGCAGGCGCCGCAAGAACAAGCGCAGCATACAGCACACGTAAGCGAAATCCGTTGTTCACGCGCGTGTCAAATGTGTCTGCGTACAACAGTAGAACGAGCCAGAATATTAAAAGCACCCCCTCGACCACACCGCCGACGAAAAAAGCGGCTACTAAGGTCGCAAGTGCCACCAACACGATACTCAATACCTTGATGTTAGTATTTTCGATTCGTAATCGTGGTGGTCGTGCAATAAGCCAGCCAGCGAAAGCGGCATACGCGTGCAAGCTGAGCGGTATAATGAACAACGCGTTCAACGGCGTGTCATAGGAATGGTCGTGTTTGATACGCAGTACTGCGTGCGACACGACGCCGCCGACAGCGAAGAAGAACGCAAGCGGAAGGTTGAACTTGCTTCGAGCATCGGGTAAAAGTAAGCGTAAGATAGGTAGAACGAGTACAAAAAGGGCCGTGCCAGGCACCAACGCATGATAACGCACTGCACCGTCGGCAATCGCACGAAGAGGGCCCCAAATAAGGAGCAGAGGAATGATAGCAGTTCGCGACCGACCGCGAGCGAGTGCGAAGCCGAACGATGCCGCGAGTGCAGGAGTGTCGACCAGCGCTATAACATGCTTCGTGGGGTGTACAGCGGTGAAAAGCGCGAGGAACACGAGCGTCAACTCGACGAGAGTGGCTCCGGTCGCGGCGTTGTCCTTATCGCTAGAGTCGAGGGTGGCGCCATCAGGCGCGGCAACCATAGCTATCAGGTTGTTGTGTGAAAGGTAGACCTCACCTGCATGGAGACGCACACACAGTGGTACGAATTCCGATGTACCGACGGAAGCGCAACTTCAGGGGCATCGCCCCAACCAACGAATCGACAACTACGATACGTGCAACCTGGTACAACTGAGTCCCGCCGGCAGTCCACTGCTTTGCCCCGCTTTGTATCAAATGTCCCCTCACTGTTCCATCTGCATACAACTGTATACAATATACACACTTTATATACAGGTTTTGTGTCGTTAGTTTATTACATTCCCGTAAAACCGAAAATAGTTTGGCCTTATGGTGAATACCATTTCGAGATTGGAACGAGGGTCTGCGGAGGCCTGTTGTACTGTCCGGCACTACACTACACTACACTACTTCTCCGTACATGTATTGGGTGTACTATTGAAATATTTGGATACAAGATACGTGTGAGGAAGTGTTCGTTAACCTGCTCCGTTAGTTGGTTGCTAATGATCAGTGGTGCTGCCAACCATCACAGAGCTGTAGCTTTTTCTCCATACTTTTGTATGTCCATCGCTGTTGATCCAATTAGTCGGCTCAATCTTTCCTCATCAACATGACCTGCTAAGAGGAGTGACTTGTACGAAAGATTCTGAAGAGGTCTTCTAAGTAAAGAAACTTTATTTCATTTTCTAAGATCTGCTGCAAAGTGTCGGCAAGAGTTTTTTTTGCAAAGCTTACTGGACAGGGATCATTAGGTACCCATTTTCTCTCGGAATCACTCATTAGTACACCGGGATTCGGTACACAAGGGGAAGGATGTCGTAAATTTTATACAGAACTTAGCTGGCCTCTTCTCTCTTCGTTCCGATGACTCTTCTTCCAGTCGTTATTGTACTGATGAAAATTTTTCAGAATTTATTGTTAGTAAATATCGACCATCATTATGTCTGATACTAAAATTAGATTTTCAAATAACACAAAATTAATCTTTCATACTTGAACAACGATGACTAAAGAGCAATTAAGATTGATCGTTGATTTGATGAATAGGGAAAGCTTAGAACTATCTCCATTAGAATATCTTCAGTATGCGGTATGTAATAGGCTAAGTCTTGCTAATGAAATTATGGGAGAGATGATGGGTAACCTAACTGTAAATAGGGTGCCCTGAAATTTTCATTTATAAAGTCTTGTTTATCAAAGTAACATTTTGTGCCTCGCAATTAATGAGGAGCTTGATTTCGGGGTTTTCTTTATTTCTATTTTAAACACAACACATGTATCTTACATCTTCGGCGAGTGGACCATATTCATATAGAATTTTCAATGAAATTTTGGGACACGCTGACTGCAAAAGTATTGCGTCTGTACTGTCAACTTGTAGAACCGTTGGTGTTGAACCTGCCGGAATTCAAGACAGATTTCGACAACATAGAGCAACTAAAGTGTATGTCAGTTCAGAGTGCACGTACAAGATACAGCATATCTTGTGTTTGTATCACATAAACTATCAGTGAATTTATCATGAACCAGCACCATGTTTGATAAAGAATTACATTGATCGTCTATGTGTTGCTTTGACTCTGAGAACTCCTCTAAAAGTTTTCATAGTAAGCGTTAACAATTGGTCATTGTCAGCTGAAGTGACTAAAAGTTATTGATGCAAAAGAGTTTAGGAAGGTTCGACCTCACAAATCACCACAGGTTCTAATTTTCTACGCGAGTAAAATGCTCTTATATTATACTTGCAAACAAACTGAGAGAAAGCTGCTCTGGAAAATGGAACTACCCTATTCTACTTTCTGACAAGAAGATTGAATGATGAATTGACCTTGAGAAGCTCGGTACAGTAATTAAGTTACAGGTTTTACCCAGTGGAACACTTCCACACCGGATGCGATAACGCCGGTCTTCATTTTTCTAACAAAAACAGCATTCCGAGCAGCCTTGTTTGCAAGTTTCATCGCAGAAGCTTCTAAACTGGTATAGTTGCAGGCAGATCGCTTGGTGTGATTCATTGTCTGCTGTAGAAACGTAATAGTGAACAATTTGTTCTGTCCAGGCTTGAAAAATCTTTGGTCGAATAACCATTCCAGATATCATGAAACTTTCTTATTATAGTTGGGATTAATAAACAAGGTGTTAAATAAAAACAGCCGGTTTTCGATCAGTTATAGTGTTTATTTGAAGGAACGATGGCGGGCTAATCGATTTCAAAGTTGAAGAGAAGAGAATGATGCAGCTCCTAAGCTGCATATTATTTTTCTTGATGGTCTGGTTCTCATTCAACACTAAAGCTAGGAAAATTATAGTTTCGGAAATTTTTGAAAAGCATTTTGTGTCATGAAAACCGTAGATAGCCATTTAATTCAGCATCTTCGGCTATTAAGTATCAGAGAAAAGTTAGAGAACTTAAAGCTGAACATATAAGAAGATTCTAATTGATCAAGCAAGAATTTTTCTCTACTGCTCCGTCCTTTAAAGCGAAAAGCGAAGCAAATTCAGTATACTGATTCATTGAGAGCACAGTTTGTTGTATGGAAGTCCGAGAGTATGTGAAGCCACATAAGTTCAGAAGTTAATCCAAAATGCACTTCAAAAAGACTTACTGGTTCACTCGAAAATTAGATAATGGCGCTTATATTACTAAGAATATATTTATTTATGATGGAAGACGGTCTCTAGGTACAGTAGCAGCTCAATCTGGCATGCAGGGCAACCGTAAAATCTTGTATTATGAACAGTAGCTTTTTTAACTAACCTATTCTTTCCCACCGCAATAGTCAAATTCTCGGTAAATAAGCTTAACAGTAAAGTAGAATAAATACTGCACAACGAATTTACAAATTTTTGGATAACTGCCTGTTTGTGTCTGATCGTATTATTTCTCGTTTTTCACATTTAGTGCTCAGATCTTCACGATTCATCTGTTCCTTCAAAATTTGATTTATTTACCTGAATTTTTTCTTTGTTTTCGCTAGCTCTTACGCTTTAGTCGAGCGAAGTCTAACCTCCTTAATAGAAACAGACTTTTGATGTTCCTTAGACTATTGCAGTGGATGCAGCGTAGGATGAAAAATCGTAGAGATAATTTCACTGTTCAGATGTCTCCATATTCTAAATTTCCCGTACCTTTCTGTATGTTGCACTAGAGAATCGGATAAATCCTTAGGCAGATAATCGATCGCCACAAGTTACTAACCGCGACATACAAGTCCTGGCTACGCTCGAACTATTTTGGCTCATCTCATGTTTGGGAGGACTGTAATCTTGCAGTGCTACACCGTTCAACACAAATTCAATCAGCAATCATTGTTATGAACTGAATTTATACTAGAATATGTAATTAATAGGAAAGAATCACTTATGTTGATTCGTCCTGATAACAATTTCTTCGCTGTCACAACAGCATTTGTCATCCTCGATCCAGAAAACGTGTTTATGAGGAAGAGAATTCAAGCGCCTTGCAAAAATGGTTCTGAAGTAGTCGAGCACAATAGCAGGTATAGAAGACACTAGCAAGGATAATAATGAAGCGGAGAAGAATCGAGGAATCTGAGGGGACTGCTTAGATAGTTGAGGAATCAGTATGCAACGGGTAAGGCCTCTAGTCATTTCATTAATATTCTCAGACTTATAATTCACTTTCAACAGTGATCAATCGTATTTGTGGGGGAAGCAGTGGCACACGTCACCGTCGTAACGATGGCACGATTGTCTCAGACTGATTTCTAGACAATACGATGTCGTCTTGTTGCTTTTAGGATGCGAATAGATGCAGGACCAATAATCTGTCTGGATTTTAATTAATTAACAGATACGAGAATATGTCAATTCTCATTTGAGATCTTGATAGCAGAACGGATGATGATGTACTATTCACTAAAATCATCAAAGTAGAATATAATTAATACAATCGCTAACGTGTACTGTTCATACATTGATGACTTCTAGTAATACCAAAATGCCAAAAAATATTTGCACGCATCTCAGATCAAGATTCGGGTACGAATGAAGTTTGCCTATCAGCTCAGACTGTGAACATATTGAATACTCTCGAAACCGTAGTCACACTTTCAAATGTATTTCAAATTCCTATATTCCCAATGAAAGTATGCCAATTTCTTGAAAATGTAAGAAGCGCCACATGACAGATGCCACAGAAATTCTTTCCACGGAGTTTTCCAATCAATTGCAAATCGGAAATAGTCAACTTCAAAACTATCTGGATCTTTTAAACTGCAGACTTGAGGCATATAGAAATCGAACACTGGCTCTTCCAGGAAGATTCGGTAATGTACTCGAAGCCCAATTCATTCGCTAACAGTAATCTAGCAAGCTAGTTACGTAATTCTCACTGGTAGCACATGTACACTTATCTGTTTCCCCTGTCCGCACAATCAAGCACATCTGCCCGTAATTAGTAGTATCCACGTCAGGCAATAGCGATTAGACGGAACCTAAGCCAATCTTCGATAACCGGCAGCTTGAGAATGCCTAGTTTCAGGGCATTAGGCGACGACCTAGAGCAATCCTCTTGAAGTTCTTGGATTTCGTATACGCGTAAACGAGATATTTTGGGCGCAAAATGACGGTCAGGGGCACAAAACAGATAGCGTAGTGCTGTTATTTGAAACATGTTACCGCTCTCGTTGACAACAGATCTATACTGCAGCTCGAGACGATTCTATCGGCTTGTTTGTCGTGGAATTGTTCCACATACTCCATAAGTCCTCAGCTAACAAATTCGCATTGCCAACATCTAAACCTGCACGAAAAGAAACGATAGCGTTAGATATTTTTGGTCAAGCAAGACAGACGGCTATGTAAAATGCAATTCCACGCAATTTTCACGTATTGATTTGGAAAGCACGCCGTCTTCGTCCAAATCACAGGAAGCCAGTAATGCAATTAGTGATATACCGCCACCGCGTGTGATTCGCTTGCACACTTTTAGCCAGAATGAAGATACTTGTTCTACTGGTGGTCAGGCTTTCATTCTCTCAGATTGTGACGAATGTACTTTGGGAGTAAAAATTTTGTCGCCGACTACCCTTCTATCCCTTTATCGAATACTACATATTACATGACTTAATGTAGATCCAAAATATTCCAGCGTTCAGCAAGTATGGGTTGTATTGGAGGTGCTAGTTCAGGAATATGTATGTTTGGAACAAATGCGGTCATGCAATCAGTACCGAATACAATACGGTTTTTTAGCCGAACGGCCTGAATTTCAAGACCGCAAAGGTGCGTTTTCTTGGAAGTCCATGATTGACTGGACTAAGAGCAATGCACCGGTTTGGTGCTGTACTGATTTGAATTGTTCCAATACTCGCTCTTTGGCTGTATCGATTACTCTTTTCGAGTACACTGACACAAACAAGAAGTGACGACCCCAGCGAGGACAAGGGTGATGAGTTCAGTGGTCCGCCGAGCCAGCGGATCAACTACGAAAATCGGGTTCCAGGCCCATGGGTCGTCGGATTGTATAGGAACAGGCGTGAAGTGCGCTTCTTCATAGTGATTGACCGAAAGATTGAGACAGTGCGAGAAATTATTAGAATCGCATACGAAAAGGGCAGTTCAGTGGAAGCAGACGAATAGAGGGGCTACAGCCCTATATATGAAGATGGCTTCATTCACAACACTTTAAATATAGTCGTTGATTATCAGTATAACATTGGTGGCTAACATACAGGGCATCGAAGGGCTGTGGATTGAAGCTAATTCAATAATGAGAGCACACAGAAGTCCGAATAATCGCGATAGCACCCACCTGGATGAAGTAGAATGGCGACTGAGAAATCTCGGTAGTGAGAACACCCAATAGATTGTTTTTGGAGTGATTTTGTAAGAGTTCACGCGCCCAGCTCTTGCTCTCCTACTGGCTAAACTAGTACTCGACTAACGAATAGAACAGCGGTACGAGACAAAACTCTTCCTCCACAATAAGTTCTTCACATCGTGACGGAAGCAAACGCCTGACCACCAGTTGGACCAGCGCCAAAATGTATATGGGACGGTGTGCAAGAGCTCCAGACCCTGCGGAAAACGTTGGGGTTTCGATGGATATCGCGTCTACGGATTCGGCACTGCCATTAATGTCACTAATATCGGAATAATGATTCTGCCAATTTCTTCAGTTCACCAGTTTCGATCAATTGAAAAATGTGTGAAAAAAGCTGAAACAAATACGGTATTTGACGTACTTTCATTGTGAAATTTATTGAAGCGCATTCCTAATTTATCAAAATTTATTCACGAAAAAGTTGGTTGTAAGTCTATTTTCATTGCACAATGTTCATGCCTTGTCGCCAACACGAACAGGACCGGATAAAAACAATTGCTCAAGCGCTACAAAGCCAAGAGGCTCAGCAAGTGGATCAGGCATACGCCCTTTGTCGTGTGGCAGCATTTTAGATACGATACTCTGTCCAACGTCTCGGCATAGAAAAGATGAATGAAACTTATTTTTACCTTGCATGCTTTTGAAGCAAGTATATTATTTGTTCCAAGCGTTGCACAACGTGTTGAAATAGAATCAAGAAGGTAAATACCAAAAGATATGACGGGAACGTGGTAGTGTCCTTCGGTATCGATATTTTAGAGTAAATAGAATGCACTATGAAAATTTCGAGAACGAATACAAAACAACATATGCGTATGGTTTGTAATCTATTGAATTTCAATTTATAAGTATGAAACAGTCGCATTCTTTTAAATCCTTTACTTGTACATTGATTTTGAATTCTTTTAAATCCGAAATATTTCAAATTTTTGTACCGCAAATAAATAGCGCTTGCTTCAATTAGTTGAATTCGTGGATTGAAATGTATCTTCTCGTGCATGAATGTCTTCAAAAAGATTGATGCTTTCTATGTTGCACTAGTTCCAATTGTTGATACAGTCGCCGTGCTAATTTTAAAACAATTTCTTAAGAAATAGGTACCTTCATATACAAGTACGAGCTGTTTGAGACCGTTAATATTTTACATCAAGAATTTATGAAAACTTTCATTTCATTTTATTTTCAATTTACAATTATATCTTGTTACAAATAGTTTGGTAATGTGCTTGATTAAAAGAATAAGGAAAAAGGCTTTTATTCTGCATGAAAGCGAGCTATACGAAGTCAAGAACATAAATGTGAAAATCGTAAAAACATCAGGTTTGATCTTTCTTTTAATGAGCTATCTGCGATCCCTACTAGCCTTTGAAAAATGCTGAAAATAATAGAGATTATTTTTATCCATAAATTTATTGCAGAGATTACTATTGCCTAAATAGTACCAGACAGAATTTGTATATAGTGCATTCGTTTAATGTGAGG
>JAAUYH010034665.1_pt1 | contig 38601 bp, 32 predicted proteins | sample 7278061 | NCBI WGS metagenome assembly JAAUYH01 (sample SAMN14350203, study PRJNA611818) | marine sediment metagenome | isolation source: surface marine sediment (0.6m) | place: French Polynesia: Moorea | collected 2018-08
ATCTGGTACCGGCATGCCCATTTCAACGACGCACACCCTGGTGGGCGCAGTGCTTGGCGTCGGTATGGCGAGAGGTATCGAGGCCATCGATCTGCGAGTTGTCGTGCGGATCTTTGTGTCCTGGATCGTTACCATCCCGGCCGGCGCTATCCTGGCGATCCTGTTTTTCTTCCTGTTCAAGGCCGTCTTGCCCTAGCTCTAGTATCTCGCCAATTGCGCGGGCTCTCGCCAGCCCGATCTTACCCACAAATCGGTGAGGTATTCGGGCTAGCGCAGCATTGTAAGTAGTTCGCCGCTGTGATTTGATCGTGGGACTGATCACGAGGTCTGTCCCATGCGCCGACTGCTTGTTGCCTTTCTATCGTTCTGCCTCCCGCTGACCGCACTCGGCGATGAATCGCCGATCATTCGCTACCAGGACCTTCGCCATCCGGTTCTCGGTGATTCGGGCATGGTCGCGTCACAGAATTTTCATGCGTCACGCGCCGGCGCCGCCGTGCTCGCCGACGGTGGCAACGCGGTTGACGCAGCTGTCGCGGTCGGATTCGCGCTGGCGGTGACGTTGCCGCGAGCAGGCAATCTCGGTGGCGGCGGCTTCATGCTGATCCATGACGCCGACACGGGCGAGAACACGTCCATCGATTATCGCGAAATGGCGCCGCCGGGCGCATCGAGGGACATGTTCCTCGATGAGAACGGCGACGTCGACAACATGCTCGCCCGTTTCAGTCACTTGTCCGCCGGCACACCGGGAACCGTCGCCGGCATGTGGGCTGCGCATCAGCGCTACGGATCTCTGCCGTGGAAGCGCCTGCTGGAACCCGCGATCAAGCTCGCCAGCGAAGGCGTGCCGATGACTTACGATCTGTCGGCGCTGTTATCGAATCGACGGCAAGGGCTCTGCCAGTTCGAAGCGGCCTGCGGGTACTTCTACAAAGACGATGGCAGCGACTACCAGCCGGGTGACCTGTTCAAGCAACCCGACCTGGCCGCCACGCTGACCGACATCGCCGAGAAAGGCCCTGACGGCTTCTACTCCGGCCGGGTCGCCGGCCTGATCGCCGCCGAGATGGAGAAACACGGTGGACTCGTGGACGAGGAAGCGCTCGCTGCGTACCGGCCAAGCTGGCGGGTGCCGTTGAAGGGCAGCTACCGCGGCTATGACATCGTCACAATGTCGCCCCCGAGCTCCGGCGGCGTGCACGTCATCCAGATGCTGAACATCATGGAGAATTTCGACGTGTCTGCCATGGGGGCGGGCAGCGCAGACTCGGTCCATCTCGTTGCAGAGTCGGCCCGCCTCGCTTACGCCGATCGCAGCAAGCACCTGGGCGATCCGGATTTCTGGGACGTGCCCGTCGACTGGCTGACCAGCAAGTCCTACGCGAAGATCCTCGCGGATCGCATCGATATGACCAAGGCCACTCCGTCGGAATCTATTGCGCCCGGCGTCGAACCAAGACCTGAGAGCGAGGACACGACCCACTACTCAGTCATCGACAAGTCCGGCAATGCCGTCTCCAATACCTACACGCTGAATTTCTCGTTCGGCTCCCACATCGCCGTCGAGGGCGCCGGCTTCCTCCTGAACAATGAGATGGACGACTTCTCGGCGAAGCCCGGAACGCCGAATGCATACGGCCTGCTCGGTGGTGAAGCGAACGCGATCGAACCTGGCAAACGTCCCTTGAGCTCGATGACACCGACGATCGTCTTTGCCGATGGCAACCCCTGGTTCGCAACCGGTAGTCCGGGTGGCAGCAGGATCATCACGACGGTGCTGCAGATGATCTCGAACATGGTGGACCACGGTATGAACCTGGCCTCTGCAACGGCAGCACCGAGAATTCACCACCAGTGGTATCCGGACAGGCTGCAGCTCGAGACGGGCTTCAGTCCCGATACCGCAAGAATCTTAGAGGAGCGCGGCCACTTCATCGTGCCGTCCGGCGGTTCGATGGGCAGCGTCCAGGCCGTGTCGATCAAGGACGGTGTATTTCGTGGGGCGTCCGATCCACGACGACCGAATGCCGAAAGCACAGCGCCCTAGCGCGTGACCAGGGTTCTCACACCGGCCGCGCGCCGGTACGCGATGCTGATCCTGGCTACCGCGTACATGTTTAACTTCCTGGATCGCCAGATTATGGCGATCCTGTTGCCTGCACTGCGTGTCGAATTTCAGGCGTCGGATACGATTCTGGGGTTGCTCTCGGGCACAGCCTTCGCGCTTTTCTACGTGACCCTCGGTATCCCGATCGCGCGCCTCGCAGAACGCTTCAATCGACGCAACCTGCTTGCCTGGGCCATCGCTATTTGGAGCGGCATGACTATGCTCTGCGGTGTCGCAAGCAACATATGGCAGCTGGCGGCGGCGCGCATCGGCGTTGGCATAGGCGAGGCCGGCGGCAGCCCACCTGCGCATTCGATGATCTCCGACATGTACCCGCCGGAACAGCGGTCCACCGCGATGGGCTTTTACACGGTCGGCATCTCCGCGGGCATTATGCTGGCCTACCTGGCCGGCGGCTGGGTCGTGCAGAATATCGGTTGGCGGGAGGCCTTCTACATCGTCGGTGCACCCGGTCTGCTGCTGGCGCTCGTAGTCCGCTTTACGATGATCGAACCGAAACGCGGGGCATCGGAGGAGCGCAGCGACAGCGGCAAACAGCCGGGGTTCATGGAGGTTCTGAAGTTCTTGCTGGCGCGGCGATCCTTCCTGCACATGGCGATCGCCGCCGGGCTGTCGTCCTTCATCGGCTATGCCGTCATCACGTTCTTCCCGAGCTTCATCACGCGAAGCTACGACATGCAGATCGCATCGCTGGGGTTGTGGCTGGGCCTGATTCTCGGCTTCGCGGGTGGCGCAGGTTTTGTCGGTGGCGGGATCATTGCCGACAAGCTCGGCAGCTCCAGGCAACGGAATGCGATGCGATTCATCGCCGCGATCATGTTGTTTTCCTGCGTTCTGAATATTGCCGTCTTCCTGGCACCGACCGCTTTCTGGTGCCTGGTGCTGTTCATACTGCCGGCGTTCTTCTCCAACATGTACCTGGCACCGGTGCTAGCTCAGGCGCAGAGCCTGGTCTCATTGCGTATGCGTGCGACAGCTTCGGCACTGATGCTGTTCATCATCAACCTGATCGGGCTTGCGATGGGTCCGCCGCTCGTTGGCGGCCTGAGTGACATGCTTGCGTCCCGCTTTGGCGAGGAGTCCCTGCGCTACAGCCTGTTGATTTTCTGCCTGGTACTGCTGCCGTGGGCAGCGGCGCACTACTACCTGGCCGGCAACACGATCGAGAAGGATCTCGAGCGTGCGACCGATCACGACTAACGAATAGCGACGCCGCTGGCCGTGTCCGGTGCAGCGGCGCGCTACCTTCAGGCAAGGACGTCAGGCGATCAGCTTGTCGATGCTCGCCGCGTAGTCCGTCTTTGGCCGGACTCCGACGAAGCTGTCAACGACCTCGCCCTTGTCAAACAGCATCACCGTAGGTATCGAGCGAATGGCGAACTTCATGGCGGTCTGCTGGTTCGCGTCGACATCGACTTTTACCACCTTGGCGCGGCCCTCGTAGTCCTCGGACAGCGTGTCGATAACCGGACCCAGCGCACGGCAGGGACCACACCACTCCGCCCAGAAATCGACGAGGACAGGGCTTTCGGAACCGATCACTTCCTGTTCGAAGTTCGCGTCGCTTATCGCGACAGGTTTATTTGTTGATACACTCATCTTCAACTCCAGAACGTCTATCTTGTAGCCGCAGATGTGGGCATCGCAGGGTCGTTATCAATGTGCTACAGGCTGCAACGACGTCGATTCCTAAGGCTTTCTCTTCATACCGGTATAACCTCAAGTTTGCATGAACGATCTCGCCTCATTTTTTCGCAGTCGCCGTGACGCCGGCAAGCCGCTCGTGCTGGCAACCGTCATAGACACGCACGGGTCGACATACAGCAAGTCCGGCAGCCGACTCCTGGTCGACGGCGAAGGCGTCTATCGGGGACTGCTGTCCGGAGGCTGCCTCGAAGGCGACCTCGCCATACGGGCGGCGCAGGTAATAGAGACAGGCGCAAGCCAGCTCGCGGCGTACGACTTCGCTGACGACGATGACGAGCTTTGGGGTATGGGCGTAGGCTGCGACGGCAGCCTGAAGATCCTGTTGCAGCCGATTACCGCCGGGACGCACTACGAGCCTTACGCGTCGATTGACAGCGTGCTCAGGTCAGACGCAAGCGCCGTGCTGGTTACCGCGGTTGAGTCGGGCGGCAACGGCTTGCAACCTGGCACGTCGATACTTCTCGACGAAGCGGGCTTGAAAAATTTCGGTGTGCCTGAATCGCTGCTACCTGGATTCGTTCGAGCAGCGGAGTCAGCCTCAGCCGTGCGCCGGTCCGGACTGGCGCGCTCGGGGGAGGAGGGGACCCGATTTCAGCTGCACTGCAGCTTCATCGAACCGCCCCCGCGTCTGTTGATCCTCGGCGCCGGCCCCGATGTCGAACCTTTGCTGAGATTCGCGTCGGAGCTGGGATGGCGCTGCACAATCGTCGATCACAGGCCCGCCTATATCGAGAGTGGCGCATTCGAAGCAGCCTGGGAAACGCACTGCGTCGAACCGTCTTCGCTGCGGTCCAGCCTCAAGTTGGAACTCTATGACCGGGCCGTTGTGATGAGCCATCACTTGCCGAGCGACAGGGAGTATCTGCGCCAGATTGCAGACTCCGACATCAACTACGTCGGCCTGCTTGGCCCACCGGCGCGCAGGGATCGTCTGCTGAATGATCTGGGTTCGGATGCAGAAAAACTGGCAGAACGCCTGCACGGCCCGGCGGGCTTGAGCATCCGGGCGCGGGGACCCGCCGCTATTGCGTTGTCGATTGTTGCCCAGATTCAGCAGTTGTTGCACTGACGGTTCGGAAGTTGCCCGAAAAGAACACATTGATGATCATGTCGGCCAGTTCATCGAGCGCTTCCGGCTCGTCGAAATCGATGCCGGTCGTCGTCTTGATTTCGGGCGCCAGCGCTAGTAATCCGCCGGCGCAGCCGCGAATCATCTGAAAAAGCAGGGCCGGGTTTCCGGGCGGCGCAACTCCGATCTGCTGCAGCTCCTTGAGACTGGCCTCAACCGGAGTGAACAGCGGCCTCAGGTGGGTGTCGATGAGCCAGTCGAGGCGCTCACTCGGGTGACTTGCCTCCTGCAGGATGATCTTGTGCAGCGCAGGCTGCTGGTGCGCATACTTGACGTAGGTCCGGACGAAAACCTCGGCGCGTTTACGTGGCGCGCTGTGTTCGAACTCGGCGAGTGACTTGACCAGCGCGATGTTGAACTCGCGAAAAATCGCCGTGACTGCCGCGCGCCAGAGCATGTCCTTGTTCTTGAAGTGATAGGTAATCAGCGGATGATGGACGCCGGCGCGATCCGCGATGTCACGGGTGGACGTACCCTTGAAGCCGCCTTCCGAGAATGCCTCGACGGCCGCTGCCAGGAGTTTTTGTTGGGTAACGACGCTACGTTTTTGTTGTTTACGTGGCTTCTTGGCGTCGGTGCCACGGCCGTTGTCGCTGTTCATCGGGCAGAGAATACCGCTTAAGCGATAAATTCTCCACTTTGGTCCAATTTAGAGTAACGGTACCGGCTGAAGTCCTGTTATTCCTCGCGCGAACATGAGACGCATGCGGGCGCCGGCGCGCATTTCTACAGCCGAGCCGTTCTCCCCGTCGTTCTGATTCGAGCGATTCGACTCGTTTATTCGAGGGCAAACATCAGTCGGACGCCAGCGCGTTTCTCTACCGCGCTGCCGTTCTCTCTTGCGTTCTGATTCGAGTGATTCGACTCGTTTATTCGAGGGCGAACATCAGTCGGACGCCGGCGCGTTTCTCCACAGCGCTGCCGTTCTCTCTTATAGGTTCAAACTCCCAGCGTTCTACTGCCGCTATAGCAGACGCGACGAAGGTATCGCCGGGATCGGAGCCGCGAACTTCAACGTCGCGAACGCTTCCGTCCAGTGAAACGGTGAAGATGATGTCGACCCATCCGCTGATGCCTCGCCGCTCGGCGCTCCGCGGGTATTTCGGCGCGACGTATTTGACGCGGGTCAGCGATGAAACCGGTACGGGTCGTGCGGCTTGTGCGGCCGCCGCCGCTGCTTCTGCCGCCGCGCGTTCCGCCGCTGCCGCGTCGGCCGCTGCCTGTTCGTTGGCAGCGCGTGTTGCTGCTGTTCTTGCGTCGTTAAGCACCTGGCGTGCCGCTGTGAGCTCGGAGCTGTTCGGGTCGATGTCGGCCGCACGACTCAGGAGGTTCTCCGCCGCGCCGAGCCGGCCGGCGTCGATCTCGTCGCGCGCGTTCAATACGAGCGTTGCCGCAACTGCCTTCAGGCCCTGTCGGGCGGCAGCGTTGCTCGGGTCCGTTCTCAGGACAAGATCGTACAGGTAGCGAGCGTTGTCATTCGCCGGCGCCAGCAGTCGACCCTGGTCCAGCCGGCGACCGGCCACCGACAGGATCTGGTCGATCTCCTGCGATGAGCGGGCATCTGCGAGCTCTCCGCGCAGACCTTCGATCGTCGACGCATCGGCGCCAAGGCTTTCGGCAGCGTCAATTGCGCTGGCCGCTTCGCCGAACTGTTCCGAACGCAGCGCCGCCCGGGCCTCGTCGACCGTCGAACGAATCTGTGCCTGCTGAAGCTGAGCGATAAGGAAGGGCAGACGCGGATGATCCGGCTGCACGAGGCTAACCTGGCGTACACCCTGATCGACGACACCGAGTCGTCCTTCGAGAAGGGCAGTCTCTATCGCGACGATAGCAGTGTCCAACGTCGTCTCGAATGCAGACTGAATGGCTGCATCGTCAGGTGCAAGCACCAGCGCCTCCGCGTAGAGCTCGAGTGCGTTGTCGCCAACAGGGGTGAACAGGCGATCCCCGGCCAGCGCGGCTTCGGCAGCGGCGACCATCGCTTGTGTGCCCTCGTCCGCAACGGCTGCAATAGCATCCGCAGGCGTCGCCGTCGCGTCATCCAACCCGTTGCTGTCGTTGGACACGACCGGCTCGCTGACCGGCTCCCGGCTGACGTCGCTGGCTACCGGTGCGGCAGGCTCTGCAACCGTCTGCTCGGGTGCCCGATCTGAGCCACCTGCAGGCTGTTGAACCACGGCAGGCGGGATTGCGTCAGTTGCGTCGTCGCCGGACGTCAACCAGAAGCCAATGCCGGCGACGGCCAACACGGCAACTGCAATGCCGCCCAGGACGGCTGGATTGGTAAACATCGAAGCGCCATCGTCGTCGTCCAGTGCATGGGATGATGGTACAGGCGCATCTTCCTTGGGCTGCGATTTGCCACGACCCGTAACGAAACCCGACACCGTCTGAGCAAACCGGGAGTCGTCTTCGCCAAAGACCTTGGACAGTCCTTCGGCAACGATGCTGTCCTCCGGCATCTTTGTCACGGCGGACTCTGCAGAAGTGTCCGACTTATCCGCGGCAGGGGCCGGAGATGCGGGCGCAGCGGCCGCCGGCGCCACCGGCGGGGGAGTGCTGGCAGCGACTTTCTGGAATGCGCTGTCAGGGCTGTCGAGGTGATGCTTGACCGACGCCTCGACCGCGAGTCGGACGCGTCCGGGTGATACCGGTTTTAGCAGGAAGCGATACACCTTACCCCTGTTGATCAGGTCCATCAGCATGTCGCCGTCTTCACGGCGGCCAGCGACGATCGTCACCAGCCGCTTCTGCAGTGACTGCAGGTGCTGCGTCAGCTTTTCGACGTTCGGGCCGACCAGTCCGGCATCCACGATGCTGACTCCTACCGAGTTGGACTGGATCAGTTCCTGGGCGGCCTTGATGGAACTCGCCGTATGCACGTCATGCATGCCGCGACAACATTCCTTGATGGACTCGAGGAATGCTTCGTCCTTGGTCATGACGAGCACCGCGACGGCCTGTGCGCCAACCGGCGCCGACTCGCCCATCTTTTGCGGATTCAGGGCTGCGTGCTGGCCGGTCCCATCGCTGATGATCGTCGAGCCGTGGTCATCGGTCTCCATGACGATGTGCTCGCCGGTGCCTTCTGCAGGTTCGGCTGCCTGGTCGTTGGCGGATTCTGCGATTGCCATCAGGCGCATCTGCTGGGTTGCGTCGTCGATGAGTCTCGTGATGTCTTTCGGGTTAATGCCGCCGCGAATGACCTGGAAGATTTCCTTGTCCCCGACGAGCGCTTCGGCCTGTTTGTCGTTCTCGCCGGCAATCAGGATGCCGATCGTATCAGGGGAACGCTTCTTGGCTTCACGCAGCGCATCGGCGCCGCTCATGCCCGGCAGGTTGCTGGCTGAGACAATGACGTGAATCGGGGTCTCGCCCAGCGTGTTCAGCGCCTCAACGCCGCTGGTTGCGCAATGCACGGTGTACTTGTCGTTGAAGCCCGCGCTCAACTTGTCGAGTGCGCTCTGCTCGCTGTGAAGCAATAGAACCTGCGTTTTGAACTGCTCGAGAGGCACCTGTTTCTCCTGAAAGTATTATGTCCAATCCATATGGACCGTCGCTTCAGGCAGTATATGTAAAGGAGGCGCAGCGCAAAGCGCACGGGGCGTCCGGATCAACAATATGTGACCTGGCGCACAACCAAAGTGCAGGTTGCGTCACGTTTAGGTTAGCGAACCAAGGCGGCGCTAGCTAGCCGTCGGGCGCCCCTGCACGGCGCTCGGCGATCTCGCTCTCGAGCTCGGAAAGCAGTTCCGTAAACGGCAGCACCCGCTGCTTTTTCGACCCGAGCCGCCGCACGGCGACGGTCTTTTCGTCGACTTCCCGTTGTCCAACGGCGAGCAGTACAGGAATCTTGGCGACGCTGTGCTCGCGGACCTTGTAGGAGATCTTCTCGTTCCTGGTATCGGCCTCGGCGCGAATGCCGGCAGCGCGCAACGTCCCCAGCAGTGCCTCGGCGTACGCATCGGCGTCAGACGTGATCGTCAGCACCTTGACCTGTGTCGGTGCGAGCCACAATGGCAGGTTGCCGGCGTGATGCTCGATCAGGATGCCGATGAATCGCTCGAGCGAGCCGAAGATTGCCCGGTGCAACATGACCGGAAGATGCTTGTTGCCGTCTTCGCCAATGTAAGTCGCGCCGAGCCTGCCCGGCATGTTGAGATCGACCTGCAGCGTCCCGCACTGCCAGTCACGGCCAATCGCGTCACGCAGCACGAACTCGAGCTTCGGTCCATAAAACGCGCCCTCGCCGGGATTATGCGAGTAGTCGAGCCCGGCAACCTTCAGCGCTTCGAGCAATGCGTCCTCGGCCTTATCCCAGATCTCGTCATCGCCGACGCGAACGTCAGGGCGATCGGAGAACTTGATACGGACGTCATCAAAGCCGAAGTCACGGTAGATGCCGAGTATCAGCTTGCAGACGGCCAGCGATTCCTCAGTGATCTGCTCGGCCGTGCAGAAGATGTGGGCATCATCCTGGGTGAATGCCCGAACGCGCATCATGCCATGCAGCGCGCCGGACGGCTCATACCGGTGGCACTTACCGAACTCAGCAAGGCGATATGGCAGGTCGCGATAGCTCGTGATGCCCTGCTTGAACACCTGCACATGGCCGGGACAGTTCATCGGCTTGATCGCATAGTGGCGGCCGTCGATCGTTTCGGTCGTATACATGTTTTCGCCGAAAGAATCCCAGTGCCCCGATGCCTGCCACAGCGAGCGGTCCATCAGCTCGGGCGTATTGATCTCCCGGTAGCCGACCTTGTTCTGCTGCTCTCGCATGAAGGAAATCAGCTGTTGGAAAAGCGCCCATCCCTTCGGGTGCCAGAATACCGCGCCGGGGGCCTCCTCCTGGAAGTGAAACAGGTCCATGATCTTGCCCAGCCGACGATGGTCGCGCTTCTCGGCCTCCTCGAGCATGTGCAGGTACTTGCGAAGCTGCTTGTCGTTTGCCCAGGCCGTACCGTAGACGCGTTGAAGCATTTCGTTTTTTGAATCGCCGCGCCAGTATGCGCCGGATACGTGGGTCAGCTTGAAGGCCTTGCCCAGCCGTCCCGTCGACGGTAGATGCGGTCCGCGACACAGGTCGATGAAGTCGCCCTGACGATACAGCGTCAGGACCTCATCTTCGGGGATACTCTCGATGATTTCCGCCTTGTACTCCTCACCCTGGTCGCGGAAAAACCTGACCGCGTCGTTGCGTGTCCAGACTTCCCGCTTGAGCTCTTCGTCGCGGTCGACGATATTCCGCATGCGCTCTTCGATAACTTCGAGGTCGGCATCGGTGAAAGGCTCCGGGCGTGAGAAATCGTAGTAGAAACCATTCTCGATAGCCGGACCGATAGTCACCTGTGTCTCCGGCCAGAGTTCCTTGACCGCCTCGGCGAGTACGTGGGCGGCGTCATGCCTGAGTATCTCGAGGCCGTCGTCGGAGTCGCGCGTGATGATCTCGACGGCCGCGTCAGTCTCGATCGGTCGGGTCAGGTCCCATAGCTCGCCGTCCACCCGAACGGCTACCGCATCCTTCTCGAGGCGTTTACCGATCCCGGCGGCAATTTGCGAGCCGGTGACCGCGGAGTCGAATTCCCGAACTGAGCCGTCGGGCAAACTGATCTGAGGCATGAAAAGACCGTGCGCTGTACCTTAAACGCTGGGATTGTACACGCGCTTCGCGCTGGTCCATAGCCAGTTCTGTAAGTGTACAATCACCCTAAACCGAATGACGACGACCATGACAAAATCGCATACGCTTGACGCCGGGCACGACCACGACAGCTGTATCAAATCGGCGCTGGACCGAGCGGAGACCATCTGCAGCGAGCAGGACTTGCGCTTCACGGCCCTGCGGCGCCGGGTGCTCGAGCTCGTGTGGGAAGAGCACAAGCCGGTCGGCGCCTACGACATCCTCAAGCGCCTGCGGGATGAGAGCCTTACTGCTGCACCGCCAACGGTCTATCGTGCGCTGGAATTCCTGATGGACGCCGGCCTTGTCCATCGACTGGACTCATTGAACGCCTTCGTCGGCTGCCCGGACCCACGCAGTGATCATTGCGGTCAGTTCCTGATCTGCAACGAATGCCGAGCGGTCGTCGAACTCGACGACGCCGAGATTGCCGACATGCTTGAGGCCAAGGCCGAAGAGATGGGCTTCTCTGTGAACAGGCAGATGCTGGAGATCCAGGGATTGTGCGAATCCTGTCGCATACGCTGCCGCGTCGCGTAGAATACGCCGCCTCCACTAACGCAACCAACCACCGATGAATGACGAAGCACCGCGCGATTTTATTCGCCAGATAATCTACAGCGACCTCGAGTCCGGCAAACACAGTGAGATCGTTACGCGATTCCCGCCGGAGCCGAACGGTTATCTGCACATTGGCCACGTCATGTCGATCTGCCTGAATTTCGGAGTGGCAGAGGAAACCGGTGGGCGAACCTTCCTGCGTTACGACGACACCAATCCGGGCAAGGAGGACGTCGAGTTCGTCGAGGCCATCGAACGCGACGTGCACTGGCTGGGCTTCGACTGGCAGGAACGGTTGACGCACGCGTCCAACTACTTCGAGGAGCTCTACCAGGCCGCCGAGAAGCTCATCGAGCTCGGTCTCGCGTATGTCGACAGCTTGAGCGCGGACGAGATCAGGGCATATCGAGGCACGTTGACCGAGCCGGGCAGGAACAGCCCGTTTCGTGACAGAAGCGTCGAGGAGAATCTCGAGATGTTTCGCGGCATGCGCGCCGGCAACTACCAGGATGGCGAGCACGTGCTCCGGGCGAAGATCGACATGGCATCGCCGAATATGAACCTGCGCGATCCCGCGCTATACCGGATTCGTCACACGGAACACCAGAACACCGGTGACGCCTGGTGCATCTACCCGATGTACGATTTTGCACATACGCTGTCGGATGCGTTCGAGGAGATTACGCACTCGCTGTGTACGCTCGAGTTCGAAGATCATCGGCCGCTGTATGACTGGTTCCTCGATCAGCTGAAACCACCCCATCGGCCTCGCCAGATCGAGTTTTCGAGGCTGAACCTGGCCTACACGATCACGAGCAAGCGTAAGCTTTCGCAGCTGATCGAAGACGGCATCGTCAATGGCTGGAATGACCCACGAATGCCGACGATCGCCGGTATGCGACGACGCGGCTATCCCGCGACTGCGTTGCGCGACTTCGTCAAGCGCGGGGGCGTAACAAAGAAAGACAAGCTCATCGAGATGGGCGTGCTGGAAAACTGCGTACGAGAATTCTACGGCGACTCGGCCGAGCGGCGTATGGCGGTACTTAGACCCCTGAAGCTGATCCTGACCAACTATCCGGACGGGCAGGTCGAGATGATGGAGTCGATGAACCATCCCAACGATCCGTCGATGGGGACCCGCGAAGTCCCGTTCAGTCGCGAGATCTGGATCGAGCAGGATGACTTCATGGAAGAGGCGCCGCGAAAGTTCTTCCGGCTCAAGCCAGGCGGAGAGGTCCGACTGCGTAACGCCTACATCATCCGCTGTGACGAGGTCGTCAAGGATGGCGACGGTAACGTGACAGAGCTTCGCTGCAGCTACGATCCGGACACACGCAGCGGCTCGGCCAACAGTGACCGCAAGGTCAAGGGAACGATCCATTGGGTCTCTGCGCAGCATGCCATCGATGCAGAAGTGCGTTTATACGATCGGTTGTTCACCGTTCCGAACCCCAATTCGGCCGAAATGCTGTCTGACGTTCTGAATCCGAAGTCGCTGGAGGTGTCAGCAGCCAAGCTGGAACCTTCGCTGGCCGAACTCAAGGAAGGCGAGGCCGTTCAGTTCGAGCGCCTGGGGTACTTCTGCCTCGACAGCCAGGACAACACGGCTGAGTCGCCGGTGTTAAACCGCGTCGTGACTCTGCGTGACTCGTGGGCGAAAATCGAGAAAGAGGCGATGGCCTCAAACGGATAGTCCGTTCCTGACGACGATAGGGGCGCCACGACCTGCACCGAGACTATCGGCGGCATTGCCTTCGGAGCGCGCGATTTCCACGAAACCGAAAGAATTGACGAGCGCGAGGAACTTGCCGGGCTCCGCTCGACCATAAGTTTCGATGATCGGCAGCTCAAGGCCGGCGAAAAGGACGACGGGGTCCGTCATGGCCTCGATCATTGCTTGTTCGATCGTGCTGATCAGGTTGCCAAAGGTATCCACCGTAATGACGACGCCTGATACCTGGTCACCGGTCGCCTGCGGGCGGTCCACCCAGTTAGGGATCCACTCGCTGGTCGGCGTTCCGATGTCGGCAAACCTCAATCTGCCCGCAGCGACCTCGGCCGCTACCGGCGCGAAGATATCGCGACCGTGGAACGTGTTGCTGGCCTCGCCGAGTCCCAGTTGGCCAATGGCCTTTGCATCGAGGTGATACACGGAAGCTTCCGGGTGGCTATCCAGCAGCTGCGCCAGCAGCCCGTTGTCGGGCGCCATGAATAACTGGTCGTCGCACTCTACCAGCAGAATCTTCCGTTCCGTGCCGACCCCCGGATCGACGATGGCAATATGGACGCTGCCTGTCGGGAAATAGCGGTAGGAAGCGCTGACCCAAAAGCCCGCTTCGGGCGGCCACTGCGCCGGAATATCATGGATCAGGTCGACGATCGATGCGTCGGGGAAACGATTCAGGATTACGCCCTTCATGATCGCAGCAAACGGTCCCTTGTGGCCGAAGTCGGTCGTGATCGTGATGACGCCGGACGGTTTCATCGTTCAGGAGGCGAGTGCCTGCTCCTTGCGAAAAACACTTCTGGCCCAGTATAGGAACACGGTATCGATCAGCGCAATGACGATCTTGAACACGTACTTGGCCGCGCCCAGCGCGAGCGCCGTCTTGAGGTCGACAACGCCCCACCACGTGATTAGCGAGTACACGGTCGTATCGACGACCTGTGAGCTCAACGTCGACAAGTTGTTCCTCAGCCACAGGTGTCGCCCATTGGTCCACTGTTTGATCTTGTGGAACGCCCAGACGTCGAAACTTTGGCTGATGTAGTAGGCGAGCAGTGAACCGATAATGAACCGGGGTGTGAAGTTCAGTATCGTCGAGAAGGCGTCGTGGATATTGCCCGAGAATTCAGCGGTCTCCGGTCGCGTGCTCGGCTGGAACATCAGGGCCAGGCTCATCATGACCAGCACGACGACGCTGACAACAAAGCCCATCTGTACGGCCTTGTTCGCTTCCTTGCGTCCATAGTTTTCCGACAACACATCGGTTGCGAAAAATATGCTGGAGTAAAAGATGACACCCAGGCTGGTCTGAAGCCCGAAGATAACGGTGAGCTTCGGACCCTGGAGATTCGCCAGAATGATCGCCGTTGCGATCGCGACCTGCAGCCCCGCCTTGCCGAACAGCCGGTACAGCAGCACGGTGCCACTGAGATCGAGGACCAGCGTCGCGAGCCAGAGCACCTCCTGGTGTGCAGAGAGGTACTCGACTACGCCGGACGGGAACACGATTTAGGGCCTAACAACGCTATCGTGATGCACCGTGCCGGAGTTCATGTCTGCTAGCCGGCGGCTAAGCGATCCAGGTGCAGGTCAGCGTTGCCGAGAATCTGACCAATCGCCGTCAAACGTTTGAAATAGTGAGCGACGTCGAGCTCCCACGTGACGCCCATACCGCCATGCAGCTGGACCGCTTCCTCGCCGACCTTCCGACCGGCCGTACCGACCTGGTACTTGATCGAGCTAACGGCGCGCTTCGCGTCATCGCCTCCGGCACTGGCCGTCATCGAAGCCCAGACCAGCAGGGAGTAGGTCTGTTCACATGCGGTAAACATGTCGACCATGCGGTGTTGCAGCGCCTGGAAGCTGCCGATCGGCACGCCGAACTGCACGCGGTTCTTCGAATACTCGACCGTTTTCTCCGTCAGGATGCGCATGATGCCAACGGCCTCGGCACATACGGCGAGCGTTGCGTCATCGATAACGGCATCCAGCACGGCGAAACCACCGTCGACATTGCCGAGCCGGTTGGTGTCCGGGAGCTTCACGCCGTCGAATGAGATATCGGCTGCCTGGTGTCCGTCGACCGTCTTGTAGCTCTGTATGTTGACGCCGTCGGCTCCGGTTTCCACGGCAAATAACGTAATTCCATCCGTGTTCGACTGTTCGCCGCTGGTGCGAGCGGGGACGATCAACAGCCCGGCGTTGCCGCCGTTGAAGACAACGGATTTGCTGCCGTTGATGACCCAATCGTCTCCTTCCTTGCTCGCAGAGGTCGCTACATTGGCAATGTCATAACGGCCCTGCGGTTCGACGAAGGCCAGCGCGGCCTGCAGTTCGCCACCGATCAGCGGTTCGAGCCACCGGGACTTCTGTTCCGTGGTCGCGACGCGTCGCAACACGCCGCCGGCCAGGACGATGTTGGCCAGGTAGGGCTCGACGATCATGCCGCGGCCGAATTGCTCCATGACGATCATCAGGTCGACCGGGCCGCCGCCGATGCCGCCGTCTTCCTCGTCGAAGGGTATAGCCGTCCAGCCGAGCTCCGCGAAGGTCGTCCAGACCTCGCTGCTGAAGCCCTGCTCGCTGTCGGAATAGGACTGGCGCTTGTCAAAATCGTAGTCGTTGTTGATGAATTTCTGGACGCTGTCCAACAGCATCGACTGAATATCGTTGAGTGAAAAATCCATGCGGTCCGTCCTTAGAGTCCGAGCACGTGCTTGGCGACGATGTTGCGCTGGATCTCATTCGATCCACCGTAGATTGAGGCCTGGCGGAAGTTGAAGTACTTGAGGGCCGTCGTGGTGTCGGATCCTTCACCGACGAACTCGTCTTCGGGATAATCAAAACGAAACTGGTGCGGGACGAAGGGCAGGGCGTAATAGCCGGCGGCTTCCATGAACAGCGTATCGATCGCCTGCTGGATTTCCGTTCCTTTGAATTTGAGAATCGAGGACTCTGCCCCCGGGGCCTTGCCGGACGATACGGCGGCGAGCGTACGCAGCTCGGTAAACTCAAGCGCCTTCAATTCCACTTCGACCGCGGCGACCTTGCGCATGAAGTTTCTATCATTGGCCAGCGGTTCGCCGCCGCGGACAGATTTCGCTGCCTGCTCCCTGAGCTTGTTCAGTCTGAACGCCGATCGATGCACGCCGGCCGTTCCGGTGCGCTCATGCTCGAGCAGCACTTTGCCGTAGGTCCAGCCTTTGCCTTCCTCGCCAACGAGGTTGTTGGCAGGGACGCGCACATTCTCGAAGTGAATCTCGTTCACCTCGTGCCCGCCTTCAATCGTGATGATCGGGTTCACGGTCACGCCCGGTGACTGCATGTCCACGAGAATGAAGCTGATGCCTTCCTGGCGTCTGGCGACGTCGCTGCTGGTCCGGACGAGGCAGAAGATCCAGTCCGCGTACTGGCCCAGGGTCGTCCAGGTCTTGGTGCCGTTGATCACCCATTCGTCGCCGTCGCGATCCGCCTTGGTCTTCAATGACGCCAAGTCAGAACCCGAGCCGGGCTCACTGTATCCCTGGCACCACCATACGTTACTCGCGAGGATATCCGGCAGGAAGCGCTGCTTCTGTTCCTCGTTGCCAAACGTGTAGATGACCGGACCCACCATGCCAAGACCGAAAGGCACGATGTCCGGCGCGTTGGCCATCGCCATTTCCGACGAGAATATGTATTTCTGCACGATATTCCAGCCGGTACCGCCGTACTCGACGGGCCAATTGACGCCAGCCCAGCCTTTCGTGTGCAGGAGTTGCTGGAATCGAACCATATCCTCTCGTTCCAAGGGGATGCCACGATCCTGCTTCTCGCGAATGTCATCTGGAAATTCATCGCGAAAGAACGCACGCACCTCGTCCCTGAAGGCTATGTCGTCGGCGGTCAGTGTTACGTCCATTGGGTCTCCCAATCGAAATATCGTTGCTGGATGGTGTTTGCTGGAGAATAAGCGATTGCGGGATTGCGGCGCTACCGCGCCGGCTGTTCCGGGCAATCGCAATCGGGCATGATAGCCGCATGTCAGCACCGCAGGAAACCAGTTCTGAGCACGAGCGCCTGAAGGACGCGTTGTCGCGTCCGTTGCATGACCTGCGCATCTCCCTGCTGGATCGGTGCAACTTTCGCTGCCCGTATTGCATGCCGGCATCTGAGTACCATGCCGACTACGAATTCCTGACACGTGCGCAGAGACTGTCGCACGACGAGATCTACACCGTCGCGCGCGTCGCGGCCACGTTGGGGGTCAGCAAGCTGAGACTAACGGGCGGCGAGCCGTTGCTCGACAAGGCGCTGCCGAAACTCGTCGACAGACTGGCAGTCTTGCCCGGCATCGACGACCTGGCCCTGACGACGAATGCGATGCTTCTCGCACCTGTTGCACAGACGCTGGCCAATGCCGGCCTGCACCGCGTGACCATCAGCCTCGACAGCCTCGACGAGCAGGTTTTCCGGACGATGAGCGGCGGAAGAGGCAACCTGCAGCAGGTCCTGGACGGTATCGCCGCGGCCGAAAAAGCAGGCCTGACGCCCATCAAGATCAACGTCGTTGTACAAAGAGGGATCAACGACCACACTGTGCTGGACTTGCTGGAGCACTTCAGGGGCACCGGTCATATTGTCCGGTTGATCGAATTCATGGACGTCGGAAACCGGAACGGCTGGCGCATGGAGCAGGTTGTTCCGTCGCTAGACCTGCTGGATGCCGTTAACGAGACCTGGCCGGTGTCGCCGCTCGGCAGGAACTATGACGGCGAAGTCGCCAGTCGCTATCGCTATGACGATGGCAAGGGCGAGATCGGCTTCATATCCTCCGTGACCAAGCCCTTTTGCGGCAGTTGTTCTCGCGCCAGGCTGTCGGCCGATGGCACCCTCTACACCTGCCTGTTTGCAACCCACGGTACGGATTTGCGCGAGCCATTGCGCAATGGCGCGGACGATGATGAACTGGCCGACATACTGAAGCGCATCTGGCTGCAGCGTGCCGACCGATACAGCGAGCTGAGACGCCCCGACGTCGCGGCCGCTCACCCGCTGTCGAAAGTAGAGATGTACCGAATTGGTGGATGAATGAGCAAGCTAACCCATATCGATGAAGACAACCGGCCCGCGATGGTCGACGTCAGTGCCAAGGCCGTCACGCAACGGGAGGCCAGGGCAAGAGCGGTTGTTCGACTGCCTTCGGTTGTGCGCGACGCGATCGAGGACGATGAGATCCACAGCAAGAAGGGCCCGGTGTTTGCGACGGCGATTATCGCCGGCGTCATGGCCGCCAAGAAGACGCACGAGTTGATCCCGTTCTGCCACCCGCTCGGCCTCGAGGACTGCAAGATCAGCGTGACGGTCGTCGGCAACGAAGCGCGCATCGAAACCTGCTGCCGCGTCACGCACAAGACCGGCGTTGAGATGGAGGCCCTGACGGCCGCCAGCGTTGCCGCGTTGACGATCTACGACATGTGCAAGGGCCTGTCCCATGACATCGTCATCGGCGACGTGGAACTGGTTGCCAAGTCCGGTGGGAAACAGGATTTTCGCCGTGAGTGAACGCCCGCTCTTTGGCCTGGTCCTCGCGGGCGGCAAGAGTCGCAGGATGGGTGTCGATAAAGCCTTGCTGGTTCACGACGGTGAGAGTCAGCTCGCCCGTACCGTCAAGATGGTCGATGGCGTCGCCGACCGGACATTCGTGTCGACGCGTGCTGCACAAAGCGATGAACCCGAGCGTGCCAGGTTCGAGCAGATCATCGATCAGTACGACGATATGGGCCCGGTGGCCGGCGTACTCTCGGCGATGAATGAACATCCCGACGTCGACTGGCTGGTCGTCGCCTGCGACTTGCCGAACATCTCGCGGCGGACGCTGGCCGGCCTGCTGGCAGAACGAAACAGCGGCAAGCCCTTCGTCGCCTATCGCAGCGTCCACAACGACTTGCCGGAGCCACTCTGCGCCATCTACGGCGAGGGCAGTGACGCCATCGTGCGCGACTTCGCCGAGCGCGGTATTCGCTGCCCGAGGAAGATCATGATCAACAGCGACACTTGCCTGATCGACCAGCCAGAACGCGATGCGCTCGACAATATCAACACGCCCGATGACCTCAAGCGCAGCATCCTCGAGGAGAGCGCATGAAATCGATCCACGTACGCTACTTTGCGACGTTCCGGGAGAAGGCCGGCATCGCGAGCGAGACTCTTGAGCTCGACGTCGAGACAACGTCGGACGTCTTCGAACAAACACGCGACAGGCATGGATCGGCGGAACCGTCCGCGCACTGCAAGGTTGCTGTCAATGACGTCATGGCGAACTGGCAGACACCGGTTGCAGACGGGGACACCGTCCTGCTGTTTCCACCGGTCGCCGGAGGCTGACGTGTTTACGATCAACGATCAGGCGATCGATTCCGAGGCGCTCAAGAACGCAATGGCCGAGCCCGCCGCCGGCGGCTTCTGTGTTTTCGAGGGCTGGGTTCGCAACGAGAACGAGGATCGCCCGGTCGAACGTCTTGAATACGAAGCCTATGAGCCCCTTTGCATCACCGAAGGAGAGGCGGTGCTCGCAGAGGCTGCCGAGCGTTTCGGCATACTGGGTGCGCGCTGCCAGCACCGCACGGGTTTGCTGGAGATCGGCGAGTGTGCGGTCTGGGTCGGTGTCGCAGCGGCGCATCGCGACGAAGCCTTCAAGGCCTGTCGATATATCATCGACGAAATCAAGGTTCGCCTGCCTATCTGGAAGAAAGAGCACTACGTTGACGGCCCGTCAGTCTGGGTGAATTGCGAACGCTGCAGCAAACACCAGACCGCGAAACCGCCTGGCTAGCCGGTCAGGTTGTCCGGCGCCTCGACTAGCGCCTGCAGGTCTTCAGGCCGGTCGATATCGACGCGAGCGTTGTCGCAGTCCAGCATGATGACCGGGTACCGACCGCTCTCGACGATGGTCTTGGCCCCCTGCGGGCCCTCCAGGCTCATGAGATCGTCGAAAGCGCAGGCCGGGAAGATCACCGGTGGCCCGATCGAGTCCCCGAAACGAGCCACCGCTATGCTGTCGGGGTTGTCCTGGTGCAATGCCGACAAGCGCTCGAGGTCGGCTCCGGTTACCAGCACCTGGTCCGCCAGCGTTATGAGCAAACCGGATGCCGTGTGACGAACAGCCGTTGCCGCCGCGGCGATCGAGCTGCCCAGCCCGGACCGGTAATTCTCGTTGATGACGAAACAGTGATGGCCCGAGGCCTTCAACACGCCGCGCCAGTCGTGGCCGAGGACGAGCAGCGTTCTGGCCCCGACGACCGTGCCGGCCACGCGGCAGGCCCTGCCAACCAGCGATTCGCCATCGATATCCACCAGCTGTTTCGGCTGGCCGAAACGCTTCGATTCACCGGCAGCCATGACCGCCGCATAAATCCGTTCGGCTTGCTCCACCGCTGACTCCCAGACGCCGTTGAACGCCTAATATTAACCTTAAAAAAGGTTAAACTACTTGCGGCCAGACACGCTTGTGTGTATTCCTTGCCTTCCGGCTTGGGCGCCGCAGATTTTTCGCTCAGATTTTTCGATAAGAACTAAAGGACTACCGTTTGCGCGTTATCACCTCCATTGAAGACGCGAAAGCGCTGGAAGGGGAAGAGGTAGGCGTTTCCGACTGGATCGTCGTCGACCAGAACCGCATCGACCAGTTTGCCGAGGCGACCGGTGACTACCAGTGGATTCATGTCGACACCGAGCGTGCGGAACGCGAGATGCCGGACGGTAAGACGATTGCGCACGGCTACCTGACGCTGGCGCTTATTCCCGGCCTGACGGGCAACTTCGTCGACGTTAAGAACCTGACCCGGGCCATCAACTTCGGCGTCAACAAGGTGCGTTTCTACACACCTGTACCGGTGGGCGCCCGGGTCCGCGGCCGCGCCACGGTCCTGCAGGCGCGGCGTCGCGCGGGGGCGTTGATGCTGACGTCCGAGGTTCAGATCGAGGTTGAAGGAGAGCGGAAGCCTGCGTGCGTCGCGGAGACCTTGGGCATGTACTTCTTCGACGAGCAAGCCGACGGCTAGGCAGCGATTCCGTTCGACCCGCCATTGACGCGCGGGTGCTTTGTCCAGGTGGGCGCGGCCTCACTCAGGCGTTTCGAGTATTCCGTACCTGACCATGCTGTACCGGTATTCGCTGTTGGCGTTGATCGTCTCGGCCAGCCTTCCGTGCAGCTTCTCCTCCCAGTAGTTCCAGCGCGTGACGAAGGCATCTGCCGCCTTGTAATCGCCATCGAACTGGATGTGCAGCACTTGCTCGAGGAACTCGCCAACCATCTGGTGGTAACGGTCGTAGTTGATGCGCAACAGCCCGGTCTCGAAGTCAGGTTCGATGACACCGGTTTCTATGAAGTAGTTGAATTGCATCAGCTGCATGTTCTGGTAGGGCTGCGACGGACGAGGCTTGACGCGCTGCAGCGTGCGCAACACGCCGGAAGCGTAGTGGGCCTCCAGCTTGCCCTGATCGTAATAGCCGCTCTCGGACAGGCCCTTTGCGACGTACAACGAGACGAGGTCGGCCTTCAACTCCTCGAACAGGTCCGAACGATCTCGCAGCGCGTCGCTTAAACGTCGACCGTCGGCCGTCTTGTCGACACCCAGGTAATGGCCGACCTCGTGCCACAACGTCCGATCGAAGCCGCTGTCGAGCGTCAGGTCATCGCGATACTCGGCGGCAACGACGGCATCGAAACGCCTCTTGCTGACGGCGAACAACGCCGGGTTGGTCAGGATGTTGTTCCGGATCAGGATCGTGCGTCCGTATTTGCGCGTGTGGTCGGCATCGTTCGGCAGGATCGTTGCCGTATTGGCGCCTCGAGCCTGGCCAAAATCCGCAACGATGTTGTAAACGCCGATAGGGATGCTGGTACGCACCGTCTTACCGTGATCGTAGGGCAGGGCATCTTCCATTGCCTGCAGTCCGTCGATAGCGACGGCGAGTGCCTCGCTCTTTTCCACGTCACGGGCCAGCACGCTGGCACCGTAGAAGGCCTTCACGCCGAACAACGCATCATCGTAGGTCTCGTAGCTGCCGATTTGCAGGTTCAGTCCACCGAATTCGCCAGTTACCCAGGCGGCGTCGCCACCCTCGTAGTCCCCGCTCAAAAGGTCGCCCGCCCGCAACTTGAGATAAGCGGCGAAATCCGGCGTCTCCGTCTCGAGCAACCCGGCGGCGGCATACAGCGACCCGCGAACGCGCTCAAGCTCGGGCGCGTACGCGAGCGCATAAGGAACCGCGTACAGTTCGCCCGGCGCAGCCTCGAGGGACTCGAGTTCTACTCGCAGACCCGGACTCAGCGCGGCGACGGCGGGAAATTGCTCGAGGCGCTCCAGGTCGGCCGCTATGGACTCCGGTGTTGCCGCCCGGACGATGCTGCGCTCACCGAATACCGAATCGCCAATCTGTGGTCGCTCGGCGACGTAGGACTCGATGAACTCCCGGCTCGCATTGGACGGATACAGCGCCTTTCCCGGCGCCTCGTCGCTGACCGGCAGGAAACTGCTTCGCTGGTTGTCGAGCGTTGTCGCCACGGGCCCCTTGAACAGGTAGAAGAGATTCAGCAACTGCGCAATGTCTTCCGCGCTCTCGTTCGACGCATGCAGTTCGACCAGCGCATCCCGCGAAGCCATCGACTCAGGGTGTCGCTGTCGCAGATACAGCTCGTGCATGATCCGGCCGGCGTCGAGAAGGTGCACAAGGGCGGCGCGCTCCGCGTCAGTCAGGTTGTCGAGCGTCGGCTCGAGTTCGAGAACCAGCGTCTTCTCGAGGATCGCGTCCGCCTGCTCGCTGGTCCAGTAGCCTTCCGGCAGGTCTGCGAAAGATGCCGGCGTCGCGAACATCGCCATGCAAGCGAAACGCGCCAGTCGCCCTGAGTTCAGGTTGAACCGCTTTGTCATCATTCGTCCGATAACCTCACCGTAGACAGGCGCTCGCGGTTGACGTGCAGCTTCGTGACGTCAGGACGTGAGTAGTGGCCACTGATGTCCAGGCTGTGGCGCTCTCTTCGAACGATCTCGTGATCGATCGTCGCAACCGTCACGACCTCTTCAGCAGGCAGCGGTTCGACGAGCCATTCGCCGGTCGGTAATGCAAGGCAGGAGCCGCCGTCTGTCATGACGTCCTCGGCATTCGCAAGCAGTTCTTCGTAGTCCGGGATGTCATCCGGGATATCCGATTTTCGCATCAGGCCGGACACCGACAGGACATAGCTGCGGCTCTCCTTTGCGATAAACCGTGTAATGTCTTCGGTGTTCCGGCGACTGCCGGGCCAGATCGCAACATGCAGGTCCTCGCCCTGGCCGTACAGGCTGGCTCGCGCAAGGGGCAGCCAGTTCTCCCAGCAGTTCAGGCCGCCGACAGTAAACGGCGGCAGCTTGTGCGTGCGCAGGCCATTGCCGTCACCGGTCGCCCAGACCAGGCGCTCTTCGTGGGTCGGCATGAGTTTCCTGTGCACCGAGCCTATCTGGCCGTTCGCGTCGATGTAGACCATCGAACAAAAGACGCTCTGCCCGCGTCGGTTCGGGTCTTTCTCCATAACGCCGACGTATACGGCGATCCTGAGGTCCGAGGCCACTTCGCACAGTGCGTCGAGCCCGCCGCCGGATACGTCGACGGCCTGGTCGACGTACCGGGCGTAGAAGGCCTTCTGCAACGGCGATTCGAATCGGGCGCCATCGGTTCGTTCCACCCACAGTGGATAGCCCGGCACCAGCGCCTCGCCGAACGCCACGAGCCCGGCGCCCTGGCGGGCGGCATCCTCAGTGGCCGCGATGATCTTGGTCATCGTGCGCTCGCGGTCGAGCCAAACGGGCGCTATCTGCGCGATGCCAACGGTAAGCGTGTCGTTTTCCATGCCGGAATCATACAGGAGTCGTGTGGTAAATTAGCTCGCTGCTTTTAGAGGGGGACTACCTGATGCAAGGTTTAATGATGGACATGCCGCTGCTGATCTCGTCACTGGCGGAGCACGCGGCGCGGTTTCACGCGGGCCGGGAAATCCTGGCCGTCACCGCCGACAATCCGGAGCATCGCTATACGTTCTCCGACGCCGTCAGCCGCTCGAAGCGTCTCGCTAAAGCGCTGCAGGCGCTCGGTCTCGAGCAAGGCGACCGGGTAGCCACGATCGCCTGGAACGACCATCGCCACCTCGAGATCTACTACGGCGTCAGCGGCTCCGGCCTCGTCTGCCACACGATCAACCCGCGACTGTTTCCCGAACAACTCGTGTTCATCATCAACCATGCCGAAGACCGCTTCATCTGCGTCGATCCGATGTTCGTCCCGCTGCTCGAGGCGATCGCCGACAAGATTTCGAACGTTGAAGGCATCATCGTCATGACCGACGCCGATCATATGCCGGATTCGAAACTCCCGAACCTGCACTGCTATGAGACGCTGCTGGGCGAGCAGAGTGACGACTACGAATGGCCGATGCTCGACGAGAACGCCGCCGCGGCGCTTTGCTACACGTCCGGAACGACGGGCGATCCGAAGGGCATTCTCTACAGTCATCGCTCCACGATCCTGCATGCGTACGCGAGCGTCGCACCGGATGCGATGGGCCTGGCCAGCAGCGACACTATCCTGCCGGTCGTGCCGCTCTTTCACGTCAACGCCTGGGGCATCCCGTACTCGGCATTTATGGCCGGCGCCAAGCTCGTCCTGCCGGGGCCGAAGATGGGCGACGGTGAGGCCCTCTACCAGTTGATGGACAACGAAGACGTCACGATGGCGCTGGGCGTGCCGACGGTCTGGCTCGCGTTGCTGCAGTACACGGAGCAGGCTGGCAAGCGACTCGACAAGCTGGAGCGCACGCTGGTGGGTGGCGCCGCGGTGCCTCGTTCGATGATCGAGGCGTTTCACAAAAAGCACGATGTCGAGCTGCGCCAGGGCTGGGGCATGACCGAGATGAGCCCGCTCGGCACGGTCAACGCGCCCAAGGCGGGCCTCGAGGGTCTCAGCGAGGACGAGCGCCTGGATCTTGCGACTAAAGCGGGGCGCGGGATTTTTGGCGTCGAGATGCGTATCGTCAATGACGATGGTGAAGTCCAGCCCTGGGATGGCGTCGCCTACGGCGCCCTGCAGGTCAGGGGTCCGTGGATCTGCAGCGACTACTTCAAGCTCGAGGGCAAGGCGGGCTCGCACACCGACGACGGCTGGTTCGAGACGGGCGACGTCGCGACGATCGACCCCGACGGCTACATGGCAATCACCGATCGAACCAAGGACGTGATCAAGTCCGGCGGCGAATGGGTGAGCTCGATCGACCTCGAGAATTGCGCGATGGGCCATCCGGGCGTCGCCGAGGCCGCCGTCATCGGCGTTGCCCATGAGAAATGGACAGAGCGGCCGCTGCTGATCGTCGTACCGAAGGAGGAGGGCGGCATCGAAAAGGACAGCATGCTCGACTGGTTCGATGGCAAGGTCGCCAGCTGGTGGAAACCTGACGACGTCGTCTTCGTGTCCGAGCTGCCGCATACGGCGACCGGAAAGGTCAAGAAGATTGAATTGCGCAAGCAATTCGCTGACTATGAGCTCCCGACCTCCTGAGACTCTCTGATGGCACAACCCTTGCGACTGTATGGCCTCAAAGCCGTCGTCACCGCGGCCGGCGCCGGCATCGGTGAGGCGATTTGCCGCACGCTGGTTAAACACGGCGCAGAGGTCGTGGCGCTGGACAGTTCAAACAGCGGCGTCGACCAGCTGTTCGCGCGCGTAAAGGGCGTGACGGGCATCGCGTCCAACGTCCGTGACGCGCGGGTACTGCCTGCTCTGATTGAGGATGCGGCCAAGAAGCTAGGAGGTATCGACATCTTGGTCAATGAGTTCTCTCCGACGCCGGAGGCGCCCGTCGAATCGACCAATGAAGAGTTCCAGCGACTCGTCGACACTCGGGCTGAGCTGACGCTAGCGAGCTGCCGGGCCGCGCTACCGCACCTCAAAAACAGCCCGGCCGGGCGGATCATCAACATCGGTTTCTTGCGCAGCGTGTTTGCTGTGTCCGCTGTGGGCGCCTGCAATCGGGCTGAGCAGAATCTCGCGGCCATCACGCGTGCCCTGGCCGTCGAGATAGGCGACTCGGGAGTCAATGCGAACTACATCCAGCCCGGCGCAATCATGACGCCGGTCAGCCGGGACGTCTTCAAAAAGCACAAGGATCTGCGTGACTTCTGCATTCGCCGCTCCGCCGCCAACCGTATCGGCGAGCCGGTCGATATCGCCAAAGTTGCCCTGTTCCTGGCGAGCGATGACTCGGTGTACGTGAGTGGCACGGGAATCGTTGTAGACGGCGGACGCGTCGAGGCCTGAGATTGTACCCGGTTCTCGATGACCTGATCAGTCTTCTGCATCTCGAGCGGATCGAAGACAACATCTTCCGCGGCGACAGCCGTGACATCGGGAGTGCCCAGGTGTTCGGTGGGCAGGTGCTGGGGCAGGCGCTGTCGGCAGCGCAGCACACGGTTGAAGACCGCGTTGCTCACTCGCTGCATTCGTACTTCCTGCGTCGTGGCGATATGAATGCGCCGATCATTTACGAGGTGGACCGCGCTCGCGACGGGGGCAGTTTCTCGATGCGGCGCGTGGTCGCGATCCAGCACGGACGGCCCATCTTCAACCTGGCCGCGTCGTTCCAGGTGGCCGAAGACGGACTGGAACACCAGGCGGAGATGCCCGACGTCCCGGGGCCCGATGGATTGCCGAACTCGGTCGATGTCGCCAAGGCCCTTCTCGACAAGATTCCGATGAAGATGCGGCGTTTCATGACGGCTGACCGACCCTTCGAATTCCGGCCGGTTCGCCCGATGAACTTCGCGGACCCGGAGAAGCTGCCGCCCGTCCGGCATGTCTGGGTCCGCACGGTGTCTCCGATCCCCGACCTGAATGTATTGCACCAGAACCTGCTGGCCTACGTGTCCGACTACGAACTGCTCGGTACGGCGACGATGCCACACGGGCTGAGCTTTGCTCGCGGCAACGTCATCATGGCGAGTCTCGATCACGCGCTCTGGTTCCATCGCCCGGTACGCGTCGATCAGTGGCTGCTCTACGACATGGATAGCCCGAACATGTCGGGCGCGCGTGGCTATGCCCGGGGGCAGTTCTTTACCGAGGACGGTGTGCTCGTCGCATCGACGTCACAGGAAGGCCTGGTGCGCGTCGTGGAAGAGGACCGTTCCGGAAACCGTTCTGACCCGAGGCTACAGGTCTAGGCCGGGGACTTGCTCCAGTCTTCGCGGTAGCGCCTGGCGTTCAGGACATAGGCAGCAGCGCTTTTACCGATCATTGCGACCTCATCGTCACTCAGTGCGCGAACGACGGTAGCCGGTGAACCCAGGATCAGCGAGTTGTCGGGGAATTCCTTGTTCTCAGTGATCAGCGACTGAGCGCCGACCACGCAGTTCTTGCCGATGCTGGCGCCGTTCAGGATCACGCTGTTGATGCCGATCAGGCTGTTGTCGCCGATCGTGCACCCGTGCAGCATCACCTTGTGGCCGATCGTCACTCCTTCCCCGACGACGAGAGGAAAACCCGGGTCAACGTGCAGCACCGCGCCGTCCTGCACGTTGCTGCGCTCGCCGATCGTGATCCGGTCGTTGTCGCCCCTGAGGACCGCCTGGAACCAGACGCTGCTTTGATCCTTCAGACAGACGTTGCCAATGACGTCGGCCGAGTCAGCAACAAAATGTGTATCGCCCTCGAGGACCGGTCGGCGGTCGCCAAGGTCTGCGATCACTTTGCTTTGCCTTGCGCTGCGACCGCTGCCGCCGCCTTCGCTGCCGCCTCCGGGTCGCCGAGGTATTCCCGGGAGATCGGCTTTAGGTCATCGTCAAGGACATACTCCATCGGGATGCCGGTCGGAATATTGAAACCCGTGATTTCCTCGTCAGACATGCCGTCCAGCATCTTGACCAACGCTCGCAGGCTGTTGCCGTGCGCCGCGACTAGTACGTTCTTGCCGGCGCGCAGGTCAGGTTCGATCAGATCTTCCCAGCAGGGCCGCACCCGATCGAGCGTGATCGCCAGCGATTCTGTGGCGGGCAGATTGTCTATCCCGGCGTAGCGCAGGTCGTGTGACGGGTGTCTCTCGTCGTCGGCCTCGAGCTCGGGCGGCGGGATATCGTAGCTGCGACGCCAGATGTGTACCTGCTCATCGCCGTACTTGGCAGCGGTCTCCGCCTTGTTCAGGCCCTGCAGCGCACCGTAGTGGCGCTCGTTGAGCCGCCAGTCGCGCACGACCGGCAGCCACATGCGATCCATGACGTCGAGGCTCAGCCACAGCGTCCGGATCGCACGCTTTAGCACCGACGTGTAAGCGATGTCGAACTCATAGGGAAGCTCCGCCATGAGCTTACCGGCCTCACGAGCCTCGGCGATGCCTTGCTCGGTGAGGTCCACGTCCGTCCACCCCGTGAACAGGTTCTTCAGATTCCAGTCGCTCTGTCCGTGCCGACAGAGAACGAGCTTGCCCGCCATGATGTCTTCCTTCTGGTAGATGTAATTCAGTCGTCGATGAGTTCGCGCAGTTCCTGTGCCGCGACGGACAGGGAAGAGAAGTCCACCACGTTTCGAAGCCGCATTTCCTCAAGCATACCCTTGAATCGCTCGACTTTGTCTGCTCGTTTGCTCAGATAGATCTCGACGAGTTCGGCCACGTCTTTCTTGCTGCGGCTCTTCAGTAGTTTCGCCGCGAGATCGCGCCGGATTCGATAGAACTCGTCTCGAAGATTGCTCCTGGCCGCCGCCTGCCACCGGCCTTTCACCTTGAGGTGCTCTGCGCCTTCATGCAGCCAGAACAGGCCGAGGTTCTCGTTGAATGCGGAATAGACACGGGCGGCCTCGACGGTGCTGCGCTTGTACGTCGCCGCGAGATCGGCGATGTCGAGTGCCGCACGGGTCAGCAGGAGTTTCGCCATACGATCCGCGAGCTTTTCGGGTACACCCATTGCAATATAGTTCGCGACCGCGTCGACGTGCCGCTCCTTCGCAGCGGTCGACACAACCGCGCTGGTCTTGGTGTAGACCGTTGTCATGCCGTCCTTGAGACGCTGGACCATGGGCTCGATCTGCATCGTGTCGCCGAAATTCTCGATCAGCCAATAACAGGCATGCCGCTGGACGCGCGCGACCTCAAACATCATCGACATCTGCGCCGAGGCAGGAATCTCGTAGTCGAGCGACTCGATCGTCCGATTCAACTGTCCCGTCTTCATGATCTGCCGGGCGATCGTGTACGCGCGGGCGATCGTAACGACGTCGGCCCCCGTGTCCAGCTGCACGCGCCGCATGAATGCCGGGCCCATTCGATTGACGATGTCGTTCGCAATTAGCGTGGCGAGTATCTGCGGGCTCAGGCGGTGGTGCGGGATCAGGTCTGCATAGCGCCGGCGCAGGACCTCGGGGAAGTAGCGCATCGGGTGCACCACCAGGAAGTCCTCGAGTGACTCCTTCGATCTCATCAGCCCGTTGTACAGGTCGATCTTCGCGTAGCTCAGGATAACGGACAGTTCCGGCCGCGTGATCCCCTGTTTGCGCGCCTTGCGATCCTCGATTTCGGTGTCGTCCGGGAGAAACTCCAGCTCGCGATCGAGAAGCCCCGTCTTTTCCAGGCTCGTGATCACGCGCGCGGTCTCGTCGATGCGCTCAAGCGATCGAATCTCGGACATGCTGATCGCCTGCGTCTGTGAGTAGTTGCTGCGCAGCACCAGCGCCGCGACATCGTCCGTCATTGACGCGAGCAATTCATCGCGCCTGGGGCGCGTCATGCCTTTCGTCTTCGCGACGTCACTCAGCAGGATCTTGATGTTCACTTCGCGGTCGGAGCTGTCGACGCCGGCCGAATTGTCGATGAAGTCGGTATTGATCCGGCCGCCCTTGAGGCTGTATTCGATTCTTGCGAGCTGGGTCAGGCCCAGGTTGCCGCCCTCGCCAACGACTTTGCAACCCAGCTCGCTGGCATTGACACGCAGGTGGTCGTTACTGCGGTCTCCGACGTCGGCATGACTCTCGGTTGTCGCCTTGGCATACGTGCCGATGCCACCATTCCAGAGCAGATCGACGTTCATGCGGAGAATGCCCTGGATCAGCTGGTTAGGCTGCATCGATGTCTCGGTGGTACCGAGCATGCGCCTGACCTCTCGACTGAGCGGGATCGTCTTCGCGTCGCGACGAAATACGCCGCCGCCCTTGGATATCAGTTCGGTGTTGTATTCGTCCCAGCCAGACGGGCCCTTGCGGGTGAACAGACGTTTTCGTTCCTTGAAGCTCGCCTTAGCATCGGGGTCCGGGTCGAGGAAGATGTGCAGGTGATTGAAGGCTGCGACCAGTCTGATCTTCCTCGACAGCAGCATGCCGTTGCCAAAAACGTCTCCGCCCATATCGCCTATGCCGGCGACCGTGAACAGGTCCTTTTGTACGTTCAGTCCCTGCTCGCGGAAGTGTCTTTGCACCGCGACCCACGCTCCGCGCGCTGTGATACCCATCTTCTTGTGGTCGTAGCCGGCCGAACCGCCCGACGCGAAAGCGTCGTCCAGCCAGAAGCCGTAGGACTGGGAAATTCCGTTCGCGATATCGGAGAATGTCGCAGTTCCCTTATCCGCTGCGACGACGAGGTAAGGGTCTTCGTCGTCTCGCCGAACGACGCCCTTTGGTGCCTTCACCTTGCCGTCCACGACGTTGTCGGTGATGTCGAGCAAGCCGCTGATAAACGTGCGGTAACAGACGATGCCTGCCTTCATGACCGCCGCGCGATCGCCTGCCGGCGGGCGTTTGCAAAAGAAGCCGCCCTTGGCGCCGGTGGGCACGATGACGGTGTTCTTGACGACCTGTGCCTTCATCAGTCCGAGCACTTCGGTGCGGAAGTCCTCACGCCGGTCCGACCATCGCAGTCCGCCGCGGGCGACGTCGCCGCCACGCAGGTGCACGCCCTCGACCTCCGTCGAATAGACGAAGATCTCGAATTTCGGTCGCGGTAGCGGGGCCTCCCTGATCTTGCGGGTTTCGAGCTTGATCGAGATATAGGGCTTGCCGTGCTCGTCCCGGCTGTCGAGGTAGAAGTTGGTCCTGAGCGTCGAATTCACCGTTCCGGCGAACGCATTCAGGATGCGGTCTTCGTCGACGTTTTTTGCCTTGTCGACCTCACGCGCAACGGCCTGTTTGGCAGCCTTTAGCTTGTCGTCGCGCTTGGCCGCATTCAGTGCCGGGTCAAACTGGACCTGGAATTGTTTCAGCAGCAGCTTGACGAAGTCGGCGCGTTCGACCAGCACGTCTTCGAGGTAGTCCTGCGAGAACGGCAACGTCAACTGCTGCAGGTACTTGGCATAGCAGCGAATCAACGATACCTGCCGCCAATCGAGGCCCGCACTCAATATCAGACGATTGAAGCCGTCGTTCTCCGCGTTACCGGAGAGCACCTGCATGAAACAGTCTTCGAACAGCGTCGAAATGGCCTGCACATCGATGTCGGCCCCCCGCGTGTGACGCAGGTGAAAGTCCTGGATCCAGAAGCGCTCATCGTCAGACATGCGCAGCTCATACGGCCGTTCCGTATAAACGTCTACACCCATATCCTCGAGAATCGGCAGCGCTTCCGACAGTACCATCGGCTCGCCGTGGCTGAAGACCATGAAGTGCATGTGGCTGGGCTCGGATCTCGCCGGCCTGAACAGCTCCACGTGCCGGCATCGGCCTTCCTCGCGCATAGCATCGATATGATTGATATCGCTGCACGCATCTTGCGGACTGGTTTCTTCCTGGTAGCCAGCCGGGAAAATCTTGCCGTACTTGCGGAACAGCGTATGGCCGTCACGTTGGCCATAGCTGCGGTAGAGCTTCTCCCGCAGGCGGTCCGTCCAGCTGATAATGATGTCGCCGATGCGTTTCTCGATCTGCTGGATGCTGATGCGCGGCCGCTTCCCGGTGTCGACGTGGACGACGATGTGAATGCGCGCCAGCGGTGAATCGACGAGTTCGACGCTGGATTCGGCGGACTCGCCTTCGAACGAGTCAATGAGCAGCGCTTCGAGCTTCTCCCTGATACCGGAAACGTATTTCTCGCGAGGCACATAGACGAGGCAGGAATAGAAGCGTCGAAACATGTCGCGTCGCAGGAAGAAACGCACGCGCTGGCGATCCTGCAGATTGAGAATGCCCAGCACGGTGCGAGCGAGGTCGGGCACGCTTCCCTGGAACAGTTCATCGCGCGGGAACGTGCTGATGATATGCATTAGCGCTTTGCCGCGATGACCTCGCGGCTCGACGTGTGTACGCTCTATGATCTTCTGGATTTTGTGCCGCAGCAGCGGGATGTCTTGCGGGCTCTCACTGTAAGCCGTAGACGTAAACAGGCCGATGAAACGCCTCTCGCCCGTCGCCCGGCCTTTTCTGTCGTAGAGCTTGACGCCGACATAGTCGAGGTAGGTGTTCCGGTGAATGAGCGACTTCGAATTGGCTTTCGTGATTATGAGCCAGTCTTTCGTTCTGGCGAGCCGCCGCATGTCGTTGGTGAGTTCGACGGAGCCATCGCTAGCCGTAGGCTTGGCGAAAAGGCCGAGTCCGGATTCCATGATCGGCTTGATGAACGCTCTATCACCGCGGTAGTTGATCTTGTACTCGCGATAGCCGAGGAACAGGAAGTGGTCGTCGGCCATCCATTCGAGCAGCTCGGCGCTCTCCTTCCTCAAGTTCGCCTCTACCCCCTTGGGTCCGTTTTCCAGCAGCTCTCGCGTATCGAGCATCGTTTGCTGCATCGCCTGCCAGTCCCGTACGGCGACCTGCACGTCGCCGAGCACGTTGTGAATCTCGGCGATCAGCGCCTTCAGCTGTTCCGGGTCGGTTTCCTTGTCGACGGCGAAACGGACGTAGGACTCGGCCGTGCCTTCGTCACTGTCCGGGGCGTGGATCTTCGATATCACGCCAGCCTTCGTGCGTGTAACGCGGATGACCGGATGAACGGTCATCTGCACCGTCAGTTCGAAGCGATTGATGGCTGCCTGCACCGAGTCGACGAGGAACGGACTGTCATCGTTTATCATTTCGACATAGGTGCGCGCAGCGAGGTAGCCGTGCTTTTTCATCTCCGGATTGAAGGCCCGTACCAACGCCTCGCCGGGTCGACGCTTCTTGCCGAATTCGAGGTGCGAGATGGCTATCCGGGCCAGCGCGTCCGGCTGGCGCTGAGCGAGGTCGTCGTAGGGCACATGAGCGTAGTATTGCTGAAGAAATGACTGCTTCTGCGGGCGCGTCGAGAGGAGCGGTGAACCAATTTTGGAGGCAACTATCGAATCCAGAATCTGGACCTTGACGTCGCTTTCGCGACGGTATTCTTTTTGTGCCACTTTGTTCCCCCGATCAGAGCAATCTGATCCCATTACGGCGCGCCTATTTTACGCACGCGTTATATGCACTGTCGACCTCGTGGCGCCGGTAGACAGGTGCGCATGACCTGTGCACGGACAGCTGACTGTGCCTACAATTGGAGGCACTGGAATCGAAGACGACCAAATGAAAAACCGAGAGCTAGAAGACGGGATTCACACGAAGCTATCGCGTGACGATGACTATGGCGGCTACCTTCAGCTCGACCAGTTGCTCAATGCACAGCATCCGCTATCGGACCCGCCACATCACGACGAGATGCTGTTCATCATTCAGCACCAGGTCGCCGAGTTGTGGATAAAGCTGATCATTCACGAGACGAGGAGGGCGATCGAGCTGTTCAACCGGGACGAGCTCGCACCGGCAGTTAAGACGCTGTCCCGTATGCGGCATATCCAGAGCCAGATGTACGCGATGTGGGGAGTTCTCGACACGCTGACGCCGGCGGAGTACTCGGAATTCCGGCACGTATTCGGCAACGCTTCAGGCTTCCAGTCCGCCCAATATCGCCTGCTCGAGTTTATGCTGGGTAGCAAGCATCGCTCGTCGCTAAAAGTCTACGAGCATCTGCCGGACTGGCATCGCCAGCTCGTCGACGCGCTCAATTCACCGAGCCTGTACGACGCGTTTCTGATTCACCTTAAGCGGGCGGGGCTGCCGATTCCGGACAGCGTCGTCGATCGCGACTTCAGCGAGATGCGCGACGAGGATCCGGACGTCGTTGCGGCACTCGCCGACATTTACGAGGATACGTCGAAGCACTGGGTCTACTACGAGATCTGCGAAGCGTTCATGGATATCAACAACAACTTCCAGTTCTGGCGCTTCCACCATCTGAAAACGGTCGAGCGCATCATCGGGCACAAAGCCGGAACCGGCGGATCGTCCGGCGTCGAGTTTCTGAAAAAGGCGATTGACTGGGATTTCTACCCCGAGTTGATCAAGGTACGAACCGAAATGGCCTAGACGACGCGCGGGAATTCGACGCGATCAGGGTACGAACTGGGAGGGTGTAGCAAGAGCCGACACCCCAGGGCCGGAGAATTGGCGGACAGGCAGGCTAGGGGTTGCCCAGCAGTCTCGCTCTCGCCAGCAGACGCTCCATAACGATATTGAATCGTTCGACGTCGTCTTCACTGAGGCCGTGCAGCAAGTCTCGCTCGAATCTCAGGGCGAGCGGCGCGACCTCATCATGCACGCGTTTGCCTTCCTCGGAGAGGTTCAGTATCGAGCGCCGGCGGTCGGCATCGGCAAACTCGCGGTCCAGACGGCCGTTCTTGATCAGCTTCGTGACCGCGCGGCTGACCGCCACCTTGTCCATCATCGTGCGCTCGGCGACCTCGACAGCGGAGAGCCCGGGAAACCGACCGAGGATGGCGATCACGCGCCACTCCGGGATCGTCAGGCCAAAGCGCTTGTCATAGACGCGCGCAATGTTGGTGCTTACCGTGTGCGACACCACGGCGAGACGATACGGGAGGAAGTCTTCGAGGATCAGTTCGTCGGTCATTCGTTGCGGTCTCTTCGCTGCTCACTCAAAGGTAGCGGCTCGACAGCCCTGCATCAACTGGAAATACGGGGATTCTACGAAAGATGCGGTTGGTGCAGGTACTCGCTGGACTGCATCTCGATCAGTCGGCTCGTCGTTCGCTCGAATTCGAAGCGAAGCCGTCTACCGGCATACAGCGTCTCCAGATCGACAGCCGCTGCAATGATGAGCTTCACCCGTCGGTCGTAAAACTCGTCGACCAGTGCGATGAAACGCCGGGCCTGGTTTTCCAGCTCCGCGGTCAGCTGCGGTACACTGGTGACGATCACGGCCTGGTACCAACGTGCAATCGTGATGTAGTCGGCCTGGCTTCTCGGGCCGTCGCAGATCTCGTCGAAATCAAACCAGACGACACTCTTGCCGCACTGACGAGCAATCAATTCCCTGCCGTGCACCTCAAGGACACGGTTGAGTTCCGGAGCGCTCGAGGCCGCTTCCGAAAAGAAATGCTCAATCTTCGATGGTGTGTCCGGATCGTCTGAAATCAGGTACGTGCCGGCTTGCTCCAGCAAACGCAGGCGATAGTCCGTGTCGCCGCCCAGGTGGTGGACTTGGGTATTCGCTTCGAGTGCCGCGATGGCCGGCAGGAAGCGCTGCCGCTGCAGGCCGTCGCGATAGAGTTCGGCCGGCGGGCTGTTCGAGGTCGCGACGAGCGTAACGCCCCGATCGAACAGGCGTTCAAGCAGACGCCCAAGAATCATCGCGTCACCGATGTCGCTGACAAAGAACTCGTCGAAGCACAGCACCCGAGTCTCGTCGGCAATGTTTTCGGCGACCTGGTCCAGCGGATCCTCGATGTCGCCGAGAAGACCGAGCCGCTCGTGAACTTCCTGCATGATGCGATGAAAATGATTGCGTCGCTTCGCCTTTAGCTCGAGCGTCTGGAAGAACAGGTCCATCAGCAGCGTCTTGCCGCGACCGACGCCTCCCCACAAATAGATCCCGCGAACACCGGGATAGCGAGCCGGCCTCCCGAGCAGTCGGTCGACCAGGCTTCGCTTCGCGGGCGGGCCGTCGACGAGTTGATGCTGGAGGTCGTAGAGCATGTCGACGACCCGCTGCTGCGCGGGGTCGTGAACGTGGCCGTGGCTACGGAGATTCTCCTCGTAGGCCTCTTTAATATTCATTTACCATCAAATCTGTATTGCAGTTCCCCCGGGCTGCGGGGAAGAGTAACCTGCTACAAAAGAAGCCGCTACACGTCGGCGATAAACGGGCAAAAAGGAAAGCGCAATGAGTGAGGAAACGGCACGCGAATCGATGGAGTTTGATGTCGTTATCGTGGGTGGCGGACCGGCCGGTCTTGCTGCCGCCTGCAGGCTGATGCAACTCAACGCCGAACTGTCGGTGGTCGTCGTCGAGAAGGGCTCGGAGATAGGCGCGCACATACTCTCAGGATGCGTGTTCGAGCCGACGGCGCTCAAGGAGCTGTATCCCGACTGGAAGGAGCGAGGTGCTCCGCTCGATACGCCGGTCAAGGGCGACAAGTTTCATCATATGCGCAGCCCGACCAAGTCGAGAAAGGTGCCGGGGCCACTCGTCCCGCGCCCGATGCACAACCATGGCAACTACATCATCAGTCTGGGCAGGTTGTGCCAGTGGCTGGGCGAGCAGGCCGAGAATGCCGGCGTCAACGTCTTCCCGGGCTTCGCGGCTTCCGAAGTGCTCTACGACAGCGAGGGGCGCGTCACCGGTGTGGCGACCAGCGACATGGGCATCGGCAAGGACGGTGAGAAGAAAGACTCTTACACACCGGGCTACGAGCTGCTCGGCAAGTACACAATCTTTGCCGAGGGCGTCAGGGGCAACCTGGGCGAGCAGCTGATGGAGACGTTCAACCTGCGCGAGGGCGCCGACCCGCAGCACTACGGCATCGGCATCAAGGAAGTCTGGGAGGTCAAACCGGAGAACCACGACGAAGGGCTCGTCGAGCACTCGCTGGGATGGCCGCTCGACAATAAGACTGAAGGCGGCGGCTTCCTGTACCACGCCGCCAACAACCAGGTGTTCTTGGGATTCATCGTCGCTCTCAACTACAAGAACCCCCACCTGTCGCCGTTCGAGGAATTCCAGCGCTGGAAGCATCACCCGGCGATCCTGAAGACATTGGAGGGCGGCACTCGCGTCGCCTACGGCGCCAGGGCCGTCAACAAGGGCGGGCTGCAGTCGTTGCCCGACCCTGTCTTCCCGGGCGGCCTGCTGGTCGGCTGTGACGCGGGATATCTGAACGGCGCCAAGATCAAGGGCGTGCACACGGCCATGAAGACCGGCATGCAGGCGGCCGAGAGCGTTCATGAGGCCCTTGCAGCGGGCGACGAGGGGCAGGGTGTGCTGGATAAGCATCGACAGCGCGTCAACGACTCGTGGGTGTACAAGGAGTTGCACAAGACCCGCAACTTCGGCCCGGCGTTGAAAAAATTCGGCACGCTGATTGGCGGCGCCATTGTGTTTATCGACCAGAATATTTTCGGGGGACGGCTGCCTTTCACGTGGACCAGCCCGAAGCCGGACCACGAGAGTCTCGACAAGGCCAGCGAATCAAAGCCGATCGAATACCCGAAACCCGACGGCGTCATCAGCTTCGATCGCCTGTCGTCGGTGTTTCTCTCCAGCACGAACCACGAAGAAGACCAGCCGTCACACCTGAAGCTGAAAGATGCGTCGGTGCCGATTTCGCACAACCTGCCGATCTTCGATGAGCCGGCGCAGCGCTACTGCCCGGCAGGCGTCTACGAGGTCGTCGATGAGGAGGATGGCGGGAAGCGTTTCGAAATCAGCGCGCAAAACTGCGTGCACTGCAAGACCTGCGACATCAAGGACCCGACGCAGAACATCGTCTGGACCGTGCCGGAGGGCGGCGGAGGACCGAATTATTCGGGGATGTGATCGCGGGTGTTTTGCAACCGGTTGGTACGCATCCGTGGTCTTGGGCTCGGGTGTCTGCTCATGACCATTAGCGTACATTGGCGCCTGTTGGAGCCCGCCTTGCGGGCAATCGATTCTGATAGTCCGCTAATGACTGCGGATTCAATCGGTGAGCGCAACACCTAATCTCTAAGTATAGAGAAGGAGGTGTTGAAGATGGGCTATCCGACCAGGATTTATTACACCGAGAAAGACAAAGCGTTGATGTGGGATCGCTGGCAGAAAGGCGAGTCACTACACTCGATAGCCAGGCACTTTGGACGCAGTCATACCTCGGTCCAGGGGATACTGAGTCGCACAGGCGGCATCCGGCCATTACCACGACGGCGATCCCGGTTGTCATTGACGTTGGCAGAACGTGAAGAGATCTCTCGAGGTCTTTCTGCAGGACGTTCACTACGAGCGATTGCCTCGGCCCTGGGGCGCTCGCCATCAACGGTTAGCTGTGAGCTTGGCCGCAACGGCGGACGCCGTCGCTATCGTGCCCACACAGCCGATCAGGCGGCATGGGATCGAGCGAAGCGGCCCAAGCCCTGTAAACTGGCGCTGAACCGCCCGCTGGCCATGACTGTGGCTCGGTTGCTGCGTCAGCAATGGTCACCGTGGCAGATAGCGGGCCGGTTGAAGCGCGAGTACCCCCACGACGAGAGCTGCCGGGTGTCACACGAGACGATTTACAAGACGCTGTTCATCCAGGCCCGTGGCGCCTTGAAGAAGGAGCTGGTTCAGCATCTCAGGCGCCGTCGTGGCATGCGCCGATCCAGGCATCATACGCAGAAGACGCCTGATCATGGGC
>JAAUYH010210687.1_pt1 | contig 38593 bp, 38 predicted proteins | sample 7278061 | NCBI WGS metagenome assembly JAAUYH01 (sample SAMN14350203, study PRJNA611818) | marine sediment metagenome | isolation source: surface marine sediment (0.6m) | place: French Polynesia: Moorea | collected 2018-08
CGACCGGAAGAAGGGCGTGCGAAACTCTGCCATCCAGGCGCGATAGAGTTTTGCGGGTTGGGCTGAGAGAATGTCCCGGCGGAAGAGACGGCCGTAGCGCCAGAGCGACACGCGGCCTTCCCGCGCGGCTGGCTTGGGCGGGATCATGCGGCCATCGAGGTATAGCGCGAGGCGGGAACGTCGATGCGGCTTTGCGACGGGTTGCGCCCGGCATAGCGCTGGCCGAGGGTTTTGGGCCCCGCGGTGATCTGGAAATAGTCGTAGTCGCCAGGCCGGTCGAAGGCGCAGAGGTACTGGAAATGCAGCCGGAAGAACCGCCAGCGCAGCGCCTTCCATGTTTCCGGTGCGAGCGTCTGGGTGAAGGCGGCGGAAACGACCAGCGGCCATTTCTTGTTTCGCGGCGCGACGCCCGAGACGGCGACGGGATCGCAGAGCGCAAACGCGCAGCCGTCGCCGGGAGCCGTGACGTCGATCCAGGTGAGCTCGTCCCGCTGGCTGAGAAAGTGCAGATCGGCGCGCAGGCGGTCGGCCTTCGGCAGAAAGCTGACCATGGGCACGACCTGGCCGAGCGACAGGAAGGACAGTGCGGGGCCGTTGGCGGGCACGCGGTTCTGCCGGATCAGGTCGGCGAGGATCGACACGCCCAGATGCGCGCCCGAAGAATGGCCGACGACAAGGACCTCGTCGACCTCGTCGCCAAGCGCCCGGGCGATGATCCGGGTGAATTCGGTGAGGCGCCGGTCGAGGTCGTCGGGATAGGCGCCCCGGTGTTGGGCCGAATGGGCGTAGTCATGCATCAGGTAATAGGCGTAGAGCTTTCCGTCTTTCGACTTGAACCAGCGCAGGGTGAGCACGATCACGGGGATCGCCACGACCCAGCCGAGGGCGTTCCAGGGCGAGATCCAGGCGACGAGCGCCCCGGCGGCCCAGGCCAGAAGCAGCGCCGCGACCAGTTGCCCGATCAGCATGCCCACCGGGTAGAGCGCGGCGATGACCGGCCCCTTGCGCATCCACATCAGCCGCCGCAACGTGCCCGAGGCGATATAGGTCCAGGCGGTGCGGGCCAGTTGCAGATAGGTGGCGGGAATGGTGTTGGACATCGAGTCGCGGACGATGTCGGACCAGACAAGCACCTCGATCTCGGACCGCGTGCCGCTGCCGTCGATGACGGCGCTGACATCCCAGCCGTAACGGTCGGCCTTGCGGGGGGTGATCGCGATCTCGTAGCCGGAGATCGCAGCTTGGGCGGCGCTTTCCTTGCGGTAGAGCTCGCGGTAGCGGCGGGGGTGAATCGGATCGTAGCCGGGGATATAGAACACCCGGCGGCGCAAGACGGGGCTGGACTGCTCGGACGCCATGGGACCGGCCTGTTGTTGTTTGACGGACAGTCTAGCCGGCATTCTGGGCGAAATTAAGCCGGTTGTCGGGGCGGCCGGCGGACGAATTTTCGCCGAAAATTCGTGGCGCTTCAGCCGAGCGTGGCCAGGGCCGGGAAGCGTTCCAGAAGCCACCAAGAGAAGTCGGTGAACTGGCCTGTCAGCATCATCAGACCGACGGTCCAAAGAAGCAGCCCCATGATCTTTTCGATCCGGTCCATGTGGCGTTTCATCCAGGCCATCAGCCCGGAGAGCCGCGGGAAGAAGGCCGCGACGAGCAGAAACGGGATGCCGAGGCCAAGCGCGTAGACGCCCAGCAGCGTCGTGCCGCGGGTCAGACTGGCCTCCGACGCCGCCAGCGACAGGATCGCGCCGAGCTGGGGCCCGATGCAGGGGGTCCAGCCGAAGGCGAAGGCGAGGCCCAGGATGTAGGCGCCGAAGGCCGAGCCGCCGCGGTCGCCGGCCTCGACCCGCAATTCGCGGTCCATGAAGCCGATACGGAAGACGCCGATGAAATGCGCGCCGAACACCATGACGATCAGGCCCGCGGCGATGACGAACCAGTCCTGGTTCTGCAAGAAAAACGCGCCGAAGGCCGATGCCGTGAAGCCCAGGAACAGGAACACGGTCGAAAGGCCCAGGACGAAGAACAGGGCCGACAGAAAGACCCGGCGGCGCGCGGCGCGCTCTTCGTTCATCTCGGACATGGTGATGCCGCCCATATAGGCGAGATAGGGCGGCACGATGGGCAGAACGCAGGGGCTGAGAAACGACAGAAGGCCCGCGACCAGCGCGACGGTCATGGCGGGCAGCAGGGCTGCGTCGATGATTTCGATGCCGAACATTTCGTTCCCTTCCCCGGACACATAGACGGTCCGCGCGCCGCCGTCACCTGAGGCATTGTCACATCCCTGTGGACAGCCTGTAACAACCCGCCTATCTGGCGGCGGGATGGAGTATGACCAGACGCTGGATACCAAGGGGCTCTTGTGCCCGCTGCCTGTCCTGAAGGCGCGCAAGCGGCTGACGGCGATGGCGGCCGGTCAGGTGCTGCGGGTCGAGGCGGACGATCCGATGGCAGAGATCGACATACCGCATTTCTGCGACGAGGCGGGGCACGTCCTGATCGGTTCGGAGCCGGACGGCACGGCGCGGATCTACCTGATCCGAAAAGGCGGTTAGCAGGCCCCCCGGCCCGCGCCGGCGGTATCGGCGCCGGGTGATACCCCGCCGGACAGCCGTGCCGGCCGAAGCGCCTGGCGGTTCAATCGTCCGTCAATCGGCCGCCTCCCAATCGGCGCATCACCGGTTGAGCGCGCAAACTGCGATGCGTTCCCGGGCCGGCAAGGGTGCAAGGCGCCTTATCCGCGTATCGACCACCAACCGCGGCGTTTCGGCTTTGCCGGCGCCGCAGGGTCTGCCATTGCAGGTTCCGGTTCAGGCGCAGGCTCCGGTTCCGCGTCCGGTTCAGGCGCTGCCTGGGGCTCGGGCTGGGGTTCGGCCTCTGCAGCAGGTTCGGCCTCTGCGGCGGGTTCGGCCTCCGGTTCAGGCTCAGCCGCAGGTTCGGCTTGGGCGGTCTCTGCCTCCGGTTGCTCCGACGCTTCCGCCTCTGCGACCGGCTCGGGCGCGGCAGCAGGTTCGGGCTCGTCCTCCGCAACCTGCGCGGGCGCCTCCGCCGCCGCAGAAACCGTGTCGGCCTCGGGTTGCGGCTCCGATGCAGCTTCCGCCTGGACCGGTTCCTCTGCCGTCTTCTTGGAGCGGGAGCGGCGTTTGCGCTTGGGCTTTTCCTCTGTCTCCGGGCCCGGTTCGGGCACGGCTTCGACAGCTCCGGCGACCTCGGCAGCCTCTGCGGTCGCGGCTTCTGCCGTCTCGGCGGATTTCTTCAAACGCGACCGGCGGCGGCGCGACTTGGGCTTGTCGTCAGACACCGTTTCACCGCTTTCGGGAACCTCGACGAGACCGGACGCCTTTGCATCGGCCTCGGCCTCTTCGGTGGCCTCGGCGCCCTGCGTCTCGGTCTCGGCGGCCGTGTCGCCTGATCCGCCCCGGCGGCGGCGACGGCGGCGGCGGCGCTTTTTCGGCGCTTCCTCGTCCTCGGCCTCGACCTCGGCCAGGGCAGCGTCCGCCTCTTTCTCGACCTCGGGCATCAGCGAAGCATCGACGGATACCACCGGCCCGGCCTCGGCCACCACCCGCGTCGCGGTCTTGAATTTCTCGATGGCGAAATCGGGCGGGATCAGGAACGGGTCGGCCTCGATCCGCACCGACATGCCGTAGCGCGCCTCGATCTGGGCGATGTGCTCGCGCTTCTGGTTCATCAGGAAATTGACGATGCTGACCGGCGCCTTCAGCAGCACCTCACGGCTTTTGCGGCGCGTGCCCTCTTCTTCCAGCTGCCGCAGGATCGACAGGGCCAGGCTGTCATCCGACCGGATCAGCCCGGTGCCGTGGCAGGACGGGCACGGCTGGGTGGTGATCTCGATCATGCCGGGGCGCAGGCGCTGGCGCGACATTTCGAGAAGGCCGAAGCCCGAGATCCGGCCGACCTGGATGCGCGCACGGTCGGTCTTGAGCTTGTCCTTGAACCGTTTTTCGACCGCCGAGTTGTTCTTGCGCTCCTCCATGTCGATGAAGTCGATGACGATCAGCCCGGCAAGGTCGCGCAGCCGCAACTGGCGGGCGACCTCTTCGGCGGCCTCGAGATTGGTCTTGAGCGCGGTTTCCTCGATCGAGCCCTCCTTGGTGGCGCGGCCCGAGTTCACGTCGATCGCCACCAGCGCCTCGGTCACGCCGATCACGATATAGCCGCCGGATTTCAGCTGCACCGTCGGGTTGAACATCGACGACAGGTAGGATTCGACCTGGAAGCGCGCGAACAGCGGCATCGGATCGCTGTATTGCTTCACGTTCTTGGCGTGGGACGGCATGATCATTTTCATGAAGTCCTTGGCGGTGCGGTACCCGCTTTCGCCCTCGACCAGAACCTCGTCGATCTCGCGATTATAAAGGTCGCGGATCGAGCGTTTGATCAGGTCGCCCTCTTCATAGATCTTCGCCGGCGCGATGGATTTGAGCGTCAGCTCGCGGATCTGCTCCCAAAGCCGCTGCAGATATTCGTAATCGCGCTTGATCTCGGATTTGGTGCGCTTGGCGCCTGCGGTGCGGACGATCAGCCCCGCGCCCTCGGGCACGTCGATCTCGCCGGCAATCTCTTTCAGCTTTTTGCGGTCGGAGGCGTTGGTGATCTTGCGGCTGATCCCGCCGCCGCGGGCGGTGTTGGGCATCAGCACACAGTAGCGTCCCGCGAGGCTGAGATAGGTGGTCAGCGCCGCGCCCTTGTTGCCGCGTTCCTCCTTGACCACCTGGACCAGCATGATCTGGCGAACCTTGACGACCTCCTGGATCTTGTAGCGGCGCGGACGCGGTTTGCGCGGCTGGCGAATCTCCTCGCTGACGTCTTCGTCAGCGACGGATTCGATGGTCTCGTCACGCTCGGCGGCATCGTCGGCGGCGACGTAGGGGCGGTCGTTGTCGTTGTCGTCGTCTTCGCCGGCGTCCGCAGCCTCCGAGCTTTCGGACTCGGACATGTCATCGCCTTCGGCGGCGGTGGCTTGCGGTTCGTCGTCCCCGGCGTCCTGTGCTTCCGGTTCGGCCGCGGCGGCCGTTTCCGCATCCGCTTTGCCGGTCTCGGCATCCTCCGCCGCCGGTTCGCCGACCACTTCGGCATCGCCAACCGCCGTTTCGGGCGCTTGCACAGTCTCGTCAGGCGCATCGACAGGCGCGTCCGTTTCCTGCGCCGCCGGTGTTTCGGCGGGCGGATCCTGCACGAAATCGATCGGCGCGTGGCCCTCGTCCGCGTCGCCGTCGTCGAGATCGACGACTCCCATCCCGGGAATGTCGTCGCTGGCAAGATCCTTGTCCTCGGCCTCTTTGGTCTCGACCGCGTCGTCGGATTTCAGTGCCTCGGCTTCGGTCTTGGACTTGCCGCTGCCGCGGCGGCGGCGGGTGCGCTTGGGCTTTTCGTCGTCCTCGTCGGCCTGCGCCTTGGCATAGGCGCGTTCCTCGGCCAAGAGCGCCTCGCGGTCGGCCACGGGGATCTGGTAGTAATCGGGGTGGATTTCGCTGAACGCCAGAAACCCGTGGCGGTTGCCGCCGTATTCGACAAACGCCGCCTGCAGCGACGGTTCGACCCGGCTGACCTTGGCGAGATAGATATTGCCGGCTAGCTGGCGTTTGTTTTCCGATTCAAAGTCGAACTCCTCGACCTTGTTTCCGTCAACCACCACGACGCGGGTCTCTTCCGCGTGGGTGGCGTCGATAAGCATTTTCTTTGCCATGTAACGTCTCGGCACCCGGGCGGAACCTGCGCACCGGGGGGTGCGAGGTTCTGGCTCAGATGGCTTGTCTGTGCGAAAACGGGCGGTCGGACAACTGCCGGCGCGGGCCCCCTGGCCCGGTCGCTCGGTCTGGTCTGTCTGTCGCGCCTCATCGCGGTTCTTCTCCGGCGCCTCGGGGGGAAGCGCCCATTCGTGGCCCGGCCTTGATCAGGCGTTATCGGGCGATTTCCTGACCGCTAGGGCCTGGTTCGGGGTCTGTGCCCGCCGGTCGGTCGCATATCGCCGGGATGCGGCAGGGGCACAAAAATTCAAATCGGCAAGGCCGCAGCAATGCGTCGCAGCCGTACTGGCCGGTAACATAAGGCTGAAAAGGCCCGGATTACAATGACCAATATCCCGGTCGGCGCCGGCAGGTTCAATCCGGCCGGCCGGCGCCGGTGCGTTTCGAGCCCAATAGCGATTCCAGCGTGTAGACCAGAATTGCCATGCCGACCGCTCCGACGGCCGCGATGCCAAGGATCACGATCAGATCCACGGGCCCGCCGATGTCACGCCAGCCCGAGTTGGTCATCCACCAGACGAACAGGACGGCCAAGACCGCCCCGGCGGGCATCGACAGCTGCGCCAGCAGGAACTTCTTCCAGCTGACCGCGCGGTCGCGGACCAACACGTAGACATATCCGAGCGTGACCAGGATCGCCACGCCGACCAGGGTCCAGAAAAGTCCCTGGCCGAAGATTTCCTCGAAAACGGCGATCAGGGTTTCCAGGGTAAGTTCTTTCATGGCGCGTCTCCGCTCAGGCCTTGCCGCGCAGCATGGCGTTGTAGGTGGCTTTCAGCGCGACCTCTTTCATCAGCCAGCTGATCCAGAGCTCTTCCAGCGGGGCAATCACGCCGGGGAAGCTGGGGACAAGATTGTTGTCATAGTCGAACTCGATCAGCATGGCGCGGCCGACGCGGGTGATCAGGGGACAAGAGGTATAGCCGTTGTAGGTCTCGGTCGGGGTCCTGTCGGCGATTTGCGAGACCACGCCATCCTCGACCACCGGAACCTGCCATTTGACGCTGGCCGCGGTCTTGCCCTTGGGCACGCCGGCGACGTCGCCGACGGCGTAGACTTCGGGATACCGGTTGTGGCGCAGGGTGTATTTGTCGACCTCGACCCAGCCCTGGTCTTGCCATTTGTCGGCCCAGCTGAGCCCGGATTCGCGCACCACCGCGGGCGCACGTTGCGGCGGGATGACGTGCACATAGTCGTAGTCGAGGTCATAGTCGCCGTCCGGGGTGGCGAAGGTGACCTTCTTGGCCCCGGGATCAATGGCCTGCAGGACGTGGGAGTATTCATAGTTGATGCCGCGGTTTTCCATCACCATCCGGATGCGTTCGGAAACGATCGGAACGCCGAAAAGCGCCTTGCTGTGGGCGAAATAGGTGATGTCGGCCTTGCCGCGGCCGCCCCGGCGACGGGCGATGTCGTCGATCAGGAACGTGTGCTTGATCGGGGCGCCCGCACATTTCATTTCCGTGCCGGGACGGGTGAAAAGCCCCCTGCCCCCTTCTTCGGCGAACTTGCTGGCGGCTTTCCAGGTCCTGGCGGCATAGTCCGGCCCGGCGTAAAGCGAGCCGACGCCGTTTTGACCGATCAGGTCCATGTCGAACCCTTCGATGGCGCCGTAGTCCAGCACCAGCCCCGTGGCCACGACCAGGAAATCGTAGTCCAGCGTCTCGCCGCCCTGAAGCGCCACTTTCTTGGCGTCCGGATCGATACCGGCCGCCCAATCCGCCTTGAGCGTGACGCCCTCGGGAAGCCAGTCGGTGGTCTGGCTGATCGTGTAGCCCGGCGGCTTGAGACCGGCGGCGACCAGCGACCACCCGGGTTGGTAGAAATGCTCTTTGCGGCCGTCGACGATGGTGATCCGGGCGCCGTCCAGGCGGCGCACCAGCCGGTTGGCAAGGGCCGTGCCAGCGGCACCGGCGCCAAGAATGACGATTTTGGCGGATGTTCTGACCTGCTCGGCCCGTGCGGGTGCCCCAGCGGCCAGAGCGGCACCTCCGGCAGCGAGGCCCAAAAACGCTCGTCTGGTGCTTTTCACGATGCTCCTCCCCCCACCGCACAATTGCGGCGGACGTTCCAATTCAATCACATTCCGCTTTGTGAATGTATTTTGAGTTACACGCCTTGATGCAAATCAAGTGCCGGGTGTCTCGGATCAGGCGGCCGTCAGGCAGCGGGCGGGAACCCATCCGACGGCACCGGACGCATCCCGGCACCAGACCCAGCCGTTCAGGGCGCGTAGACCGGTCAGGATGTCCCCGGTCCGGCAGGAAAGTTCGCGCGCGGAATAGGCCTCGCGCAGGTGCGAGTCGCGGCCGCGGCCGGCAACAAGCCCGTCGGGCACCCAGCCCTCGCGGCCGTCCGCAGAATGGGCCCAGAGCCAGAGTTGCCCGTCCCATAAGTCGCTGCGGCCGGTGAGGACGATGCATTCACCCGCCGCTACCGAGATCGGATCGGAATAGCTGGCCGCGTGATCTGCCGTGACGTGCAGACGCCCCAGCACGAAGGTCAGAGATAGTCCGACCGCTGCAGCCCGTACTTGGCCATCTTCTCGTTCAGCGTCCGGCGCGGCAGGCAAAGCTCGTCCATGACGTTGACGATGCTGCCTTTGTGGCGGCGCATGGTGTTATCGATCAGCATGCGCTCGAACGCCTCGACATATTCCTTCAGCGGCTTGCCCTCGGTGGTCATGGCCGGTTCGGCCTCTTCGCTTTCGGCCATCAGAAGCGAAGCGATGGTGCCGGTACCGCGCCGGTTCTGCAGGACGGCGCGTTCGGCGACGTTGATCAGCTGACGGATGTTGCCCGGCCAGGGGGCCTGCAGCAGTTGCGCGGCCTCCTGCGCGCTGACCTGGGGCGCATCGCAGCCGTATTCTTCGGCGAAAAGCTCGCCGAAATGGGTGAACAGCATCAGGATGTCCTCGCCCCGCTGGCGCAGGGGCGGCAGGGTGATCTTCATCGCGGCGAGGCGGAAGTAGAGATCGGGGCGCAGGACGTCCTCGCAGGTCTTGCCCTGTTCCTGCAGGTTCGAAATGGCGACGATCCGGGTCTCTGCCGGCGTACCCTGCTCGTTCATCCAGGTCAGCAGACGCGCCTGCAGGGCTTGCGGCAGCGCCTCGATATCCTCAAGCACCAGCGTGCCGGCGCGGGCCTCTTCCAGGGCCGGGATCTGCCCGTTTTCCTCGAGCGGGCCGAAGAGCCGCCTGGTCAGCGCCTCTTCATCCAGCGCGGCACAGGACATCAGGACGAATTTTCTGCCCGCCTTGGCTCCGACCGCATGCAGCGCATGGGCCACCAGCGTCTTGCCGGTGCCGGTTTCTCCGTCGATCAGCACATGGCCATCGGCCTGGCCGAGATCGAGGATATCCTCGCGCAGGCGGTCCATCACCGGGCTTGCACCGATGAGCTTCTTCATCAGTGTGGTGCCGTCGCTGAGTTCCCTGCGCAACGCCCGGTTGTCGAGCATCAGACGGCGATACTGCGTGGCCTTCTTGGCAAGCTCGGTCATCCGGTCGGGATTGAACGGCTTTTCCAGGAAATCATACGCGCCGACCCGCATCGCCTCGACCGCCATCGGCACGTCGCCGTGACCGGTGATCATGATCACCGGAAGCGCGGAATCGACGCTCATCAGCTTTTTCAGGAACTGCATTCCGTCCATGCCGGGCATCTTGATGTCGCTGACCACCGCGCCGGGATAGTCCGGTCCGACGCTTTTCAGCGCATCCTCGGCAGAGCCGAAGGTTTCGGTATCGAAGCCCGACAGCGCGAGCCACTGGCTGATCGACTGACGCATGTCCTGCTCGTCGTCGACGATCGCGATCTTCATTGCCTGTGCCATGTCACCTCCTCATTCGGCGGCCTTGACCCTTGCATCCAAGAGCGGCAGCTGCACTTCGAATACTGCGCCGCCCGCACGGCCGTTGCGCGCGTATAGCCGGCCGCCCAAGTCGTTGACGATCCCCGAGGATATGGCAAGCCCCAGGCCGACACCATCGCCCGGCGCCTTGGTGGTGTAGAACGGCTCGAACAGGGCATCTAGGTCCTCTATGCCGGGGCCGTTGTCCCGCACGGTGAAAGTTGCGAACTGGCCCGCCGTCAGAATCAGGCTGATTTCCGGCTCGGGCGTCTCCTTGGTGGCGTCGAGCGCATTGCGGATCAGATTGATCAGCACCTGTTCCAGCCGCACCCGGTCGGCAAGGATCGTCACCTTGTCCGAGGGCAAGGAGCGGGTGATGCGGACCTTCCGGGACTTGAGCTGCGGCTCCATCATCGACAAGGCCGACGACACGCAATCCCTTGCATCTATTGGCTCCAGCGCGTCGCCGCCCTTGCGCGCGTAGCTTTTCAGCTGCCGGGTGATTGCCCCCATGCGCTCGATCAGATCGTCGATGCGCTGAAATGACGACAGCGCCTCTTCCGGGCGGCGGCGCTGCAGCAAGAGCTTGGCGCCGGCGAGATAGGTCTTCATCGCCGCGAGCGGCTGGTTCAGCTCGTGGCTGACGCTGGCCGACATCTCGCCGAGCGCGGCCAGCTTCGAGCTTTGGGCCAGGGTCTGTTCGGCGACCTCGAGGTTCTTTTCGACCCGTTCGCGCTCGGCGATTTCCCGCTGCAGGGTTTCGTTCAGGTGGCGGAGTTCTGCCGATTCGCGCTGGAAGAAGATCGACCGCGCCAGAGCCCGGCGGCTTGCCAGATAAAACCCGCCCGCCAGAAGGATCGCGAAGATCATGATCTCCAGCGCCAGCACGCCGTTCACCCGTTCCCGCACCGAGGCGTAGGTGGTGAACGACGTCATCCGCCAGCCCTGAAACGGGATGCGGTATTCCAGCCGCATCAGCGCGCTGCCGCGATAGAATGCCTCGATCGGAAGCGCGGCCCATTGGGCCGTGGCGCGGATCGCGCGCTCGATGGCCGACGGGGCCGAGCGCGCCTTGAGCGCCTCTTCCTCCGTCAGGCCGCGCCAGCGCGGCTCGGTGGCCAGAATGATGATGCCCTCGCTGTCGGTCACCAGGACCGCGTCGGAAATCGACGACCAGGACTGCTCGAACCGCTTCAGGTCGACCTCGACGACAATCACACCGATCAGCTCGCCGCCAGCTTCGATCCGGCGCGAATAATTGAACTCGATCACTTCATTTTCGTTCCGGAACGTATTGAAAACTGTATCGTTTGAGCGCAGGGCAGCGATGTAGTAGGGCTTTGTTCGGTGCGTGGACCCCAACAGTTTCCGGTCGGTCGCCGCCACCGTGCGGCCGCCTTCGTCGAGCATCATGATCGAGGCAGAGCCGATTTCGTCCTTGAGCGAAATCAGCCGCTGCGAGCTTTGCGAGTAGTCGTCGGAATTGAGCGCGCCGATCAAAAGCGGGTCGTTGCTCAGCAGCAAGGGTACGACAGAGTTTCGCTGCAACTCGCTCAACAGGTTCCCGGCATACAGCGCCTGGCGCACCTCGGCGCGGTTCTTGGTGGCGACGGTGTAACGGTCGGTGAGGAACTGGTTGGTGAACCAGACGACGGCAACCGCGATGGCGATGAAGATGACAAGCACCAGCCGCAGCCGCCAGGACATGGCGGACCGCACCGTGGCCTGGCCGTCGGTCTCTGCGTCGCTCATGGGACCAATCTATGGCGCGCCGGGCGGCGGCTCAAGGTTTTCAGGCGGTTGTGAGCATCTGCGCAAGTCCTGTGAACAGCCCCGCGCCGTCGGTGCCGCCATGCGCCGGGTCGACCGCGCGTTCGGGATGCGGCATCATGCCCAGCACGCGCCGGTTCTCGCTGAGGACCCCGGCGATGTCTGCGGTCGAGCCGTTGGGATTGTCGGCATAGGTGAATGCGATGCGGTCCTGATCGCGAAGTTCCCCAACGAGCTCAGGTGTTGCGACGTAATTGCCGTCGTGGTGGGCAATGGGAAGACATATCGTCTGGCCTGGCTTGTAGGCCTGGATGAAGACACTCTCGGTAGTGGCCACTGTCAGTTCGACGGTTTTGCAGACGAATTTCAGATTTGCGTTGCGCATCAAGGCTCCGGGCAGAAGGCCGGTTTCGGTGAGAACCTGAAAGCCGTTGCAGATCCCCAGGGCATGGCCGCCCGCGTGGACGAAATCGACGACGGCGCGGGTGATCGGCGATTGCGCGGCGATGGCGCCGCAGCGCAGGTAGTCGCCGAAACTGAACCCGCCGGGGATGCCGATGATATCGAGGCCCGGCGGCAGCGCGGTATCCTTGTGCCAGACCATCTCCACTTCGGCCCCCGCGCGCCTTAGCCCCACCGCGAGGTCGCGGTCGCAGTTCGATCCGGGGAAGACGATGACGGCGGCTTTCATTGCTGTCTCCTAGCGGGTGAAATCGGTGATGACGGCAACGCCGGGCGGCGCGGGCCGGTCGAAGGCGGCAAGCTCGGTGCTGGCCTCAGACAGGGCGACGCGGCGGGCGATCAGCGGGGTCAGGTCGACATGCCCGCCCTCGATCAGGCTCATCAGGCTGGGATAGCGATGGGCTGGCATGCCGCGCGTGCCAAAGATCGCAAGCTGGCCGGAATAGACCGCATCCATCGGCAGAGGCATGGTCACGTGATCCCCGACCGGCATCCCGACCTGCACCATGCGGCCAAGTTTTCGCAGTGACAGAATGGCGTTACGCGTCGTTTCTAATCTTCCGAGCGCTTCGATCGCGACATGGGCGCCGCCGCCGGTGACCTGCTGAACATGCGCCACCGCGTCGCCATGGCCGGCGTCGATGGCCGCGTCGGCGCCAAGATCCTGGGCATGGTCGAGCTTTTCGGCGACCACATCGACCACCGCCACCCGCGCGCCCAGAGCCCGGGCCAGCAGCATGGCCGAAAGCCCCACGCCACCGGTGCCCCAGATCGCCACCCATTCGCCGGGCCGCACCGCGGCGCGGCCGGTCAGCGCATGCCAGGCCGTCGTCACCCGGCAGCCGAGCGCTGCGGCCAGCGCCGGGTCCATGGTGTCGGGCAGCCGCGACAGGTTCACATCCGCCCGCGGTACGGCGATCCTCTCGGCAAAGGCGCCCGGCGCGGTGAAGCCCGGCACGACCTGTGTCGCACAGGTCGTCTGGTGCCCGGCCTGGCAGTCCGGACAGAATCCGCACGCCAGGATGAAGGGCGCAATGACACGATCGCCGGTTTTCCAGTTGCGGACGTCCGGACCGGTTTCGACCACGGTGCCACAGTATTCGTGGCCGGGGATATGCGGCAGGTCGATGTCGGGATCGGTTCCGGTCCAGGCATGCCAGTCAGACCGGCAGATGCCGCAGGCCAGAATCTGCAGAACGACACCGTCCGGCGGGCAGACCGGATCCGGAATATCCTGCAACTCCAAAGGCTTGCGCCAACCGGTCAGAACCGCGGCCCTCATGCGCCAGCCCCGAGCCAGCGGCGGATGCGCAGCGATGCCCAAAGCGCGGGCACGGAGAGGACCAGCCCGATCGCGCCGACGATCAGGCCCGCGTACCAGTTGTGCGGACCGGGGAAGACGACATTGGCCTTCCGGCCCGGGAAATAGCGGATATCGTGGGTCGACCCGATGTCGAAATTCCACTCGGGATGGGACATGCCCGATGTCGCCTCGGTGGGCTGTCCGTCGGACCAGAGATACCTGAAGACCGGACCGTAATTCGTTGTTCCACGGTCGAAAACCGTCTCTCCCTCCCAAGCGTAGACACGCACGACCTCACCCGTGGCCGGCGTCGACGCCAGGTGCCGGTATCCTTCGATCAACAGCATCCCCGCACCCGCGATCAGAAACAGCACAGGGGCCACCCAGATCAGCACCCAGACCCGCCAGCTGACCTCGCGCCGCCCATCCGGCAGCGTGCGCCAGAAGAAGGGCTGCGAGTACAGCATCCTAGCCGAGCTCGATCTCGTAGCTTTCGATGACCGTGTTGGCGAGCAGCTTTTCGCACATCGCGACAACGGCCTCGCGCGCCCGGGCGGCATCGGTCTCGGCCAGGTCCAGCTCGATCACCTTGCCCTGCCGCACGCCCTCGACCCCGTCGAACCCCAGTGTTCCCAGCGCATGCCGCACCGCCTCGCCCTGGGGGTCCAGAACGCCGGTTTTCAGCATCACCTGCACTTTGGCCTTCATGCACCCCGCTCCTGCTTCGTTCCAGCAAATGCATGCATTTCGCTGCCGCCGTCCTTGCCGTCAGTTGATCACATGCGGCTTGACCGCGTGGGTGACGTTAGATGGCAGCACGCCAAGCCGGCGGGCGACCTCTGTATAGGCGTCGGCCAGATTGCCCAGATCGCGGCGGAACACGTCCTTGTCCAGCTTCTGGCCGGTCTCGACATCCCACAGGCGGCAGCTATCCGGGCTGATCTCGTCGGCGACGATGAGCCGCTGATAGTCGCCGTCCCACATGCGGCCGATTTCGATCTTGAAATCGACCAGCTTGATGCCGACGGCCATCATCACGCCGGACAGAAAGTCGTTCACCCGCAGGGCCAGGGCGACCATATCGTCGAGGTCCTGCTGCGACGCCCAGCCAAAGGCGATGATATGTTCCTCGGTGACCAGCGGGTCGCCGAGCGCGTCGTCCTTGTAGTAGAACTCGATGATCGGCCGCGGAAGCGAGGTGCCCTCGGCGATCCCCAGCCGCTGCGACATCGATCCGGCGGCGATATTGCGCACCACGACCTCGAGCGGGATGATTTCAACGGTGCGGATCAGCTGTTCGCGCATGTTGATGCGCTTGATGAAATGGGTCGGCACGCCGATGCCGTTGAGCCCGTTCATAAAGTATTCCGACAGGCGGTTGTTCAGCACGCCCTTGCCGTCGATCACGTCCTTTTTCTCGGCATTGTAGGCCGTTGCGTCGTCCTTGAAATACTGCACCAAGGTTCCGGGCTCCGGCCCTTCGTACAGAATCTTGGCCTTGCCCTCGTAAAGCTTCTTGCGCCGTGCCATGGGGTCTCCGATCGGCTGCGACGGGCCCTGCGGCCCAACGTCGCTTGGACCGCCCCTATAGGCCATGACGCCGCAGCCCGCAAGCCGACCTGCCTCTTGCGGTATTGCGCCCGCGGGGGCATATCAAGGGCCAAGCGACGACAGCCCAAGGGGACCCGATCATGACCACCTTCGACGACCGCGAAAGCGCGTTCGAAAACAAGTTCGCCCATGACGCAGAGATGCAGTTCAAGGCGGAAGCGCGGCGCAACAAGCTGCTGGGGCTTTGGGCGGCCGGCCTGATGGGCAAGTCGGGCGACGAGGCCGAATCTTACGCCCGCGAGGTAATCAAGGCGGATTTCGAGGAGGCCGGAGACGAAGACGTGTACCGCAAGGTGTCCGGCGATCTGGGGGACCTCGCCGACGAGGCGACAATCCGGACCAAGATGAGAGAGATGCTGGCAGAGGCCAAATCGCAGCTCTTGGACGAGGCCTGAGGCTTCCAGCCCTTCCGCCTTGTTGAAGCGACCGACGCGGTGCCCCGGCGCCGCGTCTTGCTTTATCAGTTCTTACTGTCCGGTATGTGACATTAACCAATTGGCAAGACTCTCCGAGTTATCCCTTCGGCCGTAGGGCGCCGAGGGGGACGGAGCATGCCGCGCACATTCACAACCGCCGAGTCGGAGGCGCCGAATGGCGCCTGTCTGCGGCAGCTATGCCTGAAGCAGCTGGTGCCCATGGCGCTGCTGGTCGCGTTCGGCTGGATCATCTGCCGCAAGGCCGCGACCTTGGATTTCGCGGCAATCACCGATGCGGTCTCGGCGATCCCCGCCGAAAAATGGGCGGTTTCGACCCTGGCCGCGGCGATCAGTTTCTGGGCGATCGGGCGGATGGACCTCGTCGTGCACCGGCTGATGGGCACCGGCGTTTCGCCGCTGACGGCACAGCTGTCGGGCATCTCTTCGGTCGCGACGGCGCAGTTGACGGGATTTGGCCTGTTGACCGGAACGCTGGCGCGCTGGCGCGTGCTGCCGCAGATGACGCTTTGGCAGGCGGCCAAGATCACGGGCGCCGTTTCGGTCGCGTTCATGGCCGCGCTTGCCGCGCTTTGCGCCGCGATGGTTGCGATCGCCGGTCCCGGCATCCCGTTCGCACAGCCCGTGGCGATTGCCGTGCTTACCTTGGCGGTACCGGCCTTGGGCCTGTCGGTCTGGCGTCCGCACAGGTTTCGGCAGCTCAGGCTGCCGCCGCTGAAGGCAATGATCGCGTTGCTGGCCTTCGCCGCGCTCGACACGGCGGCAGCGGCGCTGGCGCTCTATGTGCTGCTACCGGACGGGTCGGTGCCCCCGCCCGCCCTGTTTTATGCCGTGTTCCTGATCGCCCTCGGCGCCGGGCTTTTGGGAACGACGCCGGGCGGGGTCGGCCCGTTCGAGCTGATGTTTCTGGCCTGCCTGCCCCAGGTGGGCGAGGCGCCGATGCTGGCGGCGATCATGGGCTACCGGCTGGTCTATTTCGCTTTGCCCGCGCTTTTGGCCGCGGGCTTGCTGCTCGCCGGTCCCGCGGTCGCCAATCTGCCCGACCGGACGCGGCGGCCCGTCTTGCGCCCGGTGCCGGCCGCGCCCGAGCGCCGGCTGGCGGCCGACGCGCTCAGCTTCAACGCGCCGCGGGCCGAGGCCGGGCTGTTGCGCCAGGGCGAGTTCGAGCTGCTGTGCGACGGCTGGAACCGGCCCATTGCGATGATCGCGCCCGCCGGACAGTGCCTGGTCATGTTGTCCGATCCTCTCTGGTGCGGCCACAGCCCCGAAGAGGCGATATCGGCACTGAACCGCGCCGCGCGCGAGCGGTTCCTGATCCCCTGCATCTACAAATGCAGCGCGCGCACCGCCGCCGCCGCCCGCAAGACCGGCTGGAGGGTCCTGCCCGTTTCCCGCGAGGCATGGATCGATCCCGCAGAGTTCGACCTGTCGGGGCCCGCGCGGCGGCAATTGCGCCGGCAGCTGCGGAAGGCCCATGCGGCCGGGGTTAAGGTCGTCGAAGCCGGCGCGCGGCCGCCCTATGCCGAGATGCGGCGGATCGCTGCGGACTGGTCGCGTCGCCGCGGCGCGGCGCGCGGCTTTTCCATGGGCCGGTTCGATCCCGGTTATGTGACCGGTCAGCGGGTCTATCTGGGATATCGCGAGGACGAACTCGTTGGCTTTCTGACCCTGCATCAAAGCTGGGATCAGCGTGCGCTGGACCTGATGTGCCAGCGATCGCACGCCCCCGCGGGAACGATGCACGCCCTGGTGACGGAGGCGATCGAGACCGCGCGCGAGGAAGGCTGTCCCAGGATTTCCCTGGCGGCCGCGCCCTGCAGCCTAGGTGAGATCCTGCCGGTGCCCGACTGGCTTGGGGCGCGCTTTGACCGGAAAACCGGCGCCGCGGGGTTGGCGCGCTTCAAGTCCAGCTTCGCCCCCGTCTGGGAGCCGCTCTATCTGACCGCGCCGGGTGCGGCCGGGATGGTCCTCGCAGGGCTCGACTTGGCGGACAGGATTTCGCGGCCGCGCGATCTGGGGCGTGACCGCGCCTTTTGACCCGGCCCGGCCGCCGGAACGCCACGCCGATCGCTGCCAATGCCGCCGCCAGCGGCATCATGGCTCGGTCAAAGCCGAGTTGACCGTGCCAAATAAAAGAACTTGCATAAACTTCATGAGGTTTATGAATTTGCGTCATGTCGGAAAGCCTGTCACTTAAACCATGAAGGCTTGCGCAATGCGATGCCCTCTCGTGACCGCCTGTCAGGATTTTCGGTATGACGAACGCCCTATCCCGCATGCTCGACACCCGCAGCTGGATTCTGGCCGATGGGGCGACCGGCACCAACCTGTTCAATATGGGGTTGTCCTCCGGCGACGCGCCGGAGCTTTGGAACGAGAGCGAGCCGGACAAGATCCGTGACCTCTACCGCGGCGCCGTCGAGGCCGGAAGCGACCTGTTTCTGACCAACAGCTTCGGCGGCAACGCCTCGCGGCTGAAGCTGCACGGCGCCGAGGCCCGTGCACACGAACTGTCCCGGATTGCGGCCGAAATCGGCCGCGAGATCGCCGATGCCGCCGGACGCCCCGTGATCGTCGCCGGGTCCATCGGCCCCACGGGCGAGATCATGGCACCGATGGGCAGCCTGACGCACGAACTTGCCGTCGAGATGTTCCACGAACAGGCCGAGGGCCTGAAGGCCGGCGGTGCCGATGTGCTGTGGGTCGAGACGATCAGCGCCGCCGAAGAGTTCCGGGCCGCCGCCGAGGCCGCCGAGCGCGCGGGCATGCCCTGGTGCGGGACGATGAGCTTCGACACCGCCGGGCGTACCATGATGGGCCTGACCTCGGCCGCCATGGTGTCGCTGGTGGAAAAGCTGCCGTACAAACCCATCGCCTTTGGCGCCAATTGCGGCGTCGGCGCCAGCGATTTGCTTCGCACGGTGCTTGGCTTTGCGGCCGAAGGCCCGAAGCGACCGGTGATCGCCAAGGGCAATGCCGGCATCCCGAAATATGTCGACGGCCACATTCACTATGACGGGACGCCCGCGCTGATGGCGGAATACGCCGTTCTGGCCCGCGACTGCGGCGCGCGGATCATCGGCGGCTGCTGCGGCACGATGCCCGCGCATCTGGCCGAGATGCGCGCCGCGCTGGAGGACCGGCCGGTGTCCGACCCGCCGACGCTCGACCGGATCGCCGCCGTCCTGGGCGCGTTTTCGTCCGCCGATGACGGCACCGGCGACGCCCCTGCCCCGCGCGAGCGCAGCCGCCGCCGGCGGCGCGGCTGACACCCGCGATTCCGGCCCTGGGCCGATGGCAATCGACTGCCGGAACCAAGGCTCTGTTCGGCCGGATATGTTCTTAGAACAGGCGCAATTGCGCGCCCGGCGGCTGAAACAGGTCCGTGCGCAGCGGCGGAAGCGCCGTCTGGTAGCCAAGCCGCGCACAGGCGACGCGGAACCTCTGACGCATGAGATCCGAGAAAGCGCCGGTGCCGGTCATCCGCCTGCCCCAGTCGGGGTCATAGTCGCGCCCGCCATGCAGATCCCGCACACGGGCCATGACCCGGGCCGCCCGGTCGGGAAAGTGCTCTTCCAGCCAGGCGGTGAACAGCGGGCTGACTTCGCGCGGGAGGCGCAGCATGATCCAGCTTGCCGCGACGGCGCCGGCATCGCGCGCCGCCGCAAGGATCGCTTCCATCTCGTGGTCGGTCAGCGCCGGAACCACCGGCGAGACCATCACCCGCACAGGGCAGCCCTTTGCCGCCAGCCGCTCGATCGCCTTGAGCCGGCGCACCGGCGACGGCACCCGCGGCTCCATCCGTCGCGCCAAGCCGCTGTCGAGCGTGGTGATCGAAATGCCGACCCGGGCAAGACCGGCCTGCCCCAACTCTCCCAGGATGTCCGCGTCGCGTTCGATCAGTGTGCCCTTGGTCACGACGCCCACCGGATGCCGGTGGGCCTGCAGGACCTGCAGCACCTGGCGCATGAGTCCGAAGTCCCGTTCGATCGGCTGATAGGGGTCGGTGTTGGTGCCGATGGCGATGGTCGCCGGGCGGTAGCTGCGCGCCGCAAGTTCGCGGCCCAGCAGTTCTGGCGCCTCGGGCCGGGCGATCAGGCGGGTTTCGAAGTCGAGGCCGGGCGACAGGCCGAGATAGGCGTGGCTGGGCCGCGCGAAACAATAGATGCAACCATGCTCGCAGCCGCGATACGGGTTGATAGACCGGTCGAAGTCGATATCGGGCGACTTGTTGCGGGTGATCACCTTGCGCGGGCGTTCCCTGGCCACCTGGGTGCGCAGCGGTGGTTGATCGGTATCGGGCGTCCAGCCGTCATCGACGGCAACACGCAGGTATGGCTCGAACCGGATATGCGGATTGCTCGCGGCCGCGCGTCCGCGGCGCCGGTCGGCGGGAACAGGTGTCGTGGCAGACATGCACAAGGCATAGAACAAAATAGGAACATACGCCAGCCCCGCACCGCATCGGACCTGACCGGCAATATCGGCGCAGGTCGGTTGCGGGACCGCGCATGTCGCAAAGCGTCGAGTGCGCTGCGGCGAAACCGCACATGAAAGTGCGAGCAAGCCCGGGCGACCGGGACATTCCGAGGTGCCCAGATGGCTGACGAAGACGACGACATCATCCTCTCTGAACTGCCCGATGACGAGCTTGTCCCGCAGATGTTCGACGACCTCTATGACGGGCTGAAGGAAGAGGTCGAAGAGGGCGTGAACATCCTGCTCGGCCGCGGCTGGGAGCCTTACCGCGTTCTGACCGAGGCGCTGGTGGGCGGCATGAAGATCGTCGGCGACGATTTCCGCGACGGGATCCTGTTTGTGCCCGAGGTGCTGCTGGCTGCGAACGCGATGAAGGGCGGCATGGCGATCCTGAAGCCGCTCTTGGTCGAGACCGGCGCGCCACGGGTCGGCAAGATGGTGATCGGCACGGTCAAGGGCGATATCCACGATATCGGCAAGAACCTCGTGGGCATGATGATGGAAGGCGCCGGGTTCGAGGTGGTGGATCTGGGGATCAACAACCCGGTCGAGAATTATTTGGAAGCGATCCAGCGCGAAGAGGCCGACATTCTGGGCATGTCGGCACTGCTGACCACCACGATGCCCTATATGAAGGTCGTCATCGACACGATGGTCGAGATGGGCATCCGCGACGAGTATATCGTGTTGGTGGGCGGCGCACCGCTGAATGACGAATTCGGCAAGGCGATTGGTGCGGATGCGTATTGCCGTGACGCGGCGGTGGCGGTGGAAACGGCCAAGGAATTCGTGGCGCGCAAACACAACCAGATGGCGGCGGGCTGACTCGCCGCGACGGCGGATCTTTACCGGATATCAAGGCGCCGCTGTGCATCCTAGGTTCCATGCCCCGAATTTGCCGGCCCATCTCTTCTGGCGCCGTCCGGCGCATCCTATATTGAGCGGGAAAGGAGATGCCGATGCCGCTCGACAAACTGGTGCTGATTCTCGTCGTGGTGCTCATCGCCGCGGGGATAACCGTATGGCTGGCCGCGCTGGCCTTCGCCGCCTTCGAGGTTCCGGGCGCCGGGCTGGCCTTCATCCCGGCGCTGCTGGTGGCCTATATCGTCTGGCGTGTGATCGCCGAACGGCTGAAGAATGCCGAGGATGACCACTATGATCGTATCGAAAAGTGACATTCTGGTCGTCACCAGCGACGCGGTGCCGGGACGCGAGATCGCGCAGGCGCTGGGTCTGGTGCGGGGATCCACGGTGCGGGCAAAGCATCTTGGCACCGATATCGTGGCGGCATTGCGCAATCTGGTCGGCGGCGAGGTGCGTGAATACGCCAGCCTGCTGGCCGGATCGCGCGAACAGGCACTGGACCGGATGATCGACGAAGCCTGGCAGCTTGGCGCCGATGCGGTGGTGGCGACGCGGATGCAAACCTCGACGATCCAGCAGGGTGCGAGCGAAGTGTTGGTATACGGCACCGCCGTCCGCCTGAAGTGACCCTAGACGACACACGTCTGACAGAGACGGGCCTGGAACCCGAAGGCAGGGGCCGCATCCTGCTATTGGCTTGCGGGGCCTTGGCGCGCGAGATTCTGGAAGTGATCGAGGCGAATGGCTGGCGGCACATGGACCTGATGTGCCTGCCGGCGATCCTGCACAACCATCCGGAACGGATCCCGGATGCCGTCCGGCGGGCGGTCGACCGGCATCGCGGCGCGTATAAATCGATCCATGTCGTCTATGCCGATTGCGGAACGGGTGGCCAGCTGTTCGATTTGTGCAAGGAACTGGGCGTCCAGATGGTCGAAGGCCCGCATTGCTATTCGTTTTTTGAAGGTACTGAGGCTTTCGACAAACTAACCACCGATGAGTTCACGGCCTTCTATCTTACCGATTTCCTGGTCCGCCAATTCGACGCGTTCGTCTGGCGGCCGCTTGGCCTCGACCGGCACCCCGAATTGCGGGAGATGTATTTCGGTAACTATACCAAGCTTGTGTATCAGGCCCAAACCGACGACCCGGCACTTGATGCCAAGGCGCAGGAGTGCGCGAGCCGGCTGGGCCTGGCCTATGAACGCCGGTTCACCGGGTACGGAGACCTCGAAACCAAGATCGCTCTCTGGGCAGAGGATTAGGCGGCGGCCTGGCGGGCAAGGCCCCGGATGCGCTCGACCATCGCGCGGAGCCCGTTCGACCGCTGCGACGACAGATGATCGTGCAGACCCAGCCGCGCCAGTTCGGCGGATGCGTCGACGGCCATCACCTCTTTGACCGTCAGGCCGGAATAGAGCGCCTTGAGGATGGCGATCAGGCCGCGCACGATCATCGCGTCGCTGTCGCCGCGGAACCGGAACACCGCACCCGGCCCCTGCCCTTCAAGCTTCGGCACGATCCAGACCTGGCTGGCACAGCCCGCCACCTTGGTTGCCGGCACCCGTAGCGCGTCTTCCAGGGGATCCATCGCCTTGCCCATGTCGATGACATGGCGATAGCGGTCCTCCCAATCGTCGAGGAACTCGAAGGTGTCGGCGATTTCTTCGAAGTCTGGACTGGCCATTCCGGTCTCCTGCGCATCTGCCGCTGCAGTTAGGGCGGCCTGCCGCAAAGGTCCAGACCAAGCCCGCCCGCGGGCTTTTCAAACCGCGGGCTTTCGAGTAACCCCGGGGAAAAGGGGGGACAAGAGCGGCGATGTTTGGCAGGCTTATCTGGGCACTGGTGCTTGTGGCGACCGTGGCGGGATGTTCACGGGTCGCGGAATCGCGGTTCAACCCGTTCAACTGGTTCGGGCGCAGCGAACAGGCGACGGCGGTCACGACGAACCCCAACGCCGATCCGCGTCCGCTGATCGGGCAGGTGATAGCGCTGCGGGTGGAGCAGGTACCGGGCGGCGCGATCGTCAGGGCGACGGGGTTGCCGAACCGGCAAGGCTATTTCGACGGCGCATTGGTGCCGCTGAACAGGGAATTGCCGCAAGACGGCGTGCTGAGCTATCAGTTCCGGATCAGTGCTCCGTTCCAGCCGACGCGCGTGGGGACGCCGCAGTCGCGCGAGGTACTGGTGGGCCGGTTCGTGTCGGAGCAGACGCTTCAGGGCGTACGGCAGATACGCGTCAGCGGCGCGGCGAACGCATTGGCGGTCCGGCGCTAGAGCTCGATCACATCGACCTTGTCGCCGCGCACGGCAAGGCCGATCTGGCCCTCGCAAAGCCGCAGCGCATCCTCTCCGAACACGTCCCGGCGCCAGCCCTTCAACGCCATGCCGTCCCGCCCGCCGGCGGCGATCGCATCCAGATCGGCGGCGGTCGCAATCAGTTTCTGGGCGACGCCGGCATTTTCGGATTTGGCCTTCAGCAGGACGCGGAGCAGATCGGCGAGCGCGGGGTTGACCTGAAGAGAGTCCTGCCGGCCATTGCCTTTGGGGAAGTCTTCGGGCGGTACAGCGAGCCCGGCCTTGACCGCGTTCAGAATTCCGTCGGCAATCTCGCCGCGCCGCGCCTCGCGCAGCAAAAGGCGCGCCCGCCCAAGGTCCTGCAGGCTTGCCGGTTTGGTGGAAGCGAGCTCCAGCAGCGCGTCGTCCTTGTATACCCGTGTGCGCGGGATGTTGCGGGACTGGGCATAGCCCTCGCGGAACCTCGCAAGCTCTCGCACCACCGCCAGAAAGCGGCCCGAATTGGTGCGGGTCTTGACGCGCCGCCAGGCGTCCTCAGGCGACACGACATAGGTCGCCGGATCGCGCAGCAGCTGCAGCTCTTCCTCGACCCATATGGTGCGCCCGGTCTTTTCCAACTGCCCCGCGAGGTATTCATAGATCTCGCGCAGATGGGTGACGTCGGCCTGGGCGTAGGTCTTTTGCGCCTCGGTCAGCGGGCGACGGGACCAGTCGGTGAAGCGGGACGTCTTGTCGAGCGGTTTCCTGGCGATCTTGCGCACCAGCGTCTCATATCCCACCTGCTCGCCGAAGCCGCAGACCATGGCTGCGATCTGCGTGTCGAACAGCGGCGCCGGGATCACACCGCCCTCGATGTAAAAGATTTCGAGATCCTGGCGCGCCGCATGGAAAACCTTCACCACATCGGTGTTGCGAAACAGCGCATAGAGCGGATCCAGCGACAGGCCCTCGGCCAGCGGATCGACCAGAACCGCGTCCCCCTCCCCGGTGCCGGGGATTGCCAGCTGCACGAGGCAGAGCTTTGAATAGTAGGTCCGCTCGCGCAGGAATTCCGTATCGACCGTGAGATAGGGCTGCCTGGCGGCGCGGGCGCAGAATGCGTCGAGCGCATCAGTCGTGGTAATGGTGATCATTCCGCTCGTATGTTCTTTGCAACCTGTCCCGGTTCAGCGGGTGATAGGCAGTTTCTGCCGGGAAGGAAAGCCTTAGCCGAGGAACACCGGCGTCCGGTCGCCATCGGCAAAGCGGCGCAGGACGGCGGGATAGAGCCGGTGTTCCATTTCCAAGACACGGGCCGCCAGCGACCGCGGCGTGTCCCCGGTCCGGACGGGAACCCGCGCCTGGCCGAGGATCGGGCCGTCGTCGAGGTCTGGGGTTACAATGTGCACCGTGCAGCCATGTTCGGTTTCGCCCGCGGCAAGGGCGCGGGCATGGGTATCAAGGCCCTTGAACCTGGGCAGAAGCGAGGGATGGATGTTCAGGATACGGCCCTGATACCGCTTGACAAAATCCGCCGTCAGAATGCGCATGAAGCCTGCAAGGCACAGAATGTCAGGGGCGGCGCCATCGAGCGCGCGGATGAGCCCCGCTTCGAAGCCGGACCGGTCTTGGCCGAAGGGCCGGTGGTCGACCACCGCGGTAGCGACCCCAAGGGCGGCGGCCCTGGCCAGTCCGGCCGCGTCCGGATTGTTCGACAGCACCAGCACGGGTTCAGCCGGGTGATCGCGCAGTGCCATGTCCTCGACCAGCCGGACCATGTTCGACCCGCCGCCCGAGATCAGAATGGCCACCCGCTTCTTCACGAAATGGAACCGGAATAGCGGATGGTTCCGCCCGCTTCGACGATCCCGATACGGTGGACCGTTTCACCTTGGTCCCGCAGGAGCTCGGCGAGTGCCTCGGCCCGGTCGGCCGCCACCACCAGAACCATGCCGATCCCGGCATTGAAGGTCTTCAGCAACTCGGTCTCGCTCAACGCGCCCTGCCCGGCTAGCCAGCGGAATACGCCCGGCAAGGACCAGCTCTCAAGATCCACATGGGCCGTCAGCCCGTCCGGCATCACCCGCGGCAGATTCTCGGTCAGCCCGCCTCCGGTGATATGGGCAAGGCCGTGCACCCCGCCCGCCCGGATCGCCGCAAGCGCCGGTTTCACGTATAGCCGGGTGGGCGCCAGCAAGGCCGCACCCAGCGGACCGCCGCCGAAGGGCGACGCGTCGTCCCAGCCCAGGCCCGCCATCTCGGCGACCTTGCGGACCAGCGAATAGCCGTTCGAATGCACGCCGTCAGAGGCCAGCCCCAGCAGGATGTCGCCCGCCTGCACGCCGTCTGGCAGCGCCGTGCCGCGTTCCAACGCGCCCACGGCAAATCCCGCGAGATCGAAATCGCCCGCCGCGTACATGCCGGGCATCTCTGCCGTCTCGCCGCCGATCAGGGCGCAGCCAGAGGCCCGGCAGCCCGCCGCGATGCCCTCGACGATACGCGCGGCGGCGTCCACCTCAAGCTTGCCGGTTGCGAAATAATCGAGAAAAAACAAAGGCTCTGCCCCCTGGCAGACCAGATCGTTCACGCACATCGCGACCAGATCGACGCCGATCGTGTCGACATGTCCGGTGTCGATCGCAATTCTAAGCTTGGTCCCGACGCCGTCGGTCGCCGCCACAAGGACAGGATCTGTGTAACCGGCCGCCTTCAGGTCGAACAGACCGCCGAAACCTCCCAATCCCGCCATAGCCCCGGCGCGCGCGGTCGACGCCGCGGCCGGCTTGATCCGTTCGACCAGCGCATTGCCGGCGTCGATATCGACCCCGGCGCCGGCATAGGTGATCCCGTTCTTCGTCATCCTCGCTGTCCCCCCGGACCTGCCATCGCCGCCCGGATAGACCAGCGCGCAGGGCAAGTCCATTGGCGGAACCGGCGACGGTTTTTGAACCCAGGCCACGCGCCCGACGACACACTGCCAAGAAAGGGAGACCTTGCCATGGCCAGCTTTACCCGGTTGATTCTCGTTCTCCTCCTGATCGCCGTCGCGGCGATCGCGACCGCGGCGATGCGGGATGCCGGATGGATTGCGGTGGGGGAGTATGCCGATGACGGCTCCGGGGCCCCGGTGACCGACGCCTCCGACGCCCCGGCTCGGATCGAGATAAGCGCCGAAGAGGCATTGGCCATCGGGCGGTTCCTTGACGCGATGCTCGACGACGGCTGATGTCGACGCTTGCTTGACCCCTCCGCGATCTCTGCTAATCCAATACCCAGGCCGGGCCCGTAGCTCAATTGGTTAGAGCAGAGCGCTCATAACGCTTTGGTTGGGGGTTCGAGTCCCTCCGGGCCTACCATTTTGCTAGTAAGTTTTGGTAATAAATAAATAAATTCGAATTGTGTCCCGCAGTAGACTATGGCGCGGGACACCTGGGTCATGCAGGCACAGGAACCGGAGCCGATGCATGGGTAAGTTGGTCGCTCATATCGAATGGTATTGCGGCCATGTCGGGAAGATCTCGGATACGGCGATAGTCGCTCGCCTGGCGGGCGGTGATCAGCCAAAACTGCGATGTAGGGCATGCGGTGCGTCCGATCAATTCAGGTTCACTCTGGGCCATGACGCGGCGGTCAACCCAATGGAAACCCAGCGGCGTGATATCGCTTAGCCGCACTTGGATCTACTCGCTCGGTTCTACCACGACATGTTCAGAGATATTCGCGGTAGTCAAGGAGTTGCCTGTCTGACCGCCTTCAGTATTATTGATCTCGGGGTGTGATAAGGGATCTTCCCAAGAATGAAATTCCTGGTTCCGGAAGAAATAGTCCAGTTGCGCAGGTATGGCCCCAAATTCTGATGCCCTCGACACAGACGCAGCACTGCGCGAGGCGGAGACGCGAATTGCGGCATGGCAACTAGGAGAGGTACTGGACCTTTCCATAGATCGACTCGCGGTTATCCCAGAGAGCATTCGGGAAATTGCGCCAACAGAGATCGTTCTGACACGGTTTGAAGACCACAGGTCCGTAGGAGCCACCCAGGTCAGCGATCTCGGTCCACTGGCGGGACTCACCGCCCTCCAGAACCTCGACTGCAGGAACACCCAGGTCAGCGATCTCGGACCGCTGGCGGAGCTCACCGCCCTGCAGAGCCTCACCATCAGCGGCACCGAGGTCAGCGATCTCGGACCGCTGGCGGGGCTCACCGCCCTGCAGAGCCTCACCTGCAGCAGTACCGAGGTCAGCGACCTCGCCCCGTTGGCGAGCCTAGCTGCCCTGCAAAGCCTCGACTGCAGCAGAACCCAGGTCAGCGACCTCGCCCCGTTGGCGAGCCTAGCTGCCTTGCAGAGCCTCGATTGCAGCAGCACCCAGTTCAGCGATCTCGCCCCGCTGGCGGGCCTCGCCGCCCTGCAGAGCCTCTACTGTGGTTCAAACTATAGGTTCACTGATCTCAACCCGCTCTCAGGCCTCATCCATCTGCAGAGCCTCGATTTTTGGAACGGACTAGTTGACGATCTCAGCCCATTGGCGGACCTCACTGCCCTGAAGTACCTCAACTGCAGCTATACACAGGTCGTTGATCTCACACCGCTCAAGGGTCTTCTCGCTCTGGAAATCCTTCGTTGCACCCGTAGCTTTTATGGTTCCGGCATTATCAGTGACCTCGCCCCGCTTGCGGGTCTCACCGCCCTGCAGAGCCTCGACTGCAGCGACACGCAGGTCAGCGACCTCGCCCCGCTGGCGGGCCTAGCTTCCTTGCAGAATCTCGACTGCAGCAGCACCCAGGTCAGCAACCTCGCCCCGCTTGCGAGGCTCACCGCCCTGCAGAGCCTCACCTGCAGCAGCACCGAGGTCAGCGACCTCGCCCCGTTGACGAGCCTAGCTGCCTTGCAAAGCCTCGACTGCAGCAGAACCCAGGTCAGCGACCTCGCCCCGCTCGCGGGCCTCACCGCCCTGCAGAAACTCGACTGCAACAGCATCCAGCTCAGTGACCTCGCCCCGCTGGCGGGGCTCACAGCCCTGCAGAGCCTCACATGCCGCAGCGCCCAGGTCAACGACCTCGCCCCGCTGGCGGGGCTCACCGCCCTGCAGAAACTCGACTGCAGCAGCACCCAGGTCAGTGACCTCGCCCCGCTGGCGGGGCTCACAGCCCTGCAGAGCCTCACATGCCGCAGCACCCAGGTCGGCGATCTCAGCCCCCTGGCGGGGATCACCGCCCTGCAGCGCCTTGAATGCAGCGACACAAAGGTCAACGATCTCGGCCCGCTGGCGGGGTTCATCGCCCTGCAGAGCCTCACCACCAGCGGCACCAAGATCAGCGATATCAGCCCGCTGGCGGGGCTCACCGCTCTGCAGAGCCTTACCATCAGTGACACCAAGGTCAGCGACCTCGGCCCGCTAGCGGGGATAACCACTCTGCAGAGCCTCACAATCAGCGATACCAAGGTCAGCGATCTCGGTCCGCTGGCGGGGATCACCACTCTGCAGAGCATCAGGTGCCTAAACTGCAAGATAAATATTTGGGAGGGAGCCTTCTTTGAGCAACCTGCGCTTGAGGAGCTTGTTGCCACCCATCTCGATGACGTTCCGAGCGAGGTGCTCTCGCAAGGGCCAAGCGACAACTGTCTGCCGCGGCTTCGGGCGCATTTGTTGGATATGAAAGACGGTGCTGAGCCCCTGCGCGATGCCAAGCTGCTGGTGTTGGGCAATGGCCGGGTCGGCAAGACACAACTGGTGCGTTCACTCTTCGGCGAGGGCCTGGACGAGAGCGTCGCCTCGACCCATGGCATTACCGTGCGCCCGTACGATCTGACCGAGACCCCAGACAACGTCCCGGCCCGCCTCTGGATCTGGGATTTTGGCGGCCAGGACATCTATCATTCGACCCACACGCTGTTCATGAAGAGCCGCGGTATCTACCTGTTGGGCTGGACGCCAGTACACGAAGACAACGAGACCCATCATGTGGGCGGGCTCAGCTTTCGCAACCACAAGCTGCCCTATTGGCTGACACAGATCGGCGCCTTCGGCGGCCAGGACCTGCCGCTGATCGTTGTGCAGACCCAGGCCGACAAGTTGAAGGATCGCTGCATGCTGGATGAAGTTGCGCAGAGGCGGATGGACGCCTTCCCCAACGCGGTCACACTGCATCACAGCGCGCAGACCGGACGCGGACAGCAGGACCTGGAGGAGGCGCTGCAAGAGGCCTATGCCAGCATCGAGCAGCCCCTGGTCGGCAAGATCCGCGTGGCCGTGAAACGCGCGCTGGAGGACATGATCGCCAAGGGCACGGAGCGAATCATGTCGGTCGAGGCCTTCCGGACGCTCTGCGACGAGAGAGGCGGCGTGGCTGTACCGGCGCTTTTCCTTGAGACGCTGCACAATGCCGGTGTCGTATTCTATCGCGATGGCTATTTCGCCGGGGACATCATCCTTGACCAGCAATGGGCGATCACGGCGATCTACTCGGTGCTGGAACGTGAGAGCAAGGTATTCCGGGTGATCGAGAGCATGAAGGGCGCGTTCACCCGGCCCCTGCTCGGCGAGCTGATTTGGGACGAACACTACACGGTTAAAGAGCAGGTGCTCTTCCTGTCGATGATGCAGTCCTGCGGCATTTGCTTTGCCCGCGAGCGCAGCGTGGGCGAGGCCGAAGCGCTTTATATCGCGCCTGATCTGCTGCCCATGCAACGCCCTCCCGGCTGGGATGGAGCGGATGCAGAAGCGATCCAGACGCGCAGATACACGGCCCTGCCGAGCGCGCTGATCCGCAGCATCATCAGCGCCATCGGAGACCAAGCGCAGCAGCAGGGGGATTATTGGCGCACCGGGCTTTGCGTCTATGAGCGTCTTCGCCAGGGCTGGGTGCTGATCGAGACCCATGGGGGTGAGGATCACGCTGGTCAACTGACTATTCGGACGAACGGTGCCAAGTCAGAGGAGCTCCTACAATACATCGCAAAAACGGTGGAGGTGGAGGAAGCACGCCTGGGACTTTCTCCCCTCGAGATTGAGGGGAGCAATGATCGCCCGTCGGAGACGGAAGCGCATGAGGCAACCGAGCAAGACGCGACCTATGATCGACCGGACTCAGCGACGAATGACTGGTTCTTCTCTTACGCGAACGACGACGAGCATGCGGACCGAAGCAAACCGGTCGCAACGTTCTGCAAGCGGATCGAAGACGACAAAGGCATCATCATCCGCCGCGATGTGAACGAGCTCGACTATGGCGACGAGATTGAACCCTTCATGCGCGATCTTTCGGCAGGCAGCCGCATCTATATCTGGCTCACGGACAACTACCTCAAATCCCCATACTGTTTGTTTGAGCTCCATGAGATCTGGCTCGCGTGCGAGCGCGATCCCAGGAAATTGGAAGACCGTGTTGTCGTGCTCTTCGGCGACGCGGATGTTCGAGACGAAGTGGGGCAAAAGGCATATCGCGACTACTGGGACAAGCAACTCGACGCCGCATACGACCGATTGCGGCGATCTCCGGACCCACTCGACGTCGCTGAAACGCTCGGCAGGATCAGCGGCTTCGTGCAGGTCCTGAGCCATCTCCTCAGCTTCATTCAAGCCCGTATTCGCTACACCGATTTCAATGAAATGACCGAGGAGGAATTGCGTAGTGGCTGAGCTGACCGAGAACCGCGTCAAGCACCTCGAAATGATCCAGGCGGTCATCTCGCGCATGGCGAGTGAGAGCGCCCGGATGAAACAATTCGGCCTGGCTGCTGTGGGCATTCTTGCTTCCACGGCCGAGGCCACGGACGCGCCGGCACTCGCCTTGGTCGGCGCTCTCCTAGCGCTCATCTTCTGGGCGCTCGATGCGCGTTACCTGCAGCAGGAGCGCTTGTTCCGCGGGCACTATGACGAGATCCGGGGGGAGATCGGAGAAACCGACTTTCGGATGGACCCCTCTGACGCAATCAAGGCCAAACACACCGCCTGGGGTGCTTTCATAGGGTGGTCTACATCGTTGATTTACGGCGCATTGCTGGTGGTTTCACTGTTCCTTGCGTTTGCTGTCGAGCCAACAGTTGCGGGCAGTTGAACGAATGGCGCAAGCGCAGGATTTAACCCAACAGACGGGTGTCGTGCCCTCGCCGCACATCATGCAGGCTGTCTTTGGCGAGGTGCAGGGTTCCAGTGCCTGTTTCCCGGCAGTCAGAAGGGCCTCAATGACCGCGTTGAATCCAAATTGCGATGATGGTGCAGCTTGCAGCATATGTCGCGATCGGCGGAGAGCGGAATTTCTCTGCAATTGCGATACGTACCCAGGAATTTTCCGGAAGCTGACTTTCAGATGACCGGGAAACCGCAGATCTTCTGCGCCGCCGCAGGCGGTTCGGGGCCCAACCCGATCCTCAGGCCAATGCGCCGCATCCCATGCGAAGGACACTAAGCATCTTTTTTTGCAGGCATCACGAGGGTCTGCATTGTGTGACGTCGGAGCCAACGGCCTTGAAGACGCCCAGCGGATGCATCCCGATAGATGTGACCCTAGATCGACCCATGTGACATCTGGCTTGTCTCATCGTCATTGCAGTGCGATGACCATTGGGATAATGCCCGTGCCTTCGTCGTGGCGAGCTAGCGCCTTGCCGATCACCGCTCCGAAGGCGCGCTGGTCGCGCCGCGCTGCCATGGCGTGACCCGTGAGCGAGGAGGTCGTAAGAAGATCGCCGATTTGGATCGGGCCGTTCTCGTCGGTCACGTGGACACAGACCTTGCCAACCATTGCAATGGGGTGACGGTCGGCGACTCCTTCCTGTCGGTCGAGAATAATGGCAGGTTTATGTAGATCTGCACCCGATATCACGCCAATCGCTCTAGCATCGAAAGCAGAAACGCACGGTCGCAGAAGGCCTTCATCGTCCAAAACCATTACATCCCCAGGTCGGGATTTGACGGCACTGGACACAGTGAACTCTTCCGCACAGTCAGCGTTGACCAAGATGACGTCCCCTGTCTCGCCGACCAACTTGACGGTCATTTGACCGGCCGAATTCGAAACGCTCAGATCTCCTTTTGCACCGTCGATATTGACAGTCTCTACACCACCCGCATTCCGAGCAGTCACACTTCCTCTTTCGCCATCGAGATTGACGGTTTCCACACCGAGCGAACTTGTGACGCCCAGCTCCCCCCCATTTTTTTTCACGCCGAGATTGAGCTTCCCGCTCTCGCCCGTGAAACGAAACACACCCAGCCCATCGGAATCGAGTACACGCAGATTGCCCGCGTTCCCGTTGGCGCCTAGATGGAGCCCCGCGCTGTCGCCTTCGCAATAGAAGGCCATACGGCCCGTGGAGTCGAACACCCGCAATCCCCCAGCGTTCCCGTCGGTACCGAGCATGAGCCCCGCGGTGGCGCCGTCAGCACTGAATACCGTGCGGCCTTCGGAGTCCTGGATTTTCAGTTCTGCGGCGTTCTCGATGGTGCCGAGTTGAAGCGAAGCTTGCTTGGCGTCAAAGTTGAACACCCGATTGCCGTTGGCATCGAATATCTGCAAGTCAGCCGCATGCCCATCGGGTCCGAGATAGAGCACCGAGGCGTTGCCATCGAATCGGAATACCCGATGCCCCTCGGAATCGAGTATGCTCAATTCCCCTGCGCGCCCATCGGCGCCAAGACGGAGCCCTGCGCTGTCGCCGGAGAAGTGGAACACCGGGCGACCCGCGGGGTCGAGCATCCCCATCCCTCCCGCCTTCCCATGCGTGCCGAGAATGAGCCCCGCGGTGTCACTGTCGACATTGAATACTGTGCGGCCTTCGGCGTCGTGGATCTGCAGATCTCCCGCGTTTCCGGTTGTGCCGAGAATTAGCCTTGCTGGGTCACCGTCGACATTGAATATTGTGCGGCCTTCGGCGTCGTGGATCTTCAGATCTCCCGCGTTCTCAGTGGTACCGAGGTGGAGTGAAGCACGCTTGCCATCAAAGAAGAATGCCTGGTTTCCCTGGGCATCAGATATCCGCAGATCAGCCTCCTGCCCATTGTCGCCGAGATAGAGCGTTGCGGTGTTGCCGTCGAAACGAAATACCCGACGCTCCTCGGAATCGAGTACACTCAGATCCCCCGCGTTCCCGTCGGCACCGAGATGAAGCGATGCGCTGTCGCCGTCGACACCAAACGCCACAAGTCCCGCGGAGTCGGCAATGAGCAGCTGTCCCTCATTCCCATTGGCGCCCAGCTGGATCAGCGCATTTTCGCCATCGACGTTGACAACTGTACGGCTCTCGGAGTCGCAGATTTTTAGATCTCCGGCGTTCCCAGCGGCGCCGATTTGGAGCAAAGCTTGATTGCTTCCGAAAACCAATGTCTGGTTGCCGCTCGCATCGAATATCCGCAAGTCAGCGTCATGCCCGCCGGTCCCGAGATAAAGCGTTGCGGTGTGGCCGTCGAAACGGAATACTGTGCGGCCTTGATCGTCGCAGATCTGCAATTCGGCGTCGTTCTGGTTTGTGCCTAGGGTCAAATCACCCGACTCACCGTCCAGAATCGCTGTTGTCTCATCAGAGCTGTTCTGGAATTGAATTGTACCTTTGAACGTTTCGCCCATTTTGCGACCTCTCAGAATTGGCTGGCGCATAGGCCAGGCAGGAATCGCCCTACCTAGGGCTGTCACCAATCCAACGCGACGGGTTTCGTTTCTGTCAACCTCAGGCTGCCGAGGGCCACTTGATCCTCAATCTTTTCGCGTTTTCGACGAGGGTCTGCAGTGGTGGCAGCCGTCTGATTGTTTCCTGGTTGACTTGCCACGCCGGGCGATCACGCCACTGTGGATCTGCCGACAATTTCGTGAAGAGAACCGCCGGTCCGGTGCCGCCAAGTTTAAGTTTGAAGTTGAGCGAGAGCTTTTATTTCGAGTCCTACGTCGCAGCCTGCAACACTCCATTGACGGGTAGGGACGCATTGCGCAGCCATGGTATTGCATTCCGACCATGTTGCCGAGCGATACAAACCTGTGCCTCCCGGCAAAAAAACCGGGCGTGTCAGGCCTGCCCCTGCTTTCGTGAGGGCTGCCGATGCAGCCCAATCCAATCGGGTATGTGCGATTGTCATCGGTCGCGTTATCCTGATTTGAACGCCCAGTAGCGAGACTTTTTGCCAACCTGCTGAGCTTTGGCTTGAACGCGTTTAGGACGATATGCGGTGGTCAAGACTGCTTGCCTTGACCACGACAATGCAGACGGTATCCTTCAAAGTGCCTAAATTTGAGAAGACCAGACAGCTCATTTTCCATCCATGATGCACTTGCGACCATCAGAAGTGAATTGGGACGACCGGCAAGGCACGTCGGTCACCAAAGCGGCGTGGCGTTCGGGTAAGCTTGCGGCTTCGAGTGACGTGCTCGCGGTATTTGCGTGTACCCCGCTTAAGGAGATCCAGTTGGCGGAAGGGGTGAGGCTCAAGAAGGCCCGACCTCCCAAAGACCGAAGGAGGTGACGTTGATTTCACTCAGAGACGTCGCTTTTGCTCTCGACCCCGAAGCAGTTGGGGCGTGGAGCGTCAAAGCGTCGCTTGCGGATCACGTGTTTCCCGAGTTCCAATCTGGGTGGCTGTCACTCCGCGAACTCGGGCAGAGATTTGCCGCGGCCGGAGCCGCCCTGCGATCACTCAACAATGGAAGCGGCAATCTCTGGAGCCATCTCGACAGGAAAGCCATTGTCCGTGAAATCAGCGACCGTCTGCGCGACCCGATGATCATGAGACAGAAACCCACCGGCCTGTGCGGGCCGATGGCGGTGCTTGTTGAGTTCGTCCGACGCAGACCGGTTGGCTACATTCTAGCTGCTAGACAACTCCTAGAAAGCGGGATCATGACATGTCCGACGGGGCGCGTAATTGAGGCAGAAGCTGAACTTCGTGACGAGCCGGTCCCCCATCCCATTGCCCAAGTCGACTGGCTGCTAGCGGCTTCCATGCGGGACGATGAGAACATTTGGGAAGATGTCGACGATGATGCCAATGGGCTCGAATCAATGACATTTTGGGGTGAGCAGCGGGACTGGACCCGGGATGTTCTGAACCTCGCGAACGGTGGGTGGGAGAAATGTTTCGCCTACGGCGAGATCTCTTGTATGAAGAAGGCCGAACAAGCCGTGAAGACGGGAGGAGTCGCGTTCTTTTTGGTCGATGCCAACCTCATAAAGGACGGAGGCAGCGACGATGAGGAGGAAATGTGGTGGCGCCGGTCGGTCCATAAGCGAAGAAAGGCGCCGACGGAGTTCCAATCCAATCCGAAGAGACACAGCAAGGATGACTGTTTCCCGCCGGATCATTGGGTAGTCTATCTTGGTGGCCTGAACCTTGGCGACGACCCGGGGGATCTGGATCCAGTCAGTATCGATCTCTGGTCTTGGGGAAGGCGCTATCGAGTGACCGGCACGGTCGAGGCCTTTACAGAGTACCTGTATGCAGTGGTTACTGGACACTGAAAACGGCGCAGACTGAACTCAAAGCCAACTTTCAATCTGTTCCTCTTTGTCGCGCTGAACAAACCCAGCTAACCAAAGCGTTTACGCGCTTGCCGCGAATGTCTGGAATGACGGGCTGCAGTGCGGCGCTGCAGTCGTATGTTGAACGGCTGGTCTGGGCCGTCCGCGTCAATTGGCCACAATTGGCTGAAGGGCGGCTCCATCCCCGACCAGGTCGTTCACAGCGGCGACTTTTCAGCCCGCCGCGCAGGCGCGAGCCTCTGCGCGCAGCACACCATAGTCGCCGATGAAGTCCGCCAGGACGGACCCCTCTGGCAGCGCGTCAAGCTCGTCTGCGGCGGCGTTCTGTTCCGCTTGGCTGTAGTCCTTTGGGATGGGACAGGCGCTAAAATCGCCCGGCGCGCAAGCGGTCAGAGACAGACCGCCGATCAGCAGGAGTAGACGCCACAGCGCGGCGCATGCGCTCTTGTGCATCGCTTGTCCTTTCGGTTGCCTTGAGACGTTCGATCAGGCGGCCGGAGCGGCGGCCGGACAGGACCAGCGCAAGGATCAGCGCGGCCAGGGCCAGCGCCTGCCAGGACCGCCGCACCATGCCGCCCAGGATGGCCCGGATCACCGGATTTCCCGGTCATGGTCATCGAGGCGCGCCGCCTCGATCCGGTCGGCCTGCGCGCGCGAAATCGCGAAACACACCACTGCCAGCAGAGCCAAAACCGGCACCGCGTAGGGCAGATAGGTCTGCAGCGTCACCGCAAGCGGTTGCACCGCCGCGATAGCCTGCTCTGGCGTCTCAGGCACGCCCACAAGCGCGCTGACCATCGCCGTTGCCACGGTCGCGACAGACGTCCGCGCCCCGGTCCTGGCCGCCGTGCGCTGTTTCACGACCGCCTGGATAGTTCGGCTTTCGGCCAGATCCGCGCGCGGGAACGCCTCGAACGCCCGCGTCGCGCCGCGCAGATAGGCCTTGGCCAGCTGCAGCTGCTGCGCCGCCGTGGCCGTCGCGGACTGGTCCCTGGCGCTGGAGCCAAAGAACGGCTCGACCAGGATCGCAGGCGCGCGGCCCGCAATCAGCGACCGCCCGCCGCGATCATCGGCGGCCACCGTCCTGATGCCCCGGTTCCTGAGGCCCAGGGCGATGACCATTTCGTCCTGCACCGCGGCCGCCAGGCGCAGCGACAGCGCCGTGCCGCTCGACAGCGTTTCGGTACCGCTGGCGTCCGGATTGGAAGATCCGTTGAAATGCAACTCAATCGAGGCATCCGCACCCCATTGGTCGACCTGGTCGTAAACCCGTTCGATTTCCCGGCGGTATCCGCCGCCCGCGACCCGGCGGAAGACGCGCAGGTCGATGCCCATGGCCGGGGCACGATCCGCCATCAGATCTGCCAGGCGGCCATTGAACACATACTCGCTTTCGCCGCTATCGCCGCGCACGGCGCCCTGTGCCACGCTGTTGTGACCGATAACGACCGCAAGGCGCATTGCCATGTGATTTCCTTTCGTCAAGTCTTCGGGTTTGGGTTGTCCGCCCGGAGCCTCCAGGCACCAGGTCGAAGGATGTCGAACGGCATGCGCAGGATTGGCGCGACCAGCACGCCGTCCAAGGCTTCAGAGGAGGTGACCGAGACCTGGACCCTTGCCGACGGTTTTTAGGTTTCGCTCTTGCCCGGACGAGGAGCTAGGCACCTTTCGCCGTGCCCTTGATCATCAACTCGATCAGCCGGTCAAGCCGCTGATTGGTTTGGTGGATTTCATCTTTGAGACCGTGCAGCTCACCACCGAAGCGGCTGGATTGCAGTTCAAGGTCATCGCGCCGCACATATTTGTCACGAACCTCGTTGACCCGCCTGTGCAGTTCGTCGTCGCCGTCGCGCATGGTCTTCATCACCCACCGGTCGCGCGCCAGCAGCCCGCCGAACACCGTTACAACACCCATGATCGCACCGATCAGCCAAATAACGTCGGGATGCACTGCCGTCCCCTCTGTCCCAAATTCTCGCCAGTTGGCTCAGATCGCGACGCACTGCGCCTGGGTGAATTCGACACCCTTGGAAACACCCCGGACGGTCAAGACATAGCTGCCCCCGCCAATGCCATTCAGGGTCACCACCACGTCAGATCCGATTTGCTGGGCGGCGCCATAGATCGCGGCAGCGTCAGCGGCATTGTCGAACAAAGCCGAGGTCACCCTCAACAGATCGTCGCCACCGGACCATCCGGTGATGTCGCATCTGCCCAGCGAGGTATCGATCAGGACAACCGCTGCTCCCAATCCGATATCGACGACATTCGAACCCTTGCGCGGGAGGACGGTATCACCACCGCCGCCGCCCATCAGGGTATCGTCACCTGCGCCGCCGATCAGGGTATCATCCCCCGTGCCGCCATCGACAACGCCGCCTGCGCCCGCGCCGCTTTCAAGCGTGATGTCGTCATTCCCAGCGCCGCCCGAGATGGTGTCGGACCCGCCAAACCCCCGCGCATAGTCGTCGCCCGGGCCGAGGTCGAGGTCATCGCTGCCCGCGCTTCCCACGACACTGTCGGCACCCGAACCGGAGCGCACTGTGATATCGACCGTCCCCAAACGGTTGCCGACAATCGTATCCTCGCCCCCGCCGCTATCGATGATCGCCCCGTCGCTGGTGTTCGTTTCGATCACATCGTCCCCCATGTAGGTTGTCACCAATGTCCTGCCCTTTGGCAGCAGAAGGTGAACCGCACTGGCAACGGACGTGCGGATGCGCGGCGTATAGCCGTCCGCAACCGCGTCGGTCTGCAGAAACTCGACAATGTCTATTCCGGCGGGAATGACCAATCCCGCGCCACCGAACCAGCAATGCCCAGATAGTCGGTGTCGTCGTCGTCAGGGTAAAGCGTGACCTCCACCACCTGATCGCCGCGCAAAAAATACGCCTGTGTCCCGTCCCGGTTTTCAAACAACACCTTTCGGGCGTCGCTGGCATAGAGCGCGGCGTTGGCGGTCAGCCGGTCTAGATCGTGCGGCCCGACATGCCAGCCCTGCGCTTCGATATCCGCGTATAGCGCGCTTTCCTGTGCCGGATTGGCCGCGACCGGCGCGCCGAGCCCCCAGGGGTCCTGGTCGAACCTGGTCAGACGCCGGGTTTCCGGCGTGCCGTCGGTTTTACCCGATGGTGTCACCGTTAGCGCCCAGATGCCTGCGCCGCTCAGCGCCACCCGGCTTCCCTGCGAGTGGAATAGCCCCCTGAAGGTGGTCCGCCCACTGGGATAGGAATATCCTGTTTTAGGAGGACCCGAGAATGGCTGGGAAGCGAGACAAGCCCGAAGAGATCATATCGAAGC
>JAAUYH010099243.1_pt1 | contig 38565 bp, 32 predicted proteins | sample 7278061 | NCBI WGS metagenome assembly JAAUYH01 (sample SAMN14350203, study PRJNA611818) | marine sediment metagenome | isolation source: surface marine sediment (0.6m) | place: French Polynesia: Moorea | collected 2018-08
AGATGGGCAGAGGAGGCAGAGGGAGCGGAGGAAGCAGAGGGGGAAAAGCCCATTCTTTCGTTTTTAGTGTAGTCAAGATTGTCGACTTTATTAAAAACATACACTTGAGAGCCCGCCCACAGCCCCTTGTAAAACGACGGTGCCTCCGGGGGAATTCCCGCTAGAATAAACAGTTAACTATCGGATTCATAAACATAAAATTAACGAAGTTAGAGGAGTTGCGGGAGCTTGCACCCCGCAAAGCTCTAACCAGCCCCTTCCCCGACCGCATTCCGCGGTCAGTTCGAGCGAAATAGGAGAGAAAAGAAAGGCAGAGATGTAAACTCGATCGTAAGTATAATTCGAGAATCTCAGCTGGTTAATATGAGGGCATCAAGATTAGATATCACACAAATATAGCAGTACTTATTTAAATTAGGACGTGAATTAATTAATTCGTGAGGTTGCTACTTGCTACTTGCTACTTGCTACTTGCCCTTCGGGAGGTGCGCTACCCAAAGCGCCTTTCGTCGACGCGGGAGACCTGACGGTAGTCGCTTCGCGTACGCACCACAATCCCTAATCCCGCAAATTTCATACCTCATAAGCCTAAGAATTGCTATTGTATTTAATTTCTTTTCTATTGATTATTTTCTGTTCATTCCAGGGAACTATAAGTTAGATAGTAATAAACTAATTGAATTGATAGCATTAACTATGAATAAAATTTCACTATTATCTATCTTTTCTTAAAAGAAAATACTAAAATCTTAGCTTCTTATCTTCATGAATAGGTATAATTACCCAAAAAGATTGTTGCAGTTATTTTTCAGTAATCATACTGACTTTATAAAAATAGCGATTAAATTGAGAAGTTAATAAAATAAATAATATTAAAAAATAAATTGGTCGAATTTAAAGTAAGAATAAAAATTAATCTACAAAAAACTAACTGACAATCATATATAGGTAGAATTATTATATTTTTCAATATATCATGAATCCGAATTTTAGCTCAGAAAATATAATGACCTCAGATCGACAAAATCGCCATATATTAATCATCGAAGATCCTACATTCAAAAAAACAGTAATTTTAGATAATCCTACTTATTCCGTCGGTCGTCATTCTAGTAATGATATTGTTTTTTCTTCTGCTAAAACTTCTCGTCACCACGCTACTTTTTTACGAAGAACAGATGTTAAAACAAATAGTTATTCCTATTGGATTCTCGATGGAGACTTACAAGGAAATAGAAGTAGAAATGGAATCTTTGTCAATGAAAAAAAATGTTTAGTTCACGAATTAAAACATGGTGATGTTATTAAGTTTAGCAATGATGTTCGAGCTAGATACCATACTATTGCCGATTTTTCGGAAATATTAGAAAGTCTCGAAGATGTCATTCCAGTAACTAATAATAATACGCTAACAAATAAACAGAAAAAAAATAGTAATAAACAAACAATTATTGCGGTCGATGAAGACGAAGAATATGCAAATTTATTAAATGCAACCAAGTCGTCTTCTTTTGCAGAATTAAGTCCTAATCCTATTATTGAAAGCAGTATCGATGGGACTCTAACCTATTTGAATTCAGTAGCGACTAGAAATTTTAACAATATTTACCAACAAGGAAAAAATCATCCTTTACTTGAAGGCTTGAGTGCTAAGTTTAGTAATACCAATAATAATTTATTTGTTCGTGAGGTTCAAATATCTGACCGATTTTTTCAGCAAACCGCTCATTATTTACCAGAGAAGCAAATAATTAGAAGTTATATCTTAGACATAACCGAAAAAAAACAGCTAGAAGTAAATTTAAAACAACAAGAGCAACTTTATCAAAATTTTCTTCAGCAAACTACAGAAGGAATTATTGTAATCGAAAGCATAAGCAGAAAAGTTATCGAAGTCAATCATATTTGTTGTAATTTACTAGGCTACTCTTCAGAAGAAATGCTGAAGATGACTATTGATGATTTGAGTTGGGAGCGAGAAAATTTAGGGAATACTATACAATCTGTCTTGACCGAAAAAAAAAGCTATTCGGGAGAATTTACTTTTTTTAAGCAAAATAACTCGACAGTTAATCTTTACGCAAATCTGAGTTTAGTAAATTCTTTAGAACCAGAAAAATTATGCATGATTTTACGTCCAGCTAAAGGACAAAATCAACCAGAAGATTTTCTAGAAGAAAAAATTAGTAATTTACCAAATCGAACTCTTTTTCAACAACAATTAGTAACAGCGATCGCCAATGCTAATAGAAGCGAAAGACTAGTAGGGGTTATGTATCTTAATCTAGTTCCTTATACAGAAATTAGCCAGACTTTACCAAAGCAAACAAGTAATCAATTGTTATTTAAATTTGCTGAGAGATTAAAAGCTTGCTTACGTGCTGGCGATACAGTTACTTATTGGGGAGAAGATCGATTTGTACTACTACTACCCGAAATTAGTGGTGTAGAGGAAGCAGCTAAAATTGCCCAAAGAATAATTGATGGATTACAACAATCATTTCAAATTAGCGAACACAAATTAGATTTAGCCAGTAATATTGGTATTGCTATTTATCCCCAAAATGGAGATAATGCAGAAGTATTGATGAAAAATGCTGAAATTGCTTTCTCTCGTAGTAAAATACAGAACGATCGCGCTTATGAATTTTACAGCTCCACGATGAATTCTCAAGCGTCAGTTTTCTTGAATTTAGAAAATATGCTGCACAAGGCTTTAGAGCGAGATGAATTTTTACTTTACTATCAACCCCAGGTAAATGTTAATAGCGGTCACATTCAGGGAATAGAAGCTTTGTTGCGCTGGGAAAATCCAGAATTAGGGTTAGTATCTCCAGTAAGTTTTATGAAATTAGCAGAAAAAACGGGATTAATTATTCCTATTGGTGAATGGGTATTGAGAAACGCTTGTCTGCAAAATAAAATGTGGCAATCTCAAGGATTACCACCACTAAGAGTATCGGTTAATCTTTCTTCTTTACAATTTCAACAACCAAATTTACCGGCATTAATAGCTCAAATTTTAAGTGAGACAGAGTTAGACGCTAATTTATTGGAGTTAGAAATTTCTGCAACTACTCTGATGCAAAATGGAGAATATTCTAGTCAAATTCTCCATCAATTAAAAAATTTAGGGGTAAATATTTCTATCGATGACTTTACTAGTGGTTTTTCTTGTCTCAATTATCTAAAACTATTTCCTTTTAATACCTTAAAAATAGATCATTCTTTTATCAAAGAGCTTAAAAACAATCCTCAAGATTTAGCAATTGTTTCTGCATTAGTAGAATTAGGCAAAGGCTTTAATTTGAGGGTAGTTGCCCAAGGAGTAGAAAATAGACAACAAATTGAAATACTACGTAATGCCCAATGCGAACAAATGCAGGGTTTTTGGTTTAGTCGTCCTCTCGCAGCAGAAGATGCTACTAAGTTGTTGCCTTTCGATGAAGAAAATTAATTTTAGTTCGGAGTTCGGAGTTCGGAGTTTTGAATTCAATTAAAAACTAAAAACAGGCATCTAGAAAATAATCTGCCTTAAAACGGACAGCATCGCTGCAAGGAAGTCCAGTTAGTTCTTGAGTTTTTTCTATCGCTTTTTTAGCATTTGTCTCATCTAAATGAAAGGTATTAAGAGCGATCGCTTTTACTTTTACTCTACCAAAAGTTCCTCCCGCACTGGCTAATGTTTCGTATAACTGAATAACTTCAGGTAATGGAGGAATTAATACACTAGGTAGATTGTGAATATGTTTTTGTCCTGCACGATGGACTAAAATCAATCCTGTCGGTTGACTACCACGGATTAAGGGTAAAGTAGCAGTAGAGGCTGGATGAATTAAAGAGCCTTGTCCTTCCACTAGTAATAAATCGCATTGTTGCCCTAACTGCATAACTATTTCTTCTACTGCCCCCGCAGCAAAGTCTACTCTCACGGCATCCAATGGAATTCCTTGCCCTGTAATAGCTATGCCTCCTTGTCCTGTAGCCACAAATTCGGTTTTCATACCTCTGGCTTTAGCAGCACGATATATTTCCAGGCTAGTAGACATTTTACCCACTGCCATATCTGTCCCTACAGTTAAGATTCGTTTGCAAGAGAGTGTCCGCGCTTGGGCTGAAGCAATCTTTAAACCCGATGGTTCTCGACGAATATCCCAAATCCATTGTCCTGGCTGTAACTTAGAATATTTTGATGCCATGGATGTGTGCAAACCGTTGACTAGAGACATACCCGAAGCGATCGCGCGATCGACTTCTTCTTTCCAAGCTAGGGGAAGTTTTCCTCCTGAGGGAGCAATACCGATTAATAAAACATCAGGATTATAAGTTAAAACTTCTGCTACACTAGCTACAATAGGGATTTCTTTGTCAATACCAGTCAGTTGACTGAGAGATTCTCCCGCAGATTGAGCGTCAATTACGGCAACAATATTCGCTTCACTGTAGCGCAAAAAAGCTAGTCCAGTTTTGCCATTATCCCCGCGAATACCTTGGTGAAGTAAAATAGCAATTCGGTGTTTAGCTGTTAGAGGCACGGTATTCTACTCCTAATCCTGGTTTATGGTTGGGTAACAAACGTCCTTTGGTTAATACTGCACCGCGAAAAGGATCGTCAATTAAGTTTAGATGACTATCTAAATCTAGATAATCTGCTAGGGGTGCAAGTTGAGCCATAGCGGTATTGGCTAAACTACTGTCAGAATAACAGCCGAACATGACCTTTAAACCACAAGTCCGAGCAAGTTCGATCGCTCGTTTTACTTCTGTTAAGCCTCCAGCTTTCATAATTTTGAGATTAACTCCAGCAATAGAATTAGCTAATTTGAGAATATCTTGACTGGTAAAACAACTTTCATCTACAAAAATAGGCAAAGGAGAACGAGCGGATAAAGTTGCTAATTTATCTTCTTCTCCTACAGGTAAAGGTTGTTCGATATACTCTACTCCTTGTCGTGCTAACCATTCACTCATATGCATGGCATCTTCTAAAGTCCATCCCCCATTAGCATCCACCATTAATTTAGCTGTTGGTGCCACTTCTTTAACTGCAAGTAACATGGCTCGATCGGCTTCTATACCTTGAGGATTACCTAATTTTACTTTGATTACTCTAGCTTCCATCTCTTGTTGCCAGTCTCTAACCCTTTGCTGCGCGCCTTGAGGAGAATTAATACCTACAGTGACAGAAATAGGAACGATAGAATTGCAATCTAATCCCCATAATTGCCATAGAGGTAAACCCGCTTTTTTGCCTAACCAATCGTATAGTGCCATATCAATAGCTGCACAGAGAGAGGAAGATATTTGACTTTGAGTTAAGCAAGAAGTTATTTTTTCTCGTTCTAACGGATTATAATGTTGTAGGCTGGGTCTAATTTGTCTAAATTCTTCAATAAGTTGTTCGGTAGTTTTCTTTTTCCCTGGGGCGATCGAAAAAGGTGAAGCTTCACCCCATCCCTCGATACCATCTTCTCGAATTTTGAGCCAAATATTAGTATTTTTAGCTGTTGTCCCACGACTAATTTGCAGGGGAAATTTTTTATGAACAGTAAAGGTTTGAGCTATCAATTGCATAGGTGCTGCTTCAATAATGCTAGTCAACTATAGTAATCTTGCTTGAGTTGTGAAAATTAAATAGTGTTGTTAGGGATTGGGGATTAGGAATTTTTTCCTAAACGATTTAGGATTGCTATATAAAATGCTCGGTGAAATTACCGAAATAAGTAACTGATATCAACTTATCTTTATTGTTTACCGATAAGTTTTTTGAAAAAAATCAAAAATATGTAAAGACACAGTACAAATACGGTTGCTATTTTTTAGAGAACTTTTTATCTTTAATTTATGTTTTCTATCGTGAGATTCGCATAAAAGTTAGAAGCTAATTTTGTTTGGCTCTAATCAAAGTTAACAGACAAAGACCTTTTACCCAAGTAAGGTAAACATTGGGTTAGTAGAAGGGAAAGGGAAAAAAGAAATAAAAAAAATGCCAGTTGCAATTATAAATCTATTATGGTAATGGGTCTGAACCAAAGATAAAATCTGAAAACTTTACCATTAAAATTAGACATTAGATGTTATAAACATTAAGTAATAAAAATTATTATATCTCAGCCATTTTGCTGTAAAATGGTCATCTAATTACTGTGAATTGATGAATAAGCTAGATATTTTATGGAAATCACTACTATTAAATCTTAAAATAAATTTGCGCTATCATAAAGTAGCATTTATAATTATATTTTCTTTCCCTTTAACTTTACTACCCACATTAGTCAAAGCTCAGTCGGCATATAAGCTTATCGATCCAGGTAATCAAAGTAAGCAATTTAATTTATTAATTCCTCAGAGCCAAAAACAGCAACAAACAAATATTGTTGGAGAAGAAGAGCGCAGTGGTAAAATACCAAAAACTATTACAGTTAATAGCTTTGAAATAGTTGGTAGTAGTGTTTTTAGCCAACAAGAATTACAAAAAGTTGCTCGACCTTTTGTAGGTCGCCCTCTTTCTTTTTCCGAACTATTTCAAGTGCGCTCCGCCATAACTAAACTTTATACCGATAATGGCTATATTAATTCTGGTGCTTACATTCCAGAACAAGAAATAAATTCGGGAAAATTAACAGTTCAAATATTAGAAGGCGGACTAGAAGAAATTAAGGTTACGGGTACTAAAAGACTAGACCCTGATTATGTTCGCAAGCGTTTGGAAATAGCTGCCGGTAAACCAGTCAATGTAGATTCTTTACTCGAAGCTTTACAAATGCTGCGACTGGACCCCTTAATTGAAAATATTTCTGCTGAACTCTCGGCAGGAATTCGCCCTGGTACGAGTTTATTAGATATTGAAATTGAAGAAGCAGATGCTTTTACAGTCTCCACAACTTTCGATAATGCTCGATCGCCTAGTGTAGGAACAGATCGTCGGAGTATAGGTCTTACTCATAAAAATTTACTAGGCTTTGGGGATCGATTTAATTTCCAATACACTAATACCGATGGTAGCGATGGTTTTGATTTTGCCTATACTTTCCCTATTAATGCTCGTAATGGTCAACTTGGCTTGAGATATGGTACGAATTCCAATGATGTAATAGAAGCTCCCTTCACTGCTTTGGATATTGAATCAGAATCTCGTTATTACGAAATTAATTTACGTCAGCCTATAATCCAAAAACCCAATACCGAACTAAGCTTAGGACTTGCTTTTTCTCGTCTCGAAAGCGAAACTTCTTTGCTAGATAGATCTTTTCGCCTCTCCCGAGGTGCCGACGAACAGGGGCGCACTAGAATTAGTGCAATCAGATTTTCTCAAGAATGGGTTAATCGTAATGAAAAACAAGTGATTGCTGCTCGTTCCCAATTTAGTCTTGGTGTGGATGTTTTTGATGCCACGATTAATGAAGATGAACCTGATAGTAGCTTTTTTGCTTGGCGAGGACAAGGACAATGGGTACGTCGTTTGGATGAAGATTTTTTGTTTTTACTGAAAGGAGATGTTCAGTTATCTACCAGTTCTTTAGTACCTTTAGAACAATTTCGTGTAGGTGGTTTTAATAGTGTTAGGGGCTATCGTCAAGATTTACTGTTAGGAGATAACGGTATATTTGCTTCGGCAGAATTAAGAATTCCGATCTTGCGTATTCCTTCTTGGGATGGGGTAGTTCAACTTACACCCTTCTTTGATATCGGTACAATTTGGAATAAAGATGATGAGATTGAAATTGAAAACGATGTTTTACCAGCGGTGGGTATAGGGTTAAATTTTACCGCAGGCGATCGATTCAATGCTCGTATTGATTGGGGTATTCCTTTAGTAGATGTAGATATCGATAAAAATTCTTTGCAAGAAGATGGTATTTATTTTTCGATTAATTACAACTTTTTTTAGGACTAAACTTTAAGGGCGGTTCGCGAACCGCCCCTACTCTTTGACTACTAAATTATCCCTGTGTACCACAGTTTCCTCGCTCTCGTAACCTAAAATTAGCGCGATTTTTTCGGAATGATGTCCCTGAATTTTACTTATTTCCGTACTGTTATAGTTAACTAATCCTCTAGCAACTTCTTTTCTCTCTTCGTCACATAATTGCACCGCATCTGCAACCGAAAAATCCCCTTCAACACCGATAATGCCCGCAGGTAAGAGAGATTTTCCTTTTTGACAAATTGCTTTGACTGCTCCTGCATCCAGATATAATTTACCCATAGGTAATAAACCGTAGGCAATCCATCGTTTACGAGCATTACCCGTTCTTGGTTGAGGCTCAAACTGAGTACCGATCGCACTTCCTGCTAGAATTTGACTGATATTTTGCGGTTCTTTTCCTTGGGTAATAACCGTTCTTACTCCCGAAGCCGTGGCAATTCTGGCAGCAGCTAGTTTAGTTGCCATTCCTCCCGTTCCCCACTGAGAACCACTCGAACCAGCTTCTACTTGTAGTTGTTTGAAGTCTGCACTATTAACTAATTCAATTGGTTGGGCATCGGGAACAGTGCGGGGATCGGCAGAATAAAGTTTATCTACATCGGTAAGGAGAAATAGCCAATCTGCCTCGATCAAACTGGCAACTAAAGCAGAAAGAGTATCGTTATCGCCAAATTTTAATTCGTCTACGGCAATAGTATCATTTTCATTGACTATAGGAATAACACCTAGTTCGAGTAAAGCATTGAAAGTATTAGAAGCATTAACATAGGAAGTACGCTCCATCAATTCACGGCGAGTGAGCAATACTTGGGCAATAGGTTGAGCTAAACTACTAAATAGATCGTCGTAAATACGCATTAACCTACCTTGTCCTACCGCAGCCACAGCCTGTTTTAAAGCAATCTTTTTTGGTCTTTCTTTAAGGTTCAGTCTGACACAACCAACACCTACAGCACCAGAAGAAACTAAAATAATTTTATGTCCATCCCGACGCAAACTGGATAGAGTTTCTACTAAAGAAGCAATTGTGGCGATCGCAATTTGACCAGTTGCCCGAGTTAGGCTAGATGTACCAATTTTGATGACTATAGTTTGCGGGGACATAATGAGTTCGGAATTCGGAGTTTGAGGGTTAGAAAGCCAAAAATTAAGACTTACCTATCGTACTAGAATATTGAAATTAAAGAGCTTAGATTAAAATTCCGGCAACACAAGCCGTCATAAAACAAGCGATCGAACCAGCAGCTAATGCTCTTATACTTAATTTGGCTAAATCTGCTTGACGAGAAGGCGCGATCGCACTAAGTCCCCCAATTTGAATACCGATCGAACCTATATTAGAAAAGCCACAAAGAGCATAGGTAGCTATAACTTTAGCCCGTTCCGAAATAGCAGGAATATCTCCAGAAATCAACTCTTTTAAATCCAAATAAGCTAAAAATTCATTGAGAATAAGCTTTTTGCCTAACAAAATCCCTACATTATGGCAGTCAGCCAGAGGAATTCCCATCAACCAGGCGACAGGAAACATAATATAGGCAAAAATACTTTCCAAAGATAAATCGGCAATACCAATTTGATTACCTAGAACGGCTAATAAAGAATTAAATAAAGCTAATAATCCTAAAAAAGCAATTAACATTGCTCCCACATTAAGAGCTAATTTTAGTCCTTCAATAGTGCCAGTAGCGATCGCATCAATGCCATTTACATAATTAGATTGAGGTAGAATTTCAATTTTGCCTCTAGTTTCGGGTTTTTCTGTTTCTGGATAGAAAAGTTTAGAGACGGCTAAAGCTGCTGGTGCCGACATTACAGAAGCAGAGAGCAAATGTTCGGCAGGAATGCCAAAAGCAATGTAGGCAGCCATCACTCCTCCTGCAATGGTGGCAAAACCTCCAGTCATTACCGAATGTAGTTCTGATTTAGTTAATTTAGCTAAATAGGGTTTAATCAGCAAAGGTGCTTCGGTTTGCCCGACAAAAATATTGGCAGCACAACTTAAAGATTCTGCCCCCGAAGTTTTCATCGATCGCATCATTATCCATCCCATCATGCCGACAATGCGGGGCAAAATATTGTAGTGATAAAGCAGAGAGATAAACGCGGAAACAAAGATAATTGTCGGTAAAATTTTAAAGGCGATGAAATGTTCTTCAAAGCCATCGCCAAAAACTAATTTTGCACCTTCATCGGAAAAATCTAAAAACTGTCTCACAACCGATCCGAGAAATTGAAAAATACTTAAGCCGATCGCACTTTTAAGAATAAAGACTCCTAAAATTAACTGTAGAGCAACTCCCCAAAGTACTGTCTGCCAGGGAATAAGTTTACGGTTATGAGAAAATATATAGCCAATGCCAATAAAGACAATTAATCCTAGCAGGGAAATCAAACGATAATTCATGCTTGGCGATCGCAACTCCTAAAAATAGAAGAATTAGCTACTAAAAATCTAATCAAGCATCGTAAACTATTTCGTCCTACTACTGAGTATCAAATTTGGCTAGCGATCGATCTAATACTAAAAGTAAACAATTTTGCTTAAGTGCTTAAAATCATTATTGATAATAAACTCTATAGTTTGCTTTTTAGCAAGGTTGACGAAAACGATAAATATCTTCAATTACTTGTACCCAACCATCCCCTAAAGATTCTAAAATGCGATCGCCTTTTTCTTTACTAGCTACAGTGGCATCTCCCATCACACCGCTTTTACTTAATTCTTTGGTTAGCCAAGCAAAGGGTAATTTTCCTTCCATCGTCAATAAACTATTTTCTGGTAAACCAGAGGGATATTCCTTAACCGCTTTATCCATCTGAATTTGTTCTGGTAGCAAAGACAGCATAATACTAGTTTCGGCATCTCCTGCATGGATACCGTATTCTAATTCTTGTTCGGTTAAGAATTCTGCTGCTATGTTGGGGACGCGCCAAGTAAATAAGGGAAAAACAGCAAAATCTCCATATTTTTGATGTATATCTCTGGCAGCTATTTCCATAATTTGGGGTTGCCCACCATGGGAATTCATTAACACCAGCTTACGAAATCCTGAGTGATAGAGACTATCAGCCATGTCCCAAATTACCGAGAGTAAAGTTTCTGCGGTTAGACTAATCGTACCAGGAAAACCATAATGTTCGTTAGACTTACCATAATATAGACAGGGTAAAGCATAGGCGGGAATACTACTATCTAATTTTGTGAGAGCCTTCCCTAAAACTCCCATACTAATGGCAGAATCAACAATAATGGGTAAGTGTAGACCATGTTGTTCGATCGCGCCAATGGGTTGAATAATAACTGTATTTTCCTTATCTGCCATTTCTTCGATTTCTTTCCAAGTTAAATAGGGAAAATAACGCTTGGGAGGAATAAAACCGTGCATCATAATAATTAAACTTCTCGCATAAATCAAAAATTTGGTGACTGAGATAAGTTTAACGGTTTTCCAATCTTTAATCCCTAAAGCCGATAAATCATATATCTCATAAGTCAAATAATTGCTATAAACGGTATAATTTTTTAAGTAATTGTTTTTTATTGTACAAATAATTTATGACTAAATTTTTACTAACTTTTTTGGCTTCTTCTGCCAGCGTAGTAGTTTTATTGGTGGCGACGAATTTTCCTTTTTTGAGTTCCCATTTAACCACTCCTTTTCTTTTCGATCGATCTGTTGCTACTGTCAAGTCAGTAAACTTAAATATTGCCAATCCAGTTTTGGGTTTGACTAATTCTTCTTTCCCTATAATTAATCCTAATTTTGGCTGTAGTTGTTCTCTTTGTATACAGTTTAGCTAATTTTTTATAAATTAAGTTTGTCTAGTTTTGAGATTGATGTTTAGAATTAAAATTCTAGCTCAATCTTTTTTTTATGACTAATAACCGATAGAAAAATAAATATTTTTACTTAAAAATTATTCATTTAATAATCGACTTTTTTTTATGTATAATTACTGAAAGTATTTTAAATTATCGAATAAAAAATGATAAAAAATACTCTAATAAAATTGGCTTAAATTAAATCTCCTCAAGATTATTAAAATGAACAAAAAAGAAAACGAGCAGGAAAAACTTATCTTTCTGCTGGTCGATAATTTGCTGCCTTTTTTGTCTGGAAAACTGATGTCACTTATCTTATTACAAGTAGCCGAGGTTTTTACCAACACTTCGTTAAATGTAATATTCAAATTAATCGCTTACACAGTTTATTGTTATTTCGTAACTCCCTTTATTCTTTTTTGGTTGGGCTATGCCAGCGTGACTAGGTTAACTAAAAAGACAATAATCATTACTATCTTTCTGGTAGGAGTCTACAGTTATGTGTTATGGGACTGCTATTTCTTTTTCAAACAGACTATGCAATTATTATTCGTATAATATAGACCAATATTGATTTTGATAGAATAAACTAGCTAATAAAAAGGCGCTCGCCCTTAGGGTGGTGTCATATGAGTTCGGATTTATGTGGAATAGGCAAGAAAGCTCTCCCAAACCTGGATTTGCTCTAAAGGGTAAGGCTTGAACCCTATTTAACTCCGAATTCCGAATTCTCTCATAATCAGTCGCGTTGAAATTAAAAAGATATGGCAGAGGAAAATAAACCCAATCCCGAATCCACACAGTCAGAAAAAAAAGCTCCTGCTAAACCCCCGGCAGCCAAAAAAGCTAAAAAACCCAAACTGGAGGATAAACCTTTTACCGAATTTATCGAACAGCATTTTACTCCCTCATTAAAAGAAGCATTCAGTAAAGAGGGACTTGAAGATATAGAATTAACTTTTACCAAACAAGGTTTACCCATAGCTGGTGCCAATCCTGATGAGCAATGCTGGCAAGTAATCGGCAATTGGCAAGAGGGACAACGTCAGTTTAATCTCTATTTTCTGGATGAAGATATATCGGGGAAAAAAGCCTTTTCCTATGCTACTAGCGGGGGAAAACCAAGTACAATTGAATCTTTTATGATTGATGAGCGCAGAGTAACTTTAGATTTATTAGTTTTATATACTTTGCAGCGTTTAAACGGACAAAAATGGTTAACTAGAAATTAGACCAGTAAACAGTTATCAGTGAATAGTTCACCCAACTCATAGCTGTTTACTGATAACTATCACAGTTATTTTATTTGTAACCATGCGTGTATATATTTTACTCTACAATGCTGGAACTAATAATGAAGGTATTCATACGGTTCAAGTTGGCGATCGCAACAAAATTTTGATGTTTACAGAAAAAGATGATGCAGAACGTTATGCTTTAATGCTCGAAGCACAAGATTTTCCGACTCCGACTATAGAAGCTATCGATGAAGAAGAAGTAAAAGCTTTTTGCAAAAATGCAGACTATGATTGTGAACTGATACAAGCAGGAAAATTAGCTCTTCCTCCAGAACATAATCTCGAACCAACGGACTGGGATGAAGAAGGCAACTATTCCACTCAAGATACCGAAACACCAGAATCCACGAAATCCCCAGAATCAGACAAATCAACCATCTCTAACGAAGAACTAGACAGAATTCGTAGTCAACTCGAAGGACTATTATAATGGACAATTTGCGGTCGAGAGGTCATTTATTAACAGAACAAATCAACCCTAACAGTCATAATCTTGATAGTTTATCCTCCCTAGAAATTGTCAATCTTTTCAACCAAGAAGATCTTAAGACCATAGAAGCGATCGAGCGAGCTAAAGATAGTATAGCCAAAGCGATCGATATAATCATCCCAGCCATGGGACAAGGAGGCAGACTTTTTTATGTTGGTGCGGGAACTAGTGGTAGATTAGGAGTCTTAGATGCAGCAGAATGTCCCCCTACTTTTTGTACTCCCCCCGAACTAGTTCAAGGAATTATTGCAGGTGGTGCAGGAGCATTAGTCCGCAGTTCCGAAGATTTAGAAGATAGTCAAGCAGACGGTGCAGAGGCGATCGCTCATCATCAAATTACTAACCTAGATGTAGTAATGGGAATTAGTGCCGGAGGAACTACGCCTTTTGTTCACGGTGCATTAAGTGCAGCCAGAGAAAGAGGAGCAAAAACTATCTCCCTTAGCTGCGTTCCCGCAGAACAAGTGTCGATCGATGCAGATATTGATATTCGCCTTTTAGTAGGAGCAGAAATACTCGCAGGTTCGACTAGACTCAAAGCAGGTACGGCTACTAAAATGGCTCTAAACATTATCTCTACAGGAGTAATGATAGGTCTGGGCAAAGTTTATGGCAATAGAATGGTAGATGTTGCTGTGACTAATAGTAAATTGCGCGATCGAGCTTTAAGAATTATTAGCGATCTTACTAATCTCTCTCGTCAAGAAGCCGATCTTTTATTACAACGCAGTGGTAATAAAGTAAAACTAGCTCTGCTCATGAACTGGACGGGTTTGGAAAAAACAGACTGCGAACTTCTGTTAACCAAATATCAAGGTAATCTTAGAGCAGCATTACAAGCTAACTAGACCAGAGTAATATTTTAAACAGAAGAAACAACCAATAACTAACAACCAATGTTTAATGGATCGGAATCTACAGCAACATTCCTCATCGTTTTTGCAGCTTTTGTGATAATTGCTTGGGGTTATAATCGCTCAAAAGCTTACGGTAAGCTAGGCTTGCTCGCTTGGTTACAATCAATTGTCCTCATGACTCCCTGGCTGCTATTTTTTGCCCTATTTGCTGTGGGTATCTATCTAAATTTAGTTGCCATACTGTTGTTTGTGATTGTTTCAGTAGCATTATATATCTGGTTAGGAAAAAAACTTAGAGCTGCAGGACAAGAAGAGATGCTCAAACAAAAAGCTGCCGAACGCCTCCAAGCAGAAGCTCAAAAAGAAGCCAACTCCCAGCAAGAACAAAAACCCGATCTTCCTATTGAAAAAGTTATTGCACCAGAAATGGTACCAATTTCTGAGGAAGATTTAAATAAAATCAAAGGTATTTTTGGCATCGATACTTTTTTCGCTACAGAGACGATTTCTTATCAAGATGGGGCAATTTTTAAAGGTAATCTGAGAAAAGATGCAGAACAGGCTCACTCTATCCTCACAAAAAAGCTTCAAGAGCAACTAGGAGAAAAATATCGTTTATTTTTAGTTGAGAGTCCCGAAGAAAAACCTGTAGTAGTTGTTTTACCTAGTACTAACGATCCTAAGACTACTACTCTAGCCCAAAAAAATTTAGCATTAGTTTTATTGGTGGCAACTATTGTCACTAGCTTAGAGGCTGCTGGTTTACTCCTTGGCTTCGATCTATTTAGTGATTTTAGTCGTTACTCGGAAGCCATACCACTCAGTTTAGGCTTGTGGGTAATTTTAATATTGCATGAATTAGGACACTGGCTAGTAGCTAAACGTTATGATATCCGCTTGAGTATTCCTTTTTTCTTACCTACTTGGCAAATTGGTTCTTTCGGTGCAATTACTCGTTTTGAATCTTTGTTACCCAACCGTACCGTTTTATTCGATATCTCTTTTGCCGGTCCTGCGTTAGGGGGATTAACCTCTTTGGTGTTATTAATTGCTGGTTTGATGCTATCTCATCCAGGAAGTTTGTTTAAGCTTCCTACCAGCTTTTTCCAAGGTTCTGTTTTGGTAGGAACTCTAGCTAAAGTAGTGTTTGGTTCTTCCTTAGAAGCAGCATTAGTCGATGTTCATCCTTTAGTAGTAATTGGTTGGCTGGGTTTAGTAATTACTGCTTTAAATTTACTTCCCGCAGGGCAGTTAGATGGAGGCAGAATTGTTCAAGCTATCTATGGACGTAAAATTGCCAGAAGAACAACCGTAGCTACTCTAATTATTTTGGGCATAGTTGTTTTATTTAACCCGACTAATCCTATTCCTCTCTATTGGGCAGTTTTAATTCTGTTATTACAGAGAGATTTGGAACGCCCAACGCTGAATGAATTAACCGAACCCGATGATAATAGGGCTGCTTTAGGCTTACTAGCTTTATTTTTAATGTTAGCTACATTGATTCCTTTAAGCCCTAGTTTAGCTGGCAGTTTGGGAATTGGGGGGTAAGTAGGTACATTCCCAACGCCAAACTTTCCCATCTTCTTCGTCTTCAAATTCACCAACGAATGTCATACCTACTTTTTTGAGAACGCTTGTAGACGGATTTTCCTTTGGTAAAGTATGTGCTCTAACAACTTTAACTTGTCCAGTAGCAAACGCTCTGTCAAGAAGAATTCTAGCTGCTTGCGTAGCTAAACCTTTGCCCTGATAAGAAGCAGCAATAGAATAACCAATCTCAACTACACCTCGATCGTCAGGATTGCCCTTATAGCCTACAATTCCCACCATAATTCGTGGTTCGTTTACAATAAGCATATGGGTTAACCAACGGGGCGAAATAGTTCCTTTCTTGAGAGAATTTAAAGAAAATTGCAGCAATTGGGGCATGAGTTCGTAATCATCTCCTACATAAATACCAAATTCATCAAAGAATCTTTTCTTTCCAGCGAGTAGCATTTCAAGATGTTGTATCGAACAAGGTTCTACTAAGATCATTGGCTGACACGCTTAAATTAATACTTTTAATTTTGAGTTCTACTATTCTATGACGCTATTGGTTTTGACCAAATATTAGGTTTGAATTGTTTATCTAGAGGGGTTTTAGCAATATGATTGGTGTAATTATGCATGACCTTAATCGCAATGCCCAGAATTACCTCTAATATCTGCTGTTTATTATATCCAGCTTCCATAAACGCTTCTATTTCACTCTCTTCTACCCAGCCACGCTCGTTCACCATTTGTTGGGTAAAATGGCGTAATGCTTGTAATTTTGCGTCTGGCATTGACGTTCCCTTTCTTAAAGCTTCAATATTTTCTTCAGACATTCCGATCGCTCTTGCTAATCCAGAATGGGCTGCCATGCAATAATCACAGGAATTTTCATAGTTCGCCGTTAGATAAATTACCTGCTGCTCGATCGCTGTAAAACTGGTATTCTCAAATAAATCCCATAACGCCATCGAACCTTTTAATAAAGCTGGAGCTTCGGCAAAAATTCCTTCTAGATTAGGGATAAAGCTAAAGGTTTCTTTGACATGGGCTAAAGCCTGTTTGGAGTCTTCTGGTGCTGTTTCTAAAGTATGAATTGTAAATTCCATTAGTTAAATCTCTAATTTGATAGTTAAAGAGACAAGTTTGTCTACCGATTTTGTTGATACTATAGCTCTATAGAGACAACTTTGTCTACTTTGAGTCAAAATGAAATTTTCTAGTAATCCTCGCCAGCAAATTTTAGAAACTGCCTCCCAACTCTTTTATCAAAAGGGTATTCAAAAGGTGGGTATTAACGAGATTATTGCTACTAGTGGCGTAGCCAAAAGAACTCTGTATCGGTACTTTACCTCGAAAGACAAACTAATTGAAGCAGTAATGAAACACCGCGCTACAGAATGGTTGCATTGGTTTGAAACGACGACGCGAAATCGTGGTAATACTGCTAAAGAGAGACTATTAGCAACATTCGACGTATTGCAGGAATGGTATGCTAGCCCAGATTTTCGGGGTTGCCCTTTTATCAATGCTGTACTGGAAATAGCCGATGCGTCTCATCCTGCTCATGATGTCTCGGTACAAGTCAGAGAGTCAATTCGGTTACAGATTAAGCAATTAGCAGAACAAGCTGGTGTAAAGGATTCAGAATCATTTTCCCAACAATATTTGCTTTTAATTGGAGGAGCGAGCTTGATGGCTACCATCGAAGGAGTTTCAATAGGTGCTAATCATGGTCGACAGGCATTATCCACTCTAATTGATAGTTCGCGGGAATTGCCTTTATAGCTGACAATTTTTACCATAATTCTTGGTTTGTTCGAGAATAGAATACAATAATAGTCGGTAATATTTAGTTTTTTAAGATTAGATTAGTAACTTTATCAGATGAAAGCATATCAGTTATTTCAGATTATTTGGGCAACTTCAGCTTCTTTATTAATTATTTTAGTTTTGCTGCACAGTCCTAAAGGCGATGGTTTAGGTGGTATTGGCGGACAAGCACAATTATTTACTAGCACTAAAAGTGCAGAAAAGACTCTCAACCGTATTACTTGGGCATTAAGTATTACTTTTATTACCCTTACTATTGCTTTAAGTGCGGGTTGGCTAAAGTAACGAGGGTTTAGATTTGAGAATGGTTATGGGCTATTTTTCTTTGGAATTAAGCTGCTTGACTGACGAAACTTCTAAAGTCCTTGATTGTGTCTGGGTTAGATTAGCGGTAGCGTAACCCAACAAAACCCTATCTTCTGTTTAGGGCTGTCACGGTGTAACGGTGACTTCCAAATCTAACGACGAAGATGAGTAAAGACCATCCCGACTAAAAGTAAAGAAAATAAAGAAATAGTCTTAGTTTCGGGAACTTCTATTGCACTCAGCCGACTCGCACTATTAGCCTTATATAAATTAGATTTTGGCTCTTGAAAAGTACCCACTCTAATTTTATAAGCTAAATCGTTATTTTCTGGTCTTTCTCCTATCCAAGAAAAAACTTGTGTCCCGCTAAAGGTAAAGGTATTGTCTATACCACTAATTTTGAGAAAATCAATTTTTCTTTTTTTGGATATTAGATCGACAGTAGACATTGAACCATCATCAAAAACTAGGTTAGATAATTTTGTCTGACCATTTTTTGTCGAGCGTGCGCTCAAAATCATGCCGTTGATATCCAATCCTGCTTCATTGACGTTAATAGCATTTAAAACTTCTTTATCAACTTGGTATTTAAGTATTTCACCCTCAAAAGATCGTTGAAAATCTACTTTTTCACCATTTTTCCCAAGAAATTGCTTTTTACTAGAAGATTTTTCATCAACGGTTTGAGGAGGAACTATATTATTAAGTTCTAGTTCATAATTTGCCATTCCATCATCGCCAATATTACTAGTAGTATTAAATTTATCAACAAAACTACCATTATTAATTTCTGGGACTAAATCAGCTTCACTATAACCAGTTAAAGGATTAAAATAAGCTGCTATAACGATATTACTACTAATAAATAAATTAATTAAACTTACTGGTATAGATAGTAAAAAAAAATATAATTTCATGAAAAATACTAAATATATATAAGATCTCTAAGTTAATTAAATTTGTAACCAAACGTAGTATTGTTATTATCAACAAATTAAATAATAATGACAAGAAAAAAATAATAAATTTACTAAAAATTTGAAAACTTGAATCCTTTTTGCAACAATAAGAAAAGGCAAACTGTTTTTTTTAAATAAATTTTTGCTCTTTACGGTAACTTTATGAAAATTTGGCAAATTGATTTTTATTATTTTCCGTGGCTAAATAACAAAGAACAAAAACAATGGAAATTACTAATTTGCGATCGCGCGGGAAATTTAGTTCATGAAGCTGAATGTTTGCAGTCTCAGGCTAATGCAAAATGGTTGAGCGATCGACTACGTCAGGCAGCAGATACAAAGTTACCAGATAAAATACAAGTTTTTCGTCCTCAAGCTTTAGGTTTATTGTCTATAGCAGCAGAACAATTAGGAATTGAAATCGAAGCAACTAGGCACACAACTGCTTTAAAACAAGAATTAACTAAACAGGCTAGTCAGTACGGACGGCAAATACCCAACTATAACCCTCTTGCTTTAGATAAACCACCACCTCAACCTCTACCAGAAGATTTATGGGGAGAAGAATGGAATTTTGCCAGTGTCGCTGCGGGAGAAATCGAACAGACATTTAGCGATCGCCCTATACCCGTTCTTAATTTACCAGAATCTCTATTACCAATTAATTTAGGCATATCTTCTAGCGTAGTAGTACCAGGAGTAGTTATTTATGGAGGCAGAAAATCTCTCCAAATTGTTCGTTGGCTAGAGCAAAAACAACCAGTCGCTTTAAACTATATTCCCACAGAAGTAGGAAGATCGGGGGGATTAGTTTTAGAAGTAGGATTAGTCGATCGCTGGGTTTTTGCCACCTTTGAAAATGAAGCAGTAGCCAAAGCTGCGCGAAATTATGAGCAAAGTAAGCAACAGAGTCAGGGTTTACACTTTCTTTTAGTACAACCAGATGATTCGGGAATGACTTATACGGGTTTTTGGCTGCTGAAAGATGAGTAATCTTAGTTGATTGGCGGATTGTGTGTAATAAATTCTCTTATTTGATCTCTAACACTACTATAATCAATATATAATTCTGTTACTTCTTTTAAACTAGAACATGACTCAAAATCGTCAATATCTTCTGTAACAGTAAGGTTAAGCTTTTTACCATTATCAGCCTTTATTTTTTTTTCTAATTCTTTTACCCACTCATCCTCTGACCATTTATTCATATTTTCTTGGGATCCTTTTTTGTGTTTTTCCATGTATTGTTTTTTATATTTTTTCATCAGATACTCATTATAAGGTTTCTTTAACGGCTCTCGAGTTTGTTGAAAATCTGGTTCTCCCTTTAATTGTTTATTTAAGTTAAAATCAAGGCGTAAGTAATTTATTTGTTTATTACTTACACTATTTAAAATACATTTACAAATTTTTTCACCATTATTAGATGCAGGATCTATAAATATATGAGGTACGTTTCGACCCCACTGCACCGAACCCCATCCCTTTATCGTTTTATAGTCAAAGCGCTTGGTAGTTTTACCTGTTCCAATAGATAACATACTAATATCTTCAAGTTTTATGTTCCTATCTCGTAAAACATGAGCAATAACAGAAAGAGAAGGATTATTAGCAGATATTCCACCATCTATATGTGGCAATTGATCGTTTGAAGTTAATGAAATTGGGTAAGGAGGAAAAAATGTTGGAGCTGATGCAGAAGCAGTGCATATTTCCCAAAGATTTTGTTCTTTAACCCATCTCAAAAAATTTTGACCTCCTGGGGTTGCATATATTCCAGTATTAAGTTGACCAGTTGTAAACCATTTCGTAACTCTACTATAGGTATCATAAGCAGTAATAAAAAAATCAGGCTTTCTTCCCTCAATAGAATTGAATGTTGTATCTATTCCCAATTCACTTTGTAAAACAGGAATTAATCCTTTTTTCTCATTAGAAAAAATATTAAAAATATTAAATGAAGTTTCATGTGGATATAAAACATTAGAAGAAAGGTTTGCACTAACAAAACGAATTTGCCTTTGCCATTTTATTCTTTTTAAAAATATATCTTTCCCTCTTTGTTCATAAAGGTTAATTATATCTTCAAGCTGTTTTCCAATAACAATTCCAGCAGCTATAATTGAACCATGGGCATTCTCGTTATATTTTAGTCAAAGTTCTGTATTAACTTTTCCTTTTTTGACTTCTTCTATACAATGTAACCAGTCATCCCAAATAGAAGGCGGGAATGCTGATTTTATCGTTAATTAACACCGCGTTTTTCCCTAACTACAAACTCCGTACGCGTACGCGAAGCGACTACCGAAGGTCAGCGACTACCGAAGGTCACTCTGAATTCCGAACTCACGTTATATTAAGGTTTGAGATAGATATCGACTATTTTTTCTTCTCCTCTTAGTTTGACTATTTTTTCCCCGATACTATTTTTGTCCTCAACAGGAACAGAATCTACAGGAAGAATCAATCGTTTTGCCGTATCGGTAGTCAGAATAGCTTCTGCCTTTGTTTTGGCTAGAGTCATGACAGCCAAGTTATCCTCTTTGCTGGTAAAGTGCATGGCTTGTGTTCCGATGTCTCCTCTATTGGCCAATCGGAGATCGCTTAGAGGAAGAGATTTTCCATAACCCAATTGAGAAACTAAGAGTAAACGATGGCTGCTACTACAAATAACACAACCAGCTAATTCTTCTCCATAGCGTAGTCTAGAAGCCTGATTTCCTCGAGCATTCCGTCCCATTATAGGTATTTGTCGGTCGTTAATGGGGAAGCGCAAAATTCGCCCTCCAGTGGTAGCGATCGCAATTTGTTCATCTTCGTGGGCAAAACAAACATAGCGAAGACGGTCTTGTTCTTTTAATTTAATCAGAACTAAACCACGATTACCCAGACTATCGAGTTCAGTAGCTTTAAGTCGTTTAATGATTCCTTTTTCTGTGAGCAAAACTAGATCGAGATTGGTATTTTGTTCGGGAAGGAAAAAGTGAGCCACTGTTCTACTGGCATCTCTTTGAGTAGTTTTCGATAGCAGACTTAAGGTGGTTGTTTGGGCGATGGTTTCTACGGGAGGGATATCTTCTACTGCTACGGGATAGGCTTTACCACTATCAGTTATGACAATTAAATGTTCTTGTTTGCCTATAGCTTCGCTGTGAATGACAAAGTCTTCTCCTTTGTTTAGAGGAGAACTAGCAGATTTCGGTGCCATAGGGGGATTTTGCCAATAAATGCACCCATTAGCAGTTATTTTGACCCTAGCATCAGGCGATCGCTCACTGTTAAAGACAGAGCTTTGTATTGGTTGAGCTTGTACTTTTTTAGAACTATTTTTAGCTTTAATACTGTTTTTGCGCTCTATTTTAGCGTCAGAAACTCCCTGTCTTATTTTACTTTCCTTAGCTGCTGTTGACTTAATAATATTTCCCTGTTGATTAGCAGCAACAGTATTGATAATTTTAGTCCGTCTTTCATCCCCAAATTTACGCTTGAGAGCCCGTAATTCTTTTTTAAGAGCTTTCATCAATTCGTGGCGATCGCCCAATAGTTGTTCCAACTGAGTAATACGCTCTTGTAAATCCCGAGATTCAGTTTCTAACTTTTGTCTTTCTAAACCAGTGAGACGACGCATCGGCATAGCTAAAATAGAATCTGCTTGAGCATCACTAATATGTAATTCTGCTGTTAATCTGTGTTTGGCTGTAGTACCATCCGCAGCGTGGCGTAAGATATCAATTACCCGATCGAGATTATTCAAGGCTACCAACAAACCTGCTACCAAATGTAAACGTTGTTGTGTTTGTTCTAATTCATGACTGTACTGCTTAATCAGAGTTTCTTCCCGAAATTGCAGAAATTCCTGTAGCAGTCTGCGTAAAGGTAGTTGGCAAGGTTTATTATTCACTAAAGCTAACATAATCGCCCCAAAATTACTTTGGAGAGCAGTTTGTCGATAGAGTTGTTGTAAAACTGCTTGGGGTTGAGTATCCTTTTTAAGTTCTATTACTACTCGTAAACCATCGCGATCGCTTTCATCCCGAATATCCGCAATACCCTCTAAACGTGCTTGATTAACTAAATCTGCTACCTTTTCAATCCAACCAGCTTTATTAACTTGATAAGGCAACTCTGTAATTACAATAGCTGTTCTCTGTTTACGTCTTTTTTTACTGACAGATATTCTTTCTACCTTGGCTACACCTCTAACTTTGATAATGCCTCTTCCCGTCTGATAAGCATCGCGAATACCTTGCAGTTCGACAATTTCTCCTCCTGTAGGAAAATCAGGTCCAGGAATTAATTGCCATAACTTTTCCTCTGGTAATTCTGGTTTATCAATTAGAGCAATTAAGCCATCAACAACTTCAGCCAAATTATGAGGAGGTATATTAGTTGCCATGCCTACAGCAATACCAGAACAACCATTAAGTAATAAAATTGGCAGTTGAGTAGGCAGAACTACTGGCTCTTGTTGAGAACTATCAAAGTTGTCGATAAAGTTCACTGTGGCTTCCCCAATTTCGCTTAACATAGCCGTATCGGCGATGGGAGCAAGTCTAGTTTCTGTGTAACGCATTGCTGCGGGAGGATCGTTATCCACAGAACCAAAGTTACCATGACCATCTAGTAACGGATAGCGAGAAGAAAAATTTTGTACCATCCTGACTAAAGCGTCATAGACAGACTGGTCTCCATGGGGATGATATTTACCAAGAACATCGCCAACCACGCGGGCACATTTACGATAAGGGCGATCGGGAGTTAGTCCTAATTCGTGCATAGCGTACAGTATGCGCCTGTGTACTGGCTTGAGTCCATCTCGAACATCTGGTAAAGCTCTACCGATAATTACACTCATGGCATATTCTAAATAAGACCTCTCCATCTCCACATGTAAAGCTGTGGGGATGATTTGACCAGTCGAGAGTAAGTTAAGCTGTTTTGCCATGAGTTTCCTATCCTACATTTTTAAGCCACAATGGGTATTGGTTTCCTTAAAATAAGAAAACCCCATTCAAGTTATTCTTAACACTAAGTTCCTTGTATTTGAAAGATAATTTTCTGGATTTATATCTATGACAACCGTTTTGATTGTAGAAGACGATCCGATTAATTTTCGGGTTTTTTCCAAAATTTTGACTAAACGTGGTGGTTTAGACGTAAAAGGCACTGAAGATGTAGAAGAAGTCTTACAGTTTGCTCAATCTGGAGAAGTTGATGTTATTTTGATGGATGTTTCTCTGGCCAACAGTGTTTATGAGGGTAAACCTGTAGATGGAATTAAAATTACGCAGATGCTCAAGTCCGATCCCCAAACTGCCTCTCTACCAGTAATTTTAGTCACAGCCCATGCTATGCAAGGAGACAGGGAAAATTTTCTGAAACAAAGTGGTGCTGACGACTATATTTCTAAGCCCATAGTCGATCATCAAAAGTTTATCAATCAGATTGTTTCTTTAGTAGGATGAAATATGATGCAGTGCTAAGTTGATTTTAGTATGGAAACTTAAAAGCGATCGCCGATCTTGAAAATTATTTCGCTATCTCCTCGATCGTTAATTGCAAATTCTAGCCTGACTATACCAATCCCGCATTTCTCACAAAGATATTTTGAGAGGCTATAACCCTTGTCTGGTCAAATCCAAGCAGAATAAGGGTTTCAACAGTGTGTAGTTTTTTTCGATTCATTTTAAGCAGGGTCAAACGCTTACTACACAAAGCTTTCAAAAAAGGCGATCGCCTTTTTTGTGAGAAATGCGGGATATTGTCATAGATTTCTTGATGATTGGTCACCTGCATTTTACTTGGTTTGAATCTCTTCAACTATTGATACAATCCTAATCACTAGTGCAGCTTGGCGGAAACTCGTTCTTTCAACCAGCAGAATAGGAAACAGGGGACAGGGAATAGGATAACTACCTAAGCCAAATTATATATAATTCTGAACTCCTGTACTCCTGCACTCCTCAACTCCTAACTTATGGATTTTGAGGAACTCTTTCAATTTGAGCATAACCGCTAAAAAGTAAACTTTTTCCTTTCGTTTCTAGGCGATTTAAGCGCATTTTGACCCCATCGAGGTTAAAACGGTCTAAATCTACCATATTGTTCAAAATTTCCCCTAAAGCTTCGGCTAGTTTTTTGGATATTTCTTGGGAGTCTTCGGGAATATCATTGGCTTCAAATCGAACATTTTCGAATAAAATTCGCTTTCTTCTTTCCACAGCTAGAGTACAACGAAGACTGATAGGAACAGAGGTGTTATTCCAACTCGCTTTAGCAAAAAGTTTAATCTCGTTTTTTGGTAAAAGTTGCACTTCTACATCAGTAAAAGAAACAGGCTTTCCTCCTGATATTTCTTCTAAAGCAGGTAAAGAGAGATTTTCTAGACGCTTGCGGACTAATTCTGCTTGAAAAGATTTATTTATATCGCTTTGAGTTAATTTTACTTGAGCGATCGCCTGAGTTGGTTGTTTGAGAGCAATTTTGCCTTGAATTACCGAACCAAAGTCTAGAGAGACGGCATCGGTTTCAAAAGACATCTCTTCTGTGCGAAACTCACGACGAATAACTAACCCGCGACCGCTCATTTTAAAACTGTCGATAGTTCCCTGCAACAGTTTACTAGAAGGTTGACAGCGAACTTCAACCTCAACTGATTCACTACGAGTGAACAGGTGGCGGATGGTTTGGCTCGCAACTTTGTTGAGGAGATTTTCTCCCCAGTCACCACCCTTATTTTGATTAAATCCAGCAAAGCCACCAATCATAAACTTATTTATCGAGCTACAATCTTTTTCTTTTGTAACAAAATATGAAGAACTCCGCAATTAAAAACCTCGATCGCTGACAGATAAGACCCAAGAATGGATCGCATTATTTACCTGTTCGGGAATCTCATCGTGGGGACAATGACCAGCTTTGAGGTAAAATTCGGTTAGCTGCGGATAATATTGGCGAAATTTCGCCCCTCTGGTTCTAGCATCAATCCAAGGATCGCTTTCTCCCCATAACATTAGCAGAGGACAGGTCATTTGTTGCAATAAAATATCAATTTTTTCTCCTTGAGGTGTTTTAAACACTGAAGCAAATACTTGGGCTGCACCTCGATCGCAAGATGGACGATAAATATCTTCTACTAATTGGTCTGTAACAGCACTGTGGTCTAGATATACTTTTTTAAGAGTCTTACGAATGATCGAGCGATTACGTAAATACTGAAAGAGAAAATAAGTTGCCCAAGGTTGTAGAAAAAATGAACGAGTTAGTTTAGAAATTCTCTGTTGCAGCCAATTGGCTTTGGGTTGAGTTTGAGTATCGGAAAAAGGTCCCGCGCTATTTAGTAAAATTAAACCTACGGCTGAATCGGGACGCTGAGCAGCAACACACAAACAGGCATAACCACCAAGAGAATTCCCTGCTAGTACGGCTGGTTGACCGATAACCTCGGTAATAAAATCATGGAGTTGATCCCGCCATAGGTTGCCACTGTATTCCAAATTAGGCTTAGCAGAGCGTCCGAAACCCAAAAGATCGATCGCCCAAACTTGAAAATCTTGCTGTAATTGGGCAATGTTTTTACGCCAGTGGTCTGTAGACGCGCCAAAACCATGAACTAGCAACAAAGGAGGTCTGTTGGGTTGTTGTTCTCCTGCTTTAACGTAATAAATTGAGTGTCCGCGCCACTGCCAATAAGTACCAGGATTATTAGTTTTCTCGTCTAATGGAACTACCCGCATATAATCAAATATTAAGTAAATTTAACTTTTTTAGTTTACACTCTAAATAAGTTTGAGTTATTCTGACAGCAGGCATATTAGTCTTGAAGTTAAAAAGCAAAAATAACCAATAAACATCTTTTGCCTCAATAGGTGGTTTCTCTTTTGAGAAAGAATGCCTAATATAAAAATAGTAGTTTACCTTGATTCTCTAGCCAATAACTAGAAAGGAATAATTTAAGGGAGAAAATTTAGTGTCGGTTGAAACTTCTGTTATTGAAAAACCTTCATCATCTACAGTCCGCAAAACTGCACCTCGTTATCGTGTTTTACTCCATAACGATGATTTTAATTCGATGGAACACGTGGTGCAAACCCTGATGAAAACAGTAGCAGGGATGACTCAGCCCCAAGCGGTGGACATTATGATGGAAGCACATACTAATGGTATAGCATTAGTAATTACTTGTGCTTTAGAACATGCAGAATTTTATTGTGAAACTCTTCGTAGTCATGGTTTAACTAGTACTATCGAACCAGATGATTAGGTCAAAGTGGCTTTGCTATAGTTCAGAGTTAGGCTCTTTCTGGAATCGATCATGAGAAAAATATATTTTCTCCTTCCTGGAACTACAGGAAATTTTGGTGGTGGCGGGCTATGGGCAGAGTTAAAAATATTTAGTTTAGTACAACAAATCTGTTCGGCCGAAATTGTCACCTATAGGCAAAGAGAACCCAATCGTCTGTTTTTAACTGATTTACTCTCAGATATTAATTTAGAAGAATGTATCTTTATCGTTAGTTGGGGTTTCGATGTACCCCAACTAGTTAAAAAATTGGGAGTAGCCAATATTATTTATCATGCCCATAGTGCTGGCTATGGATTCGATCTACCCGCTGATATTCCGATCGTTACTGTTAGTCGGAATACTATGGGTTATTGGGGACAGCGCTCGCCTAATTCTTTAATTTATTATCTACCCAATCAAATCGGTGATGAGTTTAGCAATCTAGGTAAAGAAAGAGATATCGATATTCTAGTCCAAGCTCGCAAATCTTCCACTTACTTGTTGACAGAATTAGTACCCGAGTTGCAGTCACGCTGTAAAGTAGAACTGTTAGATAGTTACGTAGAAGACTTAGCAGGATTATTCAATCGAAGTAAGATTTATCTTTACGATTCAGCCGAATATTGGGGAGTAAGTGGAGTAACAGAAGGATTTGGTTTACCTCCTTTAGAAGCTCTTGCTTGTGGCTGTCGAGTATTCTCTAGCGTTAACAGTGCCTTAGCTGACTATCTCGATCCCGGCTTTAATTGTCATAAGATTGCTGGCTATTCTTTAGAGTACGATCTCGAACGGATTTTAGCCGTACTTAATGATTTTACAGTGCAATCTTTACCCGAGTCGTTTTGGAGGGAGTATCGGACTGAAAATATTGTCCGAAGGCTACAGGTTATTTTGACAGAAATCAATCAGTTCTTCGATCGACGTAAGCTATTAAAACCCAATATCGATGGTTTAACTGTCTGGCGGAAAAAGCAGTTATGGCTAAAGCGATCGCTCTCTAAAATTCAACAAAAATTGAGTAAAGAATGATGATTGTTGCCACGTAGCTATAGCAGTTGGACTCAACAATCTTGAAGGTTCAGTTGTTAACTCTGCCTGTGTTAAAAGTAAAAATAAATGGCTCAGAATTAATTAATAAATTGCGAAATTGCACCATATTAAGTAAAAGATTATTTTTGTAGTTTTTGTCTAAATTCTTTGATCGCCAATCTAATATTGGGCTGTGCAATATATTTTGTCAGTAATTTAATATCTAAATCTGGTAAAACTTTACTGCTTTTTAGTTCTATATATTTATTACTATCTAGAGAATAAATTTTAAGTTCGTTCTGTTGCCAAAACCATACTTCTCTAATTTGAAGATTTTTATATATTTCCAGACTGTCAATCCCACCACTAGAAAATACAACTTCTATAGCTAAGTCAGGAAATTCTTTTTCCGTTTCAATACAGTAACAAGAATCTGGTTCCTTCCCTACTCGTTTTTTCTCAACTTTTAAGGTTGTGGAACCAAGAGGATAATAATCGATTTCTACTTCTTGTAAATAGGCTTCTAGTAATCCACTAATATGCTCTTTGATTTTTTCATGGTTTCTACCAGGAGACATAATTGTCAGTGTTCCTTTTGCATAGGAAATGCGATAACCAGATCTTTCTGGCAAATCTTTGGTAATTTGTTCGTATTGTTCCCAAGATATATCTGTAGCAATGTATATCTGATCTTCCCTAGATAGATTATGAGTAAGAGCATCTAAAGAATCAAAGAAACTATTAGCTCTTGTTTGTAATGTCGGAACATTCATAATTATCAAAATAGCTATTAGCGATTAGCTTTTATTAATCCCAATCTTTATTTTATCCTTGTCACAAATTAGAAATCGCGCCTCTTGCCATATCCGCGATCGCTCTGTCATTAGCTTTGGGTAAATGGTAATAGGTACCTCCAGCATTTTTAGCTAGTTCTTTGGCAAAACCAGTAGAGACAAAACGACTCTCTGTATCAATTACCAATAACTTCATGCCTAAACCGCGAATTTTACCCGCAATATCTAATAATTCTCCTTTAATATCGGGTTTTTCGCCTTCTGGCATCGTTTCGCCTAAAGAACGAGATAAAGGAATATTTCCCCTACCATCGGTAATAGCCACAATCACTACTTGCCCAATATCTCCAGACATCTGAGCGTTCATCCCTACATGAACCGCTTGAGTTAAGCCGTGGGCTAAAGGAGAACCACCACCACAGGGCAAAGTTTCCAAACGTCCCCGCGCCATAGTAATCGATCGAGTGGGAGGGAGTAATACATCTGCTCGCTCACCACGGAAGGGAATTAAAGAAATTTGGTCGCGATTTTCGTAAGCTTCAGTTAGCAAACGCATTACTGCCCCTTTTGCCGACTGCATCCGATTGAGTGCCATAGAACCAGAAGCATCTACCACAAAAACAATTAAAGAACCTGCTTTTCTAGCTAATCTTTTTGCCCTAATATCACCTTGTTCTACAATTACTTTACGCCCAGGATAGCGTTTGCGCCTTGCTTTTTGATAGGGAGCAGCACTCCGCAGGGTAGCATCCACAGCAATTCTTCTCACTTTACCCTTAGGTAACATGGGTTTAATATAACGTCCGCGATCGTCCGAGAAAATAAGGCTACGATTACCCGACTTGCCCTGACGCTTTGCCATTTGAGCAAAGTAGAGGACACTAGGATCGAGAACTACTCCTTCAATATCAAAGACAAATTCTTCGGGAATGGTTGGTGGTTCTTGTTCTTTGTCTTCTTCGTCTTCTTTTTCTTCCTCTTCTTCTTTATCTCGATCCGATTCGTCTTGAGGTGTTGGGGGTGGTGGAGGTGGTGGGGGTGGTGTTTCTTCTGGTGGTGTTTCGATAGTGGTAGCGCGAGGAACAATAACTAGTTCTACCGCTTTGCGTAAATCGTCGGCATTTACAGTATTGCGCCCTTCGATCGCTGCTGCTGCTTTGGCAACTCTAACTGCAAACAATTCCGCTCGATGTCCTTCTACACTACCTCTAATGGCTTCTTGTACTAGATAGAGGATCTGATCGTGACTAATCTCTACATCTTTTAGCCATTCCCGTGCCAAAATAATATCGGTTTTTAAACTATCTATATCTTCGTCGTATTGACGGATAAATTGTAATGGAGAATTAGCATATTCAATAACTCGATCGACTGCTTGTACTCGTCGATCTAAAGATAATATCCCGTCAGCAGAAAGGGTAATGGCAATTCTATCTAATAGATGTTCTCTTAATGCGCCTTCTTCTGGGTTATAGGTAGCGATTAATATCGGTTGACAAGGATGTTGAAAACTAATACCCTCTCTTTCAATTACGTTACGTCCCTCAGTAAGCACTGTTAGTAATTGATTGGAAATTTGGTCGTCTAAAAGATTAATTTCATCGATGTATAAAACCCCGCGATGTGCCTGGGCCAATAATCCTGGTTGGAAAACAGGTTCTCCTCTCTTTACCGACTCTTCTACATCTACCGAACCTAATAACCGATCTTCTGTAACTCCTAAAGGAATTTGCACAAAAGGTGCAGGAATAATTTCTGTAGGTATATTTTCTAAATTAGTATTGCCATATTTTGCCTGGGTATCATCATCCCATTCTGCTGGTTTAGTCGGGTCGCAGTTGAATAAAGAATCTTTGATTACTTCAATAGGAGGCAGAAGACTGTGAATTGCTCTTGCCATCACCGATTTAGCTGTACCCCGTCTACCCGCGATCGCCACTCCTCCCAAATTCGGGTCTACTGCTGCTAATAATAAGGCAAGTTTAATTGCTTCTTGTCCCACTACAGCAGTAAGAGGAAAATTTAAGCTTACAGGAGAAGTTGTAACAACAGACATAGCGATCGCGCTTTATAAATTCCAGAACCTAGCAATATATAACTGTAGTAGACTTACTCATCTATTTGCAAGCTATTTTCACATATTGGCATTGTCTGATTTACCAACTCTTTCTAACTAGAGTTTAATTTTTTTAACTGTTATCGGTTAAAAAGCACAAAAGAAGGGATAATAATTGTAAAGCTTTTATGATTATTCTTGAACGGTCGTAAAATTTTTTTTCATAATAAGTAATTGACTTTAACTTAATATTCTTATTGGCAAATGAGCGGATTTTTTTTATATTCAATTGATGATGAGATGTATTTTAAATCGATCGAATTTGGTTATTAATAAGGATTTGCATTAAGTCAAATTTAAACAATTACTAATAATAGTCTGCCAAATTACCAATTAATTCTGAAAAATATAATTATGGGTGCAACTGTCGCTTGTTTCGGGTTAGTAATCGCTACTATAGTTATGATTCTTGCTTCTTTAGCTCCAGATGAAGAAGGTCTTCAATCTGTTACTATATTAGGAGCTATAATTTTTGCTTTTAGTTTTCCCCTTGCTCCTTTATTCGTTAAATTAGGTATCGTTGCTCTAATTGCCATCACTTGGCCTTGGTTCGGCGATCGCCTGAGTGGAGCTCTTTATCGCCATCTGAGAAAATAATAATAATATCTGTATCTAGAAATACAAAAGGTGGGACTTTTACCCACCTTTTTTTGTGTTTTAATTTTTTTAGATTTTAATTGTTGATAAATCCCAAAGTTAAGCTATCGTGGGCCAGGAAATGATCTAAATGATAAGCTCTTTCTTCAGTTTTCAGCAAGATTTGCTCGTACAGATAGCGACTAGCGCGATCGCCTAAACTTTCTGCTTGAGCTGCAAGACGGCGTATCAATTGAATTATGGTTTGTTCTGCTGCCAAATCGTTGACAACCATTTGGCGACAATCATAAATGCCATCAGCTTCTGGTTCAAAGCAGCATAATTCTGCTAGCTTAGTAAAACTAGCTACAGGAACACCCCCTAATCCATTTAAACGCTCTCCCAAGTCATGAACGTGACCTTTAGTAGCATCATAACTCTCTTCAAAAAATTGATGCAGAGAATAGAATTCTGCCCCTTCAACAACAAAGTGGTGTTTTTGATACTGTATATATAATGCTTGGAAGCTAGCCAAAGCAATATTCAACCCTTCACAAACTGGTTCGGTAACAGTTTTTTCTAGTAAGACTGGGTTTTCTCCTACTTCACCAAAAGGAAGCAACAAACCTTGTTTAGTAGACATATTATTAGTGTTCTCCTCTCGCTTTCATTAAATGAAGCTTATTGACAATGTCATGCTAGCACAAAATTTCTTATTGCGAACAAAAAAAGATTATTGAGAATCTTAAGCAACTATCCCGAATTGAGAGCAGTTTTCATTAGCATAAGACTCTTGTCGTATTAATTACTAATTACTAATTACTAACTACTAACTACTAACTACTAACGATAGTAACTAAGTAAGTAATTATACGAAGACTTTAGTGAGAAGAATAGTCTAATGAATAATAATAGTATTAACTCAGACAAGAATGTAATTAAGGAGTTTGAGCCAGACAAATTGTCTAATATCGATATTGAATCGAATAAATTTGGAGATATTACGGATCTTATAAAGAATAATTCAAATCAACTTTCTGGTTGGATTGGAACTCCTCAACAAGAAAGACAAAATTCCCTCGATTCGTCTGGTTGTGATTGCCCTGATTGTTGTGGTGCGATCGCTCCTGACTTTGAGTTTGGTACAACTACCGATACAAATAGTAGTTTAAATACAAATACACCTCTATTTGCTTCAGCTTCAGCAGAAGCAGTTACTACTTCTGTTCCTTACTCGGGAAATAGGGATATTGACGCTTTACTATATCCTGCAAAGTGGACTACTAACACGATTACTTATAGCTTTTTCGATGGTGGCAGTTACTACGGAAGCGAAGGTAATGCTAAAGAGATACCAGATTTTATCAAGAATCGTCTTCGCAACATTCTAGAAAGCTTTGAAAGATATATACCTATTAATTTCCAGGAAGTATCAGATGCTGGAGACAATTTCGGTCAAATCCGCTATCTGTATTCCGATGGCCCTTCTACCGCCTACACCAAAGTTCCCTACAAATATCAGAATTCTCGCAACGATAGGTTCAAAGGTGGTGATATTCATTTGAATATCAATTCAATTAAAGATAAGCAGAGTGAAGATAATACGAAGCCTGGGGATTATCGTTACGAAACTCTCATTCATGAAAGTCTTCACGCGCTAAACCTCAAACACCCAGGTAACTACAACGGCTCTAGTAATGGCGGTCAGTCAGGCGTATTTTTACCTTATGCTGACGACAACAGCAATCATTCGATACTGTCTTATAACCGTCTCAGAAGTACTCAACACTATTCTGGGACGATTACACCGATGGCTTATGACATCAGAGCCTTACAGTATCTCTATGGGGCTGCCGATTATCATGGAGAGAATACTACTTACAAATTTGCCAAGATTGATGAATATACCATTGGGGGTGAATTTTTTGGCAATAAAAACTCTAATTCCAAACAAACAGTCTGGGATAGTGGCGGTAAGGATAACTTCGACTTTTCTGAACTAAGCTTCGATCGATCTGGTTATCTTTTTGATTTAAGACAAGGAGGGGTAATTACTTCTCAAAATGCCTATCTCGATACTCAGTACGAAGCTCGTGGTAGTGGTGGCAAAAAATATCAAGCTACTTCTAGAGGAACATTTCTGGCTTACAACATGACCATTGAAAATGTCGTCAACTCCAGCAGTGACGACACTATCGTTGCCAATGGTGGAGCTAATACTTTTAGTGGCTACGGTAAAGGTAGAGCGACGGGTAATGATGTTATTTATGATGCCGATAGTAAAGATACCCTCGATTTATCAGAATACAAAGTTTCTGACTTTACTACTACAACCCAAGGGAATGACTACGTTATCGATTTAGGTAACAATAAATCTGTCACTATCAAAGATTACTTTAAAGTTGCTGCGGGCGATCGCATTAACATTTTAACTGCTGGTGGTAACCCCAATCCCAATCCAGATCCCAATCCTAACCCAACTCCCGCAGATGGAACTTTAGTCTGGGAAAAGCAGGGCTTCCAAGACGAGAGTGCTGTTGCTCCCGATTCATCTTTGGATCTGGGTAATGGTGTAACTGCTACAGTCGATTGGAGCATTATCACTGATGGTGGTAGCTTTACTCCCCATGTGAACGAAAAAGATTACGTCACCTACGATAGTGGCATATTAGGCAATCACAAAGGTTACTTGTCTCTTGGTTTTGATAACAGTAAGGATGACCCTGATGACCTCATTAAATTAGATCTCAAATTTAATAAAGCTGTGACAGGTCTGACATTCTCGATTTTGGATGTAGACCAGGGTAGTGGTAAGAAATTTGATGACGGAGTCGAAATCTATGCTGATGGGGTGAATATTAAGAACCTCTCAGGAGTAGAAATTCTCACTGGCAATAATGTCATGGCAGATAACGAACCCTATATGAATGGATTTGAAGGTAGAGGTAATGCTGGTGCTAATAGTACTAGTGAGGGGGGTAATATCAATATTAGTTTTGGTAGTACCGAAGTGTCTGCACTAGAAATCAAATATTTCTCTACTGATGATGCTATTTCTAATCCTGGCAGTCAAAAAATAGGCATTTCCGATCTAGATTTCCAAATTAAATCTGTTTAATAGACCTGTCTTGAAAATAGACAAATAAGTTAAAACTTCTTCCCCTTTTAATTTTTAGTTGTATAGATCGAGTTGATTCGTACAACTATTTTTTTGCAGATTTGTTAGGTTATCGACTATCTTGTTAAGATCGATAAGTCAGCATAGGAGTTTCTTGACTGTGGTTGTTCAAGTAAATACAGATAGACGCTACGAAGATAAAACCCAAACGATTGCCAAAGAATTAATTAAGGCAACCAGAGAGAAAAGTAATATTTTTGCCCAGATGCGGGAAGGAATGCGCTGGGACGATCGCTTGTTAGACTGGGCGATGAGTAATCCTGGGTTGCGGGTACAACTATTCCGCTTTATCGATACAATTCCTGCTTTACAAAGTAAAACGGAAGTTGCCCGTCACTTACAACAGTATTTAGGGGACGAATCTGTAGAATTACCTTCTGCACTAAAAGGTATTCTGAATTTTACCGATGCTGATTCTTTTCCTGCCCAAACTGCTGCTGCAACGGTAACCAAAGCAGTGGAAACTCTGGCTTATAAATATATTGCGGGAGAAAATATCTCCGAAGTAATTAAAGCGATCGAACGTTTGCGGAAAGAGGGGATGGGTTTTACCATCGACTTGTTAGGAGAGGCGGTAATTACAGAATCTGAAGCCCAATCTTATTTAGATAGATATTTAGAATTAATCGAACAACTGACGCAGCAAGCACAAAAATGGTCTAGGGTAGAAGGGATAGATTTAGCCGACGGGGAAGAATTACCCCAAGTACAAGTATCGGTTAAACTGACTGCTTTTTACTCTCAATTCGATCCTCTCGATCCTGAAGGAAGTAAACAAAAAGTCTGCGATCGCATTCGGGTTTTGCTGCGTCGCGCCAAGGAATTGGGGGCTGCTATCCATTTTGACATGGAACAGTATGTCTACAAAGATCTAACTCTAGCTATCCTCAAAGAGTTATTAATGGAAGAAGAATTCCGCAGTCGTACCGATTTGGGTGTTACGCTACAAGCCTATCTAAGAGACTCGGAACGAGATTTAAAAGATTTAATCGAATGGGCGAAAAAACGAGGTAATCCCGTTACTGTGCGTTTGGTTAAAGGGGCTTACTGGGATCAAGAAACGATTAAAGCCAGACAAAATAATTGGCAACAGCCAGTATATAACGATAAAGCAGCCACAGATGTTAATTTTGAACGGATGACCTGTTTATTACTGGAAAATCATGAATATTTGTATGCAGCAATTGGCAGTCATAACGTGCGATCGCAGGCTTTAGCTTGTGCGATCGCCGAAACGCTAAATATTCCTCCTCGTCGCTTCGAGATGCAAGTTTTATACGGCATGGGAGATAAATTAGCCAAAGCTTTAGTTAAAAGAGGACATCGAGTTAGGGTATATTCTCCTTACGGTAAGTTATTGCCAGGTATGGCTTATTTAATCCGTCGTTTATTGGAAAATACCGCTAATAGTTCCTTTTTGCGTCAAAATTTAGAAGAAAAACCCATCGAGGAATTGATCGCACCACCAATTGTAGGGGACGGGGCTTTCAAGGACGCGAGGAAGCCTCGCGTCACAGCCCCTCCGTTTCGCGAACCGTCCCTACCTGATAATGGATTCCCCAACGCACCCGATACTGATTATGCCAACGCAGATTTAAGAGAGAAAGCCCAGAAAGCCCTAGAATTAGTCCGCAATTCTTTGGGTAAAACTTATCTACCATTAATTAATGGGGAATATGTAGAAACTAGTAACTATATTGACTCGGTTAACCCTTCGCGATCGACTGAAGTAGTCGGTAAAGTAGGCTTAATTTCGGTAGAACAGGCAGAAAAAGCGATTAAAGCAGCCAAAAACGCCTTTCCTGTTTGGGCTAGTACTCCTGCGACAGAAAGAGCAAGAATACTGCGTAAAGCTGCCGATTTGATGGAAGAGAAAAGGCATGAACTCAATGCCTGGGTTTGTTTAGAAGTGGGCAAAATTATTCCACAAGCAGATGGAGAAGTTAGTGAAGCGATCGATTTTTGTCGCTACTATGCAGACGAAATGGAAAGGTTAGATGCTGGCTATAACTATGATGTGGCTGGAGAAATTAACCGTTACTTCTATCAACCCAAAGGAATTGTAGTTGTTATTTCCCCCTGGAATTTTCCGTTGGCGATCGCTACGGGTATGACAGCAGCAGCTTTAGTTACGGGTAATTGTACTCTATTTAAACCGGCAGAAACTTCTTCTATTGTCGGTGCAAAAATAACCGAAATCTTCGTGCAAGCAGGTATTCCTAAAGGAGTATTACAGTTTGTTCCTGGTAAGGGTTCAGAAGTTGGGGCATACATGGTAAAACATAAAGATACCCATCTAATTGCCTTTACCGGTTCGAGGGAAGTAGGTTGTCGCATCTATGCCGATGCTGCGGTATTGCGACCGGGACAAAAACACCTCAAACGAGTAATTGCCGAAATGGGTGGTAAGAATGCCATTATCGTCGATGAGAGTGCAGATTTAGACCAAGCTGTGGCTGGAGTAGTTTCCTCAGCTTATGGTTACACTGGACAAAAATGTTCTGCTTGTTCTAGGGTAATTGTTTTCCAAACTATTTACGATGCTTTTGTGGAAAGATTAGTAGAAGCAACTAAATCTCTGAATGTCGGGGCAACAGATTTACCCAGTACTCAAGTAGGACCCGTTATCGAGCGTAATGCCCGCGAACGCATTTTAGAATATATAGCCACAGGTAAACAAGAAAGTACTCTCGCTTTAGAAATGCCAGTGCCAGAAGGTGGTTATTTTGTTCCCCTCACTATCTTTACCGAAGTTTCCCCTCAAGATACTATTGCCCAAGAAGAAATTTTTGGTCCCGTACTCGCAGTAATTAAAGCCAGTAATTTTGATGAGGCTGTAGCCATTGCCAACGGTACAGATTATGCTCTTACAGGTGGTTTATATTCTCGTACTCCTCAACATATCGATCGCGCTTATCGAGAATTTGAAGTAGGTAACTTATATATCAACCGTACCACTACAGGCGCGATCGTTTCTCGCCAACCCTTCGGTGGATTTAAACTATCTGGTGTGGGTTCCAAAGCTGGAGGGCCCGATTATTTGTTGCAATTCCTTGACCCTCACGTAGTTACAGAAAATATACAGCGTCAAGGTTTTGCTCCCATCGAGGGTGCAGAATAATTAATTTGATTGCTGATGATTTATTTAATCATTATTCGGTGGTTTTACTCTTTATTGTGTTAAATTTGTGCAATATAGCAATACCAACGAAAGTTAGGACATCTCAAGGCAAAGCAAAAATTAGCCATTAGCTATTAGCTATTAGCTATTAGCTATTAGCGAGCTCGCAAACCCTCTAATTCATGTCCTAATCTAAATACGTACTGTTGACTTCTAGTAGCTAATTTATTATACATACTTATACTAAAGTTCAAAATCAAAATAATGTATAAGTATGCGACCTCATGAATTTGCCAAAGAAATTGGAGTATTAGTCGAAACATTAAGACGTTGGGATAGAACAGGAAAACTTAAAGCCAAAAGAACTCCAAGTAATCATCGTTATTATACAGAAGAGGATTTGGCACAGGCGAAAGGTCTAAAACCGATATC
>JAAUYH010108819.1_pt1 | contig 38505 bp, 53 predicted proteins | sample 7278061 | NCBI WGS metagenome assembly JAAUYH01 (sample SAMN14350203, study PRJNA611818) | marine sediment metagenome | isolation source: surface marine sediment (0.6m) | place: French Polynesia: Moorea | collected 2018-08
CTTATTAAGCCTGTTCGAAGTATTGCCCGCTGGTGGTAACACCGCGTTTGAATACAGCGACAACACTCGGCGAACGTGGCGGATTCACACCAAAGAAGTAACCCAACTAACTTGATGAGCACAGGACTGGAAATTGCCGACGCGGTTGCCGCACTGATCAACGCCGGAACGTTTTCCGTGACGTTTGAACCGGCCGTTCGGCAAAACCTGCCCGTCATCAAAAAAGAGAACCTTAACAAGACCCGCGTTACATGCTCGTTTTCAGCCAAGGTATCCGACGAACTGGACCGCGTTTTGGAGTCGGTTCAGTACACTGTCGGAGTTGCCGTGGCTGCAACCGGCACTCGCCAGGACGAAGCATTTACGTTAGTCGAAGAAATACAAAACTGGCTGGGGCTGCGATCCAATCGCCAGCTAACCACGCCATCGGGACCGGTCAGCCTGCTACTGCCGTTTACCGTCGACCCGATTTTTGACGCGCGGCTGCTTCGCGAGGAAGCGGTGTTTTTGAGCGTGTCATTATTCAACTACCTATTTGAACAACCGAGGGCGTAAAGATGCCAGTTGGATTCGATGGAAAATGCTATTACGACTCTTCGCTTGACTACGCCTCGCCTGTTTGGGTCGAGATGGTCAACGCTCGCGACGTCGACAACCCGATGTCCACCGACGAAGTGGAAAACAGTGATCGCGGATCACCCTACAAAAAGTACGACGCCGGCCAGCACGATTTGACGCATACCGTTGAGTACACCTATCGCAACGGCGACACGGTGTTGGAGGCGTTGCGAACGATTGCGTTGGCTAGGGGCGTTGTTCAAGCCGCATTTATGGATGGCGATATTGCCACGACCGGCAGCGAGGGCTGGCGAGGATTCTATATCGTTTCCTCCCACGATTGGACCCAGCCACTTCAAGATGGCCAGGTTGTAACGCTGACCTTCCGGCCAACTCATTACGACGATACGGGAACGATTCGCGACCCGGAATGGTACACCGTTCCGGCCGGCCCATAACAAGACGTCTTTCGTTACCTGGCAACTTTGATTGCTGGGCAGGTCGGCCCGCGCACCCCTCGGGTCGACCACCAAAACAACCAGATTAATACAGAACAAAGGAAACACGATGTCAACGGAACTCAAAAAACTCGCGATGGACCGACGGCTCGGTGATCCAAAGTTGGTTTACCCGTTGGCATCTGTACTCAGAGAGATTGGCGTCGAGATCGACCCAAAAACCCCGGACTCCAAACCCGTGGGAGTCCGACTGGGCGTGGTTCGTGAAGTCCTGGGCGTCACACCCGAAGCCGCGTCACCCGAGCCATCCGCCGACAGCGACCAGGCGGAACTGTTTGACGATGGCAACAAACCAGAACCGGAGGAAACCAGTTGACCCCAAAACCGAGCTTTACCGATACGCAAGACCGCGAATGGACGTTGGAACTAAACGCTGGCCACGTCCTTAGGTTGCATGACACATACGGCATCGACGTTGGCCGTGCCGCCGACCAGAACGACTCGTTTTTGGCGGAACTCGTTAACGGTGACAACATCATCACGCTGTTACCAATGCTGGCCATGATGACCGAGCGAGAACGTGCCGATCGCAACGTTTCGACCGACAAATTTTACGAAGCACTGGGGGGAGATGTTTTGGTGGACGCAACATCGGCATTCCTGCAGGCCATCGTAAATTTTACCCCACCGCACAAGCGAGCACCGCTGCAGGCGGCTCTGACCCGAGTGCGGCAAGGGACCGAGATGGCGTCGACGAAAGTGACCCAAATCATCAACAGCCCCGAGACGGAGGAACGGATCAATCAGATTGTGGACAAAGCAGCCAGCCAAGCCTTTACCGGTTGATTCTGGAATGTGGCGGGGTGCTGCGACTAGATCCGCGACCGTTTTCGCTTCGCCAGTTGTTGATCATGCGAGAGGCGTCGGCCCTGGATGACTGGGATCACACCGCCTACATTTGTTGGCAATTATCGGCCCCCTACAGCAAACGAAGAATGCGTTTTGACGAATTCCACCCACTGCGAAAACAGATCCAGCCGGTTCAGCCCAATGCTAGATTCAAATCGACCCACGCGGCCATGAAAGCATTATTGAAAGGAAAACAGAAACGCAATGGCCAACTTCCTAACGTTTGATGTCAAGCGAGCGTTTTTCGATATCCAAAAAATCGAACGGGCCGCCGAACGGGCCAAGGCTCGCGTCCTGAACCGCAGCGGAGCCACCGTTCGCAAGATCGCTCGGCGCAGCATTCGATTTCGCAAACGCAAGGTATCGCGGCCAGGCGACCCGCCATTTGCCCACGTCAGCAGCCGCGAATTCGGGATTCGCACCATCCTGTATTTTTACGAACCGCAAAACAGTGCCGTGATTGTTGGCCCTGTAGGACGAACCAGCGCCAGCAGCGTACCCGAAGCCCTTGAATTTGGCGGTCGATCTGTAACGCAACTATCACGCTGGCAGCGGCGTAGAACCGGCCGGCGAACCCAAACCGTCACTGTTCGAAAGCGTCCGTTCATGGCTCCGGCTTTGGAAACCTTTGCCCGTGAATATCCTGATCTTTGGAAGGACTCCATCCAATGACCGCAGTAGCCATCCGCGCCGGCAAAGCCGAAGTATCCATCGGCGTCCAGGACAATTTAAAAAAGGGGCTGGAGAAAGCCCGGTCACAGCTAAACGCGTTTGCCAATCAGGCGTTCAGGATCGGCGGGACGTTAACCGCTGTTGGTGGCGGCATCGCAGCAGCTTTGACCCCAGCCGTTATGGCGGCATCCGATTTTCAGGAAACGCTGTCAAAGTTTAAAGTCGTATTTGGCGACAACCAAAAAGCCGTTCGTGAATGGGGCGAAGAATTCGCCGAGCAGGTGGGCCGATCGAAAAAAGACGTGCTTGGATTCTTGGCGTCAACTCAAGACTTGCTTGTTCCGATGGGCGTCGACCCCGGCCAAGCAGAAGAACTCTCTAAGACGATTGCAAAGCTGACCGTTGACTTGGCTTCCTTTAACAACATGGCCGAAGCCGACGTCATGCGGGACTTACAAGCCGCGCTGACCGGTAGTGGCGAAACAATGAAAAAATACGGCGTCATTGTCAGCCAGACCGCGGTGAATCAACGGCTGTTGAATGAGGGAATGGACCCGAAAACGGCTACCGAAGCCGAAAAGGCAATGGCACGACTGAACATCATTCTTGAGGGTACGACAGCAGCTCAAGGCGATGCACTTCGAACGGCTGATTCGTTTGCTAACCGGATGAAAGCCTTACGCGCCGCGTTTAACGATTTTCTCGTTAACGCTGGCACCCCGCTATTGGAAATGTTGGCCGATTACGTTCAAAGCATATCGGATGCGATCAAGTGGGCCGGCGCGTTCATCAAAGAGAACGCTTCGCTGGTTAAAGTGGTTGTAGCAATAACGGGCGTTGTTGGAGTTGCTGCCACCGCGTTTTTTTCACTTGCAGCGGCCGCAAAAATCGCAGCGTTTGCAATGGGCGCACTTGCAACGGCCACCGGCCTGGTCAGCAAAGCCATGATTTTCTTGTCTCGAAATCCGCTGGTTGCGATTATCACAGCGATCGCTGCTTTGCTGGTTCTGGTGCTTGAGTTGGTTGGTGCATGGGATGCGCTGCTTGGAACCAACGAGCTTGAAAAGCTAGAGAATGATATCGGCGACCTTGAAAGCACTTTTGAAGACCAAGTCAACAAAATGCAGGCGACCGCCGACAAGTTCAGCCTTGACAACATGAAGGATGAATTTGGCGAGGTTGGAGATGCCGCAAAAACAGCCGCCGAACGAATCCAGGAAGGCATCGACGCCGAGCAACGTTTGCAGCAGGAACGGGAAAGTAGTCGCCGCGGTCATCAACTAGCCGACGCCTGGCTGAAACGACAACAGCAGGAAATGAGGTTCCGCGGGCGCGGCTCATTCGTTGGAGCATCGCTTGCCGACCAATCACGTGGCGGGCTCAAACCATTGTTAGACGTCAACAACAAGCAATTACAACAGCAAAAGATGGTTGTTGTGGAACTTCAAAGATTGAACAGGTTGGTCCAGGACGGTGAAGGTTTGGCGTTCGAATGACAATCATTGAACAACCAAAATCTGGCAGACTCAAGGCAGCCGGCAAAGGCTCCACCGCCGAGCTGGTCTATCAGCTACGCGGTCAGGCCACTTCCAACGACGCATTAAACCTGGTGATTGCAACCGCTCCGGCGTCTGTGATCGTTGATGGGTTCGTGCTGGCGGCGATACCTGAAATCGACGTCGACCCGACCGACGGGCTGGGCGGATACTCCGCCCGGGTTCACTACAAGCATTCATCACAAGACAGCAAAAACGACGCGCAGGACCAACAGCTCAACGAAGTCGATGACGAACGGACGCGGTTTACATTTGGCAGCGAGTCCCAGCACATTACCGTCGCCAAAACCCAGAGAAAATACGGAGCCAACTCGCGGGATGTTGGCAAGGTCATCGGTGCCCGCGCCGACAAAGCCGAAGAACCCGACGGCATGGACCGTGATTTTCCGCTGTCGCGTATTGTTGTCACCCGATTGTATGACCCCGCCACCGTCACAAACGCCTGGCTGAAGGATCGGCTCGATCAACTTCTGACCGTCAACGACGCACCGTGGCGAAGCCTGCCCGCCGAATCCGTTCGCCTTGCGTCGATCGAAGGCGACCAACGAAGCGACGATCTATGGGAGCTGACCTTTACGTTTGAGTACCGAGAAAACGAAACCAACATTGACGTGGGTGACGGCGTTGTGATCACCGACAAAAAGGGCTGGGAATACGCCTGGACCATGAAGGTTCCACAGAACGATGGCAATGGAAAAAAGATCCCGAAAACCGAGGGTGGCTACGTCGCCGTTATTTATGACAAATCCGATTTCACGCAATTGGGAGTCACTTCATAAATGGGATTTGCTTCGGACCGGAAAGTTAACAAGGGCGAGCCATTTGGATTCCCAGCCCAATTTTTCAACGATCTGCAGGACATGCGGTCGGATTGGCGACGTTGGCTTACCAAAGGCAACGTCAACAAGGTATCTGGTCCATCCCCAAGCCCTCACACCGTCCAGGTCGAATTATCAGCCGCGCAATCCCAATTCAAGCCAGTTTGGCTAACCTCGGCCATCGACAACACTTATGGCGACGACTTCAAAAACTACTACATCGCCAACGCCACCAACGCTGGCGGTCCAGCCGCCAACATGGCCATCCTGCAGGAGGGGGGGGTTAGTAACGACATTCTGAACGCCGTAATCTCTGGCGTGTCGGTTGCGATCGTCGACATCCAGGACGTTGGCCACGCTCGATGCACTCCGCAAGGCAGCGGCCTGGTCAGTAGCACCAGCGGCGAATTTGCAATCCTGTTCAAAGAAGGCGGCACGGGTGAGAAACTTTGCCTGATCAACGTCACGCCAACAGAGGTTATCACTGGTATTGCCTTAACTGGTTCGACCGGAATTCCAGGCGCAACCAAAACTGCCACTGATGTTAGTTGGGGCAATGCAACCTGCAAGCTGCTGACCGTTGAGGACTCTGGTGCGTCACTGGTTAATGGCACAACTGATGTTGAGGTTTATTCATCAGTCCAGACTGACGTGCAAGGTGACACCATCATTCAAGTCAAGAAGATTGCCGGTCTCTGGTTCGTTGACGTTGAGGACTGTGAGGATGAGCAAGGCATTGGCGCTGCCGGGATGGTTAATCCAACTGCCGGTGCCGATCTTGGCGCTGGATACAATCACCTGACGCTTTTTGACTCCGAGCTTTTACCAGCGAAAAACGTGACTATTGATTTAGTCAATGATCAATTCAGCTTTGACAAGGCTGGGCTTTGGGAATTGTCTTGGCAGTTATTTTTCAACCACAACAGCAGCAACAGTGGGCGGCGCACAAACTTGCGCCTATGGGATGTGACTGATAACAGTCAAATCGCCGGCGATGTACCGCTTGGTATTGGTCGCAACGTTGAGGACTCTGACACTAGCTCTAGCTTTCGTTTTCAGCTTGATGCGTCTGACGTTGGGCATCCAATCAGGCTTGAGCTTGGGGGTGGTGACGTAGTGACGTCAGTGACTTATGAGATTTTCAGACTTGACCTGCTGCGGCTGGCCTGATGAAAAAAAACAATCCCGGCTGCAACTGCTGCAAAGCAAAAGACTGCTCACTGCAAGTCTGCTTTTGTGATTACAGTTTTGGCGTGCCGTCTTATCCTCACAGTGAGACAACTGACGTGCTCAATTGTCCCGGCGTTGACTGTGCCGGTGATCTGACGGCTCAGATTGATTGGACCTATGACGCGCAGGCTGGTGAAATCACAATCACGCTTGAGCTTTTGTGTGATGGTCAATCTCTTGGCACTGACGTAGCAACGGTTGCCAATGATACTGGTGGATTGATTTGCGATGATGAGCGCTTTGACGTGATCTTTACCATCAGCCCTTATACGCTGAGCATGAAATTGCAGCGCGTTGGCTTTGAGTCACGTGACTGCGGCTTTTGCGTTTCATGGCAGACCATCGTGCGTGACTTTCCCGAGGTGCAAATCTGTGCTGAGTGGATTTATCAAAATGTTGATGAGGCGGCTGGTGGATACGTCAGCCGCAATTTCACCTTTGGATCAGCACCGTACAATCCTGTAACTGAGCGTTATGAGGGCACCATTTTTGATGCCACTGGCACGCGCTCTCATGATTTCCGGTTGCAACAAAAAGCTGATCCGCTGTTTGATGATCAGTGGGATGTTTATTGGAATGACGTCCAGAATCCCGGTCCATTTGGCAATGAGTATACCTGCTGTGATTCTGCCGGTGCTGGTGATTGGCCCTTAGAGGCTTTCCAGCAACCTGAGCACCAGTACAGCACTGACGGCATTGTTCGCAGCAGAGTTGGCTTTTGCGGTCAAGAGTGCGGCGCTAGTCGGCTTTTCAAAATTGAATTGACGATTGATGGCTTTGTGATCCCGGTTGCCTATTATTACGTGCCAAATTCTCAATTTGATGAGGGCAATATCATTTGGTTTTTTGAGCAGGATGACAACGTGCCGCTGCTGGTGCCAAGCTTGCCGCTGACTGACATTGAGCACGATTTAAACAATGAGACGCGCGTTGAGAATTACAACTTTCAGTTGACGTACAATCAGGCCAGCGGCAATCACAATCTTTTGTTTGATTTCAATCATGAGTTTCGCGGCTTTGATCCCGGTGGGCATATTCACTTTTTTGGCGCCCGTCATGAGATTGTTGATGCCGTTGACTTTTGCCGCAATGAAATTTATCAGACGCAGTTTCTTGCCAACCAAGAGACTCAAGCTGGCGTGCCGGGAAATGTTGATTTTATCACGACGGTGCCAATGCTGGTCAATGTGAAAGTGACGCGCGTGCATTTTATTCCGCCACCATGACAACCAGAATCATTCACTCTCGAAACACCAAAGCACTTGAGGTGCGCTGGCCATGCGTGCATCTTGGTGATCATTTACGTGACGAAAGCTCACGCACCTGCGGCACGAACTTTGCTGCCGTTGCCGTGCATCACTGCAACCTGTTAGACGTTGAATGCGCACGCCACCGCATTTTTAAGCGCCGCCAGGTCGCAGCAATCCGGCACTGCCTAACTTGTGAGCATGGACCATTTGAGGACCTGCTGTGAGTCCTGATCTTTACAAAAAGCTATGGAAGGAATTCAAGCCGTTTGTCATTTTGGCGTTGCTATCAAGTGATTGCATAGTCTCGACCGCAAGAATCGCCAACCTGTCGCCGGTGACACCATCGCGCTTTGCCTATTTTCAAGGTATTATACGTACGTACGTATAATACTTGTTATCGCGCCGGCGGCTCCTAGCGCCATCATCCCGATGGCTTAGTCGCCTTGACGCTCGCTGCACAAATCTCTTGGTGCTGCAAAATTTCATACACGTTTCGGCACGCTTCCGATAGGTTGCTCCAATGCAGATACCCCTCAAAGTCATGCCGTCGCTGGCAGTCGTCAATTTCTCGGTCAACTTCCTGCCACAATTGATAAAACCGCTCGCTACGGCGCGATAACGCCGAGTTGTTGGAATCCACAGACGAGCCGCCCTGGTCTAACGGTTGATCGTCCGGCGTGGTCCGTGATTTCTCGGCCTCCATGAGCGATGACCAACTGTCGTACGCAGTTTCAGTATCGGCACCCGCACCGCACATTGCGCTTATGAAATCAGCCCTCGAAATCACTACCGTTTCGTTGCTGTCCATTTTCACTCCAGTTAAACTAAACGCGATAACAAATCGTTGGATCATACGGGCGGCATCGTGCCGCCGATGGTCAACTCGGCGTTATCGCGCCGGCGGCTCCTAGCGCCATCATCCCGATGGCTTAGTCGCCTTGACGCTCGCTTCATTGAATCGGTGCATCCAAGTTGATATTTCTTCGCACAGCTTTACGGAATCGCACTGCTCCGCACTATGTATGGGTAATTCAAAGATTGCCAGTGGTCGCAAAATTCCGATTGCCTCTGACAGCAACGCATAGACCCGCTCGCTACGGCGCGATAACGCCGAGTTGTCGAAGTCCACAGACAAGCCAGCCTGGTCTAACGGTTGATCGTCACTCGTGGTCCGTGATTTCTCGGCCTCCTGGAGTAACTGCCAAATTCCCTCGATGTCTTCTATTGCCGCAAACAGGTTTGCAATATCTGCCTTCGAAATCCCTACCGTTTCGTTGCTGTCCATTTTCACTCCAGTTAAAACTAAACGCGATAACAAATCGTTGGATCATACGGGCGGCATCGTGCCGCCGATGGTCAACTCGGCGTTATGCGGCATCGTCTTCAGCCGCTGCTAATGTGTCGTTTCCGGTGATTTTCCGCAGTTCCTCAATCGACAAAATCCCTTTTTCAAACAGAACCGCCATTAGGTCGCCAACCACCGAGGCAGGGACAAAGTCGGTCAGTTCCTCAAATCCGGTTTCAAATTGTTTGGTCTGCATGTGCCGTGACAGCGGGGCTGACTCGCCCATGTGCTGTCGCCGATCCCTATTCCACTTTTCGCTGGTGAATTGCCGCATAACAAAAAATTGCACCGGAGCCGCTAATGCGGGCGTGTTCGCGTGGTCGGCTCAACCCTCGCGGCCCGGTGAATTTAGGCGTTATACGGCATACTCCTCGTCGTTGTAGCAGTTCCGGCAATTGCCACGGATCACCTTCTGTCCGTACTCACCGAAACCAACTTCAACCCAATACCACGGCGATGAACCGTCCTTATAATCGTCCTGTGCCAATCGCTCAATCAACCGATCTCGCAACTTGTCGCCTTCGTCGCTGGCTGACCACCCTTTTCCGCTTCCGTCTGGCAACACCGCAAAAGAATGGTGACCGTTGGCCCAGCTCCCAGACCGCACAATCAATTCACGGTCACGTTCGCTCTGTAAATCAATCCACGCTTGCAATTCGTTCGCCCGATCGTCACTCCACGTCGTTACGATCATGGCATTGTGATTCATGCCCATTAAAAAAGCCGTATAACAAAGCGGTAAACCGGAGCCGCGAATCTCCGGTGGTTCCACGCTTTCCCTAAATGATTAGTCTTTTGGGCCGTTCGCGCGGCCCGGTTACCTCAGTTGGTTATCGCGCCGGCGGCTCCTAGCAATCTTCCTGATTGCTTGTCGCCTTGACGCTCGCTGACGGTAAATTCAAAAATGCTCGATGACACTCATGCATATCTGCTAAATTGTCAAATCGGACTTGTACGTAATACGTTCCATCGGCATCGCTTACTGCCGTTGTAAAACTTCTATTAAGCCAATGGTCAATCCGTTGTTCCCGCTCGCTACGGCGCGATAACGCCGAGTTGTTGGAATCCACAGACGAGCCGCCCTGGTCTAACGGTTGATCGTCCGGCGTGGTCCGTGATTTCTCGGCCTCCTGTTTGAAGCTTTCCCACATCTGATCATAATATTGCAATACGGTTTTTTCCAATATCCAGTTTTCAAACTGCGCCCTCGAAATCACTACCGTTTCGTTGTTGTCCATTTTCACTCCAGTTAAACTAAACGCGATAACAATACGTTGGATCATACGGGCGGCATCGTGCCGCCGATGGTCAACTCGGCGTTGGGCGGACCTAAAGATCCATTATCCACTTAATCCAACGTTTGCGTTTTCTGATTTTGCGAAACGCTCGTCGTCTCGCACGTTCTTTGGTTTGGTTTCGTTTCTTGACCCAGCAAGGGCCGCACCACTGGAAGCTCTCGCAACCAGAGTGATAGCCGGGTGTTCCGTTCTCTGTCGCGGTGACTGACTCTTTGCCATCACGTAGCGTGTCGATTCCGCAGCCTGGGCAAATCCACTGACTCATTGGCACGCCCAACAATTGCGTGAACCGGAGCCTGGAGACTTTCGGCCCTCGACCGTCTCCCGCGTTGGTGGAACCAATTTGTCCGGTTTAGGCTTCATGGTTTCTCCCGGCCCGGTTACGCATGACGTTATGTTGCCTGTTTGTGTGCCGTGAACCAAATCGCTATCCGCACATACAAAACCTTACCAGTTCCCGCATGGCGTCCCATACCCACAGTTTCATAATCACGAACCAACGTTTCTAACTTCAGTTCATCGGCTTCGTTCTCTGGCTCCAAGTATAGTTCGTGCCTGTTATCGATAATTCGATCAAGTGTCGGGGTAAAAATTTTGCAACGCATGGCAACATAACAAACGGATGAACCGGAGCCGGTACAGCGGTTCGAATTGGTTGCCGGGTACTCGGCCCGGTGAATTTAGGCGTTATGCGGCATCGTCTTCAGCCGTTGCTAATGTGTCGTTTCCGGTGATTTTCCGCATGACCGATGCCGCTCGGTCATCCTCGACGTTATGCGGACTTAGCGGTCAGCAGTGGCTTTAATGCTCTCGCGGCTGCCCCATGTCCGTTGTCGCGGTCGTACAGCCCCGTTCGCAATTCGTCTTTTGACAAATCGACTTTCATCACACGACCACGAAGGTAATCGTAATACTGCGGCCGATCTTCCGATGTGTACTCTCTGGCATCCTCAACGCTCATTTGGCCTGCGCCACTCGCATCCAAAAAACCCATCCCTTGCTGTTTACTCGCGTTAAACAACGCTGCCAGGACTTCCGCTTTATCCAAACCACTAATGTCAATTGTATCGCTCATATCTACCTCGAAATCCTATCTACCTCGAAATCCGCCGCATAACAAACGGATGAAACGAAGCGGCGTTGGTCCGCGTCACCCGAAGCGACGATCAATCACGCCGCTCGTTTATCCTCGACGTTATGTGGCTACTCTGTTCCATGTGCAGCCCCTCCCATGCTTCGTCGACACCAGGCGTGCCGCTGCCGTTAATGTTGCTGCCATTGGTTGTGATCATCGGTTTACACCTTTCAGGATATCCACCGCGTCACCAAACTGCTGCCGCGCTTGATCAACTTGACGGCTGGCCGCAGCATGGTGCTCATCAAGCTCATCAGGCCGCTGGTTGACCTCTGCAACGCCATGATCAACAGTGGCTGAGAGGTAGCCTGCCCAATAGCCAGTGCCAGACCAGACAAAGAAAGCCAGCCAGACAAACCAGCCAGCAGCGCCCGGTGATGACTGCCAGAATTTTAATTTTCGTCCGCCAGGACAGCTGGTGCTGGTGCGTGATCGGTTGCGATTGACAGAGACTCTGCCGGTTTTGATCTGGATGCTCATTGATTTTTTCCGTTTTCAAAAGGTCCCTCATTGGCACCGTTGGCTGATCTCATCAGGGTCAGGCGTGACGCCAAAAGAGTTGGTGCCAGTTGAGGGATAAATGAGAAAGATCAGCCGCTGGCATTGTAGGCTGGTGACTGGTCCAGTGTCAAACTGTGCCTTTGGTGTGCGTACAATTACGGTATGAAGAACTGGCAACCCGTTGACGTGATTGTGTTTGCCTTGGCACTTGTGATCGCCTTGGTTTTGCTCAGTTACGCGGCGGGCGGTTGGTTCCTGGATCCGTCGGAACACAAAGCCGAACTAATCGAGGACATCTGCCAAAGTGCCCTCGCCGTTGTCGCCCTGTATGTTGGCAGCAAACTACCACGCAAGCAAAAACCCCCACCAAATTAGCGGTTGAAAAGATCCACACGAAATTTTGAAATAACCCCAGCCTAATTAAGAAATTAAATTAGCACGCTGTGCTCTACGTGCCTTCGCTGATTTTCGCGATGCTTTTTTCACGCAACAACTAATTCAGCCTTTGAATTAGGGGATCTTGCTAAAGGGTAATGTTTCCCGGATTGCACTCTGGGACACATTACCTGCTAAAGCGAAAAAAACGTTGGCATTGAATCGCTGACCCAACGAGTCAGCCTTTCCGACCCGACAGATAGGGAAAGAAATTTTCAGCAAAAACAACAGAAAACGAGGCGGCTCATGTTGGTGATCAGGCAGAAATCGCTACAATGGGCTCACTACTGAGAAGGTCAACAAAACAGAACATTGATTAAAGCTGTTTTGCTGGCGACAGCAGCAGATTTGGCCCTCGGCGACCTTCTCAGTCATCCGAGGGTTTTTTTATGGACTAACCCAAACAAGCGGCCCCGTTGCAGTAGCCGTTTTAATCCTCACTAACAAAAAGGTGAGGCTCGGGACACAACCGCCGAGCAACGGGCGGCGGTGATTTTTGAAAGGATTTCAAAATGGGAAATTGCATCATTAAGCGAAGGCCAGGCACGGCGTTCCGAGTTGGCAAGGCAGTGATCACGATTTACGAAGTACGCAGTAGCTCGGTCAAAATCGGGATCAAAGCACCGCCCGAAATTCCAATCGTCCGCTGCGAACTTGAAAACATGGGTGTTGAAGGATCGGTTGACGTGGCCAAGGAAGGCCAGAGCACGAGGCCAAAGCATGAACGGAATTAGCCTGGCGAAACGATTAGTGTTGGATCATTTGGACAACCAATCGTGGTTCCACCAGATGACAATCGAAACTGAACGAGCCGCCGTTGTCGCGGACATGGTTGCGGAAGTGGAACGCAACCTGGAAGTGGCCAGCGAGATTCAACGCCTTGCGTCCATTCCGGTGGATCCCGAGGAAGCACAAATCATTTGCGATGAGATAAGGATGCGGCCGTGGGACTGATTGACGAATTGAAGCCTCGGGCGATCCGGGCGATTGAGAACAATGAAGATCCAGCCAGCCACAATTTGTCGATTGCAATGGCGGAGATTCACGACCGGCAGCGGGAGGTTGCTGCCAGGTCGGCAAAATGTGAACGGGGATGTTCAAGCGACCAGTTAACCACGCTGCCAAGTGGGCGAACGGTTTGTAAGTGGACTCGCCAAAGGTGCCAGCGTCCAGCGCTCGCGTTCTTGGTGGCTCAATATTCGATTTTGAACGCCTAAATTTACGGGGCCGGGACGAAAAACCGCGTTTTTCCCGGCTACCGTGCAATGTTTTGTTATCTGCCGATTTATTTTAGAAAACGTGTGTGTAGAGTATTGACGTCGACGATACCGTGTGTATACTTAGGGCATGAGTCAAACACAACCCACCACACTGAAAGGCGAAACAATGAAAATCACCGGCAAAGAAAATCGAATCAACCTGACGGTCAACGGCAAACGATGCGGAATCACGATCAGTTCTGGCCCTTGGGTCGAAGGCGTGAACCCTGACACGATCAAGATTCGCCCAAAAAAGTACAGTTTTCCGCAAGAGATCGCCGCAGCGTTTGCAGTCGAAAATAACAGCGACAGCATGACGGATTATTTTGAGAAGGATTGTATCCGATTATTGCCGGGGCATCCCCTGTACAACGCAGCAAAGGCGGTAGCATGAGCGAACGACGCAACCTGACGCAGCCTGCCGACTGGTGGGCTGCGTTTGAGGCTCAGGCTCGTGCGGACGGTCAAACGCTGTCCGGGTGGGCTGGCGATTGTATGCGGGCGAATTTGCCGAAAAACGTGGCAGCGGGATTGTCCGAGCGTCCAGCGGCAAACCGCCCGAAGAAACCGAAATACGAAGGCAAATAACGGGGTATGAAATGACGGAAGTAGCAACACTCAAACAAAGTGCCATTGTTCCCAAGGAACGATTCGACGCGGTTAAGGATTTGGCGGAACTGTTGAAGGTGGTCCGCGGTGAATTGGCGGGATCCGATCCAATGATTCAGGCGATTATCCAAGCTCGGGCGATTGGGATGCTGGAAAAAGCGATAACGGAAGCGATGCTGGACGATTTCAAATGGTTGATGGATTCGCCACTGGGATTCAAGACCGACCGACCTCCAGGTTCCTCAGCACACAAGCAAAAAGGACCGTACAACGATTTAACGATTAAGCGTGTGGTGATTGTGGCACTTTTGGCAGGCTGCCAATTGACCGGCAACGAATTCAACATTATCAGCGGCCAGTTCTATTGCACCAAGGAACGCAAGGAACGAATGATCAAGGAGTTTTCTGAAATTTCAAACTTCCGAATCGAGATTGGCCAGCCAACCAGGCAAGGAAGCCTGGCCCTGTTTGAAGCAAAGGCGACGTGGAAACACCGTGGACTCGACCAGCAATTGGTTTGCCACCAAGAGGGCGACGTTGACAACCGAATTGCGGTGAAGTGCTACGAGACCTCGGGCATTGACCAGTTGAAAGGGCTGGCGGAATCCAAACTCTATTCTGCGGTGATCAAGGCAATCAGCGGCGTGAATATCGAGGCCGAAACCGATTACGCGGACGTTATCGAAGGCGAATCGACCCCGACCACTCGGACTGTAACGTTGACGCAGGAAGTGGAACCAGAAGTGGAGCCAGCGCCAGAACCGGAGATTGATTCCGGTTTTGCCAATTGGCTGGCAGATGCCCAGAGTTACGTTGCAGGCGGCGAAACGTTGACCGAGGTTAAGACGAACCTGCAGGATCGTATCGGATCTCTGGACGGATTGGGGCTGGATGACGCAACCAAAAGCTCGGCCAAGGCATCGCTGAACCAGGCCGCCGAAGTACGTAAACGCCAGATTCGAAGCAAAAGGAAATAAGCGATGGACCAAGGCCAGCTTTTCGAAACGAACTTTGAACCGGTGCAACCTGGCAAGGATGTTATTGCCCAATCGCCAAGTCAGGATGTGGAGCTGGCTCGGGTTCGTTCGAAGTTGGCTGAACCGATCCTGGCGTTTTGCAGCGGACGGACGGAGTTCTTTATGACCGAGTTGTACCGCTACGTTTCCAGCCAGGTTGAATGCGCTCCAGGTTCGGTTGATCGAATCCTGCGAGCGCTGCGAAAGTCCGGCCAGATTGATTACGAAGTGATTAGCCGAAGGAAAAGTCATTACAGGATTACGGGGTGAATGGAATGAAATGGCATCCAGACGCGAACATTTTTCCGATGCTATCGGATGATGAATTGCAGCAATTAGCAAATGACATTAAAGCCAATGGATTGAACCGGCCAGTTGTGATGTTTGAAGGCATGGTTTTGGATGGTCGCAACCGCTGGACCGCTTGCCAGTTGGCTGGAGTTAAACCAGAGACCACCGAGTTTAAGGGAACAAAGGAGCAAGCGCTCGCGTTTGTCGTTTCGGAAAACGTGAAACGACGCCACATGAACCCGACGCAATTGGCGCTGGTTGGTGACACGATTCGCGGACGGTTTGATGAATTGGCCAAAGAACGACAAGGTAAACGAACCGACCTTGTGGAAAATTTGCCACAAGGTCGCGGCGTTAAAGGTGTGGAAACTTTACCACACCTTAACGGCAAGGCGCGCGACCAAGTTGGAGAAGTGGTTGGAGTTTCAGGCAAACAAATTGATAAGGCTCGCAAGGTGCGCGAAAGCGGACGGCAAGACCTAATTGAGAAATGCACTAGCGGCGAAATGTCGTTACACCAGGCAACAACGGAACTGAAACGCGACGCCAAACGAGAAGAACTGAAACAAAAGGCCAAGCAGGCAAAAGCGGCATTTCAGGGTCAGCCAAATTGGACGTTGATTGCGTCGGATGTTATGGCGGGACTGGAGTCAGTGAGGGACCATCACGGGCCTGCTCGGTTGATTTTCACCGATCCGCCACACAACATCGGCATCAATTACGGCAGCCATCACAACGACAACATGCCAGATGACGTGTTTGTGGAGTGGTGTTTCAAATGGATGCAACTTTGCTGCGAGTGCCTGACAGACGACGGTTCAATGTGGGTGATGATCAACGACGAATACGCGGCCCAGTTTGCAACGCAGTTGAGGCGGTGCGGCCTAGTGATGCGGTCGTGGATCAAGTGGTACGAAACCTTTGGCGTCAATTGCTCCAATAACTTCAACCGAACCAGCCGACATATTTTCTATTTCGTAATGGACCCCGCCGCCTTCATTTTCAATGAAACGGAGGTTTTGAGGCCGTCCGACCGTCAAATCAAATACAACGATTCTAGGGCACAGGGCTCGGGAAAGATTCTGGACGACGTTTGGCAAATTCCGCGTCTAACCGGAACTAGCAAGGAACGGATTCCAGATTTCCCAACACAGTTGCCCGTTGAGCTCGTGGACCGCATTGTAAGGGTCGCCAGCGAACCGGGAGATTTGATTGTGGACCCCTTTAACGGTTCAGGCACAACGGGTGTTTGCGCGATTCAGAACAACCGGAAATACATTGGAGTCGATGCGTCCGAAAAGTTCATTGACTTGGCCGAAATGCGGCTGAGGTCGTGCCAATGACATTCGGAGAACTGCGATTATGAGCACGTCGTACTTGCCAAAGCCACACGTCTTATTGTCCCAATCCCGACAAGGTATGCCGTGGTGGAAAGCGTTGGCTGAGTTGGTTGACAATTCGTTTGATGCTAGTGCTACGCGAGTGGTGATTCAGACAATTGGACGAACTGTCGTCGTCACAGATGACGGAAAAGGAATGAAAGACGTTCGGTCTGCTGTGACACTAGGCGACCATCGTTCCCAAGGTGGGATAGGCATGTATGGCGTCGGACTGAAAGACGCTTGGTTGTCGGCGGGGGACAAAATCAGCATTCAGACGACAAACGGAACTCAGATGCAATCGCTAGTAGTTGACATCACGCAGCTTGATGACCAATGGAATGGTCCAAGCCCTGTGTCGATAGATTCCACGAAGGCGTCAGGCACCGAGATTACGTTGTATCTTCGTCGCAAAAAACAAAAACCGAAGCGAGAGGTATTCGACAAGCTCGCATGGGTGTTCGGCCCAGCAATCGAACAAGGTAAGCAAATTGTTTGGCAGTCGGCAAAAAACAAAAAGCGACCTTTAGCACCCGCCAGGTTGCCAGCGATGACAGACGTTGTCGAAGACACGTTTGACATTGAAGGCAAGTCAGTGGAGATAAAAATTGGGTTGATGAAAGAGGGCGAACGGATACGGGGTGGACCGTTTTGGATTCAGCACAAGCACCGAATCATTGAATCATCTTCTATCGGCTCTAAAGGGCAGAGCGCGTTCGGTGTCGCTGGACGAATCAAGCTTGGTGAAGGATGGACGTTCACCAAAAACAAGGATTCGATCGAGGATTCGCTGGATGAGTTGGAAAACGAAATCCACAATCGTATATGGTCGATTTTGAAAAAAGCTGAGCAGCAATCGTTCAACGTTGAAACCCAGCAGTTGCAGGCGGAAATAAAATCACTGCTTGACGACGCAGTCGCAAATCTGAAGCGGGAAAAGAGAAGCCCTAAACGCGAAAGCGTTGGTACGGTGAAACCAAAGAACACTCAACGCAAGAGAAAGCATGCCAGCAAAATCTCGGATTTGCCAGGAAGCGTTAGCGGCAAAGGTAGCCGACGGAATCGCGGTTTCACTGTGGATTGGTGCCAAGACGGCGAAGATTCGATGGGTTCATACGAAGCCAGAACGGCGACCGTAAAACTGAATCTCGAAAACCCGTTTGTTGCGCGATGCAGGGATCAGCAGAACCGCGAAGCGTTGTTATCAGTGGCCGTTGCAATTCTGTCGCAATGGCTATGCGATAGCCCCGATGGTTCGCAAGCGACAATGTTTGAAGTCGAGGATTTTGGAAAGACTTTTGGGCGAATTATCCGTTCCGTTCCACATCACGACCAAACCAAGGAGTTGCAAAATGCCAGTTGACATTCATCCTGCTGCCGATGCGTTCCCGATGATGAACGCTGAACAATACGAAGGCTTGAAGGCTGACATCGCCAAGAACGGGCAGCAGGAAGACATCGTTTACTGGAAAGGCTTGCTCGTTGACGGTCGCAACCGATTGAAGGCATGTCGAGAACTCGGCATAGAACCCGAAGCGGCAGAGTTAGACCCAGAGATTACGCCCGATCCAACGGCCTATGTCATTAGTGCAAACCTGCATCGGCGTCACCTTACAACGGCACAGCGGAGCATGGTGGCGGCGAAGTTAGCGACGTTGAAACGTGAAGACACATTGAAACGCGGATCTAAAAAGCCCGAAGGATCAAATGATCCTTCGGTAAGTGGCGCGGCCAAGATGCTTCAAGTATCCGAACCGAGCGTCAAGCGAGCTAAGCACGTCGTCGCGAACGGTAGCAAGGAACTAGTGAAAGCTGTCGAGTCCGGCGAGTTGAATCTGAACCAAGCGACGAAGCTGGTTAAAGCGGTACCGGACAAGCGAGAGCAATCAAGGCTTGTCCGCGAAGGCAAGGACGCTGTGAAGGAAGCAGTCAGCCCCAAGCAGTCAAAACCTAAGCGTACCGATACCGAGGACGAAGCGGATGATTATGATTACCCAGCGGTGAAGGCGTTTGAAAACGCGGACTATCGGCTTAACACGTTGCGTAAAATCATCGACGGACTAAAACCACACGAACGACAAGTAGTGGCAGGGTGGCTAAAAACCACTGAGGCCAATTAACTCAGAACTAGGCAGGAGTCAAGCGAATTTCCCTGGCCATAAAAAACACACGTCGTGGGATAGACGGAGAGCGACGTTAAACAATTTGACCGATGGAGCCGAGACCCTAGGCGAATGGGGCGCAAGCGATGGAGACATTGCGGGCAACGTTTCGAGCAGCGACGAACGTATGCAGAAATGAAGAACTTGAAAAGCTCGTCTGGATTAGGTTGATGGCCAGGCGGGGTAAACGAAACGAAGCCTTACAATTTGAAACACATTGATAACTCTTAGGAGAAAATGTGCGCTGAACCACGGACGGATGTTGCAAACAATGGAGACGAGATTGCCCCAGAGGCCGAAGGCAAAAAAAAAGATTTATACATGAACTTAAAAATTTAAATGGACTTAAACACTTATGGAAGCAACAACACGGCTAGCCACTCAAGCAGAGATTGAATCGGCATTAGCGCACCTAAATTTTTTGGAGCAAACAATTTTTATTTCAAATCCTGGCGAACGGAAAACACTCAAACGAATTGCCTGGTCTATGGCTCGCGGGGTTTGTACTCAAACCCAGGTAGGCAACGCAATAGCGACCCTGAAACGACGCAAGGCGAAAGAAGGTGAACCATTGGCCAGTGAGGTCGCCTATTTGCTGGTTAGCCTGCGACACCAAATGGGCGTTGACCATAATGAATTTCAAACCGTTTGCAAATCAGATTTACCATTACAATTGGCCGCAGAGTAACACTGACGAGCAAATACAAGAGGTCCTACGCAACAGTCATTTGTTAGGTGGACAGTTAAATATCGAAAGTCTGGAGGCTCAAGAAGTGAACTATCAAGAAAGCGAGTGTCCGCCACAAGAGTCTCCTGCATGTGGTTGTTCTGAAGCAACAATTGCTTGGGAGTATTTCGACCTAACGAACACGTGGACTGGTACAAAGCGTGGCGAGATCGTTGGCTGGATAAAGTATTGTGACACGGACGATTACGGCCTTAACCACCCAGGATTCTGGGCGTTTAACCAAAACGTCATGTCCGTGTGCATTGGTCGAGAATCACTGCAGCAGGTCGTGGATAAACTTAAACAACTGGACAGCGAACTTGAACATGATGCCTGACGATGACTGAACGATTTGATTTTGCGGCCGGTAGTCTGAACCCAATCGCCGCCACCGCACAACCATTTCGAACGACGTCGCGCAGTCGTGCGTTTTGCTGGAAAAGGGAAACAGAAAGTATTGCGAGGTATCCATGTCAGAAAGCGGTAAGCACGAAGGGTGCAAGAGACAGTTTATCCAAACCGGCAGAGCGTGGTATGCCGAATCATCGCTGAAAAACAGCGGGGTGACGGAAGAAGTGATGATCGGTATGTATCATCCAGAAGGCGGGACCACTGGAGAATTTGCAGTTCGCTGGTCAGAACTTGGCGGAAAGAACGTACCGATGCTGTGCGTATTCGATGATGCGTGGGACGCGATCCTAATGTTCCGAGATGTTCTGGAAGCGATGGCAAGCGTTGACGGTCAGAATGTAACGCCGGAAGTGTTTTGCCAGTTGTTGGTCCGTTGCGGGGTAGAAGACGCGACGCCAACCGAGTCGCCATACGCCACAGCCGAAGCGAAGGCGGATCGAATGTACCAGAAGCCGGATTCGGAAGCGGATAAAGCACAATAACGCCGGCCTGAATTTTCGGCAGCTAGCGGTTGCATTCAACTGATTGGGGGGTATTATGTCCCTGTGTCCCGCAGCCAAAACTGCGATAATGCAAAACCTAATTCGAAAAGCCTGTTTGGCTTTATCATATTTGTCGCTCGTCCTGTTCAACGGGGCGAGCGTTTCTTTATACGCCGCCGTAATGACGGAGCGTTCAAGGATGATGGAGATTTGCCCAGTTTCTCTTTGGAATGGATGCCACTCCGTCTGCATTTTAAGGGGTAAGTAAGTGAGCCGGTTTATTGGTTTGGGTTTGATTGCGTTAATGCCGCTGAATGTTTGGGCGGGTGAAGGGACGGACGGGACGGACGGGACGGACGAGACGACCAGCGTGGTGGAGTCGCGTGCCAAAAGTCGTCTGGCGTTTATTTGGGAGATGCGAAGGGAGGCTAAGCGAGCTGGCCAAGACTCGGGCGACGTCTTACAGGCTCGCGTAGCGTTACAGTTTCCATTTGTGTATCGACGGGTGATGGATCGGTATGCCGTGGACGGGGTAATTGATTGGGAAAATTTCCCGTGGGATGAATTCTTTGAACTGATTGACAGGATCCTAGGGTTCCTGCTTCAGATCATTGGTGACGATGTGACGTTGAATTCGGCCCTACCGCCTGGACCGTCAGTGCAATTGGGCAAACATGCTCAAGCGGCGGCGGATTTCACCGATGCGATCAGAACTCGGCTGGCGGAGAACTTTAACGAGACCTTGCGACAGTATCGCCTTGGGATGGATAACGAGACGCTGAACAGAAACTTAAATCAAGACATGGCCAACGCCTGGCATGAGTCAATGAATGAGTTTGGCGTGGTTGTCGGTGGCGTTTTGCGTGACGCTGACAAACAGGGAATAGAACGAGTGTTGGGCGAGTTTGTAAAAGGGTTTGACCAGTGACCGTTGTAACGATCAGTGACAAACCGTTTTTGCGATACACCGTAAGGGCGGCGGTTCACCTAATTTGCGTCAACTCGATTGTTGGTTTTTTTTTCGGTTGATGGCGAAACGAATGGTTGAGTTCACTTGCAGTTACGAGTTTGACAATCATTCATGGGCTGTTTCGGTTTTCGCGACGACCCACGAAGAAGCCGAAATGAAATTGAGGGCAATGGGTCAGGGTACGGTCGATGGAGTGGTGATGGATAAGATCCCAGCCACGGACAATCCTAAGATCAACGCGGCTCTGGATCGGTTTAGCGAATCAGACCAACAAACGTTGCAGTTGGGTATGACGTATTCTGAGTACGAGCGATTTGTAGCGTGGTTGAAAGACTCGAATCGTAAAGAGCCGGAATTTGCATTTACGGCTGGAGTGTTAAGGACGGCAGCAAGGGCTGTCGTCCAATCAGGAGTTTTATTCAGATAACAACGATCTATTTTACGGGCGGCTAGGTCTATACCCACCAAACCGAATCAGAAATCATGGAAGCATTAAGCCAATGTCAGGAATAGGACCATCAAAACGTGCGGTTTGTCGCATCATTAATCAAAGCAGTTGCGGCTCGGGCTCGATCTGTGGAATTAATTCAAATGGCAACGCGTTGATTTTGACAAACGCTCACGTTGCAGGCACTCGCGTTGGACGAGTTGTCCAAGTGGATGTTGAAGCGACGGGCGACAGGATACAGGCACGCGTGATTATGGCGGCCTATTCCAATCGAACGCTGGCGGATTGGGCGATACTGGAAACGCTCGCGCCCTACGGCAAGGTAGAACCGGTTAAGCTGTCAAAGAATGCACCCAGCGGAAGCCACTACACAAAAGGTTTTCCAAGGTGTCGAGCGTTTGCAGGGACAAATATCACAACCGTTGATATTTCGGACAATTCACCGTTGTGGCGATGGCTGCCTAACGCGATCGCTGGTCAATCGGGATCCGGCATTTGGAACGATGACGACAATTTGCAGTACGGGATTGTGACATGGACTTACGGAGGATACGGAGCGGGTCAGACAACCTATTGGACATATTTACAGGCAAGGAACCGTAACACGGTTGGACCACCCAAGATCGACGGATTGATGGAGTTGACCAACGCTGACTTGGCAGACCCAATAGTAGAAGAGGGCTTCTACGCAGAAGCCAACATTGTTCATCTTCCGATTTGGGCGGAAGATGAACCAGACGACATTCCAAACGATCCGTCACCGAGCCAGTGGCGGAAATACTTAATTAATCGAACCAGGCGACAGATAGAAGCATTAGAGGAAGAAATGAAAGCGTTGAACAAAAACACGATCGGAACCGGGATTAATTTTTTTGGGGCGCTAGTGGCAATGTTGCTTTTGCCACTAATGGGAAAGGCGGCAGAACCCCCGGCTGCCGCTGCCCCAGTTCCAGCCCCGATCAACTTCTTTGAACCGCAGGATTGCTCAGGCGGAGTTTGTCCAGCACCAATGATTAGTTCGACGGTGACGCGATCCCGCCAAGTGTTCCGGCCAGTTCAGTTTTTTTCGGGTGCGGTTCAGCATTCGACCACGCCGCAACTGGTGGAACGCCTGGTGCCGAGGACCGAGATCCGCGAAAAGGTGGTTCAGGTGCCAAAAGTGGTTTACGAAGAAAAGGTGATTCAAGAGCAGGTGACCGTTTACGATACGGTTCAGGAATGGGTTTGTCCGCCTGTGGTTCAATATGCGGCACCCGTTCAAACCTACTCGCCACCGGTCCAGCGGACTCGCACCGTTAACCGAACTTATAGCGGCGGCGGGATGTGGTTTCCAGGTCGGAGGGTTTTCCAGCGGTTGCGATCGGCTCGAGCTCGGACGCGAAACGTTAGTTTCTCGCGAGGGTTTGGCGTGGGTGGTTACGTTTACCAACCACTAGGCCAAAGCCTGTCAGGGCACCTGATGAGGGATCACGGGGTTAACACTGCCGGGATGTCGTATCAACAAATGTTGTCGTTGCATACGCAGTTGCACTAATGGACCGAATGACATGGCTTTGTTAGTCACCAAGCAGGACCGCGAAACGTAATGAAGGTTTTAAATCTATATTCTGGCATCGGGGGAAACAGAACGCACTGGGTTGACTGTCACGTGACCGCTGTGGAGATCAATTCAACGATTGCAGAGTTTTACCGGAAAAGATTTCCAGATGATACAGTTGTTGTTGGTGACGCACATGAATACTTGCGAACTGAATTTGAGCGTTTTGATTTCATTTGGTCATCCGTTCCGTGTCAATCTCACAGTCGAGCCCGGTTCTGGAATGGCAAACTAAAACCGGTTTACCCGGATATGAAACTCTACGAAGAGATTGTTTTTCTCAAGAGCTTTTTTAAAGGCGACTGGCTGGTTGAAAATGTAACACCCTATTACGATCCATTGATTACTGCCACCAGGAAACTGGGCAGGCATTTGGTTTGGTCAAACCGGCAATTGCCAATGTTGTTGGATTTGCCAGAACTAGACGTCGAAGGCGGCAAGCGTAGCGACTGGGAAACGTCGTTAGGTATAGAACTGGGAGATCACAAGTTTGACCAACGAACGGATCAGATTTTAAGAAATTGCGTTCATCCAGAGACGGGCAAACAACTGTTTGAATATTTTCAAGGGATCGAGCGAGAAACCCAAGCAACGTTATTTGTGTGACTAACGGATTGCGATTAGAAGTACGCTTTGAAATCTTTCGGCTGGATCACAATTTTTTGTGTTTTCCAAAGATTGCCAAAGAAATTGCGTCGACGTGTCCCCGGCGTTTGGTATTTTCCCTATCAATGGGGTTCCTTCTTAACGAATACAGAATGCAATCGAGCCAGGGCTGATGGGATTCAAGCAGATATTCCAAAACAATAAGGACGTCGACATTACCAACACCAACCAAGACATGGGAATGGTAGTTAAGGTCGTTGTCTGGGGGTTTGTCGTGGTGGCGTTGGGTGCGGTGCTGATTGTCGGTGCGGCGGTCGGCATTAACCAATTTACTGGCAGCGTCAGCCAAGACGGCGTGACCGTCGATTCAACCGAAAACTAAGGTCACCGAAAAGAGATTTGAGTTACAATTGCTGGGGAAAGAAACTTTCGACAATCCGAACCGTTAACAAGTTCAAACCGTTGATCGTTGAATAGAATTCAAAAGCAGCACCGCTGCAGAAGGAATGCACCCTTCCAAGGCGGCTAACCAATTGACCGAACAAGCTGCCAAAAGGCTATGAATTCTATCGACAAGAGGCAACATGCAAATGAACATGTTACGCAAGACATATACATAAATTCCAACGGAAGCCCGAAAATATGGCCAGCAGTCATAGCCACGCTAATCCTAATGACCTTGTTAGTACTTATGGCTCTCGCCCTAGTAGCCGTTGGGATTTGGATTGGCTTAAAACTCGGGCAGACCGAGTACGGAAAAGAATTAGCATTCCAGTTGCTATCCTGGTCGGATGTGTGGCCGGCATGTATATCAGCTCTTTTGTAGATGGAACGCTGCTTCCCGCAGAAACACCCAAACCGAACAATATGATTGAAGTACCGGAGCAGTATCGTAGCTCCGTCGAGCATTTTCGTGACAGTCTGATGGAGAAAGACATTGAATCCAAATCCATGCCAAGCGGAACTTGACGTAAAGAACTTGTTTTACGCCGAATACATGGCAGCGTGGGAAACGTACCTAAACGCTATCGCCACCGGCCAACCGCAGTCGATCATTGACGCGTTGTTGCAGATTGTCAACGAAAAACGCGCCGCCTACGAGGCAGCGTGCGACGTGTACAACAAATGTATTGGCAACCTTTTCGAGTAGTTGGCGGGTCCTTTTCGGGAAAAAGTTACTCCGACCCAACGCGAGTAACCCGTTTTTTGTAATAAAATAGATATCAAATCTTGCAAGGCACTCTAAAGCAACAACGCGAAACAAAGAATCGTTACGCCAAACAGTTATCACAAGCTGGTCGTGACGTTGGCGCAATCAATTCTGTATTCAACAAGCGTCGTCGTAATTCCTGCGAGTTTGATCTAACCAAGTTTTGCCTGACGTATAACCCGGAAGCGTTTACGCTCAAGTTTTCGTCTATTCACAATCAGATGATTGCCAGGATGGAGGAAGCGATTTTGGAAGGTGCGTTGTATGCGTTTGCGTGTCCTCGCGGGACTGGCAAAACGACGTTGGCCAGGATGGCGGCGTTGTGGGCGATTAGTTATGGTCACCGTCGCTACGTATTCTTGATTGGTGCCAACGCGGGAAAGGCTCAGGATTCGCTGGCGGCTGTCAAAGTTTGGATGCGGTTCTTGGAAAACTATGCCGTAGACTTTCCAGAAGTTAGCCAAGCAGTTCGCCACCTTAACGGAATCGCCAATCGAGCCAGCGGGCAGTTATGCCAAGGCAACCCAACAATGATCGAATGGTCGAAGGAATGCGTCACGCTGCCAACGGTGCCAGCCCCACCAAACGTCGCCAAAAAGAAAGGCGAGATTGCAAAAACCTCCGGCAGTGTAATTGGCGTTTCGGGTTTGACGGGTGACGGGATCCGCGGATCTCTAAAAACTCTATTGGACGGTTCGCAACTGCGGCCGGACTTCGTTTTGCTGGATGATCCCCAAACCGACGAAAGCTCGACGTCACCAAGCCAGAACACAACTCGCGAAAAGCTGATTTCGGGTGCTGTTCTTGGGATGGCTGGTCCTGGTAAGAAAATCTCGGCGGTGATGCCTTGCACGGTGATAAACCAGGACGACATGGCCGATCGGTTGTTGGACCGCGAAAAGCATCCGTTGTGGCGTGGCACCAGAACTCAAATGCTGTCGTCAATGCCGACCAACATGGAGGAATGGGACAAGTATTTTGAGGTTTACCAGGCGTGTGCGTTGCTTGAGCCGCCGAATTTCAAGGAAGCCAACAAGCTCTACCGCAGGAAACGCAAAGTTTTGGATGCAGGTGCCGAGGCGACTTGGCCTGAGCGAAAGAACGATGACGAAGTGTCGGCCATCCAGCACGCTATGCACCTTTACTGCCGAGACCAGCTAGCGTTTGCGTCTGAATACCAGAACGATCCGATCAATGAAGAATTCACCGAGACCTACCTGAGCAAGCCAGAGATTCTGGCCAAGCAACACGCACAAAAGCGGGGTTTGGTTCCTCAAGAGGCGGCAACCATCAAGGGCTACGTTGATGTTCAGATGGACGTGATGTTTTACGAAATTTGGGCGTATTCAGACCGATTCGACGGGTTCAAGATTCTGGAGGGAACTTGGCCCGATCAAAAGCGGCCGTATTTTACGAAATCGAATTTACGTCACACGCTCAAAAAGAAATACAAGCGGATTACCTCGCTTGAGGGCCGGATTCGCCAGGGCGTCTTAGACTTGTGGGATTACCTGCTTGGAATGGAATTCAAGCGCGATGGTGACAGCAACATCATGCAGATATCCAAGCTCGGGACCGATACCGGTTACCACGGCAACGATTTGCGAGCCGCTTGGCGAGACACCCCGCACAAATCACGCATCCAGTTGACCCGAGGCCAGGGCTACACTGCCTCCAAAAAGCCGCAGGCCCTCAAAACACTCAAAAAGGGCGAACAAAGCGGGTTTGGTTGGTATCTGCCACTGGCCAGGAATCGCATCCGAACGTTGGAGATTGATACTAACAAGATGAAATCGTTCTTTCATCGTCGGTTGCAGACATCGCTGGGCGATCCGGGCAGTTTCTCGCTCTACAAAGCACCTGAAAAACAGCATCAACTTGCTGCCGATCACTACAAGGCCGAGCGTCCTTTGACGCTTGAGGGGCCTTATGGAAAAGTTGAGCAGTGGGAAGAACTCCCCGGCCAAGACAACGACTTCTTTGACTGTGCGGTTGGTTGCGCGGCGATTGCCAGTTTTGACGGCGTTGCAATGATTGGGACACAGGAAACGCAAGGCCGTGCCCGGCGGAACAAACGCAAGAAAACCAAGGTTACATTTTGAGGGTGAATTGACGGAGCTCACCGTGGCAAAGAAAAGAGGCCGCCCCAAGGGGTCGAAAAACATCAAGACAGAGGCGACAACAGTAAAAACCAGTTGCCCAAAATGCGAATCGTTCGAACGCACCGCTTACGAAGGCCAGGGGGTAACGGTTTCCGGCTGGTGGGTGATCGACGGCAAGACTTATGACACTTGCCTAAAACGCCGAACTCGTTGCCTGCAGTGCAGCCAAGCTCGCATCGATAACGAGTATTCCAACCGTAAGCAGCGGTAATGTGTCCCAGAGTGATTTTGAGAGACCATCCAGATCGGTTTATGAATACAGCAAACGATTATTGGAAAAACAAGCAAAACGCCCTAAATTGCTCAAAAAAACGCGTCCAAGACAAATAATTGAGGCTTGCCCTAGCCGACAGAAGTTGCGACCATATACATAACCCTGCGATCGTGAACTCCTGCGCGTCTTTGCGTGGGATAGCTGAGGCATCTCCTAGAGATAAGCATTCAGTATAGCGAAAGTGGGGCTTTTTTTATGGTTTGTTGAATTCTGAACGATGATTGAAAGTCGGTGGCTGAAACAGCCAATGGCGGTAGGAATGGTCCCACTGCCTCAAAGCAAAAATCATTGACTTATCCAATCGTTATGCCAAAATAAGGGCACAAAAATAGCGAGGACGCTGATTTTGGAAGCCAGCGGCGTTGGATTTGGACTCCAAGAGCTAGGCACTTGATCTCGGCACCTATCCTCAACTCAATAACTGCAAGATTCCGTCGGCAAAACTGGGTCTTGCAGTTTTTTATTTGTACCCGTAACAAAGATTAAATCAACAGGTTTGGGGGGCGTTTCCTGCGACTTCGCCCAACTGGATGAACAGTGGCAATTTGTAGGGGCCAAGGAACGCAACCGGTCCACAACGAAGCTCAAGGGATACGTAGGCGACTGCTGGACGTTCTACGGCATCTGTGCCGACACCAAACTGATTCTTGCTTACGAATCCGGTCGCCGAACAATCTCAACCGCCGATGCGTTTCTACTCAAGCTACGTCGCGCGATTGCTGGCCGTTGCCAGATCACAACCGATGCCTACCCCGGATACAAAAACAACATCCCGTTTAGTGAATCTGGCACTAAACAACTCGTCGAACAACCGCTGCACAGGCCACGCTGATAATCTTTGGGCATGGCTACATTTTCTGACCTAGATCCCAGAGTGTTGCGACAGGGCTTGGTAACCGCCGACCGGTCGCGACTAAAACCCGGAATGACCACGCCACTGTATGCGGGCGGAACGCCAACGGCCGCCAATCAGGTCAAGCCCAGTTGGCTGCACATCAACGGCATCAATTTGAAACCGGGCCTGGTTGACTCTCAAGGCAACCTGAAAACAAGCCTGTTGCAACCACAACAAAAAATCGAAAACTTGGCGTCTGCCAACTGGCTGGGCGGTCAGTCGGAGGCAACGACTCTGTTTGATCGCAGCGGAAACGTCAATCACCTTCAGCTCAACAAACCATTACGGAATGATGACGGCGGCAGCCAATTTCTAAACGCCCAATTTGATTGGGCCAGCGCCGTTCAGGATGTTTCGCCGGTTTTCTATCCGGCAGACAATACAACACCGTTTACGTTTGGCGGCCAATTCAAATGGAATTTTCTAAACGCCTCGTATACCCAAACAATGGGTATGTGGTCTACCAGCGGAGACATGCGAGGCTGGACGCTTGGCAATAACGCCGCTGATCGCAAATTGAATTTTAGAACATCACGCGATGGGAATAGCGGCGGCAGTATTGTCCAGATCAATTCGGCTGCCGATATGGTGGACGGTTGGAATAATTGCCTTTGTCGGTTTGACGGGTCGCAAATCCATTTGTACCTAAACGGGGTACATGAACCGTCCTTGGCTCAAACAGGCGTGCGTCGAAATTACACCACCTACCCACTGACAATCGCGCGCGTTTGGAACAACCCTCCCCAGAACATCACTGTTCGCAACATGTCGTATTGGGATTTTTCGCTAACCGACGAACAAGTTGACCAGTGGGCGGAGGAATTGCCGTGAGCCGGTTCATAGGAATGGGGCAATCCAACTGGGGCGGGCGTGGGCTCCGGTCAGAATTGGTTGATTACGACCAGTTCCGATCTTTGTGCGAACTGATCAAATTCCAGACTAACGACAGTTATACTGCCGATCACCTATGGGGCGTAACGAAATGCTACGCAGGCTACGAAATTCACCCCGTAACGGGCCATTTGATTGGCAACGAGCTAACGCTGGGCCAGTTGTTGGGCGCGGGATGGCTACAAGAAAACTATGCCGTTGGAAATACTGGCATGGAGGCGTGGATTCCTGGCGGTGCTCAATACGATGCGGCATTGCTAAAGTTTTCCGATTTTCAAAAAGAACTTGCCGACGCTGGACGGCTAACCCCCGTTAGGGCCATTGGATGGTGCCAGGGCGAATTTGATTCAAGAACACTGACCGACGCCAACGCATACCAGGCTAGATTCCAATTGTGGGTTGATGGCGTGAGGAATGATTTTGCCAACGTGCCTATCATCGTGGTTGAAACGTCCCCACATTTGCCAGTTGGCGACTATCCGCACGTTGGAATTGTTCGCCAAGCGCAAAAAGATGTAGCCGCTGCAAATACAAATATGGAAACGATTGACACCAGCGATCTGGGACGATACCCGATGCGATCCGATGAACTCTATCACTTTGACCACACCGCACAACTGAATATCGGAACCGACATCCACACGCTGGGCGCATCATTAGGCGTTTTCTAGAGTCGCCCCAAAGTGGGCACTGTCCCCATAGTTGGGACCTGACCACCAAGCCCCTTGAACCTATTTTTGCGTGCCGTTTCATTGTACGGCATGAGCAATACATTCCAACAACTTCGCGAGATGGCAGCGAAGAAACGAGACGATGCCATCAAGGCCGCTAAGGTTGAATTCAACGAAACGGTTCAGAAGATCGCCGAGCTGGAAACTCGACTCAAGGGCAAGCGTAGGCCGCGCCCTGGTGCCCGAAACGATGGCAAGCCAAAGCTGGCCGATCTTATCTACTCTGTGCTGCCAGATGATCGACCGTTCACGCTTACAGATGTTTGCGGATTTGTCGAAGCTGCCGAACCAGATCGCAAATGGTCAAGGCAGACGATCTACACGAATCTGAATCGATTTCTCAAGGCTGGGGCGATTAAGAGAATAGCCCACGCCGGACACAAGCGAGCGGCAATCTTTGCATTGCCCGATGTCCCATTTGAGGAAGCCAAGACCATGCTGGACTGGGCAAATGAAGTGATTGCCGATTCGGATTGTGAGCTAACGCCCGTCGAAATCATGGTCGAAATGACCGAACGGGGCTATGAAATGGATGTTCCACCCAATGATGCTGTGAGAAGTCTGGAGAGGGAATTGAGCAAACTAGGCTAGCCTCAGAATAAATCAGACTGAACTAGCGCCGGCTTGCCGTTTCCGTTTTGATCGCATAATTCATCTAGTTGTCTGCATTTCTTTACGTATTTGAATACGTATTGAATCGTTTCATCCTGCCATGAAGTTGTGAGAATTTGACACAAAAGTTTTCCGATGCTCCGGGCTTCTGTCTTAGCTTGGTTTTTCAGCATAGAAAGATCTTTTTTGGGGTTACGAAATTGCTTTAGCTCTGGCGTTTTGAATACTCGATACAAGATAAATCGATTTCCATGGGACAATATTGTCTTGCTACGGCCCGTGACTTCAGATCTTAATTGTGTTATCGCTTCATTCACGGACTGAAGAATCTGACTTGCGCGCCAAACAGTGTCTGCATCTATCTTTCTTGGAAAAATCTCGGTATATGGTGGCTTTGTGGTGTTTTCCCATAAACTACTCACAACTCGTTTTGCTCTAGCCGCCAAATCAACGTCTCCGAGGGCACAGGCTAACGCTACGGCAGCATCGTCAAATAAACAGACGTTTTCGATGTCGTCAGCAGGCTTGTCTCCCGCACGGAAGACATAGTGCTTCCCAACCAACGCCAAATCTCGACCACTCAAGAATATTTGCCAATGAGACTCTGCCAGTCACCGCAGGAATTGGTTCGGCAATTTGCGACCATTCTTCTACGTTGATCGTCATCGAGATCTTTTCTGGTTCCGTAGCCGATGTTAGCGTTTCATAGAGTTTGTCTCGGTTAAATTCGCGGACCATTACCAGCCCGGACAAACCAGCAATTTTGTCAACCTCCGTGTTTACGTATTGCTTTGCATTGTCCTCAAAACAAGCATCCGCCGTGGTGCAAAATACAATTGAGAATCGCGTGTCGGCATCATTTGCGGCATCATCAAAGTCTTTCTCAAACCGCCGAATTCGATCATTACCGGTCGCGATATCTATGTCTAAGATCTTTCTAAAGCCCGTAATTACTTTAGTGGCTTCTGTAATATTGATTCGCTTGGACCCGGTTTTGGACCACTTAGATTGAACAACATAAGCAATTTTGGCTTGGCGATCATAATGAAATGCATCGATGCCTAGGTCATCAAATCCATCGCAGACACTGTTGGCAGCGACATCAGGTGAAATGCGACACAATCGACTCAAGATATGGGCAGCAAGACTTCTGGATAACAGATCTTTTTGCTGTTGTTGCTCGCCAAACTGGGCCACATCCGAAAGGTCAATTTTCCCCTCGTAGGTCTTTGTCAAATATTTTCCGATACGATCGATTGCAAGTGACATAGCAAGATCTTTCCGAACCTGTGGCCAAATAAACTGTCCGTCAAAAATGCAAAGATTTACCGACTCAATTCGACGGCGGACTCTCCAGTTTATCTGGAGAGTAGCCCGCGTCCTGGCTGGCGCAGTAGATTTATAACCTACCGGAGGGATCGGTGCGCTATCACCGATGGGTTCGATTCCCCTTCTTTCCGCTTTTTCTAAGCGATGACCTAATGTGTCCGTCCGCCAATACAGAATATGGCAGCGTTAAAATTCCTGTGAAGTTGCGCTAACAACTCCACAGGGCTCGTGACATCAGGTGCGCTAACACCCGAATGCCAGTCAACGCTCTGTCATTGTGGTTTGGTGCGCTCTTATCGGCAAGTCGAACCAATGATCAAACTCCCAAAATGTACTCATCCAAATTTCAAAAAGGCTGGCAAACATTCGAACGGTGCCCAGCGTTTCAAATGCAAGGATTGCGGCAAGCGATTCGTTGATGAATCCAACAAGCCACTTGGCAACATGCGAGTGGACGTTGACAAGGCCATGATGGTTATCGGCATGTTACTGGAGGGTACTTCGATTCGCGCTTGCGAACGATTAACCGGAATGAATCGAGACACCATCGACCGCCTGATTCTAGAAGTCGGCGAACAATGCCAAATCTTCATGGACTACAACTTAGTTGATGTTTACTGCGAAGAAATTCAGATTGACGAATTGTGGTCATTCGTGGGAATGAAGGCTAAACAAGCTGCCAAGCAAGACGATCCGCAAGTTGGCGATTCGTGGACCTATGTTGCCGTAGATCGTCAAACCAAACTCGTTGCCGCTCACTATGTCGGCCAACGAGACCAGATCGATACAGATCGCTTTCTCAGGCGACTTCGCAAGGCAATCGACACTAGCCAGCCATTCCAGGTATCGACCGATGGATGGGGAGCTTATCGTTACGGTGTACCGTTCGCTTTGGGCAGCAAAGTCAACTTTGGAATGTTGATCAAGCAATACGCCAGCCAGCAAACCCAAACGCGATACTCGCCCGCTCAAATAATATCGGCTAAGAAACAAGCAGTATTCGGACAGCCGGATATGGACAAGGTTTGCACGTCTCACATTGAATCGCGTAATCAGACGATTCGAATGCAGCTGCGTCGATTTACGCGACTGACAAACGCCCACAGCAAGAGCCTCAAGCACCACATCGCAATGCAGGCAATTTTCTTTGCCCATTACAATTTCTGTCGCCTTCATTCGAGTCTAGAAAAGCAGACACCAGCAATGGCAGCGGGATTAACGGATCGTCCGTTGCAGTTGATAGAATTGCTTGGCAAATAAAAAAGCCACCATACAATGATGGTGGCAAATGTTCAGTCAAGCCTGAACGATCTATGTAGCAATGGCATCGTATCAGGATCCACAAATGAGTCAAGGATCAGGCGATGCTTAAATCTATCTGGAGAATGTTGTTTCTGAAAACCAAGCAAAAAGCAAACGATGCTGATCCTCCGATTGGCGAGTGGTTTGAGCAGGAAGTTAATATTTATTCAAAACGAATTGGTAAGTTTGTGATAAAAACAGAAATTAACGAGTCTAATTCGCCAATTAACATAGTGTTGCCGAATGACGAAAAGGCAGCGGTGGCGGCTATTAGGGAAATATTTGCACAGCTTCGACAAACGCCTCCAGAGCTTCCTGAACCTGATATCAAACAAAACTTAACTCATTCGCAAAACAGCAAGCCCAAATAATTTTTGAGGTCCCAACTGTGGGGACAGTGCCCCAAAGTGCCTTGTTTTAAAATCAAAAACGAATCCGCTATTTACACTGTAAATCGCGTCGTATAGTATGGCTTGCGAGCCCTTTTGATTGGTTTTCATTTATGAGACCGATCCAAAACGAAACATTACTTAAAGGGTTCATTGAGCCCGGCGACCGCTAATCGCTGGGCTCTTCCTTTGCGCCTAATTTACTTTTCGACCCGTTTTCTAGTGAATCTGGCACTAACCGACCCTGCAACGCATCCACTGTAGCCGCGTTTCGTTACTTTTCTTGCATGGCACGTGACCAGGCACAAATCGAAACGGAGATTGCAAACCTCGAAACGGTGTTGAGCGCGGCGGCAAGTTCCGTCACGCGCGACAACCACACCACTTCATTCGACCTTGAAGAAGCTCGCAAACGCCTGGCATCGCTTCGCAAAGAACTTGCTGATGTGACCGATGATCCGTCGTCTGTCAAACGGCCTGTCTTGTCCAGAATCATGCTTAACTGATGCCCCAACAGCCCGTCATTTCGGAACCAATCCACAACGGCAACTCTCGATACCAATTGTCGATGGGGTCGATTTACGGAGTGGGCGTAGGGGCCGGATACGACGCGACCAAAACCAGCGGACGTCGCAGGAACCCCGTGAATCAGGTTGCCGCCGAAGATCGGCGACTGGACACCAACAACCGCAAAACGCTGATTGCAACCACGCGAGATGCCCGGCGAAACTTTGCCGTCCTGCGGTGGATGATCAACAAACACTTGGATTTCGTTGTATCCCACAATTTCCAGGCACAAACCAATGACGACGATTTCAACCGTCGCCTGGAGCGGTTTGTCGAGGTTGCCAGCCGCAAGGAATTCTTTGATTCGACCCAACGTCATCCCCGTCGCCGCTGGATGCGAATGGCCGAAGCGGCTCGCACGATTGACGGTGACTTTCTGGGCGTCAAGATGTTTGGCGGATCGTTGGCGGGTATTGAAGGCGATCGAATTCGCGACAACCCCGAAGCAAACAAGGAAACAGAAACCTGGATTCATGGCGTTCGCGTCAATTCGCGTGGTGTGCCCGATCGGTACGCCATCCACAAACGCCAAGGTTCGCAGTTTGAATATGAAAGAACCGTTCGTGCCGATCGGGCTATCTTCTTTGGCTACTTTGATCGCTTTGACCAATACCGCGGAATCAGCCCCGTCGCCGCCGGCCTAAACTCGCTTCGTGATCTGTATGAAGGGTTTGATTACGCCCTTGCAAAGGCCAAGGTCGATCAGCTTTTTGCATTGGCCCTGACTCGAAACTCCGAATATGGAATCGGTGGATCAGGTGAAACGGACGATAACGACCCCGGCGGAGAGCGGCAGGTCAACTTTGAAAAAGGTCCACAGTTGTTGGACTTGGACATTGGCGAAGATGCAAAGTTCCTGTCCAACAACACACCTGCAGCCGACACTGCCAACTTCTGGCAAACCATCACCGCCGTTGTCCTCAAGGCGTTGGACATTCCTTATTCGTTCTTTAACGAGTCGTTCACCAACTTTTTCGGCTCGCGGTCGGCCCTGATTCTGTACATCAAAAGCGTTCAAAACAAACGTCTGGACGTTCAGGAGTTCCTGAACGAATGGCTGTGTTGGCGATTGGAGATCGGCCAGATTCGTGGCGAAATCCAACTTCCAGAAGGCTTTGTTTGCGATCCCGTCAACTGGAAATGGATTCCCGACGGCGTTGCCTGGTGGAACCCGGCGCAAGAAATCGGCGCGTGGTTGGCTGCGATCGAAGGCGGTTTGGCCACACGCACCGAGTTCCGCATGTTTTTCTACGGCGACGACTGGAAAGAAGATGTGGTCGACAAGTTGGCCGAAGAACAAGCCTATCTCGATCAACAGGGCGTCAATGTCAGTTCCACGAAAACCCTGATCACATTGGGAGGCTCTGATGGCCAAGAATAATGTTGGAAAACCGGTCACCCTGTTCAGGTCAGGCATTGCCACGGCCGGAACCATTGAACAAGTCAGCCTCAAGGGCGGCAAGTTCGGCGCTGGATACATCAGGAATTTCGCGGTAATCACACGTGGCGAAGCGTTAGGTCATGGCCTGTGGATTGACAAATTTTTCGTCCAGCAGGTCGAAACTGCACTGGCCGGGATGAAACGGGGAGCCAAGGCCAGGTTTACCCATCCCGATATGAGTGCCGATGGTCTTTCCAGCGGTCTTGGTCGAGTTTTGTACCGCGAAAACTCAAGCGTGAATCAATCGCGTGGTGACCTGCATTTCTGGAAAACGTCCCGCAAAACACCTGACGGCGACCTGGCTGGATACCTGGCAGCCCGTGCCGACGAAGATCCCGAGAGCTTCGGCGCGTCGATCGTATTCATGCGGGATCTTGAATCTGAGCGAGAGTTGCTTGAACGACACGGAGCGGTGTTGAGCGAGGATGGGCCGTTTGGTCCACAGTGGGATTTTTCCAATTTCGAAAGTCCCGATGACCAAAACTCTAACAACTTGCCACACGCTCGCCTGGGTGAACTTCGCGGCGTTGACATCGTTGACGACCCAGCGGCTAATCCTGACGGCCTGTTCTACCAAGATCAAACATTCCAAGACGCCGAAGCCTTGCTGGGCTATCTGACCGGCGAAACGACACAAACGCCAGAACTTGTGAGCCTCGGCGTTGACCCGGAGCGGGTTGGCTCAATGGTCACCAAATTCCTTGACAGGAAAGGACTGAAAATCGTGAATGTAAATCTCAACGACGCTCCGGCAACCGATCCGCCGGCAGACGAAGTAACCAATGACGTTTCCAACGAAAACGACGTTGAAACGCAAGAAACCGAAACGCCGGTGGAGGAATCGACACCAGAGGTTGCGGCCGAGACAACGGAACCGGTTGCTGCTGGCGATGCGACTCCGCAGGAACAACTGAACGCCTACATCGAAGTTTTGGGCAAAGAGTTTGGGACCGATGCGTTCTTGGACGGAACGCTGATCGAGCAAGCCAAATCTGACTTAATCGTCAGCCTTCGAAAGCAGTTGGACGAAGCCAACGAAAAATTGGCGGTGTACGACAAATCCGAAACCGAGCCGTTTTCGATGGGCGGTGCAGACGGCCAGGAAAAAAGCGGTGGAGGACTTCAGGCCAAAATCGAGCAATCTTTAAACGCTTAACAAACAGGAAACTTTCCGAGCCAAATCAAATCCGAGCCACAACCAAAACAAAAACAATGAGATTTGAAAAATGGCTAACGATTTCAAAACGGTGGCGGACAACATTGCCGACGCCTTGGACCTTTCAGGAAACGAAGTTTCCGAACTGAAGGAAGCAGCACCGCTGGTTGGAAGGTGGTTGCCGGGATTGATGTCGTCAAACGGCGAAACCCACAAATACACCAAGTACGTGACCAGCCCAACGGTCGGTTTTCGACCTGAAAACAATGGTCGCGACTTTAGCAAGTCGGTCGACGAACTGGTCACTGTCACGCTCAAAATCCTGGACTGGAGTTGGGCATCAGACAAAGCAGTTGCCGATGCATGGCGACAGGGCGGGGCGGCTGCATTCGTCAGTCGCGAAGGCAATCGTCACCTGGCCGCGGCCATGTTTGAATTTGAAAAGCAATGGGTCAAAGGCACCAACAACGACGCCACCGGCTTTGCGGGATTGGAAGATTCCACGTTCCTGTTGTCAATTGGCGAAATGGTTGTCGATGGCGGCGGGGCAACCACCGCTGACAAGTCAAGTTGCTATCTGTTGCGTTTGAACGAGGCCGAGATGGCGACCGTCATCAAAGGCGACGGCATGATGCTGGGCGATACAATCGTCCAAAACTTTGTCGATGCAACCGGCAAAAACTATCCCGTCTACTACACGCCCGCGTGTTCGTGGGTGGCCGGTCAGTACGGCGGAAAATACTCGGCCGCTCGAATTGCCAACTTGACCGCCGACATCACTGCCGAATCTGGCGCAGGATTGACCGACGACAAGATTTACGACGCTGCATCGCGGTTCCCCGCTGGAATGGGTCCAAACCTGGTCGTTACCAACACGACACAGCAAGAGTATTTACGGGCCAGTCGCACAGCGACCAACGTGACCGGTGCTCCAGCTCCGACGCCTACCAGCATCAACATCGGCGGCATGGATGTTCCGATCATCACGACCGACGCGATTACTCAAACCGAAGCAGTTCTTACGTAGGTTCAATGCCCAATCCCTGTGAAAACGCGACGATCGCCGCCCGTGCAGCTGACAAACAGTTGTACGGCGTGATGGTCAGTATCAATCGCGGCTGGACGCCCAATATGGCAGTCGCTGAGGCCACCGTAAACGCAACCGTTGCGTCAACCACTACCGAGGAGGTTGGCGATGAAGTTGTGGTCGTGACTCGCTTTCGTGATTACCTGATTGACGTTGACCAATACGACGCTGGTGGCGGGCCAACCAAGCCCCAAGAAAACGACGTGATTGGCGAGATCGTCAACGGCTTATTAAGCCTGTTCGAAGTATTGCCCGCTGGTGGTAACACCGCGTTTGAATACAGCGACAACACTCGGCGAACGTGGCGGATTCACACCAAAGAAGTAACCCAACTAAC
>JAAUYH010198491.1_pt1 | contig 38229 bp, 34 predicted proteins | sample 7278061 | NCBI WGS metagenome assembly JAAUYH01 (sample SAMN14350203, study PRJNA611818) | marine sediment metagenome | isolation source: surface marine sediment (0.6m) | place: French Polynesia: Moorea | collected 2018-08
AGACACAAACAGTCAGAACTTCTAGTCTCGGCAATTCAACTCTGGCTTGGGGGAGGGGTGCATCCGGCATGGCCGCAATGGAAGCCGGAGAAACCTGCAGGGGCGCCACATGGCGCCCCTCTTTTGATGGCGATTAGACTCAAACCCCAGATGATCCGACGACTGCAAGACACCAGCAGCGCTCCGCATGCGATAGACTGGCGGCGGTAGGCCGTAGCAATAAGGCGAGTGCTTCCGATGTCCGAACTGCAATGGGGTGTCTTCCTTACTGAAATCGGTGGCGGTCTGGCGCTGTTCCTGTACGGCATGCGGCAGATGACAGAGTCGCTGAAGATCGTCGCCGGAGACGGCATGAAGCGGCTGCTCGCCCGCCTGACGACCAACCGGTTCACCGCAGCGCTTGCTGGTGGCGTCGTCACCGCTGTCATTCAGTCTTCGTCCGTCACGACGGTGCTCGTTGTCGGATTTATTTCCGCTGGATTGCTTCAGTTTACGCAGTCAGTTGGCGTAATCCTCGGAGCTAACGTTGGAACCACCGTCACCGCACAGATCATTGCTTTCCAGGTATACAAGTACGGCTTGTTGCTGATCGCTATAGGTTTCTTCACCGAAGTGTTCGCGCGACGCGAACGGGTGCGGCAATGGGGAACCGCGGCGATGGGCCTCGGACTGATTTTTTTTGGCATGGAGCTGATGAGCATCGCGACCGGCCCGTTTCGGGAGTGGCCACCGTTCATTGATTTGATGCAGAACATGAGCAATCCAGCCATCACGGTCGCGATCGGTGCTGTGTTCACCGCGATTGTCCAGAGCTCGTCGGCAACCACCGGTATTGTCATCGTGCTTGCAAGCCAAGGGCTGATATCGCTGGAAACTGGCATCGGTATTATCCTCGGCGCCAATATCGGTACATGTGTGACGGCTTTTGCGTCCGCATTCGGCAGACCTCGTGAGGCGTTGCAGGCCGCTTGGGCCCATCTCATTTTCAATGTCGCCGGTGTTCTGCTCTGGGTCTTCTTTATTGACGCTTTTGCTGACATCGTACGAACTCTGTCACCTGTCACACCGGGGCTTGAAGGTCTCGAATTGGCGGCTGCTGACACGCCGCGCCAGATTGCCAATGCTCACACGATATTCAACTTCGCCAACCTTTTTCTCTTTATCTGGTTCACCGGCCCGCTTGCAACTCTGATCCAGAGGATCGTGCCGATACCTCCGGCACCGGCGGGCGTTCACCCGAAGTATCTGGACGATTATTTCCTGGAGCAGCCCTCGCTTGCACTGGATCTGGTTCGCAAAGAACTTACACATTTAGGTGAACTGACCCGGTCGATGATTGATCGTGCGCTGGATACAACCGTACATGGTTCCGAACAGGAAGCGGCGGCGCTTTCGAAGGCGGACGACGTCGTTGACACCGTCTACGGAGATATCATTCGCTATCTCGGCCGTTTGTCGCAGCAAGACTTGATTGCACCGCAGCCAAAGCAGTTGCAGGACTACGTGGGAATCGCGAATTACCTCGAGAATGTCGGCGACGTCATCGACAAAGAGCTGCTCGCCGTAGCGGCAAAGCGACGTAGAAATTCACTCGTCATTGGCCCGAAGACACAAGAGAAACTGCGGGAGCTCGCGGGAGAAGTCCAACGCGTTTTCGGTCTGGCACTAAGAGCGGTCGAGTCCGGCGATCCTGAGATCGCGCTGGAGGTGCTCGAGAGCAAGAGCGTTGTACTTGCGCTTGCCGAGGACGCGTCGATGCACGTTGCCAAGCGCCTCGTAGCCGAAGAGCCTCACCGCCTGGAGACGTTTCAGATCGAGACAGACATCATCGAGCTTTACAGGCGCTTGAATACACTATCCCGCCGCATTGCCAGACTTTCGATCGACGCTAGCATCGCGGGAGCACATCCCGAAGACACAGAAGGCGAGTTGTGACGCATGTCTGTCGTTTGCGTCAACTTCAGAGTCGACTTGCCAGTCCACGATCTCAGCATGCTCGAAACTGGATTTCCTCGCGCAAAGGCGATCTGGTTCTTAATATTTGCGCACCCGAGTTATTGAATTTGGGATCAACTTGACTGGGACAATTCTAGGTATCCAGAAACGGACAATTCAAAGTAACGGACCCACACACCAGATTCGATCGAGTTTACTAGCACACTGAGAACAGGACGAGGCCAAGTCACTCTTGTTTGCCGGACCACTCAAGATCAATTCTCACCGATCTCCGTACTGTCGAAGGACCACGGCGGGAGAATTGGGCGGGCCCACCATCCTCTTGGCTTAGATCAGTGAAGACGGGCCACGTCTTGACAACTGTGCTGATACAGAGCGGGACAAGGCCAAGCCTCTTTTTCTCTGCCCAGACATCCAATTCAATTCTCACCAATCATCGACCTGTCGAGGAACCTTTGGCAAGAGACGTCGGAAAACAACCGCAAGCGTGAGTCCTGATCGTTACAATTCCACGAGACCTGGGGCGCTAAGCGCCCCGGCCCGCGAGCTGTCCGTTACAGCTCCAGCTCGTATTCAACCTCAGTCGCGGATATCGTCGTTGCAGCGGATTCGATGCCCTCGGCTTTGACCAGTGCGTTCGCCGCCAAGCGGTCGAAGAACTCCGTCGAAGAGATAACAACGTCGTTCTCATCCCTGAACACTGTCGCCCCATTCGTTTCGATAGTCACGCCCAGGATAGAGAATGATGGCGCACTGATTGTCTCAGCGAAGCCTTGCAGAATGGCCTCAGTATCGGTGTCCTCTCTTTCCAGGATAGTCGCGCGTATGTCTCCGCTGTCTGCCGGGAACTCGTCGCCGCGAACATGGACGTATTCGCCGGCACTCAGATCAGAGACATTCAACGGGTCGATGTCTGCGCTGCTCTTGTCCTCGAGGCGGGTAAGCTCGTCAACAGAAATGCTGATTCCGAGCACAACCAGCGAATCATTGGCTGCGTCAACGGAGTCGATATCGGCGGTCACTCGCACAGCCTTCGCTCGGCGAATGTCGATTTTGCTGGCGGTGATCAAGCCGGACGCGTCGATGCTGCCTTCTACTTCTACCTTGATGTTCAGGCCGAGGTCGGCCTCGCTGCCACCCTCGTAAGTGGTTGCACCGGTTGTGGTTACAGGAATACCGGAGACGTCAAAGTCGGTCGACGAGACGAATCTCGTGATGAACCCTTCAATCTCCACGAGGTCGCCTTCGCCTGCGACCGGAATCAACGACTTCAGCTCGACTTCCGTTGCGAGGAGCTCACCGGATGTACCTAGCGAACTACCCTTAACTTCGACAAAATCTCCGTCGGCGACCTGACCCGACGGAAAGTCCTCAAGCATTGCACCGGAGTAATCGACTTCCAGGCCGCGGATGTTGAACGTCTGTGCGGTGGCATCGTTACCGGTGACGGTTCCGTAGACCTCGAACATCGTGCCCGTCGGCTTTGGTTCGATTCTGGTAGCGACGATGTTGTCGTCAGCGTCGATCTGGCCGCTGACTTCGACAATCTGACCCACATTGACCCCCTCGAGCGCGGCCGGGCTGAAGCCGTCGTCGAAGGAAGTACTTGCGCCGACCAGCACCGGCTGTCCGAGTACCACTAACGAGCTGGTGGCGAGGTCAATGCTATCGACTGGCCCCTTGACCAGATCATCGAAAAAGACACTATCAGCTACGCCCGTAATACCGTCATCGTTGATCGTGCCGCTGACGACGACCACGTCACCAACGTCCAGGTCGTCCTGCGTGCCCGGCTCATCATCGATCGTAAATGTCGCCGCGTCAGTGTTGTACGTGACGCCGTTTACGACGATGCTTCCAAAATTGGCAATCGGTCCAATTGCAACGCCGTTTCGCCCGATTCCACCCACCGGCGGATCGTCTGGCGGCTCAATGGTGCCCTCATCTCCACCGCCTCCTCCGCCGCCGCACGCAGATAGCGCGAACACCAGAAACGCGGTCACAGTCGCAAATCGGGTTGTCTTCTTAATCATCGGTCTTACTCCTCTCTAAACTGTTCTTTCTTCGGTGGCGAACAGGCCGATACCTACACGTGCGGTTTCGGTCTCCACATCGCCACTCAGGTCAGCGTGTGCCGTCAGCCAGTCATCGATTTCTTCCAGAAACTCCTGGCCTCGCTTGTCCAGGAATTCGGTAAACAAGGGGATCGCGTCGACGGGTATCCGATCGTTTGCCGCGAAACCGCCGAACCTCGGCGTGGTGTGCTCGTCCACGAAGACGTTGTTGTTCATGGTCTGGATGACGTCGTGGATTCGGTCGACTGCAAACTGGAGATTTTCCGAGTCGGCGGCTACCGGCTGGTAATAGCGCATAAGCACTTCGAACCGACCGTCGTCCAGCTTCCGCATCGCTCCGGTCTTGACGAGTTCCTTGATCATGGTCGGCATCGCCATGTCGCCGCCGTACCGGGAAAACAGGGCCGCGAAGCTTCCTCTTTCGCCGTTCTCGGAGAGCAGCAAAGGCCTTGAATCAGCGTCCAGAAACTCGGGGTCCTGGTGCCAGCCGGATAGCAGACGCGTGGCATCAGTGGTTTTGCCACTCGCAGAGGGCGCCTCGACCTCGAGAAGATCGCGTTGGCGCTTCACTTCCTTTCGCGCAATGCCTGTGAGTATCGAAACCCTTGAGACGTTTGTGGGTCGTCCGCTGATCCCGAATTCCTCAGTCGCGACCTGTACGAATACAGACTTGGACAACTCCGAAAACTCTCGCCATGTCATCCCGAGCCTGAGCAGCATCGAGGCCAGCGGCCGAAGAACTCTGCGGCAGCTGGCCAATAGGGTGGATTTGGGATCATTTCTCATAGATGGGTAAATTATACCCATTTATGAGAAAACGCAAGCGAATATTGACACATCTTTGGGTCTTTGCAGACGTCGCTGCGTGCCCGCGGACGAAAAAGCGTCCGCGTCAGGCTAAGATCTGCGCATGAAACTCGTGATATGGGCGACTAGCCTCATTGCGCTGCTGCTCGCCGGCTGCGCGGACCCGAATCTCGACCAGGCCGCCGACTCGGACACGATACGTCGCGGGAATGTTGGAGACGTCAGCACGCTGGATCCGGCAATCGCCGAAGAAATTCACACGTTCAGCGTGCTCTTTGATCTTTATGAGGGCCTGGTTGCCGAAGACGCCAGCGGGCAGATCGTCCCGGGTGTCGCAAAATCATGGACCATTAGCGAAGACGGTCTCGAGTACGCGTTCGAACTTAGGGCGGACGCGAGATGGTCGAACGGTGAAACAGTCACCGCGGAAGATTTCGTCGCCAGCTTTCGAAGGGTAGCCGCACCGACGACTTTGTCGTCCTATGCGAGTCTGTTATCGCCTATCCGTAACTTCGATGCTGTAAAAAGCGGCCAACTGGAACCTCACGAGCTGGCAGTATCGGCCGATGACGAAGGCAGACTTGTTATTCAGCTCAGTACGGACTGCCCATACTTCCTGCAGTTGTTGTCGATGCCGGTCGCACTTCCGGTACATGGCGGCGGCTCAAACCCGAAGCAATTCGAGGATCCGGGTCAATTCGTCGGCAACGGTGCGTATGTGCTGTCTGAACGGATCGTCGGGCACTCGACCACGTTACGTCGCAACACCCGATACTGGGATGCAGATTCGGTAAGAACAGAATTCATCGAATACGTCGCGATCGTTGACGAGGTCTCTGAATTCAACCGCTACCGTGCGGGAGAACTGGACATCACGGCGTCCATCCCAGCGGGCTACTTCGAGCAAGCCAAACAACAGTTTCCTGACGAACTGAAGGTGGCCCCAACCCTTGCGCTTTACTATCTCGCATTCGATACCACCGAACCGCCGCTGGACGACCCACTTGTTCGCCGAGCACTGTCGTTGGCTATCGACCGTGACAAGCTGGTATCGATTCTGGGACGAGGCGAATTGCCTGCGGATACGATTGTGCCCCCCGGGACTGCAAACTATCCGGCAGCGAGCTCGCAACGCCAGAGTGAGGATTTCAGTAAACCGCCGAAGACTGCGAGCGAACTTTACGCAACGGCTGGCTACGGGCGCGACAATCCGCTCAGGTTACGACTTGTCTACGATGCCGGTGGCATCCACGAAACCTTGGCACTGGCTGTGAGCGCCATGTGGCAGGACCAGTTGGGGGTCAAGGTCGAGCTGGACAAGCGTGAATGGAAATACTTTCTCGACACCCGGGACAACCGGGAAGAGTGGGACGTTATGCGGTTCGCCTGGTTTGGGGACTACAACGACCCGACCACGTTTCTCGACATTTTCCAGTCGGGCAGCGAGCAAAACCTGTCAGGATATGACAGCAAGAGCTTCGACGAGGCACTTGCGATCGCTTCGATGACTGAAGACCTGGCCGATCGAAGCGAAAAGCTGCAGGAGGCAGAGAGGCTGATATTGGCCGACCAGCCGATCGCCCCGCTCTACTTTTTTGTCTCGAAGCGTCTCGTTCACCCATCGATCGGCGGATTCGAGAGCAACGTGCTGGATCGGCACCCAAGCAAGTTCTTGTTCCGGCGACCGGCGGGGCAAGATGGATACAATTAGTAATCCTTGAACACGCCAGTCGTCCCACGGTGTCTTCCCTGACGAATCAATGCTACTCGCCGATATACGAACGCGCTTAAGAGTTGTTGCGCAGTAATGTTCACCGGTCCGGTTGGCTTGAATCGTTGCCCGGTGATCTCTTGCTTCAAAGGTCGAATGGATGGGCAAGTCGTATAATTGGCAACCTGATTCAGTTGCCGATTGGCCGGGCAATCAAACAATGAATATCAAGATACCCCCTCCGATATACGTGGTACTGTTCGGTGTGCTGATGTGGTTCGTCGCCCGGTCACCTTTTGCGCTGGCCGTCGACATACCTTTCAGGAAAACGGCAGCTGCAATCATCTTTGCGGCGGCTATCGCTATCGACGTTACTGCGATACGTCAGTTCAACGCATCGTCCACGACGATCAATCCGCTGAATCCCAACAAGTCTTCCGCCCTGGTGACTCAGGGCATTTATCGGTTTACGAGAAACCCGATGTACGTTGGCCTCTTGCTGATGCTGTGTGCCTGGGCGATCGTCCTCGGCAGTGTCAGCAATGTCCTGCTGCTGGCAGGCTTCGTCATCACCATCACGCGGATGCAGATTCGACCCGAAGAAGAGGCGCTGCGATCGTTGTTCCCCGAGGAATTCGAGGAGTACCGTCGCAAGGTCCGGCGTTGGGCCTAGAGCCTAGATTCAGCCCGTTGTCTTCGGTCGACGTTTGGCCGTAGGCAGGTAACAGACATTGGAGCCATCTTCTCGCCAGGCATGATTTGCCGCACGCGACTCAGTGCCGCTAGGGAGTTGCTCCTGGAGCAGGAATTCAGTTGCGCTGAACCAGTCGGCCAGCGAGTTCAGGTTGTGTTGAACGGTCGAGAGACGATGCTGTAACTGATCGGCAAACTGCAGCCTCGCGATCGTCTTGTTGGCGACCGCATCCAGTGCGGACATGTCTTCGCACAGACGCGAAATCTCGTCCGACTGGTCTGCCCCACTGCTGGCCTTGTCCAGGCGATGGCTCAGCGTACTCGCATGCCCGGCCAGCGCGATGACCAGCTCGGCGATGCCGTCGATTTCCGCCTGTGTTTCCTCGGCAGCCGCCTGCACCTGGATAGCACAGTTGTGCAGGCACTGTCCTGCCCGCATTTCGTCTACCAGGATGTCCGAATTCGAATCAGTGTCACTCATAACCAGTATTCCCGTCCCTGGATTCCCGTCCTGTTAAGGCTTCGACGCCGACCCTGCTGCTTTCCAGCAGGGTCAGCATCTCGGACCATCGCTCTATTCGCTCGACGACGCGAAGTCTGTCTGTTCGCGCGCCTACATTATGAATCGGCAGGTTCTTAGAAAAGTTTAGGAACTCAAACTTTCAGTTCTGGGACGATCTCCGCCGGCGGTGCAGACAACAAGAATGACGCGTACAAGGTGCAGGGCTAGCGGAACTGGATGTGCGTCGCATGGACGGGATTCGCGCCGTCGTCCGGGCGCAACCAAGGGGTCCGCCACTCGATCCATACGAGGTCATCGATACTCGCCTCGATACCGTCACCGGTAAGGTCTTCAAGGGTAAACAGGACCCGGACTCCCTTCGTCGCAAGCCGCGGCTGCGCGTAGTCGAATGAAAAGTTATGCCAGCCGTCCTGAGAAAACACGGCGGAGCCGATCTCGGTCAAAGGCCCGACCGCCAGCCCTTCGGAAAAAGACTCCTCGATTCGTCGTCGCTGCAGGTAGAACCGCAGGCGCGATTTGCCGTCCACCCTGATTCGCCCCGCAACTGTCGTGGGATTCGACGGCGTGAACACCCTGTCGAAGACCTTGAGTCCGCCGCTGGCAGCCTCTTCGCCTGGTTCGATTGTTATCGCCATGTGCGGCGCGCCAGAGTCGATCACCTTCACCTGGGCGTTCTCGATCCATGTCCGGTCGTCGGTCCCGAACAAACCGACATGCTCGAACTCGCCTCGGCTGAGGATGTCGACACCGAGCCGGTAGTGCCCGTTTGTCCCATCGACGGTGACGGACGACAGAGGGGATGCGCCTTTGGCGCGCAGTGACAACAAACCAGATGCTTCGTCGAAGCGCATCGTTTGTGCGGTTGCCGAGACCTGCCCGTCGCGACAAGACTCCATGACGAGATGCAGGCCGCTGGCTTTCGTACAGACCGTCCCCGAATCTGTCAGCGTCGCCAGCCGGTTCAGGATGGCGTAGCGGAATTCGCCGGTCGCCGGTGTCGGTACGTACCCGTTTACGTGCATCGGAACCACCTCGGCTCGATGCAGCGACTCTCCGTCCATGAAGACGAACAGCAGAGCGCTTAGTTGTGTCGAGTAGATGTACTGATCGAACAGGAAATTGCCGAGCGAATAGGCGATCAGACGATCGTCGACAATCTCGAAACCCTGCAACACGTGCGGGTGATGGCCGATAACGATATCTGCGCCCTCCTCGACCGCGCGGTGAAAGGCCGTCTTCTCGCTTAGCGAGGGGGTAGCGGCGTACTCCAGGCCTGCATGCAGTTGCACGACGCTGACGACACCGTCGGACACTCTCGCGACGTCGCTGGCGATAACCTCTTCGTCGCCAAAGGCCGCACCGCCTTTGCCGGTCTCGGCAACCTGGTTGGGTGAGAAGGTCCCGCGCCAGCCGACGTAGCTCAGGAAGGCGTGCGGCGTATCTCCGATACTCACGAGGGCAGGCTTCCTCGCGGATTCGTCGTCGTGCCCTCCCCCGGAATAGTGCAGACCAAGACGGTCGAGGGCGGCGAACGTCGACTCCATGCCCGCCCGCTGGTAATCGAAGATGTGGTTGTTGCCCAGCGCCACGTAATCGACGCCGGCCCACTGCAGGGCCTCAGCGAGGGCTGGCGGGGAGTAAAAGGTGACCGACTTAGGCAACGGCTCCTCTAGGGGTGTTGCCGACAGCGGCGTCTCGAGATTGACCGAGGCAAACTCCGCGAGTTCGACATAGGGCTTTATGTGTTGCAGCAGCGCCTTGGCGTCTCCCAGCGGATCGTCGCGGTCAACGAGCACCGGTTCCCCGTCGCGCGGCTCGGCGTAACGGCGGGTCAGCATTGTGTCGCCGGCGAACATGAGTAATCGCCGCCCCGGCTTTTTCCTGACCAGCTCGATCGTTGGAATGCGGCTACCGATGCCGTCGACGACATCCGATCGGTGTACCGTTTGCAGCGCCGTGTAGTACCCGTCGGCGGACGCTCTGATAAGCAGGGGACGGGACGAGCTCCGCGCAAAATCGAAGGAGAAGTTGCCCCGGCTGTCGACCTCCAGCCGCTCGCCGTCAACGGCGACTGTCAGACCGGATTCGATCGCCGCCGATTCACCGGTCACTCTGCCTTCGATGAGCAGGCGCTCTGCGAAGGCACAGTCCAGGAAAATGAGCATGGCCAATGCGGGCAACAGGAACCTTGTTAACTGACTCGTTTGCTCAGCGTTCCGTCTGGCGGTGACTGGCCTTTTCGCTCCGGCAGCGAGGTCGTGTCGTGACAGCATCACGGCTTTTCCTCCGCCGTCCTGTGTAACAGCTCGGCCGACACACCGATCATCCAGACGACGTACACCGTCCCGACGATGCGCTCGTAAGCACCGAGCCATGAATCGTTTACCAACAGGATCAGCGGCACCAGCCATAGCCATATACCGAGACAGGTGGCGCTGAACAGGCCGAGCCTGGGGGAAACTCGCGACAACCCGGGTTGCAGTGCGCCCATCGCCAGACCCATCAGGCTCGCCACGACCCAAAGCGGGTCATTCGCGCCCGGACCTCGAAGCGTGCTCGCCTCAGCCGTCGAGAAGAAGTAAGCAATGAAGAACAATACGGCGCCACTTGCCGCAAGGAATGAACGCCCGTACGGCCACAGGCGGCCCCGGTCGAGGCCGTGAAGCCCAGCGGCAAGCGCAACGTGACCGATGCCGAATAGCGTGAGGCCGATCGTCTGCAGTCCGCCCCACTCCTGTCGGCTCAGCTCGCTGATCGGGTCACGGACGGCATCCTGCCCACTCAGCATGAGTACGACCGTGTGAAGTATCGGCGTTGCAGCAGACGCGATGAGCGCTATTCGAAAGAACATGGGGCTCCGGAACCGACGGACTGAAGACCCATCCTACGCGCGGTCGCCCCGGCGTAAAACTGTCGCGTTGGAGGCAAATGAAATAAATTGGCGATGTGCGGGGTCTGCTCCGGCGATATGAAGAAAAAAATCGCCCCACTGATTGAGTCAGTCTCAGAATCGACCGCGGCTTGCCTGTTCACAATGGTCCAGGGCAACCTGGTGGCGCTGACGGCAAGTCACCTGATCACCGCGTCGCAGACGGGCATCATTGCCGGCTCTGTTGCAACGCTCGGCATCTTCCTGTCGAAGGTGCGGAATCGATGGCTGGTTGCCGGCACGTTGGGCGTTACGAGCGCGGTGGTCGATTTCTTCGTGCATCCGGGGATGTTCGGGGACGAAGCGACGGAGGCGATCGTGACAGGTTGCGTGGCCGCGGGCCTTTCCTATGCGGTCGGATCAGGCATGCAGGTCATGCGGCGGAGGCGGGCGGTCCGGTGATGGCCGTGCCACGGCATCCGAACGTGTCGCAGCAGGTGAACAAAAAGTAAGCATTTGCAACATGGCTACGATCTGTCGTTTCGTCGCTATATCATCGGGCCTCGTAAGACTACCGTTACGGGCCTATGGACTTCCTGAAAAAGCAGCATGATCGTAAAGTGCCACCCGGGCTTGAGGTGGAGATCCTGCGTCGGCTGCCACGCGTGACCATCGTTGGATCGCTGCTGCTGGCAGCGATGGCCGTCATCGTCCGGGTGCTGCCCCCGGAGCCCGGCGTAGACGTTGCGAAACACATCAAGACCGTGGACATATTCACCATCGCGAGCAGCATCACGTTCCTGACCGCGGTTTTCACCGTCGCGATCGGCGCAGTCATTGTGCACATCATGAAAGGTCCGGCCTACGTCGCGGACTCTTACCCGGTCGCACATTCGGACCGTCCGAAACATCAGCCAGGAAGGCAGCGCCAGGACGACGGCTGACGAAGCCTGGCAAGCAGCCTCCGCTGCCAGGTTCGAACCAAAGAACTCGAATTCAGACGAACAAGTGACCGGATTCCGACGATCGAGTTTCGGCCGTCCTGGTTCGCGCCTTGCGTCGGACGGCGATAACGATGACGCCAAGCGCCACACAAAGCGCACCGACGGCAAGGTAGCCGAGCATGATCCAGTGGTATAGGCCTACGTAGAGGGTGCCAGCGAGGAACATCGCGCCTATGCCCACGTAGAGGGCCGGAAGGGATTCATACAGTTTTCTGGGTAACCACATTGTCTAACTATTCCGCGCTTCATTCAGTGCATTAACGGTAGTGGTTCGCCCAAGGCACGGCTGCGGCCTGCGCGCCCGGCCGGCGCCTCGATTTTGTGACGAAGTTCAAATAATTGACTGGTTAAGTCCGAGCTGACGCGGTTGGCAATGCTCGAAATGGCGTCTGATCTTGTCTCGCGCTAGTAGAAGATCGCCTCACAACCAGGCAGCCACTCGGCCCAGTAATCGATCTTCTGCCTCAGCTCTTCGATTGCCTCTCCCGGCGTTCGCGGCAGAAACCTCAGCGAGTCGCCTGTCCGCAGTTGCCCGATGACATGCCGATCAGCCCGGGCGACCTGTGCCAGCCTGGCGTAGCCACCGGTCGTCTGGGCATCGACCGATAACAGGAACGGTGCACCGTCCGGCGGACACTGCACACAGCCCGGAAACACCGGCACGGATGGCAGCCGCCCCGTGTCGATTCCGTTTATCGGATCGCCATCGAGCTGAATGCCCATCCGGTCGGCGCGACTGCTGACGTGCCATTGCTGCTCGCAAAGTGAACCGCCCGCGGCTTCATCGACCAGGCATACCCGGAGTGCGGCACCGATCTCGCGGCCCGGACGAAAAGCCTCTGGCGTGCGGGAATCCGCCGCCCGGTCGCTCGCCGTGCACGCGAGCTCATCGCCAAACTCGAGCGCGCGGCCGCCATGACCGCCAAGCCCGGCCGGCATGTAAGTAGAGCCGGAATCGAGCACAACGTCGCCAGCGATTCCCCCGCATACGGCCACGTACGTTCGCGCGCCCGACCTTGCGCCGCCGATCCTGAGTTCATCTCCAGCCCGGACTTCGATAGCCTCGTACATGCCTCGGGCCTCTCCATTCACCGCCACGTCGACATCGGCGCCGGTAACGGCGATGACGGTTCGGACATCCGCGCCGAACGTGGCGCCGCTCAGTGTTACCTCGAGACCGTTGGCCAGTAACGGATTGCCCAGCAGGCGATTCGCGAGTGCCAGGCTCAACGGATCGGCCGGCCCGGCCGCTGGAATGCCCAGGTGACGATAGCCACGACGCGGCTCACCCTGCACTGTCGTCTGCAAGCCAGGCTTCAGGACGTGCAGGCTCATGGCTGCATCGAGGCCTCGTATTCGTCGACGGAGATGGGGCGAAAGCGCACCTGCCTGCCGGGCTGAAGCAGATTCGGCGGCGACGCCGTCGGATCGAACAGCACGACGGGCGTACGGCCGATGATCTGCCAGCCGCCCGGACTCGCCAATGAGTAGATGCCGGTCTGACTACCGGCAATCGCGACCGATCCGGCCGGAACCTTTTGCCTCGGTACCTCGTGGCGAGGAACATCCAGCCTCGAATCAAGCCCGTCAACGTAGGCAAATCCGGGAGCGAAGCCGAGCAGCCTGACCTCGTGGGGTGTCGACGTGTGCAGGCGAATCAACTCATCGACATCGATATCGAGGCGCTTACAGACGGCCGCGAGGTCTGGGGCAATATCGGTGCTGTAGCACACGGGAAGCTCGAAAGGCTCCTGGACGGACCTCGGGGCTGCTGCCTCCGCGCCCAATGTCGAAACCCGCTCGAGTGCTTCTTCCGGCTCGGTCCGCAGGCAATCGAACTGAGCCGTCAGCGTGTTGATGCCGGTAACGACTTCAAGCCAATCGCCGTCTTCTCGCATCCGGGCAGCTACCGCCTCGGCAAGGGCCTGGGACTGAAACTCCAGCTCGATCAGGTCATCGGACACCAGTCGCGCTGTCTTCACGCGCTGCAGGCCTGTATCGACACGCCGTGCTCGATGAGAGCCGCTCTGACGGCAGTCGCCAATGCAACAGCGTCAGGCGTGTCGCCGTGCACGCACAGCGTATCGACCCGCAACGATAGCTCGTCTCCGTTCGCGGCTCGCGTTGACTGATGCAACGCCAGCGACAGCGCCTGCTCGACCGACTGCTCAGGCCGGGAGAAAACGGCACCGGCCTCGCTCCTCGGAACGAGTCGACCATCGGCGTCGTAGGCTCGATCAGCGAATCCCTCGGCGACAAAGTCCACTCCGGCGACGGCCGCGGCGTCGCGGAGTTCGCCGCAAGGCGGGCCGACCAGCGCCAGGCCAAATTCGACGGCCAGCCCGGCAATGATGGCGGCCAGCGCCGAGTCGTTGTTGGCATCGTGGTACAGCGCGCCATGCGGCTTCAGGTGGCGCAGCTTGACGCCTTCCCGGCCAGCGATCGAGGAGAGCTGCCGAACCTGGTCGTGCAGAACGCGCTGCAGTTCCTGGCCGGCCATGAAACCGGATTGTCGGCCGAAGCCTTTGCGATCGGGATAGGACGGGTGGGCGCCGGCGGCGACGCCGTGTTGGCGGGCAAGCTTGAGCGCCGCGCTCATGCTCTTCGCATCGCCCGCGTGGCCACCGCAGGCGATACTGCAGCTTGAGACGATTTCCATCAGGTCATTGTCTGCCGGCCCGCCTTCGCCGAGGTCCGCGTTGAGGTCCACGCGAGTCATATCGTTGCAACTTGCTGTTTTTGTGACGAAACTCCCACCTGTGCACCTGTTTTATGTTTAAAACCTAGGGTGAGCGATGTTTTGTTAATTAAGTACCCATGAAACCCGGGTGAGCGATGCTTGATCCCCTGATAATCATATGCGCCCTCATATGCGGCATTGCTGCCCGCGCGCTTGGCCTGCCTGCCCTTATCGGCTACCTCGCCGCGGGCTTCGTGCTGCATGAGCTCGGCGCGACCGAAGGCGCGTTATTGTCTCAGCTTGCGGAGGTGGGTGTCACTCTGCTGCTGTTCTCGATCGGACTGAAGCTGAAGCCTGCGGACTTGCTGGAGAGCAAGGTCTGGGGAACGTCGCTGGTCCACATGACCGTGACGATCCTTGCGCTGGCCCCATTACTGTTCCTGCTGATGGCATCAATGGTGGAGACAGACGGCTTTGGGTGGCCGCAGGCCGTGCTCCTCGCTTTCGCGTTGTCATTCTCCAGCACGGTGTTCGCAATCCAGGTGTTGCAGGAACGAGGCGAGATGGCATCGCAGCATGCGAACCTGGGCATCGGCGTGCTGCTGATGCAGGACATCGCCGCGGTACTCTACATCGGCGCGAGCACGGGCAAGGTACCGCACTGGACCGCGTTGGGTCTGCTGCTGCTGATCCCCGCGCGGCGGCTCATCCTGAAGCTCTTGAGCATGTGCGGGCACGGCGAGCTCTTCACGCTGTTCGGGCTCGCCCTCGCGATTCTCGGCGCACAGGTCTTCGAGTCCGTCGGGGTCAAGGGAGATCTCGGTGCGCTGATTCTCGGCGTACTGTTGGCGGGCGACAAGCAGGCCAAGGAACTGGCCAGGAGCCTGTTGCAGTTCAAGGACCTGTTTCTCGTCGGCTTCTTCGTCACCATCGGCCTGATCGGCTGGCCGGCGCCGGAGCTGATGGTGATCGCTTTTATTCTCGGGATTCTCTCTCCGCTCAAGGCGCCGCTGTATTTCTGGCTGATGACGCGTTTCCACACGCCGCCTCGTGTCGCGTTTTTGAGTTCGGTCTCGTTGTCCAACTACAGCGAGTTCGGGCTCATCGTGATCGCCATCGCGGCGAGCCAGGGCGTTGTGGACAATCAATGGTCCGCCACGCTTGCGTTGGCTATCGCCATCAGTTTCGTGCTGTCGTCGGCTGCAAACATCAAGCCGCACGATCACTACACCCGCTGGCGGTACAAGCTGCGCCGATTCCGCAGCCCGGAGCTGGAGCGCAAACGACCTGACGTCGACGGCGTGCGCGCTATCGTGCTCGGCATGGGCAACATCGGCACCGGTACCTATGACGTTTTGCGCGATCGCTATGGCGATTCGGTGGTAGGCGTTGACGAGAACAAGGCCAAGCTGGCCCGGCATATCGAGAAAGGCAGGCGAGTCATCGACGCTGACGCCAGTGACCCGGACTTCTGGTCGATCGTGCGGCTGCACGATGTCGAGCACGTGATGCTGGCATTGACCAATCACCGTGAAAACATGCTCGTTGGCAAGATGCTGCGCCGCAGGCACTACGAGGGCCGCATCACGGCGATCATACGATTCGAAGATGAGGGGGAGGAGCTCAAGGAGTACGGCATCGAGAGCGTCAACCTGTTCCGCGAAGCCGGACGCGGATTCGCCGAACACCTCGAAGACACGTCAGACGAAGATCCGGAGAAGGCGGCGAGCACTACCTAGCTCGAATGTCTCACCGATTCGTGGGAAAGATCGGTCAGACCGTTGTCTGCACCAGGCCTTTTTCTCTCTCGAAAATACACCCTGGTACTTCGTTCAATCGGAAAATCCCTGGTCCAGACGACGGGGCTGGCGAGAGCCCGCGCTATCGATGAGATAGTCGGACTAGCGTCGTCGGCCGGCCGACCTCCAGTACTGGATCAGCGCGAATCCAAACAGCATGCCGCCGAGATGGGCAAAGTTCGCCACCCCGGGCGCGCGGCCGCTGACGCCCAGGTAAAGCTCCATCAGCCCGAAGCCCAGCACGAAATACTTCGCCTTCATCGGGATAGGCGGAATCGGCAGGACCACGGTCCGGTTCGGGAAGGTCATCCCGTACGCTAGCAGTATTCCGAATACGCCGCCCGATGCGCCGATGGTCGGGTAGACCTCGCCCATCAACTTGGCGACGGTCAGCTGAACAATGCCGGCGCCGACTACACAGCTCAGGTAGTAGATGATGAAGCGTCGCGGACCCATGAAGTTTTCGATGGCTCGTCCGAACATCCACAGAACGAGCATATTAAACGCGATGTGCAGGGGGTCATCGGGCGCATGCAGAAACCCGTACGTCACCAGCTGCCAGGGCATGAATGCAGGATTCGGCGAGTCGAGTGGCCACAGGGCCAAACCGCCCCAGACGGACCGCGAGAGCTGCAGCTGCATCGCGTACATCAATCCGTTCGCGATCAGCAGTGCGAAAATCACGTTCGGTATAGAGCTTTGCCGCTGCGGGCGCATGCGGTAGATATTCTGGGTCATAGAGTTCCTGAGACTAGGAATCCGGCGTCGCGTTCGGGATTGTTCTTCAGACTACCAGCCGCCGCCACCGCCGCCGCCGCCACCACCGCCCGAGAAGCCGCCCCCACCAGAGCCGGAACTCGATCCTGGTGGCGATGCGGAATGGCTGACGGCGGTGCTGAACGATCCCGACAGGTCAGATGACATCGACGATATCCCATTCCAGTTGCCGTGGTACCAGGCGGGCTGATAGGCGTTGCCGCTCTGGTCGCGAATCGAGGCCAGCACGGACGCAAATTTTTCGGCCCAGCGCTGATCGACACCCAGAGCTAGTGCGTAGGGAAGATAGCGCTCGAAGAGCTGCGGCGTCTTGTCAGGCGGATTGCGGAGATCCAGCTCTTCTTTCTCTGCCACGTCAAGGTAGTCGCGGAACCCGCTCATTTGATCGAGCAACTTTCGACCACGCATCGTTGGCCGCTTCATGAGGATCGCGAAGATGACCATCGCCACATACAACGTGATGACGGCGCCAATGGATGCAAAAGTAGGTTCGAGCCCCTGGGCAAAGGTTGCCACGGTGAAGACCGCGACGATGACGAAGCCGGGCAGATTCAACATGCCGTTGGTGTTGAAGTACTTGCCCTTGTAATCGTCCTTCAGTGATCGCTTGTGCCTGTTCTTGGCGGCGCCGATGATCTTGTGATTCTTGTTGTCGAGTTCGATCGAACTCGATTCCTTGAACAGGCCCTCGAAGAGTTCCCGTTCTCCCGGTGCCAGCGGTGGCGCATCGGCGCCAGGATCCAACTTGCTCAACGAGTGTTTCTTTCCTGAATGGTCGATCTCGAGGTAGCCCTTGACGGCGAGGTTGACAATCGCTGCCGTCATGACCTTGCCGTCGTAGTACATCTGGTTGATATAGCGAAGCGACGCGGGCGAGTAACCGTGCGGCGGTTCGTAGCGGGTCATGATGGGACCCTCGTCGGGGTCGCGCCCGAACTTTCGCCAGACGGGAATGTAATACGCCAACAGCACGATAAGCCCGGCGAGCGCAACCATCACATGGCGGTTGTCGTTCAGGAACCAGGCCGCGCGCTGCATGTCGTTGGGCTCCTCGACGAGTCCCTTGGGCCAGGCGACGACGATCGTCAGGCCATTGACCGGAGACAGTGGCGAGTTCGACGCGAACTCGACGCTTGGGCCGAGGCCGCGGCTCGCCTTGTAGTCCCTGCCCCGCTGTCCGTAGGCGCCCGTGTAGGCGTCGACGACAAGATCGCCCCCGGAAACATCGAATTCGAACTTCACTGATGCTGTCGCTTCGTCGATGGGAAAGCGCCAGTCGAAGCCGGTCACGTTCCAATAGAGTTCATCGTGATTCTCGAAGAAGCCGAGCATTCGGTACGCGCGATAGCGGAAGCTGTACTCGTAGACGCCGGCTTCCAGGTAGCGGTCGCTGCGGCCGAAATAGACGTTGATCCGGTCGCGCGGCTTCTTGGTATGAAACGCTTCGGGCTCGCCGTCACGCAGCACCGACAGGGGCTCGATGGAGACCTGGTGGCGGTTGCCCGTCTTGTCAAAGTACTCCGTCGGTATCGACCGGTAGATGCCGCGTCGAATCTGCCGGCCCTCAGCGCGCACACGAATGGTTTCGGTGACCAGGATCGACGCGTCTGAATTGACGACGATGTCGCTGTGAAAGCTAAGGATGCGCTCGTCGGCGTGGGCCGCGAATGACAGGAGTAACAGTATCAGCGTCGAACGAATCACTCGACCTGGCCCAGGTTGACCAACGGTACGTTGGCGACATCGTCCGATGCCTTCTGGAAGAACTCGCGCTGCCTGAAGCCGAACATGGAAGCGACGAGGTTGCTCGGCACCGATTCGACCATGACGTTGTAGTCGCGTACGGATGCGTTGTAGTAGCGGCGAGCGAACTGCAGATAATCCTCGGTCTCCACCAGTTCGCCCTGCAGCTTCAGAAAGTTCTCGTTCGCTTTCAGCTCCGGGTAGGACTCGGCCAGCGCGATCAGCTTGTGTACGCCTGACGCGAGTTGTTCCTCGACATCGCCCCGCTCCGCGACCGACTGGCTCCTGCGTGCCTGGTTACGCAGCTCGGTGATCGCCGCAAGCGTCGCCTTCTCGTATTTCGCGTACTGGTCTACGGCGGTAACGAGGTTGGGTATCAGGTCATAGCGACGCTGCAACTGGACGTCGACGTCGCTCCAGGCCGTATCGACCTGGTTGCGGCTGTTAATGAGACGGTTGTAAAGGATGATGCCGGCAACAAGAACGAGGCCGGCGATCGTTAGCAGAATTCCCATTCCGCTACTTTACCATTCAACTGAAGCGATCAGTGCGGGAGATGCGCATAGGTGATTAGCAGGTCTGCGCCGTGGCTTAGCGCTTCGCCAGGTGGTCGAGTACAGGGCGAGAAGCCAAATGAAAGCGGAGCGTACACGAACGTACGTGAGCATTTCATTCGGCTTCTCAACACGGTAATCGACCGCCTGGCGAAGTGCTCGTGACACGCGAGTACGTGAGCATTTCGTTTGAATGCTCAACGCGGTAATCGGCCGCCTGGCGGCGCGCTAGTACCAAAAAGAAAGGAAGATTTGTACTACGTTCGCCTCTAGCGAATAAAACGGCTCTTCACCGGCGGGTGCCCCGCTCGTCAGGTCCCGGAACTCGTCGTAGTCCGCGGTCAGCAGATCCAGCGAGGCGGAGACGGAGCCTCTCTTCAGGAAACCTTGCCAGCCAACCGGGTCATCGAGGAACGTGTAGCTGGCTTTAAGCTGGACCGTCGTGGTGCTCATATCGCTCAGCTCTTTGTCACGGCCGCGGAAGTTCGTCGCCTCGGAACGTGGAAACAGGTCGCTGAAGAACGATGCGCCGGTCTGGTCATGCAAGCGGACTTTCCCCGAGAAAATCCAGTTCTTCCAGGGATGCGTATAGCCAAGCGACACCGTGTGCCCCTCGATATCCCAGGTATCGGTGAAGTACCGATACTCGGCTTCGACTGCCGCTCGGTACGGCAGGAAGTATTTCGCACGTATGCCGAGTGCGTTACTGGTTCGGGTATTCGGATACAGCTCAGGTTCGTAGGAATAGCCAAGCGCTGATCCGGAATCTGCGTAGCGTACGGTTCGGTACGGGTTGTTCAGGAAGCCCTCTTCGGTCACGGTCTCGAAATTGAGCGCCGTAATCAGGTTCTTGGTCAGGATCTGTGTGATGCTGACACCGTACTGCTGTGCGAGCATGTCTCGCGAGAAGGTCTCATCGTCGGAACGGCCGACAACGTTCTCGCCATGGGCATAACTCAGCGCCACGGTGGTCAGCTGGCCAAAGAAGTCTTGTTTTACCGACAGCGCCCAGGTAGACGCGTCGTAATCGGATTCGACGCTGCTGACGTAGTTCAGGCTCATGGTCGTGTTGCCACGAAGGTAATCCATGCCCAAGGACCACTGCTCACGCTCCTCGTCGTACGGGCTCGCGGTGGTCACGACATCGATGGATGCTGACGACACGTAATCGAGGTAGTGGTTACCGACGAAGGACAAGCTCTTGCCGACCTGCTTGCGAACCAGGACTGACGGTCCGTCGATCGTGACGCCGCCGCCGTCATAAAGATGATAGAGAACATCCGCGCGGTCCTCGGGCAGGACGGCAGCCAGGCCACTCGCGGACAGGCTGAGCAGCAACAGTGTGGCTGAAATACGCCGCAACATATCGGAGCCTCCTAGTTGCAGCCGCAGCCGCCGCCGGCAGCACCTTCACCGCCTCGTGCACCTTCACGCGATTCGTACACGTGCTTGAGGTAGGACGAGGACACTGGATCGCCGTCCAGTGCCATGATCGGGTCTGCAAGCCGGTCACGCTCATAAGGCTTGACCCAGGGCTCGATGTTGCCGCAGGCAGAAAGGCCCAGAACGGCCAGCAGTACCAGCGAAATGCGTGAAATTGTCGATACTTTCATTGCCATACCTCACTCTATCCCGGTCCGATGCCGGGAACTGTGATCCTATTCTCAAAGACGCGCGTTATGCCAAACGCGTCTTAACTGTTTCTTTATCCTCAGAAAAAGACCGTGATACCAAACGTTCCCTCGAGGTTGTGCACGGTTTTTTCTTCACCGAACAAGTCGATGTCGTACAGGTGGTCGCGGAAGTCGAGGTGCAACGCGACCGAGTCGGTCAGAAGGAAACGATAGCCCGCGCCATAAGACACCGAGAAACGGTCGTCACCGGCGAACTGGGTGGATCCCAGTCCTGCGACCAGGTAAAGGTTCGTGTTGTACGCACGACCTTCCCCGATAAAGACCTCGCCGGGCAGGATGTTGTAGCCCAGGCTCAGGTTGTAATACGTCAGCGTTCGCTCGCTGTCCTCGATGAGTCGAGCGCCACCACTCAGCTGTTCGAAGCTCGTCAGGCCTGCCTCACTCTGGCCGACCGATGCCTCGACGAAGAAACCTTCGGTGACGTGGTAAGCGAGCTTTGCCCCGTACACGACGTCGGAACCGAAGTCCTCGATGTTCAGGATGCCGATGAAGGCGCCGAGCTCGAAGTCCTCCCGGTCGATACGGGGTTCCTTGATCTCGCGGCGTTCCACCTCAGGATCGACAACCTGTCCAGGCGGCTCCGACGACGGCGGCGGCGCCTCTTCGTTGCCGAACCCGAACAGGTTCTTGGTCGCCGCGCAGCCCGACAGGCTGATCATCGCGGTGATCAGAAAAAGAACGCGAAACCGACTTTCCATTCTTCTACTTCCTCGTTGTCATCGCGACTGGTAAACACGACGTAGCTTTTGTACTCGGCCCGCAGCAGGAACCGGCGCGTCGCGTATATGCGAAAGCCGCCACCGACGTGACCGAGCTGGTCTGTGCGATCGTCGCCCTGGACGATCGTCGATTTCGGTTCGGTGCGTATGGCACCGGCACCGAGAGTCATGAACGGCGACACGCGCCAGTCCGGAAATGCCTCATGGACGATATTGATGCTGCCGGTCCATGCGTTGGAGAAGTTGCCCAGGACCTGTGAGCCCCAGAGCTCCAGCGAGATGTACGGATTCAGCGAGTAGCCGCCGTAAACGGACACGACGTTGGCCCCGCCGAAGTCTCCGGCGAGTACGCCCATCTCCCAGCGCGCGTTCGTAAAGTCTTCCTGCTGCGCAGATTCGAAGGTCGTCTGCGAACCGTCGGGTTTCAGCGTCTGCTGCATCTGCGCCTGGTCGACCCAGCCTTCGTCACCCTGTGCATCCCTGACGAGAAACCAGGTCGTGCGCTGTTTCAGGATCTCGATCGTCTCGCCGCGGTCGACGATGTGGAACTTCGGGTAACCGCGACCGGGCCCGGTATGCATTTCGAGGTAAGGATCGGCCACGGCAACTCGACGGTATTCCTTTGCAGCAGCGGCTACTCCCGGTAGCACGCAGGCAAGGAATATCGCGGCCAGCGCCAGCGTCAAACCTTTCTTCAATGCATCGCCCTTTACTATCGCTCGTACAGCCTTCCCGGCTGCCTAGTTCATCGGCGCATCAAACGGGTTGTTGTAGTACTGGCCGCCAATATCCAGCCACTCTGCAATCAAGCGTCTTTCTGCTTCCGACAAGAGGTTGTAGTGAGAATTCGCAGGATCTGCGAACCGATCGAAAAAGTCTCCCGAGAATCGCGCTCCGCCAATCGTTGCCGGCGAGTTGATCGGGATCGGTGCGAGAATGTCGTTTCCGTCGACATCCTGACCGATGACCTGCTGCGCATCGACAAGCACACCACCAACCACTTCCTGAAGATTATCACCCACCAGCAGCTCGCGGTAGGACAGGAAGTGATCCGGCTCGTCCGGCGATTGGCCGTCCTGCAGCTCAAGCTGGCCTGCAGGTACGCGCACCGTATCGTCCGCCGGGTTGATCGGTGAATGGCAGTTGACACACATGTTGTCTACGGGGTTGCCCATCGCGTCGAGCACCGGGACTTCAAGACCGGTGATGGGATCAATCGTCGTAACCGGCCGGGACAGCTGCCAGATCGGGTGGATGATCGTCTCGTAGTTGATGACGATTCGACACAATGCGGACCAGCTGTTTTCGCAATCCGTCGTGGTCGGGCTCGGCGTAGCAATGTTCGAGCCTTCGCCGATCGGGATGTCCGGTGACGATGGCGACGTGCGCGTGTAACGCCAGGACACGTAGCCGTTGTTGGCGGCGATCGCCGGATCGGCCGCCCAGAAATCGTTGTACTCGATGTTTACAGACAGTGCGATGGCGTCGCAGGCGCCGGTGCCCTCGCAGGACGCCTTGGCGAAGGTTTCGGCCATCGTGTCGCCGACCTCGTTGATGAACCAGCGTGGATCGGTGCCCGGGAATTCGACTACGCCAGCCGGCGCTCCCGCCCACGCCGTGTCGAATGCATCGGCCCTGCCGTGCGAGATACCCTGGCCCGGTACGTGACAGCCCGTGCACTTGAGCTCCTGCCCGGGCCGCGCGGAAAGCCAGTTCTGGTGACGCGGCGAGATTCGATGACCGCGTTCGTCGAGGATCGTTATTGCAAACGCGACGTTGGCCGGCACCTTGGTCAGCACCGACCCGTCCGGTGCGATCTCGGCATACCCGAGAATCTCCCGCATCCCGTTGGCCTGGCTAATGCCGAATGCTGTGTTGTCGATATCCAGCGTGTCTTCGTCCGGGAAAGACACGGGCTTTTCAATACGAAGCCAGCGGGCGGGTCGCGCCGCCGCAGGCGTAATGGCGGGATTCGCAAGCGCTGCGATGTCGACGCCGGTGGTGCCGTTAAAGTCGTAAACACTGCGGATATTCAGAACAGCCTCGGCGTTGTCTTTCAGCGTCGGGTCGAGCGGGAAGTCATTGTTTCCATCGGGAATGACGACCTGCCGGGCACGCGGATCGCCGGATACGACCTCGGTGAACATGAAGCCCTCTTCGCCGATGACGACCGGCAGCTGGGTCTCGTCACGCGGGTCGTAGATCCAGATGCCGTACAGCGGCGGTGCAACGATGAAATCGCCCTCGGCAGGCGTAACCGGATCGTCGGGATCGATTACGATCAGGTTGGCGAGACGATCGTCCGTACAGGGTACGATTCGCGTATCCTCGGTCGCGTCGTCGCCATCGTCCGGCAGGATTTCGATCAGCCGGCACTGCGACCAGCCGACGAGCATGCGGCCCGTGCCATCCTGGATCGGGTAGGCCGATGCATAGCGACCGCCGGGTGACGCACCCGCCTGGGTCAGTACTTCATTGATGGTTGCGTCCGCCTGAGCAGGCCCGGTACCGCCCGCGTTGGTCACGACTGGCTGTGTATTCTCGACGTAGTTGGTCGTGTTGATCGTGATCAGCTCGCCGCCACCCTCGGTGTCTGTAAAGGGTCGAATCAGCGTCAGGATGTTTCCGTCTTCCAGCTCGCGAGGCTGGGTGAACTGGATCGTCGCGCCGTTGGTGCCCGTGTCGTGACTTTCCTTGCCATACAGCAACTCTAACTCCGAACCATCCGGGTTCATTCGGTACAGGTCTACGGCGTTGTTCGGTCCGGCGTTGTCCCAGCGGCTGAAGACGATCTTGCCATCCGACATGACCGTCGGGTCGAGGTCGTGACTCTGGTTGAAGGTCAGCTGCTCGATGCTGCTGCCGTCGTCGTTCATGATGTGAATCGTGAATGCGTATTCGTTTTCGTCTTCGTCAATAGCGACGAAACCAGGCTTGCCCTCGTCGAGCAGAACCGCCTGCGAGCGAACCTGCCGCGTTGACGCGAAAATGATGCGTCCGTCCGGAAGGTACTTCGGCATGATGTCGTGGCCGATCTCAGCCGTCAGGTCAGACGGAATGACTCGCACGAGTTCATCGGTCTCGAAGGTGTACTGCCAGATATTCCAGGTCGGCTGGTCTTCTTCGTCCAGGTTCGGGTCGAAAGGACCGCGCATCGAAAACAGCAGGCGGCTCGCGTCGTAGTCAATCTCAATATCGCGCACGGCGCCCATGCCACCGGTGAAGCGTTCGGTGATGTTGACATCGAGGGCGGTCGGGGAGGCGCGATCGCGGAAGAAAAGGTCAGAGCCGACGTCGAACGTTATCTGCTCACGCAGGTCCGTCTGCTCGAACTCGCCGTTGTCATCGACGGGTATCGGTGCTCGGATGTAGGCAATCGGGAAATCGATGACGACCGGATCCGGCGTCTGGCCGTTGCCGATCTGCACACCCTGATTAGCTCCGTCGCAGGCAACGATAAATAAGGACGCGCATATTGTCAGTACGGTCCGCAGTCCCAAGGATCCATCCTTTCTGATTCGTGAAAACGTGTTCATCGCTTTTCCTCTCTTGGAAACGCACGCGCCGCGCGTGTTTCCAGCCAGCTTGTAATGGTGAACAGGACGCGAGCCGCATGCTGTTAACGCCATCACACTCCCAAGTCTTAAAAAAACGCTTGTCTCTGCGGCCGATATGCCCAAACGCAACTCGCCGCAGGTTAGCAACGAGCAAAAGTATAGAGACCGAAAATTGGCGATGTAATGTCTCAAAAGCACGACAGCATGGCGCGAAAACACCGCCTGATCCGCACACCGGAGCCCTTTCTGCGAGGCGCTGCACCAGGAAAAAAAATTTTTGCCGATAACCGGAGCGGTGATCACCGATGGATCGATTGCGCGACTTTTGTGGCTATTTCGGGGCCTGAGCTAGAAAGCCGGTGAAGTAGCAAAGGCAATTGGTTGTTTGTTGGTGCCGCAGCATTCACGGCACCCTGTCTCCCTTCTGCGACAGTTGCGACCTCTTTACAAATCAGTAGCTTAGCGATTCCGTAACCGCGGCTTGTGCGGAACTGACGACATTGACTTGACAATATACTCGTCGCTCGCCCGGCGGAAGAAAACCCCTAACTATCTGTTTTTCAGAAGAAAAAAGGTTTTTTTACCGAGTTTTTCCCGGGCTGGCACAGCACTTGCTTGGTACGTAGTGGACCGAATGGATCGGGCCGGCATCTCTAAGAAGCAGATTGCTTCTAACTGTGAAGGCATTCACGGCACTGAGTTACCGGCGCTGGCAGGATTGCTTGGGCGCAGTCACGCGAATTCGCAAGAGGCTCCGGGAAGGATTCCGGATCGTGGCTGCAAGGACCAGGGAAGGTTGAATCTGATGAGTCAGCAAACCCCAGGCCATTCGAGATCTACGGACGAAAAGTTACAGCGTCCGTCGGGCTGATGCTCCTGTTTTAGGAGGATCGGTGAATTCAAACGATCGTAGAAGACCTAAGGCTTTAGGCTTATGAGAAAAGTTACAGGGATGACGACAGCACGGAAGTTGGCCAACGTATTCACGTTAGGCGCTGCCCTGCTTGCAATGGCTAGCGCCGCCCATGCCGGACCGCGCGAACAAGCCAAACGTATTCATGACCGCATTGCCGGCGTACCGCCGACAGACGCTGTCCTGGCATCAATGGAGGCCGACATCGTCGGGGGAAACCCCAGCGCGGCTGCCTATACCGCCATGGACAACGTCAGCTTCTACAACGTGACGTTGAAGAACTTTGCGGCGCCGTGGACCAATCGCGAAGAAAATGTGTTCGTTCCGCTGAACGACTACATCGCGATGGTGATCGGCATGGCCCGCGACGACGTTCCGTTCAATACGCTGCTGTCTGCTGACATCGCTTATGTTGGCCGCAACGGCGTCGTCTCCGCGGCACCGTCCCCGAGTAACAACGATCATTTCGAGCAGCTCGAAGCGAATAACATCAACCTGCGTGACGACCTCGTCCAGACTCAGCAGTCGACCATCATGGGCATCCCGTCCAATGCGACGGCTGGCGTCATGACGTCGCGCGCTGCGGCACAGGCCTTCTTTGTCGCCGGCACGAACCGCGCGATGTTCCGTTTCACGCTCTTGAATCACATGTGTAACGACATGGAGCAGATGCTCGACGTCAACCTGTCGCCGGACTGGATCCGCCAGGACGTGAGCCGCAGCCCCGGTGGCGACAGCCGGCTGTTCCTGAACAACTGCATCGGCTGCCACACGGGCATGGACCCGATGGCGGGCGCCTTTGCCTACTACAACTACAATGAAGACACCGAAACGATGGAGTACACGGCAGGCACGGTCCAGTCGAAGTACTTCAACAACGACCTGAACTTCCCGCAGGGATTCCGCACGACAGACGACAGCTGGGAAAACCGCTGGCGTGAGGGTCAGAACGCCTACCTGGGCTTCGACAGCTCGCTGCCGGGCAGCGGCAACGGCGCAAAGACGCTCGGCGAAGAGTTGGGCAACAGCGCGGCATTCGCGTCATGCCAGGTCAAGAAAGTCTTCAAGAACGTCTGCATGCGCGAGCCTGAGAACCAGGCGGACCGCGACGCAGTCGCACAGATCACCAACACGTTCCGGACGAGCGGATACCGCCTGAAGCAGGTGTTCGCCGATACGGCCGTGCACTGTATGGGCCAATAAGGGGAGACTGACATGAAAGACGAAAAAGTAATGCACTCTCCGATTACCCGTCGTACGCGCAACCTGCTGCTGAGCCTCGTCGGTTCGGTCATCGTTGCGGCCTGCGGTGGCGGCGCAGCCACGACTGAAAACCCGATCTCGAACGTGCCGGATGTCGGCGACGCTCCGTACACCGGACCGGTTGCCGCCGATGCTGACGTCCTGAAGTTCCAGCAGGAATTCTGGTCGAACGCGAAAGGGCAGGACCGATGCGGCGCATGCCACAACGAGTCGGTTGGCCAGACGCCGCTGTTCGTTCGCAACGACGACGTCAACCTCGCTTACGCAGAGGCGCTGACGGTCGTAAATACCGGTGATCCCGCGCTGTCGCGCGTCGTCGAGAAAGTCGGCGGCGGCCACAACTGCTGGGTTGCCGATCCGGCGGTCTGCGCGACGATCATGACGACCTGGATCGAAAACTGGGTAGGCAATTCCGTCGCCGGCGGCCGTGAGATCAACCTGACGGCGCCGGTATCGAAAGACCCGGGCGCCAGCAAGAACTTCCCGGAAGATCCGGCTGCCTTCGCTGCGATCATTCACGGTCCGGTACTCGTGCCGAACTGCGCGGGCTGTCACAGCTCCGAGTCACCGAATGCACAGCAGCCGTACTTTGCTGATCCGGATATCGACACGGCCTACGCTGCGGCGAAGCCGAAGATCAATCTCGACACGCCGGCGAGCTCTCGCCAGGTGATTCGCCTGCGCAACGAATTCCATAACTGCTGGGAAGTGGGCTGCGCCCAGTCCGCGCAGATCATGGAAGACGCCATTACGACCTTCGCCAACGGCATTACGCCGACGACGGTTGACCCCGACCTGGTTGTTAGTAAGGCACTGACGCTGGTTGACGGCGTCCTGGCTTCGGGCGGCAACCGCTACGAAGATGCGCAGATCGCTCTGTGGGAGTTCAAGACGGGCTCCGGCACGACCGCATTCGATACCAGTGGTGTCGATCCCGCGCTTGACCTGAACTTCTCGGGCGACGTCACCTGGTTCGGTGGCTGGGGCATCACCATTACTGACGGTAAGGCCCAGGGCACGACCACGGCGTCGAAGAAAGTCTATGACGTTATCCAGGAGTCCGGCGAGTTCTCGATCGAAGCCTGGGTGATCCCGGCCAACGTCACGCAGGAAGAAGCTCGCATCGTGACCTACTCGTCGGGCGCCACTGCGCGAAACTTCACGCTGCAGCAGACCCTGTACGACTACAACTTCCAGTTACGCACAACCGAGACCGGTCTCAATGGCGACCCGGCCCTGTCGACGCCGTCAGCCGACGAAGTCCTGCAGGCAACGCTGCAGCACGTCGTCGCGACTTACAACCCGATCGACGGCCGCAGCATCTACGTCAACGGCGAGCTGGTATCGAACACGGACCCGGTTCCCGGCGGCACGATGGTCGACTGGCAGGACACGTTCGCGTTCGTTCTCGGTAACGAGGCTTCCAGCGACGGCCTGTGGCAGGGCACGATTCGCCTGGCCGCGGTTCATCGTCGTGCGATGACGCCCGAACAGGTCACTCAGAACTTCGACGCTGGCGTCGGTGAGCGCTTCTTCCTGCTGTTCGATATCTCGGAAGACATCGCTGCCGCACCGCAGTCCTCGTATATCCTGTTCGAGGCGCAGCAGTTCGACAACTACGCCTACCTGTTTGACAAGCCGCACTTCGTGACCCTGGACGGTTCGCGTCCGGAAGGCATCCCTCTCGAGGGCATGCGTATCGCGATGAACGGTAAAGAGATCAAGGTCGGCCAGTCGTACTCGCGTCTGAACACGACGCTGTCCGGCGCCCAGTTCGGTGAGCTCGGCCAGCCGCTGTCGGTACTCGGCGCGGTACTGCCGCTCGAGAAGGGACCGGCGGACGATGAGTTCTTCCTGACCTTCGACAGGGTTGGCGCGCTGTCTTACGACCGCCCGGCCGACCCGACGCTGATCATTACGGAGACGGACCTCGATCCGGCCTCCAAGATCGGCCTGCGCACGTTTGACGAAATCAACGCGACGTACGCAGCGGTGACGGGTGTGGATTCGACAACGGCTGCGGTCGACATGACCTTCCAGGAGCTGCGTCAGTCGCTGCCTGCGATTTCGGATATCAACACCTTCCTGTCATCGCACCAGGTCGCGATCGCTCAGCTGGCGATCCAGTACTGTGACGTGATGATCGGTACCGACGCGAACCCGAACCCGAACGCGGCGACGATGTTCCCGGGCTTCCAGTTCGACTCGGCGCCGGGCACGGCGTTCGGCGGCAGCAACCGCGACGCGTTCGTCAACCCGCTGATCGACCGGATCATGGGTACGAACATCGCGACGCAGCCGGACCGTACTGCGGTCTATGAAGAACTCGCTACGTTCTCGGCAGCGGGCGGTCGCCCGGACAACCTCGTCGATCGACTGGTTGCCGGCGGCAGTGGCACCCGAGCCATTTCGAAGGGCGTCTGCGCAGCAATGCTCGGCAGCGCCGTCACACTGATTCAGTAATACAGGACTTAAGGGACTTCTAGCTATGAGTAAGAGTAAACGCGACTTTGATGCTCCCCAGTATCATGCCGACCACCCGCGTCCTGTTACGCGACGTCAGTTCGTAGCCCAGGGCTTCATGAGCGGTGGCGCCATGACCGTGGGCGGCGGCTTCCTGAGCATGTTCGCCAACCCGCGCAAGGCGCTGGCGGACCTGTCACCCGACCTCGCGGGTCTGCTGCAGAATCCCTGCCAGATCTCGACGGCCGGTGCGGGCAAGATTCCGTTCATCGCCTTCGACCTCGCAGGCGGCGCAAACATCGCCGGCTCGAACGTACTGATTGGCCAGGAAGGCGGACAGCAGGACTTCCTGTCGACGAACGGTTATGAGCGCCAGGGCCTCCCGGGCGACATGCTGCCGGGCCAGGTTGACCCGGTACTGCAGCAGGATTACGCCAACTTCGACTTGGGCCTTGGCTTCCACCTGGACTCCGCGTTCCGTCGCGGAATGCTGGCCAGCATGACGCCGGGAACCGAAGCCAATCTGAACGGTGCCGTCATCCCGGCCCGTTCCGATAACGATACGGGCAACAATCCGCATAACCCGATGTACGGTATCGCACGGGCGGGCGCGGACGGTTCGATCCTGACGCTGGCGGGGTCCGAGAACACGGACTCCGGCGGTAACTCGATGCTGCCCGCCATGCTCTATGATGCCGAGCTGCGGCCGACCAAGGTCGACCGTCCCAGCGACGTCGTCAACCTCGTGGACACCGGCGACCTCGTCGGCATCCTGACCGAGGAAGACGCCAAGGCGGTCATGGAATCGGTGTATCGCATCAGTGAGCGCAAGATCGACAGCGTCAACACGCAGATCACGCGCGATGCCGTCATCAAGGAGATGATGGACTGTGGTTACCTGAAGGCGGCCGACATCGCCGATCGCTTCGCCGGCGTACCGATCGATCCGGGCCTGGATCCGGAGATCGTCGGCCCGACCGGCATCTTCACAGCTGAAGAATTCAACGGCAACGGCCGGGACGCTCGCGAGTTCCAGAAGACCGCTTCCGTCATGAAGCTCGTTATCAACGGCTTCGCAGGCGCCGGTACCATCGAGATGGGTGGTTACGACTACCACGGTGGACGACGTGCCGAGGGTGAGGTCAAGGACTTCCGTGCAGGTCGCTGCATGGGTGCCTGCATCGAGTACGCCGCTCGCGTCGGTGTGCCGCTGATGATGTACGTCTTCAGTGACGGTTCCCTGTCGTCCAACGGCGCCATCGACAACACGGTCGAAGGTCGCGGCAAGGGCGAGTGGTCGAGTGACAACTCATCGACCGCGGGATCGTTTTTCATGGTCTACAACCCAACACGGCGCGCAACGATTATCGGCGCCACGCCGGAAGAGATCGCCAGACATCAGCAGATTGGCTACATGGATGCCAACGGCGCCGTGCAGCGTGCCGCAACTCCGGCAGCCAACAACGTCAACTCGTTGGTCAACCTTACACTGCTGAACTACATGGCACTTCATGGCGAGCAGGGGCTGTTCCCCGGGCTGTTCCCTGGACACGGTCTCGGCAATACCGCTGCGGCTCTCGATGCACTGACGGCATTCACGCCGATCTGCAACGGGATCATCGCCAACCCGGTCTAGCACCGGAGAAACGCAACCGCGTTCATTCGTCGTCGGACGCTGCTCTCGACAGACGATTCAGGCCAGCCGGGTTACCGGCTGGCCTTTTTATTTGCCAAACCGCGTCGTACAACGATCGTGCGAACTGTGCTTAACTTCGCTGCATGACTGAAGACCGTTCAATCTCGTTTGCCTGTCCCCGTACCGACCAGCCACTCGAAGCCGTGGAAGGCGGCTACACGTCTCCGGCCAGCGACGTCGTCTACCCGCTCGTCGGCGACATTCCCTGGCTGTTCTCCGAACCGGCCGCCAGCCTGCATGAGTGGCGTAATCGATTGCACATGGCGGTCCAGTCGGTCAGCCACGAGATCCAGGGGCTCGAGATCGAACTCAAGAACAAGAACATCCGGCCGCTGGCGAAGCGCCGGATCGAGCGCTATCGCGACGCTTGTCGGGAACACCAGAAGAAGCTGAAGAAGCTCGTGGCGCCGATCGTCGACAAGCACGTCAGCGGCAACCTCGAAAGCTATCTTGCGATGCGGACGCGACTGCCGACCGACCAGGGACTCCATACCTACTACGCGAACATTCATCGCGACTGGTGCTGGGGCGACGAAGAGAACCAGGCGTCGATAAAGCAGCTGCGCTCCGTCATGAATGAAAACGCTGCGCTCGGCCGCGTCCTGGTCCTGGGCGCCGGCGCCGGGCGCCTCGCTTACGACATCGCGACCGGCATGGACTGCGAACACGTCGTCGCGATGGACTTCAACCCAATGCTGATGTTCGTCGCGAAAAAGATGATTCGAGGCGACAAGCTGAAGATGTATGAGTTTCCGATCGCGCCGGCATCGCTGGAAGACGACGCCGTCCTGCGGACGCTGAAGGCGCCGGCGGCAACCGACAAGGTCAGCCTGGTCCTGGGTGACGCCCTGCGCGCGCCGTTTGCCGACGGTTTTTTCGATACCGTGGTGACGCCGTGGCTCATCGACATCATCAGCGAGGACCTCGAGGTGTTCGCCAAGCGCATCAATCGCCTGCTCGCCGATGGCGGCCGCTGGCTGAACTTCGGTTCGCTGGCCTTCACCCACCCGAAGCGCGCGCGCTGTTACAGCCCGGAAGAGGTCAAGGCGATCGTTGCCGAGAGTGGTTTTTCAGATCCCTACGTCAGCCAATCGACCATCCCCTACATGTGCTCACCGGCCAGCCGGCATGGGCGACAGGAGAAGGTCTTCACGTTCTCTGCGTTCAAGGAAAAGAAGATCAAGGCGCCGCCGAGGTATCGCGCCCTGCCCGACTGGATCGTCACCGGCAAAGCTGCGGTACCGCTGTCGCAGTCATTCAAGACACAGGCGATGACGACGCAGATCTATGCGTTCATTATGTCGCTGATCGACGGTCGACGGTCGATCGAGGACATGGCCAAGGTACTCGAGAAGCAGCAGCTCATGCAGCGCGACGAAGCCGTGGCCGCGATCCGCAACTTCCTGACCAAGATGTACGACGACGCGCAGCGCTCGCAGGGATTCTGAAACCCGCTCGCTTCGCTTCTCGGGCCGCTACAACGTCTCCATTCGGGAAACCGGGTACATCGGTTCGCCGCTGACGTCTTTTGGCGACTCCAGCCACACCCGCACCGGTTCGCCGGAATCGATGTTGATACCGGCGCGTGCGATAACGCCACCGTCGATCTCGATCAGCACGCCGAATTCGTCGCCACCCTCGAGAAGCATTCCGACGGCCCATTGCGGTGCGTCCGAAGTTCCGTCGAAGCCGGCCTCGACAATGTCGAGCACGCCCTCGGCCTCGTAGGGCCAAGACTCATTCGCTGCCAGCGTCGCAGCAAGATCGCTTGCTGTCGACGGCGAAGATTCGCCGCCACCGCCGCAGGCCGCCAACGCACCAAGCAGGCATCCAAGGATCAGTAGTCGGTACATGTCGGTCCCCTCGTCGAGTGCCGGAACAGTATGCCTGACAAGGCGCCTTTTCCCTGCGGAATCCGTCGCAAATCAGGCTCTTGGGCGCGATACCCAACGACCATCAGAATTCATCATTGCTCCGTCAGCTTCTCATCAGTCTTTTTGACCCCTGCCAGCCCTACTCTGCATCTGTGGAAAAACAGGATCTGACGGGAGCAAAAAATGCATACACCCATGATTTCCATGGTGTTTTTCCTTATCGCCGCTCTGTTGGGTGCGATTGGACAGTACCTTTACAAATCCGGCGCCGACGCCGCAACCGGCGGCGCGCTCAGCTACGTCGCTAACCCGCGATTACTGGCGGGCGTGGTCTGTTACGTCGGCGTCATGACGCTGTTCGTCGCTGCCTTCAAGCGCGGCGGCTCTATGGCCGTCCTGTACCCGATATACGCCAGTACCTTCGTGTTCGCGGCGATTATCTCGAGCATTGCCTTCGCGACGCCGATCAAGCCGGTCCACGTTGCCGGCATGGGTCTTCTGTTTACGGGCATGTTCCTGATGGGGAGATAAGACGATGAATGTGAATAGCGCGCTGTCCAGCCCGGTGTTCCAGCTCTTTTCGGCGACGGCCGGCACGTTGATGCTTGTGGCGGGCGCTGCCCTGGGAACACTTAAGCTATTTGGCAGACACGTTGACCATGCGCTTGAGTCTTACAAGAGCTGGCTCATCATGGTGCCCCTGATACTGCTGACGATGCTGCTGGGCCGGGTAGCCGTCATCGTCGCTGTAATGCTGCTCGCCGCATTTGGGTTCCGCGAGTTCGCCCGCGCCACCGGCCTGTACAGGGACTGGTTGTACACCGGATCGGTGCTCGCCGGCATCGTCGCCCTGGGCGCGGCGACGTTCGTCCCGGACCCGCGGCTCGGCTCGCCGGGTTGGTACGGCCTGTACATGGCGATGCCGGTTTTTGTGATCGCCGCAATCTTGCTTGCCCCGGTCCTGAAGAACCGCAGCGACGGCCAACTGCAACGCATGGCGCTCGCGATCTTCGCATTCGTCTACTTCGGATGGATGTTCATGCACCTGGGCTTTCTCGCGAACTCGACGCACGCGTATGCCTACCTGCTGTTCCTGCTGCTCGCCGTCGAGGCGAATGACATAGCCGCCTATATCTCGGGCAAGCTGTTCGGTCATCGCCCGTTGCGGCGCGCGATCAGCCCGAACAAGACGGTTGAAGGCGGTCTCGGGGCACTCGCTGTGTCTCTCGCTCTTCCCTGGCTTTTCTGGCCGGCGCTACCGAATTTCACGTGGGCGCAACTCGTGTTGATCGGCGTCGTCGTCGGGGTCGGAGGCCAGTTGGGTGACCTGATTATCTCGACGATCAAGCGAGACATTGGCGTTAAGGACATGGGCACGGCGATTCGAGGGCACGGCGGGATCCTGGACCGAATTGACAGTCTGATCTTTGTCGCGCCGTTGTTCTTTCACACCGTGCGATGGTTCCACGGCCTTTAGCCGCTGAGGGGCTAGAGGACTCGAAGGAGATCAGAATGCGAAGCTGGCGTTACCAACCCGTTCGCGACTTCGGACTGCCGCTGAAGGAGCGCCTGCAGCGCTGCCCGCGCGAACCGGGCATGCTGGTGTATGCGTCGCGGCTTGTTGCGAACCTGGTGCTGCGGCTGGTTCTCAAGACCCTGTTTCGTTTTCGCGTACACGGCCGTGAGCACCTGGCCGAACCGGGCTCGCGTATCCTCGTCTGCAACCACACCAGTCATCTCGATACGCTGTGCCTGACGGCAGCGATGCCGATCGCGAAGATCCACAGGACCTACCCGGCGGCAGCAAATGACTATTTCTTCAGCGACTTCGCCAGGACGGCGTTTTCGTCCGTCTTCATCAATGCCCTGCCCTTCGATCGCCGGCGCGGCGCCGCGGAGAGCCTAGAACGATGTGTCCGTGTACTGAAGCGTCCCGACATGAGCCTGATCCTGTTCCCGGAGGGCACGCGAACAAGCAACGGCGAAGTCGCGCGCTTTCGATCCGGTGTCGCGCGTCTTGCACGAGCAACCGGGCTGCCGGTCGTGCCCTGTCACGTCTCCGGTGGCTTCGAGTGCTGGCCAAAGGGGCGCTGGCTACCTCGCCCGGGACCACTTGTGCTGCACATCGGCGAGGCACTGAAATTCGACGAGTCGACAGACGCAGCCTCGATCTGCCGGCAACTGCGCGAGGCCGTCATTGCACTGGAGGACAAGCCATGACCATCTACGACCTTAAACCCGCATTCACGAACCTGCTGCGCCCTGTCTGCCAGTGGCTCGCAGGTCATGGCGTGACCCCTAACCAGCTCACTGTCGGCGCGACGCTGCTGTCAATCGCAACGGGCGCATTGATTGCGTTCAAGCACGAGCATGCCTCGGTGTTGCTGGCCTTGCCGTTCGTTCTGTTCGTACGGATGGGCCTGAATGCGCTCGACGGCATGCTCGCGCGCGAGCACGGCCAGCAGTCACGGCTGGGCGGATTCCTGAACGAGCTCGGCGACGTCGTCTCGGACATCGTCTTGTACCTGCCCTTCGCGCTGCTGCCGGGCGTATCGGGCGAACTCGTGCTGCTCGTTGTCCTGCTCGCCGTGCTGTCAGAAATGACGGGCGTCGTCGCGATCCAGGCCGGCGCCGAGCGACGCTACGACGGGCCGATGGGCAAAAGCGATCGCGCGTTCTTTTTCGGCGCGCTCGCACTTGCGATCGGATCGGGTCTCGAAGCGGGTCTCTGGGTACAGACGCTGCTTGCCTTCGTCTCACTGCTGCTGGTTGCGACGATCGTTAACCGAGTATCGAGCGCGCTGAAACAGGGCAGTCCGGCGGTGACAGACTAAGGCTGCTATGCTCGCTTGGACCTCTCCGCCGGGAGCCGACAATGAAAGTCCTCCGAACACCCGACAGCCGTTTCGAAAACCTGCCTGACTATCCGTTCACGCCCCGCTATGCGGACATCGATGGCTTGCGCATGCACCATGTCGACGAGGGCGATGGCGAACTCGTGCTGTTACTGCATGGCGAACCGAGCTGGTCCTACCTGTATCGGCACATGATCCCGCCGCTCGTTGATGCGGGTTTTCGCGTCGTGGCCCCGGACCTGGTCGGCTTCGGCCGGTCCGACAAGTTGCGCGACATCAGCGAATACTCCTACGAGCAACACGTAAGCTGGATGCGGCTCTTCATCGAGGCGCTGAACCTTGATTCGATCAACCTGTTTTGCCAGGACTGGGGATCATTGATTGGCTTGAGGGTCGCCGCCGAAAACGAACAACGCTTCGCTCGTATCGCGCTGGGCAACGGCGGCCTGCCGACCGGCGACCAGCAGATGCCGAGGGCTTTCCTGAACTGGCAGCGATTCGCGAAATACAGCCCGTACTTTCCGATAGGCAAGATCATTCAGAAGGGAACGGTCGCAGACCTCGACGACGCGGTCGTCGCGGCCTACGACGCGCCGTTTCCGTCATCGAAGTACAAGGCGGCGGCGCGTGCGTTCCCGTTGCTGGTACCGACGCAGCCGGATGACCCGGCCAGCGAGGCGAACCGCGCCGCGTGGCAGGTGTTCAAGCAATGGGAAAAACCCTTCATGACGATGTTCAGTGACAAGGATCCGATCACGCGAGGCGGTGAGCGAGCCTGGCAACAAACCGTGCCGGGTGCCCGCGGCGTCCGGCACACGACCATCCACGGCGCGGGACACTTTCTTCAGGAAGAAAAGGGGCCGCAACTGGCCGAGGCGATGATCGACTTCATCGGCAACACACAGCCTGAAGCTGTCTGAAAGTGTCTTAACGCCGGACCAGCCTAACGGTCTCACCGATTCATGGGCAAAGTCGTTCGGGCCGTTGTCTGCACAAGGGGTTTTCCGATCGAGCGGAATACCGGGTGTGTCCGAGTGAGGAAAAGCGCTTGTGCAGGCGACGGGCCAGAGAGAGCCCGCGCAATGAGTGAGATATTCGGGCTAGCGTTCGAGGTACTGAAGCTTGTCCTTGACCTCGCGCCACTCGTCGGCGTCGGCGGGTGGATCCTGCATTTCCGTGATGACGGGCCACTCCTGCGAGAGCTCCGCGTTGAGCTCGAGGAAGTGCTCCTGGCCCGCCGGCAACTCATCCTCTGAGTAAATAGCCTCGACGGGGCACTCTGGCTCGCACAGCGTGCAGTCGATGCACTCGTCCGGATCGATGACGAGGAAGTTCGGCCCCTCGTGAAAACAATCGACCGGGCAGACTTCCACGCAGTCGGTGAGTTTGCACTTGATGCAGGCTTCTGTGACGACGAAGGTCATGGGTAATCCCTTATTGCAGACAGCGTGTACGCTATGCGAAGTTGCGCACCATATCAAGAGTGGCAAACACGCTAGATTCCGCAACGCTGACTACAGACATCCTCAAGCCTTGACCAAGAATCCCCAGTTAAAATCCATCGTCGTCCGCCTGGCCGGCGACTCCGGCGATGGCATCCAGCTCATGGGCTCGCAGTTCGCCGTATCGACGGCACTGTCGGGCAGCGACTTCGCGACGTTCCCGGACTACCCCGCCGAGATCCGTGCGCCGGCAGGTACGACCTTCGGCGTGTCCGCGTACCAGATCAACCTCGGCGACGACCCGATCACGACACCCGGCGATTCGCCCGATGTGCTGGTCGCGTTCAACCCGGCAGCCCTGAAGGTCAGCCTGCCGATGCTGCATCCGGGAACGTTGATAATCGTTAACAATGACGGGTTCAGTGCAAGGAACCTGACCAAGGCGGGTTATGACGCGAACCCGCTGGATGACGACTCGCTGAGCGAATACACCGTCGTGGCCGCCGATATTGGCCGGCTGAATCTGGAGTCCGTCGCCGAATTCGGACTGTCGAAAAGTGAC
>JAAUYH010001675.1_pt1 | contig 38140 bp, 41 predicted proteins | sample 7278061 | NCBI WGS metagenome assembly JAAUYH01 (sample SAMN14350203, study PRJNA611818) | marine sediment metagenome | isolation source: surface marine sediment (0.6m) | place: French Polynesia: Moorea | collected 2018-08
CGACTTCGTGTTCGAGCTCCAGCAGCCCCGGGGCGAGGTCATCTGGGCCCGGCACGCCGACGGCACACCCTGGTCGATCGCCCTTCTGACCGGCTCCTCGACGATGTACCACAGCACCAGGGCGGCGCTGGCCGTGGCCCGGGAGCTCGGCATAGACCGCGAAGACTGGACCGAACGTATCCTCCGCTTGGGTCAGGTCGTCGCCGACCGGCCCGACGGGGCTTTCGCTCCCAAGAACCGGTGGGAGATGGTTTGGTACTACCCGGTTCTCAGCGGCGCCCTCGGCGGCGCGGCCGCCCTCGACCATCTCGCCGAGCGGAGGGCCGCGTTCGTCATGGAGGGACTGGGCGTCAGGTGTGTCAGCGACCGACCCTGGGTCACCACCGCCGAGACCTGCGAGTGTGCCATGGCCTACCTCGCCGCCGGCGACCGGGACGCCGCGCTCGAGCTGTTCGCCACGACGTCGGTACTACGGGATGAGGACGGCCACTACTGGACCGGCGAGGTTCACCCCGACCGGATCCACTTCCCCGCCGACGAGCGCACCACCTATTCCGATGCAGCCGTGTTGCTCGCCGACGATGCTCTGGCCGGCCGGACCGGCGCGTCGCACCTCTTCGTGAACCACGACCTGCTGCCCGCCTAGGGCGCTCGCAGGATCCGGAGCGAACCGGTGACGCCGATCTCGACGAATCCGTCCTCGACCGAGCGAAGGTAGATCTCGTAAGGCGGGCGACCGCCGTCGGCCGGGTCGGGGAAGACGTCGTGGATGAGCAGCGTGCCCCCGCTCGCAAGCTTGGGCGTCCAGTGCTCGTAGTCGTCGTGGGCCGGTCGTTCCCCGTGACCGCCGTCGATGAACAACAGGGCCAGCGGTGTCGTCCAGTGGCGGGCGACGGGAACCGAGGCACCGACCACGGCGACAACGGTGTCCTCGAGCCCGGCCTGGCGGATCGTTCGGCGGAAGGTCGGGAGTGTGTCGAGCAGACCGACTTCGCGGTCGACGAGATCGGGCTCGTGCCACTCCCAGCCGGGTTGGTTCTCCTCCGAGCCCCGGTGGTGGTCGAGGGCGTACAGGATCCGCCCTCCGGCCTGAGCGGCCGCGCCAAGGTAGATCGCCGACTTGCCACAGTACGACCCGATCTCCAGGAAGGGACCGTCGACCGGGCACGCGCCGGCCGCCTCGTAGAGCGCCAGACCCTCGTCGGCAGGCATGAAACCCCGGGCCGCCTCGGCGCGGGCCCGAAGCGTCGGATCCAACCGATCAGACCTTCTCGGCCACCTGGGCCGGCCGATGCTGATGGCGCCACATGACCTTCTCCAGGAAGGCGAACTTGACCAGCCACAGCGAACCGAACGCGGCAACCTGGGTCGCTATCAGAATCATGTCGTTCACGAGTGTGTCGTCGTCGATCATGGCGGCAACCGTGCCGACTGCGATCGTTGACACGAGCCATCCGAGAAGGGTGAGGATCCAGAACGGGCCGATCTCGCTGCTCACGCTGTGACCGCCGGGATCCCGCTCCCACACCCAGTGGCGGTTCAGCAGGTAGGCCGGAGGCGTGCTGAACAGCACGGAAACGAAGTTCGCGAACACCGCCGGCCAGTCGAAGACGATCACGCCGATCGCGAACGTCGTGAGCCCGACGGCGCTGCTGATCAACGTCACGCCGCCGTAGCGCATCAGGCGGACGCCGTAGTCGCGCCAGAGTCGCACCGGATGGAACCGAGGGGTCCCGTTCATTCGGACCAGGCTAGGCGCGTTCACCTCCGGCGGGATGGGCGAGGCCACACTGGACGCCGTGAGGTGTTCGGGGTCTTTCGCTGCATTCGTCATCGTCGTGGTCGGGTTCGCCGCCGCCTGTGCGTCAACAGCCGAACCCTCCCCTTCCATCGGCGCGCCCGACTCCGAAACCGTAGGTCGGACGGCCCAGGGATCGGCCCGAACAGCGTCGGAACCGGCTTCGTCGACCACCGAAGCTGTCGCCTCGACCACCACGGCGACACCTACCGCAGAGGCCTTCAACGGTCGGCCGGTGCCTCGGCAACCGCTGGACGTCGTCGACGCCGTGCGGCTCTACGAGACTGTGGCCGCCGGTCTGCGAGACGATGAAGCCTCCGACGCCTGGCCCGATCTGGGGCACCAGCAGCAGATCGTCGTTCGCTGGCTCGCCCGCCGGCCCGAGATCCACGAGGAATTCCTGGCCGGTCTCGCCGAGGATCAAGCCGCCACCGCCCGGCTCCACCTGGCTGCCCGGGCTTCGCTCGGTTCCCTCCACACTGCCCCGCCCCTAGAGACGATCCCGACCTGGGAGATCGTCGAACCCGAACCGCTCGGCCGCCTCGTGTCGTACTACCGGGAGGCCGAGTCGGCGACCGGAATCGACTGGCGAATCCTCGCCGGCATCAACCTGATCGAGACGGGGATGGGTCGGATCGACGGCCTGAGCAGCGCCGGCGCCCAGGGGCCGATGCAGTTCCTTCCGACCACATGGGAGGAGGTGGCCGAGGGCGGCGACATCGACGATCCCCGTGACGCCATCCAGGGCGCCGCTCGCTACCTCGTCCGGCGGGGAGGACTGGACGACATCCGCGCCGGCCTCTGGGGCTACAACAACTCCGACGACTACGTCGACGCCGTGCTCACCTACAGCGAGCTCCTGGAGCTCGACGAGCGAGAGCTGCGCGGCTTCTACAACTGGGAGATCTACGTCGGTACCGAGGCCGGCACGTTGTGGCTGCCGGTCGGGTTCATCGCCGAGGTGCCGTTGCCCGCCGTCGACTACCTGGCCCGGAACCCGTGGGCGCGAACCCTCGAGCGCTGATCCCGGGCCCGCTCAGTCCTTGACGAGGGTCGTCGACACGGCGAAGTCGGTGAAGGTGACGCCGTCACCGGGCAACACACCGGTGAACCACGTGTGGTCGTAGCTCAAGGCGATACCGACCTCGGCCGGACCGGTCAGGATCCGGCTGGGGGCACACCAGTTGGAGTCGACCTTCGTGATGTCGCATGTGTAGACGGTGCCCGAGAGGTTCGACCCGTCATCGAAGTCGCCGCCGACACCGCTCGTCCAGTTGCCGAGCACGACCTCGTTGAGGTCGGCTGTGTCGTAGGTGTTGCACACTCCGGCGATTCCCCCGCCGGCGGCGGCCGCCGCGCACGAGGCGACCGTTGTCTCGGGGTCGATTCCGGAGGCGTCGAACACGATCACGTGGTTGATGTTGCCGACATTCTCGGGACCGATCTCGCCCACCACCGACTGGAGGATGCGCAGATCGGTCTCGGGCCGGTCGGCCAGCGAGGCCGCCCGCAGCAGTCCGGTGCGCAAGCCGGCCGTCGAGGAGCTCTTCGCCTCCCAGGCCATGCCCGCCTCGACCGCACCGAAGATGAGGATCAGGAGCAGCGGGATGGCGATGGCGGCCTCGACGAGGACGGCGCCCCGTTCCCGATTCTGCCGGCGGCGCATCACAGGTCCAGCTCCACGACCTCGACCGTGGTGGTCCGCAGCACGATCGTGTCGAGGAAGCCGGTCACGTACTGGTGCTCGTACTCGATGTAGATACCGAGGTTCTGCCATTGGGCCCGATCCGCTGCTTCCAACCCGCCGGTCTGGAGCAGAGTGGCGTCGCCGGGGACGTCTTCGTACTCGGTGCCGTAGGCGTTGCAGGTGTTGAGCACGGTGATCGGAACGTCGCCGGGGCCGATGCAGGCGGCGGGCAGTCCGGCGTCGAGGGTGTCGGCGCTGTAGATGATCACCTTCTGCACATCTCCGCTGAGGGCGTCGGCCCGGTCGGCGATTACCTGGAGGATGGCCTGATCGGCGTTGGGGTCGTTGCGCTGGATCGACGCGACCCGAGCGGCGTTGCGAGACATGTCCTCGACGGCCAGATGGGCACGGAACATGAGTCCCATCTCGATGCCGGCGAAGAGAAGGAAGAAGAACAGGGGAGAGATGAGGGCGAACTCCACCATGGCCGCGCCGCGCTCGCGAGTGCCCTTCTTCTCCTCTCGCTCGGCGCGTCGCGTCCGACGATCGCGGCGGTTCAACTTCATGGTTGAGCTATCGGCACGATTTCGCCGGAGATGTATAGGCGCTGCGAACTTCGGGCCTTTCGACTCATGGGGCATGGGTCGAACCGGCCGCTTCGATGCCAGCGACCGCCCGGGCCCAGAATGGGCCGATGCGGATCGCCCTCGGAAGTGACCACGCCGGCTTCGAGCTCAAAGCGCATCTGATCGGGCACCTGCAGGCCCAGGGCCACGAGACCGTCGATCTCGGGACCGACTCGACGGAGTCGGTCGACTACCCGAGGTTCTGCGCCGCAGTGGCCCGCACCGTGGTCGCCGGTGACGCCGACTGGGGCATCGTTATTGGTGGCTCCGGGCAGGGGGAACAGCTAGCCGCCAACAAGGTTCGAGGTGCCCGCGCCGCACTGTGCAACGACCTCTACACGGCCCGAATGGCTCGAGCCCACAACGACGCCAACGTGCTCTCGATCGGAGCCCGAGTCGTGGGTGTCGGCCTGGCCGAGGAGATCGTGGCGATCTTCGCCACCACCGAGTTCGAGGGTGGGCGGCATCAGCGGCGCGTCGACCAAGTGATGGCCCTCGAGAACGAATGACCACCGGGGAGGACTCCGAGCTCGGCGACATGACGGAATCGATGGCCGAGGTCATGAGCCTCGACGGCGACGTAGAGCGTCTAGCTGCCTTCTATGCGAAGTGGGCGGAGCACTACGACGATGACGTCGCCAGTCACGGGTACGGCCTCCCGGCCATGATGGTCGAGACGCTCCTGACGGCGGCTCCCGCCATCGACCGAGCGGCGGTCGAAGTACTCGATGCCGGATGCGGAACAGGTCTGGTCGGCGCCGTTCTGGCGGCGGCGGGCTTCACGACGATCGACGGCGTCGACCTCTCGCCCGAGATGATCGAGGGGGCCAGGGCTCGGGGCATCTACCGCCATCTCGAAGGTGGGGTGGACCTCACGCAGCCGCCGCCCGACCGGCTCGCCGGTCGCTACGACGTGGTCACCGTCGGCGGCGTCTTCACGGTGGGCCACATATCACCCAATGCCCTGCTGATTGCCGCCGGCTTCGCCCGGCCGGGCGGTGTGCTCGTCGTCAGCACCCGGCGGGCCTACCAGGAGGAGACCGGCTTCGATCGATTCAGCGCCGAGGTCGTCGCTCGGGACGAGCTGGAGCTGTTGACTCACATCGCCGATGCTCCCTACACGATGGACAGCACCGGCGACTACTGGGCCTACCGCACGCCCGGTTAGGGGCCAGGCTCCTAGACCTTCGAGGGGGCGGGGCCGGTGGTCGGGGGGCCGGCGAAGGCCTGGGCCTTCAGCATCCAGTCGCGGGCGGCCGGACCGGTCGTGATCAGATCGGTGTCGTCGACGTGGCGTCGCTGCGTGACCACGAGGCAGAACTCCTCGGCGGAGCCGGATACCGACTCCGGCGCATCACCTTCGCCGAAGACCCACTGCCCTCCGCTCGGTGCCCTCAGCTCGACCCGCACCGCCGTCTCGGGTGGTGTCTCGCTGCGGTTCGCGTACGACCACGCTCGCGTGATGAAGCCCAGGCGGCAGATGTGCTGCAGCCGATCCGATGGCTCCCGGACCACCCCGAGGGCATCCGCCACGTCCTGGCCATGGGCCCAGCACTCCATGAGGCGCGCGGTCAGGAAGGACTTGGCCCCCATCGACGGCCCGTACCACTCGATGCGGGCATCGTCGGCGATGCCGGCGGCGGCGGCCGCGAGCGCCTGCCGATCCTCCCGCCAGGCCTCGAGCAGCGCAACCGCGTCCAGGGCCCGGTAGCGCCCGAGGGTGAGCTCGTCGACGGCCTCGTCTCCGCCGGCTGCAGCACTGAACAGTTCGCCAGCCATCGCCTGAAAAGCTTCGGGATCGGCGATGGCAACCGCAGCGGCCCGATCGAAGTAGGCCAGATGGGCGATCTGGTCGGCGACGGACCACCGGTCGCTCGCTGACGGCCGGGCCAGGTCGGCAGGAGCGACCGCCCCCACGATCGTGTCGAGCGCGCCTTGTTCGGCTCGCAGGTCGGCCAGTACATCCTCGGCTGAGGTCATGTCGACTCCTCGATCGGAAGGGCAGCCAAAGTCAGGTCAAGCATCTCCGAGACGAGATCGCCGAAGTCGAGTCGAATGTCGTCGACGAGCTCGGGTTGGATCAGATACACCGAGCTTCCCGCCACGACGGCCGCGACCACGGCGGGAGTGACCGGGTTGAACTCGCCCCGCTCGATGCCGAGCTGCACGAGCCGCTCGACGACCGACATGACGAACCGGAAGTGGCGGTCGACGAGCCGCCGGGCCGGAGCATGATCGGCCAGATCCTCGTAGAGTCCGGCGTGGCGATGCAGGTCGATGCCTCCCTCGATGTACTGACGGAGCTGGTCGATCAGAGGGTCGTGGGGCCGTACGGCGTGAAGGGCGGCTCGACCCAGCCGATGCATCGATCGATCGATGACCATGAGAACGAGCTGCTCCTTCGAAGGGGCCAGCTCGTAGATCGTCCGGCGAGAACAGCCGACCCCGGCGGCGATCTCGGCAATGGTGATGGCGGCGAAACCCCGGTCGAGGAAGAGGTCCTCGATCTGGTCGAGAACCTCGCGATGACGGTGGCCCAGACGACGCTCGGCCGTCTGAGACAGCAACGGGCGGGGTGCGCCCTGGATCAGGAGCTCCCGGACCTCCTCCCACTCGCCTCGTCGGTCCGTCTCGGTCACAGCCGCTGGTGCCATCGTTCGACCGTAACAGAGAATCGGTACCGGATTCGTCGTTCTGGTACCGTGCGGCGATGGCGCCCCCAGCGACCTCGAGCCGAATCGGGTCGGTTCTGCGGACCCGGCTCGACACCGGAACCGACGAGTACAGGTCCAACCTCGCCGAGATGCAGGCGCTCTGGGACGAGGTGGCCGGCCTTCTCGGCCAGGTACCGACGATCGGAGGCGAGCGCTATGTCGACCGCCATCGCCGGCGGGGCAAGATGCTCGTCCGGGAGCGGGTCGAGCATCTCGTCGACCCGGGCACGCCGTTCCTCGAGTTGAGCCCACTGGCCGGCTGGGGCACCCAGGATCCGATCGGCGTGGGCACGGTCACCGGCATCGGCGTGGTCGAGGGCGTCGAGTGCGCCATCACGGGATCCGACATGACCTATCGGGGTGGCTCGGCGAACCCGACCACGCTCGTCAAGGCCGCCCGGCTCTACGAGATCGCCCGTGAGAACCGCTTGCCGATGATCGTGCTCAACGAATCGGCCGGCGCCGACCTGCCGCGTCAAGCCGACATCTTCGTGCGGGGAGGCGAGCAGTTCCGCAACCTGACCCAGCTGTCGAAGCTCGGCATCCCCACGATCACGATCGCCTTCGGCCCCAACACGGCCGGTGGTGCCTACGTGCCGGGAATGAGCGACTACACGATCTTCGTGAAGGATCGGGGCACGGCCTATCTGGGGGGTCCGCCCCTCGTAAAGATGGCGATCGACGAGATCGTCGACGAGGAGACGCTCGGCGGCGCCGAGATGCACAGTCGCACGAGCGGGCTGTCGGACTACCTCGCGGTCGACGAGCTCGACGGCATCGCCCACGCTCGCCGGATCGTGCGCCACCTGGGCTGGCGCAAGCTCGGCCCCGGCCCGACCGAGCCGGCCGACGATCCGCTCTACGACCCGGACGAGTTGCTCGGTTGCGCCTCGGCCGACGTGCGCATTCCATTCGAGATCCGCGAGATCCTGGCCCGCCTCCTCGACGGCAGCCGCTTCGAGGAGTTCAAGCCGTTGTACGGCGACAAGCTCGTGTGCGGGTGGGGTTCGATCCATGGCTTCCCGGTCGGGGTCCTCGGCAACAACGGAATCCTCTTCTCCGAGGAGGCCAAGAAGGGCGCCCAGTTCATCCAGCTCTGCAACCGCACCGACACCCCCCTCGTATTCCTGCACAACATCACCGGGTTCATGGTCGGCTCGAAGGCCGAGCAGGGCGGCATCATCCGCAACGGCGCCAAGATGATCAACGCCGTGTCCAACTCGTCGGTCCCGCACTTCAACCTGATGGTCGGGGCCAGCTACGGCGCCGGCAACTATGGAATGGCCGGCAAGTCGTACAACCCCCGCTTCATCTTCTCCTGGCCCAACCACCGCATCGCCGTCATGGGCCCCAAACAGCTGGCGGGTGTCATGGAGATAGTGGCCCGCAACGCCGCCGCCGGCCGGGGCATCGATGTCGACGAGGAACAGCTGGCAGGCCAGACCGCTGCTCTCGAAGCTCAGATCGAGGGAGAGTCGACGGCGCTGTACTCGACCGGCCGGGTGTGGGACGACGGCATCATCCACCCCGCCGACAGCCGCACCGTGCTCGGGTTGGCTCTGTCGGCGGCGCACTCCAACGAAGTGCGAGGTGCCGCCGAGTACGGGGTGTGGCGACATTGAGCCGGCCCTTCTCCCGACTGCTCATCGCCAACCGCGGCGAGATCGCCGTGCGCATCGCGTCGACCGCTCACCGCCTGGGCCTCTCGACGGTAGGCGTGCACTCCGACCCCGACGCCGACGCCCTCCACGTCGACGCCGTCGACCGCTCGATTCGGCTTCCGGGGTCAGCAGCCTCCGACACCTATCTGCGAGCCGACTCGATCATCGAGGCGGCATTGCGCACCGACAGCGACGCCGTCCATCCCGGATACGGCTTTCTGGCCGAGAACGCCGACTTCGCCCAGGCCGTGCTCGACGCCGGCCTCGTCTGGGTGGGCCCGACGCCCGATCAGATCCGTCTGCTCGGCGACAAGGTGCAGGCCAAAGAAGCTGCGATCCAAGCGGGGGTGCCCACGACCGAGATCATCCGCGTCGACGGCAACGAGATGCCAGCCGACATACCGCGGCCGGCGCTCGTGAAAGCCGCCGCCGGAGGGGGCGGTCGCGGTATGCGTATCGTGACCGAATCGGACGACCTGGCCGAGGCGATCGCGTCCGCCGCCCGAGAGGCCGAGGCCAACTTCGGCGACCCGACCGTCTTCGTCGAGCCCTACGTCGAACGAGGGCGTCACGTCGAGGTCCAGATAGTCGGCGACACTCACGGCAACGTGGTTCACCTCGGCGATCGCGACTGCTCGATCCAGCGGCGGAACCAGAAGGTGATCGAGGAGGCGCCGGCGCCGGGCCTCGAGCCCGAGACCCGCGAGACGCTCGCCACCGGCGCCGTGGCCCTGGCCCGCGCCACCGGGTACCAGGGGGCGGGAACCGTGGAGTTCCTGGTCGGCGCCGACGGCTCGATCACCTTCCTCGAGGTCAACACCCGGTTGCAGGTCGAACACCCCGTCACCGAGGCGATCACCGGCGTCGACATCGTCGAATGGCAGCTTCGAATCGCTGCCGGCGAGGCCCTGCCCCTGCCCCAGGACCGGATCACCTTCACCGGGCATGCCATCGAGGCCCGTCTCGTGGCGGAAGACCCGGCGGCCGGGTGGTTGCCCGCCACGGGAACGATCGATCGATTCGAGGTCGTCGGGCCGGTGCGCGTCGACTCGGGAGTCCGGGACGGGCAGACTCTCACGAGCGACTACGACTCACTCATCGCCAAGGTCATCGCTCACGCCCCGACTCGCGCTGAAGCCGCGCGCCTGCTCGCTCGCTCGCTGAGGACGACGCGGCTCGCCGGGGTGGCCACCAACCTCACGATGCTCGCCGCCACCCTCGACCACCACGCCTTCCACGAGCCTGACCTCAGCACCCGCTTCCTCGTCGACCACCCCGAGCTGGTGGCGGCACCGGGGCCGACCGGCGACGACGAGCTGGCCCTCGTCGTAGCCGCCACCCTCGCCCTCGACCGGCGCCAGCGCCTCGACGACGAGGTCACGGGCTTCGCGCCGTCCGGATGGCGGAATCTCCGGACCCGAGGGCAGCGTCGAGTCTGGACGATCGGAGGGCGAAGGGTCCCGCTCGAGTACATGATCAGCGACGAGGAGGCCGAGGTTCTCGTCGGAGACTGGCCGGAACCGGCGGACGACGGTGCCCTCTCGACCGACGAGCGGCGACGAGCGGCGGTGCGCCTGCTCCGCTCGACCGACACCGAGCAGGTCGTCGAGCTCGACGGCATCCGGTACAGGGTCGACGTCGGGTTGACCGGCGAGCGGGCCATGGTCCACTCGGCGGCAGGGTCACTCGACCTGACGCTGGCTCCCGTCTTCGTCGACCACACCGCCGAGGCGGTGGGCGGCGGCCCGATCTGCCCCCTACCCGGCACCGTCCTGGCCGTCGCTGTCGAAGCCGGTCAGACCGTCGCCGATGGCGAGCTCCTGGTGGTGGTCGAGGCCATGAAGATGGAGCATCGGATCACGAGCATCGGCCCGGCCGTCGTCACCGAGGTCCTGGTCGCGGTCGGCGACAGGGTGGACGCCGGCGATCTACTCGTTCGTCTCGATGCCGGCGGCGAAGGCTGACGTGGCCGAGCCGATCCGCATAGCAAACTGCTCCGGTTACTTCGGCGACCGCCCTTCCGCCGCGTGGGAGATGGTGCACGGAGGCCCCATCGACGTGCTGACGGGCGACTGGTTGGCCGAGCTCACCATGTTGATCCTGGCTCGCATCCGGGCGAAGCGGCCGGCCGGGGGTTTCGCCTCGACTTTCGTGACCCAGATGGAACAGGTGATGGGGACTTGCCTCGATCAGGGAATACGTGTGGTGGCCAACGCCGGTGGGCTCGACCCCGACGGCTGCGCCGACGCCGTGGCCGAGGTGGCCGACGAGCTGGGCCTGTCGCCGACGATCGCCTGGATCGGCGGCGATGACCTCACACCCCGCCTCGACGAGCTCCGCCGTTCCGACTCGCTCCGGCCCTTCGGCGATCAGCCCCTCATGCTCGACGACATCCTCACGGCCAACGCCTACCTCGGCTGCTGGGGAATCGTGGAGGCGCTGGATCAGGGCGCCGACATCGTGATCACGGGCCGGGTCACCGACGCCGCCGTCGTGTGCGGTCCAGCGGCCTGGCACCATGGCTGGGAACGCCACGACTGGGACTCGCTCGCCGGCGCCGTCGCCGCCGGTCACGTCATCGAGTGCAGCGCCCAGGCCACGGGCGGCAACTACTCCTTCTTCACCGAGATCGAGGGGCGCACCGACTCGGGAGGCCGAGCCCGCTTCGGACACCCGTGGGCCGAGATCGCCGAAGACGGCTCGGCCCTCATCGGCAAGCACGCGGGCACGGGCGGCGAGGTGTCGATCGGCACCGTGACATCTCAACTCCTGTACGAGATCGGCGACCCCGCCTACCTCGGGCCCGACGTCACCTCGCACTTCGACGCCCTGGAACTGGAGCAGGCCGACCCCGACCGCGTCCTCATCAGTGGCGCCACCGGTTCACCGCCACCGGCGACACTCAAGGTCGCCACCAACCGCTTGGGTGGCTACCGGAACTCGGTCACCCTCGGCGTCACCGGCCTCGACATCGAAGCCAAGGCCGAGCTCTGCGAAGCGGTCTTCTGGGATGCCTACCCGTACTCGGGCGACGAGCTCGACGAGGTCGTCATCACGCTCAGCCGGACCGACCGACCCGATCCCGAGACCAACGATCAGGCCACCGCCCGCTGGACCGTGACGGTGAAGGACGCCGACGCCGACAAGGTCGGCCGGGCGTTCTCTAACGCCGTCTTCTCGACAGCGCTGGCGAGCATTCCCGGAATGCACTCGTTGAGCGGCGGTCCCCGCGCAGCCGAGCCGTTCGGCGTGTATCAGCCCGCCACCATTCTCGCCGAGCTCGTCCCTCAGTACGTCCACGTCGCCGGCCACGAGACCGCGGTGATCGATTCGGCAGCGCCTGCCGGCGCTCAGGCCCAAATCGCACTGGCCGAGCCGGCCTCCCCGCCCGCCGGGCCGACAACCCCTTGCCCCCTGGGTACCGTCGTCGGCGCCCGCTCGGGCGACAAGGGCGGCGACGCCAATCTCGGTGTGTTCGCCCGCACCGACGTGGCGTTTGCCTGGCTCGACGATTTCCTCACCGTCGGTCGGCTGCAGGAGCTCCTCCCGGAGGTGGCCCCCCTGGAGATCGACCGCTACCGACTCCCGAAGGTCCGGGCCCTCAACTTCGTGATCCACGGCCTGCTCGGTGACGGTGTGGCCGCCTCGACCCGACCCGATGCCCAGGCCAAGAGCCTGGGCGAGTGGCTGCGGGCTCGCGTCGTGGATCTTCCCGACGCCCTGCTCTGAGTCGTATCTCCGTCCTCAGTCGCCGAACGTGTAGCGGTAGACGTTCGTGTCCCGTTCGACGAAACCGAGGCGCTGGTAGAGCCGGTTGGCGGCTTCGCGGCTGGGCCGGCTGGTGAGATCGACGGTGCGGGCCCCGGCCTCGCGGGCGATCTCGAGCGCCCGCTCGTTGAGCAGCCGGCCGACCCCCTGGCCCCGAGCGTCCTCATCGACCACGACGTCCTCGATCCACGCCCGCAGGCCGGTCGGTATTCGAAACATGGCCAGAGTCATCGACCCCACGATGCGGCCGCCGGCGTCTCGGGCGAGCAGCAGTGTCGAGGAATCGCTGGCGATCAGGGCGGCCAGCGCCTCGGCATCGGGGGGCGGGTTCGATCGGGACAGCTGAGGGATGAGTCGGGCGAAGGCGTCGACGAGCTCGTCATCGACGGACGTGGCTGCGGCAATGACGATCACGGCGCTCCTCCCGGTGCTCGGTCCCCAACGATAGAACGCACCGCGTGGCAACGCTTCCGGTCACCGATACGGTTTCTGATGTGACGTCCGACGCACCGGCCGAGTTCATCCGCAGCTCGGGCAACCCGGACCTTCGGTCCCCGGTCCTCATCTGTGCCTTCGAAGGCTGGAATGACGCCGGCGATGCCGCCTCCACGACCACCCGCCACCTCATCGAGCGGTGGCACGCCGAGAAGTTCGCCGACATCGACCCCGAGGAATTCTTCGATTTCACCTCCATCCGTCCCACGATCGAGGTGGTCAACGGTTTCGACCGCTCTCTCCACTGGCCCGAGAACAGCTTCCACGCCGCCCGACTCGTCGACGCACCGTTCGATGCGGTCGTACTGCACGGCATGGAGCCCCAGATGCGCTGGCGCACGTTCTGCGAGCAGATCCTCGAGTTGGCCCGCGGCATGGGCGCCGAGATGGTGGTCACGATGGGCGCGCTACTCGCCGACGTGCCCCACACCCGACCGGTCCAGGTGCTCGGTACGGCCTACGACGAGTCGACCGCCAACAAGCTCGGCCTCGAACCGTCCAACTACGAGGGTCCGACGGGCATCCTCGGTGTTCTCCACGCCGCAGCCCGCGACGCCGGATTCACGGTCGCCTCGCTGTGGGCGGCCGTTCCCGCGTACATCCCGGGGGCAACATCACCGAAGGCCGCTCTGGCGCTCGTCGAGCGGCTCACCAACATGCTCGACGTCTCGGTATACACCACCGACCTCGAGATCGCCTCGGTCGCCTACGAACGCCAGGTCACCGAGCTGGTCAGCGAAGACGACGAGACGCTCGAGTTCGTCGCCGAGCTCGAGGAGCGCTACGACGCCGAGGCTCGGCTCACCAGCGGCGACGACCTCATGAGCGAGGTCGAGCAGTTCCTGCGCGATCAGCGCGACTGAGGCCCGGCCGCGCGGGGTGGCCCTTCAGCTCAGAGCCGGGAGATGTGGGTGTCGGCGAACTCGATCATCCGCGCCACGGTGGCTCCCCAGTTCGGCTCGTTGAGCACCTCATGGCGCATACCCTCGACGATCACCCGCTCGGCATCCGGGTGGGCGTCGATGGGGGCGGAGAACTCGGGAGGGACGATCGGGTCGTCGGCGCCGTGCACGACGAGCGTCGGCACTCGGAGTCGATCGATGTGGGCGTTGGCGACCTCCATGGCCTCGAACAGCTGCTGGCCGAGCCGCGCGGTCGCGCCCGGCACTCGGAGGGGATCGGCTTCATAGGCGAAGCCGACATCGGGGTCGGTGCTCAGAAGCGCCCCGTCGAATTCGCTCTTGATGAACAGCCTGGGAGCCAGGCGCCCCAGGATCGGCGCTGCGATCCTCTGCCAGGCCGGCACGACCGCACCCAGGGCGGGGCCGGAGAGCACGAGTACATCGGGTTGGGGACGTTCGCTCGCTGCGTAAGTGAAGGCGATGAGACCACCCATGGAGTGCCCGACCAGCACGACCGGCCGGCCCTCCTCTCGAAGGGCGAGTAGCCGGTCTTCGACGTCGTCGAGGAACACGCTGAAGTCGGGAACGTGGCCGCGGCGACCGCCACTACCCCCGTGGCCATGGTGGTCGTAGGAGACAGTCGTGTAGCCGGCGGCCGCAAGTGTCGCTCCGACGTGCTCGTATCGACCGCTGTGCTCGGCGATGCCGTGCAGCACGAGAGCGCTGGCCCGGGGATCGTCAGCGTCCCATCGGCGCACGAGCTGATGCACACCATCTCGACTGGTCGTCTCGGTTACCGTGGCGTGGCCGGCGTACTCGTCACTCGGGTTCGGCATCGTTGTGCTCCTCCCAGGGGGGAATGCGAACTCCGTCGAACCCTACCGCCACGTCTTCGCCGCGGATCGCGGCGAACGCCTGCGGCGCCCAGTGGTCGACGCCGTACATCGGTTCGGGTAGGTCCTCGGCGCCGAAGAATCCGACGTCGGCGCACTCGAGGGGGTGAGGTTTGAGCTCCCCGCCGATCACCCGCAGGTGGAAGACCATGCTGTAGAGGGGAATACGGGTGAACCCCAAGCGCATGCCGTCGACGATTCCTAGCAGCTGCACGACCTCGGTCTTCATGCCCGTCTCTTCCCAAACCTCCTTTACCGCGACCTCGGCCGGCGAGTAGCCGACATCGGCCCAGCCCGTCGGGTAGAGCCAGATTCCCGAGTCGGCCCGCTGGACGAGAAGGATCTCTCCGTCGTCGTTGCCGACAACGGCGCCGACCGTCGTTTTCGGGGTCACGTAGCCCGGCACGCCGTGGCCGATGGTCTTGGTCCACTCCACGACCAGATCCTCGGGATCGATCGGTAGCGACGAACCGGCCTGGATCTCGGCGGCGATCTTCAGGACCTCCTCGAACCGCTCCTGTTCGTAGAGCGACTCGGTGAAGGCGAGGCCGGTGCGAGCGATGGCCGACAGCATCTCCGACCACCGCAGCAGCTCACGCTCGGTCAGGGAGCTCTGTTCGGACGCCATGCGCTGGCGAGGTTACTTCCTACCGATCGCATGCAACACGGCCCGCTCGATCTCCCTTTGATGGCGCTCGTCAACGATCTTCGAACCTTCGTGGGTCACGTAGAAGGCGTCGATCACAGCGTCTCCGATCGTCTGGATCCTCGCCGTCCAGATCGACACGCGTAACTCACTGAGCGCTCGGGCGATCCGGTAGAGCACCCCGATCTCGTCGCGACCCGTCACCTCGATCACCGTGGCCGACGTGGAGCTGACGTTGTCGAAGCTGACCGCAGCGACGACGGGGCGGGCCGACATTCTCTTGCGACTTCGCTCGTAGGTCCGGCGACGTTCGTCGACCCGGGCATCGAGGGCAATGCGGCCGTGAGCTCCCGCCTGGAGCTGAGCCTCGAGCCGTTTCACATCCGGTCGACCGTCGACCTCGAACTCGGCCAACGCCATTCCGCCCTCGGTGTGAGCGGATGCCGCCTTGATATCTAGACCGTTCAGGGTCAACACGCCCGCGGCGCGAAAGAAGGCGCCGGGCCGGTCCTGCTGTACGACCGTAACCCGCTGGTCGACGATGTCGACGCTGAACTCGCCGGACCGCATCGACTCGAGCTGCTCGACGCTCGGGAATCGGGGTCCGGCGATGGCGTCTACGTCGCCTCCTTCGAGCACATGGCGGGTCCGCACGACCAGCTCGGCAACCAGCGCCGCCTTGGACGAGTTCCACGCCGATGGTCCCGTTGCGATCGAGTCGGCCTCGGTCAGGGCCGCCAGCAGCTCCAGCAACTCGACCGACTCGACGGCGTCGGCGACGTAGCTGATCGTCCCGTCGTCGTCGAGGTCGCGTCGCGTGGCCACGTCGGGCAACAGCAGGTGGTGACGACACATGGCGACGAGCGTGTCGACGTCATCGGAACCGAAGCCCATGCGGTGCGCCAGCGGCTCGATGAGAGCGACACCTGCATCCGTGTGGTCGCCGGGGTAGCCCTTGCCGATGTCGTGGAGCAGCGCCCCGACGATCAGCAGGTCGGGTCGGGCCACCCTGTCGGCCAGGCTCGATGCCTCTGCCGCCGCCTCGAGCAGGTGACGATCGACAGTGAAGCGGTGGTATGCGTTGCGCTGCGGTCGGCTTCGACAAGGCTCCCACTCGGGCAAGAGCCACGAGACGAGTCCGACTTGGTCGAGCGCCTCCAGGATGGGGATGGCTGCATGACCGTGGTGAAGAAGCGAAACGAAGAGCCTCCTCATCTCCTGGCTCCAATCCCCCACGGGACTCCGCGCTCCGGTCGCCAGTCGTTCGAGCGTGTCGTGGTCGATGAAGCTGCGTCGCTGAGCTGCGGCATCCGCCAGGCGAAGCACGAGCTCGGGATCGTCGATCGGCTCGACCCCGTCGGCGAGCGTCATCAACCAGCCGTCGACCACGATCGAACCGTCGATCACCTCGCGGTCTGTGTCGCGCCGGCGGGGCTCGGCGGATCGCTCGATCCAGAACCAGGCGGCGTCGCTGATCCAGGCGATCGATCGCCCGGCGGCGGCGATGTCGCCCATCAGGGCATCGGCATCGGCGTAGCCGAGGCGCGCAGCCACCTCGTCCTGGTACTCGAGCACGAGTCGGTCACCGGGGCGCGCCGTGAGGCGGTGCAGCTCGACGCGAGCCCGGAGCAGCACCTCAGCCGGCTCGCGTAACGATTCGACGTCGGTCATGTCGATGGCAGCTCCGGTGGCCGCGACCCAGCGGAGGGCATGGAGGTCGCGCAGGCCTCCTTGCCCCATCTTGATGTCGGGGCCGAGCGTGAAGGCGACCTCGCCACTCTGGGCATGGCTCTGGCGCAGCCTTTCGGCCAGCCGCATGGCGTTTGCCACCGGATCCGACCGCCAGGCTTCGCCGGCGGCCACGGCCAGGTCGACGCTCAGCTGCTCGTCGCCCGCCAGGTGGCGCACATCGAGCAGAGCCGTCGCCGTGTCGAGATCGCGGCGAGCGAGCCGCAGAAGCCCGTCGGGCGTGTCGACGCGCTGGCCGAGCTTCAGCCCGGCATCCCAGATCGGATACCAGATCTGGTCGGCGACCGGGCCGGGGTCGACGTCGGCCTGATGGACCAGAACCAGGTCGAGGTCGCTCTCGGGTGCCATCTCCCGGCGCCCGTATCCGCCAACTGCGACCAGGGCCAGGCCGGGCATGCCTTCGAGTGGCCGCGCCAGCTCGGCGAGCCAGGCATCGAGATGATCCGAGTAGGCGCTGGTGAAGTCGGACCCGAGCAGCGTGCGGTCCGCGGTCAGCGTCTGGCGATCGAGTTCGGTCACGGTCTCAATTCAACCGGATCCGGGTCGATTCGACCGGATCTGGCCGATCACGTAGGCCTTGGCCGCCCCCCATTCGATTCCGGCTTCGTGTACCGCCGGACCCAACTCGGCGAAAGCCATGGGACCGAGCGCATGCCGGTCGGCCGGCCGGGCTGTCGCGTCGAACTCGTCTCGAACCGGCGCTCGAGCCCCCAGCTCGTCGAGGAGGTCGTTGATCGGCCCGAGGGCCTGTCGGATCTGCTCCAGGGGTCCGCTGACCGGCGCCGTCGGATGAGCATCGGCCAGCTCCCGGAGCCGGCGGTCGACGTCGTCTAACACCGCCGCGATCGCCGCCTCGACCGAGCTCGGCGGAACGTGGGCGTCCGGAAGGCTAAGCTCCACGACCGACCTGATCCAAAGGGGAAGAGCCTCGACGACGGCCAGGCGCAGGCGCTGCCCGTAGCGCCGGTACTCTCCGAGCTCGGAATCGTCGGTCAGAGGATCTGGTATTCGGCCCGGTGGGCCCAGAGACGAGCCAGTCCACCCAGACCGAGAAGCATGAGCGCCAAGCCGAGCACCCGGTTCGTGATCGGGTCAGCGCCCGTGCGAGCCAGCTGGTCCGGGTTCTCTACGACCCCGCGTACCTCGGGTTCGATCGGCTCGTCGGCCGCATCGGTCGACGGCGTCACCACCGTGGTCGAGGAGCCGGCCGTGGTGGTCGTGACGGCGGTCGTCGTCGTGGGGCCGGCCGTCGTCGTAGGAGCAACCGTCGTCGTAGGAGCAACCGTCGTCGTGGGGCCGGCCGTCGTGGTCGGGCCGGCCGTCGTCGTAGGAGCCACCGTCGTCGAAGGCGCCCCCGTAGTGGTCGGGGCGGCCGTCGTCGTCGATGCCACCGTCGTCGTGGGGCCGCCCGTGGTGGTCGGGGCCGCGCTCGTCGTGGGAGCCACCGTGGTACTGGTAGCGACCGTCGTCGGCGAAATCGTCGTGGGCGCCGCGGTCGTGGTCGGTACGTCGGTGGTCGGCGCCACGGTCGTGGGCCCGCCCGAGCCACCTCCGCCGCAGAGGATCTCGCCTTCGGGAGACACGACGATCTCGCCGGGCTGGCAGTTGCCTCCGTCGGAGGTCAACGTGAACGAAACGCAGAGCGGACTCACGGAGTTGACGCCGCCCTGGCCGATATGGGCCAGGATGATGGCCGAGCTGGCCGGGATCTGCTGATTGACGAACGTAGTCACCGACGTCTGGAGATTGTCGGGGATGTCGTGGGTGTATGGCGACGTCCACCCCGAATCGGACCGGATCTGCCACTGCTCCCGGGGCTGGCTCGGCGACCCGGAGAGATGTTCTTCGTAGCTGGCGGCGACCACCGCGTAGTTGCCGGCCGGGATCGTCACGTCGAAGGGCCCGACCGAGCGTTCACCATCGACGTTGCGCAACACGACCGACGCGAACTCGATGACGATGTCGCCGCGGCAGATGTCGGTCGTCTGCGTCTGGGCTCCGGCCGAAGCGACCATGCCGGCCCCGAGAAGCGTGAGCACAGCGAAGAACCCGGCCGCCCCCAGGGCCCGTCTGCGAGCTGTTCTTAGATCGTCTGCGCGCACCGGTTCTCGGCCTTTCCCGACATCTCGACCCATCCGAGTGGACGGGACCGCCCGCCGCCAACCTAGCCGGTGCCAAAGGGAGAATCGACCATCCCTGGTGTGAGATGTCGAGACATTCGAACACCCTGAGTGGCTGAGGAGACTGACGTCACACGATGGCAGCGCGCATCGTGGGAGGACGGTCACGGAGGATCGGTTTCGTCCGAGTAGGCCGCCCGGGGCTCGAACCCGGCACCTTGGGATTAAAAGTCCCCTGCTCTACCCGATGAGCTAGCGGCCCACGGTCGAATGTACTCGGCGTCAGCCGATGTTCTGGATCTCGCAGTTCAAGACCCTCGAGAGCACGTCGGGATCGGTGCAGCTGTCGATGCCGATTCCTCCGTCGTGCTTGTCGCGTCGACCCTTGCCACCGATGATCGTGTCGTCGCCGCGTCCGCCGTTGAGGCGATCGTTGCCCTTGTCGCCGATGAGGAAGTCGTTGCCGGCACCGCCGAGCAGCTTGTCGGGGTCGAGGCCTCCGTCGAGACCGTCGTTTCCGGTGCCGCCGTTCAGGTAGTCGCGCCCGTCGCTGCCCCGCAGCTGATCCCTGCCGTCGCGACCCCACATCCGGTCGTTGCCGCCCCCGCCGTTGATGGTGTCGTTGCCGTCACCGCCGTCGATCAGGTCGTTGCCGGCGGCGCCGCAGATCGTGTCGTTGCCGCCGAGGCCGTTGATGATGTCGCCCCCCGGTGACCCGAAGATGACATCGTCGCCCTCGGTGCCGGTGAAGGGCACGCCCTGTTGTACGAGGTTCTGGTTCGGGACCGGCTTGCCCTCGCACATGACCTGAGCGGTCGCTGACGAGGTGGCGAGAACCGGGGCTCCGATCGCCAAGACGGCGGTCGCAGCGAGGGTGCGGAAGGTGCGGGGGCGCATTGCTACTCCTGATATCTGGGGGTCGTGGTTCAGGGATAACCCTTGGGTACCAGCCGATTCGAGGCAGCACAAGGGCACCCGGCTCTGTTCGACTGGGCCGTTCAGCCCACGACCAGCCCGCAGCCACCGTCGGTGACACCGTCGCAACGGATCCCCGGGGCCACCTCGGCCGGCAGATCGCAGGCGGTTATGCCCTTCGTTTCGAGGACCCGGAGGAACGAGCGGTTGACCGACACGAGCTCGATCTCTTCGGACGCCACAGCCTGGGTCAGCATCTCGATCGTCGGCGCCACGTCGGCGATCCCGCCGAGCATCGCCAGATCCACCCCGGCACCGATGGCCTGTCGGGCCGCCTCGGCGCCGTTCCGGCGGTCGGTGATGGCGTCCATGTTGAAGGCGTCGGTCATGACGAGGCCGTCGAATCCCAGGTCGTCGCGAAGCAGGCCGGCTATCGCCGCGGCCGACTGTGACGCCGGCTCGTCCCCGGTCAGGTCGGGCACGACCAGGTGGCCGATCATGATCGGCACGTCCATGGCGGCGGCGAGCTCGAACGGAACCAGATCGGTTGCCCGCAACTCGACCAGCGGGGGTAGCACGGGAAGTCCCGTGTGGCTGTCGATGCCGCGGCCGTGGCCCGGGAAGTGCTTGGCCACCGGCACGAGGCCGGCATCTTCGATACCCGCAGCCACAGCGATCCCGTACTCGGCGACGGTCGCCGGGTCGGGGGAGAAGGACCGGTCCCGGATATAGGAGCCGGTGTCGAGGTCGAGGACAGGGGCCAGGTTCATGGTGAAGCCGAGAGCTCCGAGCTTCTCGGCGTGGGCCCGGGCCAGCTCGCGTGCCTCGGCCGACGTCAGATCGGACGCGACGGATCGGGCGCTCGGAATCGACCCGACGAGAGAGGCCACCCGCTGGACCCGTCCCCCTTCCTCGTCGACGGCGACCAGGCTCGGTCCGACGATCGACGCGGCTTGGAGCTCGGCGATCTGCCCTTCGACGCCGACGCTGACGTCGCCGACGATCACGACACCGGCGATCTCACCGGTCGCGGCCAGCTCGGTGGCGGACCCCAGTTCGGACTGGGTGACGACGGGGAACAGCAGTTGGCCCAACCTCACCTCGAGCGGGATGACCTCGAGGCACTCTTCGACGGTGGGCAGTGTCGTCGGGGGAACCGTCGTGGGAGTTGTGGTCGACGTGGTCGACGTCGTGATCGTGGTTGGGGCGACACCGGTCGTTGCCGGTCCGCCGGTCGCCGAGACCACACCCGTCGCCGTCGGGTCGTCCGAACCGCAGGCCACGATCAGCGAAATGGCTGTGACACTCAGCAAAATGGCTGTGACGGCCAACGCGATTCGCATGCCGCGACCGTATCGGGACCTGTGTCGCTGGGGGCGTTTCGACCGCTCAGCGCGCCTGACTTACACTTTTGGGGTGCCCGTCCGCGCCCGCCCCCTGGTGGCCGCACTGATCGCCGGCGTCCTCCTCGCAGGATGCGGGGGCGATGAGTCGGCATCGGTCGATTCCGTTCCACCGACGACCGCCAGCACGTCGACCACCTCCGCGCCGACGACCACGGCCGCACCGACCACGTCCACGACGACCACCACAGCTCCGGAACTGGTGGGAGCACCGGCGTTCGACGCGGCCTCCTCGGTCAGCACAGTGGGCATCGACCGGGTGACCTTCGGCATGACGGTGGCGCAGGCCGAAACCGAGCTGGGCGCCGAGTTCGTCGCCGTCGACGAAGCCGCCGGCGGCGACTGCTACCTGGTCCGGCCGGCGGGCGGGCCGGGCGGAGTGGAGCTGACCGTGACCAGCAACACGATCGAGCGAGTCGACATCACGACCGACCTGATAACGACCCGGTCGGGCGCGGGTGTCGGCATGGCCGAGACGGCCCTGTTCGAGCTCTTCGGCGATCGGCTGAGCTCGGCCCCGCGCGAGGGCGGCGGGAACACGATCACGTTCACGCCGGTCGATGCCGGCGATGCCGACTTCAGGGTCATCTTCGAAACGGACGGCTCGACCGTGACGAGCTTCCGCTCCGGACGGGTCCCTCAGGTGCTTCCGACCCGAGCCTGCACCTGAACGGTTTCGAACCTCAGCTGTCCTCGCCGCTCTCCTCCACGACCACCGGGAAGCCCTCGGGGAACCCGAAGGCGAAATCCCGGCAATCGATGGACACCGAACCGAGGCCGGCGGCCTCCCCCCGGCCGGGCGAGCCGTCGCTCACCTTCACGAAACGAAGGGCGCTGCCCGAAATGGCGCTGTCCTGGACGAAGAGCTCGGCCGGTCGATCGATGGCCAACTCGAAGAGGTCGCCACCGTCGAGCACTCCCACATAGGGCGCGCCGACGAAGGCCTGAACGATCGCCTGTTGCCTGGTCGCCTTGCCGTCCCGGGTGCCGACACCGATGGCCAGCACGTCACCCGCCCCCTCGGTGTGGCACTCGAACACGAACTCGATCGTCTCCGACCCGATCGTTATGGCGCCCGGCGACGACAACTCGGGATCGGGGACGAACTCGATCTCGGTGATCGTTCGCGGCTCGGTCGGCGGAGGGGACTCGGTTGTCGTCGTTGTCGTGCTGGTGTTCGTCGGCGCGATCGTGCTCGAGGTCGAAGGACTCGCCTGATCCTGCGAGCTGCTACAGGCCGCCGCCAGGCCTGCGATCACCAGTAGGGGGCCGAGGGACCGGCCGATCAGACTCACAACGGCCCCGGAGCTTAGGGCGCGGCCGACCGGTGGCTCTATTCAGCCGCTACTCGGCGGCAACACCAGCGGCTACTCCCGGGGGGCAAGGGGCCGGGCCGCCACTTCGATGGCCCAGAGACCACGATGGTCGATCCGGCTGTAGACACCGGCCGCCTCGTCTTCGTCGACGGCCGGTGGACGGCCCTGTCCGTGGATCACAAGTGCGGTGTTGGCAGACCGTCCGACCAGGAACCCGCCGGCTGCGTCGCTGTCCGCAACGGAGATGATCTCGGCCACCGAACCCAGTCGATCCCCCGAACCGGTAAGTCGCTCGACCCTCTCGTCGATGCGCTCGCCGGCCGGACCCTCCCATCGACCGATCAACGACCACTTCTCGAACTGCGACGGGCGCAGTCGCAACCCGGCCGCCCGCAGGCTCCGCACCACCTCGCGACTCGAACACTCGACGGCTCCGGCCTCGACGGCAAGCCGCCGGGTATCGATGTCGATGTCGTAGTGGTCACCCTGGAAGCCGATGCGGCGACAGCCGAGCGTGCGAGCGAACTCGTGGAGCTCCTCGAGATGAGAGTCGGTTACGAGGTGGCACCACGTGGTGCCCCGCCACGGCCAGCGGGCAGCGTCGACGAGTATCGCCATCGCCGATCACGGTACGGCATCAGCCCCCGCCGGCCCGGCCGCTGGCACACTTCACAGGTGACCACGTCGCCGGACACCGACATCGACACCACCGGCCCCGACGTGATCAGCATGACGATTCCCGCATCGCCGAAGTTCGTTCGGCTGGTGCGCATCGGCGCCGCCTCGATCGGTCGGCGACGGGGCCTGTCGGTGCGGGCCATCGATGATCTCCGGCTCGCGGTCGACGAGACGTTCACCCTGCTGCTGGGCGACGTGGCCCACGGCGGATCGGTCGACGTCACCTTCGAAGTCGATGCTCACGAACTGCTGATCACCGCCACCCAACGCCTCACCAATGGTGCGATCAACGTCGAGCCGGAGAACCTCGTGCGCTTCGAGGTCGTGCTGACCGACCTCGTCGACCGATTCGCCGCCGACCCCGAGTCGGGCGTCGTGCAGTTCGCCAAGAAGCTCTGAAGAACCTCAGCCGGCGCGAACGCCAGTCGATCCGAAGCCGCCATCGCCTCGGGCCGAGTCCGACAGCTCCCCGACCTCGATGAAGTCGACGTGCTCGACGCGCTGGATCACCAGCTGAGCGATGCGATCACCCCGCTCGATGGCGAAGTCCTCGTCCGGATCCGTGTTGACCAGTAGCACCTTGAGCTCACCCCGATAGCCGGAATCGATGAGCCCTGGCGTGTTCAGAACCGTCACGCCGTGCCGTAGCGCCAACCCGCTCCGGGGCTGGACGAACCCGGCGTAACCTTCGGGGATCGCGATCGCGGCCCCGGTGGGCACCAGGGCCCGGCCGCCCCCGGCGGCGAGAACGACCGACTCCGACGCGACCAGATCGGCTCCGGCGTCGCCGGGGGAGGCATAGGAGGGAAGCGCCGCCTCGGGGTCGAGTCTCTTCATCGGGATTTCCAGCACGGCGTCACCGTAGCCGGGGCACTGACCTAGGGTGACCACGTGCTCGCCTGGATGGACCTGGAAATGACGGGTCTCGACCCCGACCGCCACGTCATCGTCGAGATCGCCACGCTCCTGACCGACGACGACTTGAACCTCGTCGCCGAGGGGCCCGACCTGGTCATCCATCAGCCGGCGTCGGCGCTCGAGTCCATGGACGACTTCGTCAAGGAGATGCATACGTCCTCCGGGCTGCTCGACCAGATCGCGGCATCGACCGTGACGCTCGATGCCGCCCGCGACCAGACCCTGGCCTTTCTCCGAGAGCACATCGAGGAAGCGCGCACCGTGCCACTGTGCGGCAACTCGATTGGAATGGACCGCCGCTTCCTCGCCAAGCACCTCCCCGAGATCGAGGAGTTCCTGCACTACCGGTCGGTCGACGTGTCGACGATCAAGGAGCTGGTCCGACGTTGGTATCCGGGGATGCTCAACAAAGCGCCCAAGAAGGCCGCCGGTCACCGCGCCCTCGACGACATCCGCGAGTCCGTGGCCGAGCTCGCCTACTACCGCCAGGCCGCCTTTCTCAACGGCGGCAAGCCCGTACCGGGCGACTAGCACCCGACCCATAGAGGGGCCCGGCGGTCGAAGTCCGCCGGGGTCGCCTACTAGGAGCTCTGACCGGGGCCGCCTGGTTCGGGACCACGGCGGCGATGGGTCGCCACCCACCAGACGGCAGCGGCCACGACGGCAAGCGACACCCAGAGCATGAACTGCCCGACGCGGTTGGCGCCGAGGTCCTGGTCGATGAACTGGACGATTCGGGTCTGAACGCCCTCGACGCTCTCGATGAAGCCGTTGCTGTTGTTGAGCGGATCGCGCTGGAACCAGCCGTAGTTCGTCAGATAGATGCCGGCGAGCACGAGCAAGCCACCCGAGATGCGATTGATGCGAGGAAGGAGCGACCGCATCCGCCCGGCGACTCCGGCTCGGCCGGCGGCCAGGGCCATCGTCAAGAAGACGATCACCGAGCCCATGCCCATGGCGTAGGCGCTGAACGCCCACAGGCTGCCGAACGCCACCTCATCCTCCTGGCCGGCGAACGCCGTTGTCATCACGACGAGGAACAGCGAGATCGTGCAGCCGATCGAAACCACGCCGTAGGAGACCCCGAACAGGTACATGGAACCGACCTCGCGACCGCCGGTACCCATCTGCAGCTTCGGGAGGTTGAGCGTGGGCTGGAAGCCGCGCAGCATGGCGGCACCCAGGGCGATGATCGCCACCCCCGAGATCATCGTGACCAACCAGAGCCACTCCTGCACCGTGTTGGATGCCTCGCTGCTCAAGATCACCTCGAACAGCAGGCCGAACACGGCGAATACGGTCAGGAATCCGAGCGAGAGGGCGGCGCCGACCTTGGCCCCTCGAAGAACTGATCGAGCGAGCCCGGGGTCCTCGTCAGCGTCGAGTCCCAGGAAGTAGGTGAGGTAGGTCGGCAGCATCGCGAAGCCGCAGGGGTTGAACGCGGCGAGCAGGCCGGCGGTGAAGGGCCAGACGAGAAGGTTTGCGTCGGGCATGTCAGCTGGCCACCAGGAGCTCGTCGATCCGTTCGGAGAGAGTCTCCTCGTTCAGCAGGCCCGAATGGACCTGCTGGACGACCCCTTCGGCGTCGATGAACACGGTCGTCGGCATACCGATGCCCTTGAAGAGCTCGAAGACCCGACCGTCGTCATCGGTTCCGACCGCGAAGGTGACGCCGGTGCTGGCGACGAGCGCTTCAGCCGATTCCGGTCTGTCGCGCAAGGCCAGCCCGAGGAAGTCGATCTCGCCCGATCGGGCCTGGTGGACGGCTTCGAAGTCGGGCATCTCCTCGATGCAAGTAGGACACCAGGAGGCGAAGAAGTTGAGGACCACCGGTTTGTCGCCCAGTTCGCTCAGAGCTGCGGAACCGCCGTCGAGCGTGTCGTACCGGAAGTCGACGGGGGTCGCCCCGAAAGGCGCATCCTGCGATTCGGCTCGGGCCGGGCTCTCGATTCGACCGTCGCTGAGCTCGATCGTGGTCGAGTCGGACGCGCACGCAGCCGCCATCAGGGCCACCGCCACGATGAGCGCCGGCAGTCGGGCGCCCCGGCGGCGCAGGGAGTGGGGAGTCGACAGGGTCATGGTTCCTCGAACACCTATTCTCATCGGCACCATTCCGCCTCCGGCGTAGTTGGGACCGAGTTCTCAAGGTGTTCTTACCCGGGTCCTCGCCTACATTCGGCTCGTGCCATCGAACCCGAGCGACGACCTCGTCCCGGCTCCCGCTTCGGGCCGGATCTTCGAGACGACACGACGAGTGTCGATAGCAGACGCCACCCCGGACGGCCGCATGGAGTTCGATGCCATTGCCCGTTTTCTTCAGGACGCGGGCAACGACGACACCGACGACGCCGGTCTGGTCGAGCTGGGTCTGGCGTGGATCGCCCGACGGGCGGTCTTCGAGGTGCTCGCCCCGGCCCGGGCCCGGGAGTTGCTGACGATCGAGACATGGTGTTCGGGCACCGGCTCGCGCTGGGCGGAGCGGCGGACGCGTCTCACCGGCGAGCACGGGGGCCTCGTCGAAGCCTCCATGTTGTGGATCCACGTCGATACCGAGACCGGTCGGCCCCAGAAGTGGGGATCGGAGTTCGCCGAGACGTACCTTCCGGCGGCCGAGGGGCGCGAGGTGAGTGCCCGGTTGCAGCACCCCAAGCAGCCTCCCGGCCCCGACGACGCCAACGAGATGCGCTGGACATTCCGCCAGACCGACATGGACGCCTTCGCCCACGTGAACAACGCCGCCTACCTCGCCATCCTGGAGGAGTCGCTGGGGGGACATTCCCCGGGCGACGCAGTGCGCGTCGAGGTCGAGTGGCGAACACCATCGGTGGCCGGCGAGGAGCTGACCGTTCGTGAGGTGGCGGGAGTCGGGGGCATTCAGGCCTGGGTGATGGGCGGCGACGAAGTCCGGGCCACCTACGCCGCCCGACCGCTCACGGGCTGAGTCGCACCTTCTCCCATCCGTCGGTGGTCCGGTCGTACCGGACGCGGTCGTGCAGCCGGCTGCGCTGACCCTGCCAGAATTCGATTCGATCCGGCACGATCCGATAGCCGCCCCAGAACGGGGGCCGGGGGACATCGGCGCCCTCGAATCGTGTGGTCACGTCGGCGAGAGACTCCATGAGCTCGTCTCGAGAGGAGATGACCGAGCTCTGATCGCTGGCCCAGGCCCCGAGCTGGCTGGCCCGCGGTCGGGTGGCGAAGTATCCGTCCGACTCGTCGTCGGTCAGCCGTTCCGCCCAGCCCTCGATGATCACCTGACGATGGACCGGATACCACCACATGGTCAGCGAAGCCTGACCGTTGGAGTCGAGGGCCTCGGCTTTGGGCGACGTGTAGTTCGTGTAGAACAGGAAGCCTCGGTCGTCGACCTCGCGCAACAGCACATTACGGCCCCGGGGGCGACCGTCGGCCTCGATGGTCGACAAGACCATGGAGTTCGGCTCGGTCGCCCCGGAGTCGATGGCGATGTTCAGCCAGGCGACGAACTCGACCAAAGGGTCGTCGGCCATCGTCGAGCCGTCGATGCCTGCGGCCTCGTACTCTGTGCGCAGCGGGGTCAGATCCATCTCATCAGTCTCGCACCGTGGCGACCACTCCCGTGAGCCCAAAGGCTCACGAGAGGCGCGGCCGCCTCCCGCCATACTTGCGGGGTGGACGGATTGAAGCGAGGTGCCGGCGCGGTCGCCATCCTCGCGGTGCTGGCGGCGCTGATCGGAGCATGGGCGGGAGGTCGCGGCAACGCCGAGTACGAGGCCACGGCCAAGCTGGCCTTCATCGAGGACACCAGGTTCGACTACGTCGATGCCGAACGGGACCGCCTGATCGGAATCGTCGACGGCGGCGATGGCCAGGCCATCCTCGCCCGGGACGGCGTCATCGAAGTCGACTACGAACGACCCGACGCCGTCACGTTCCTCGATGTGATCGTCACCGCAACGAGCGCGGAACTGGCCGCTGGCACGGCGAACGACCTGGCTGAGTTGATAGTCGCCGGCGACCTCGAACTACGGCTGAAGCCGTTACAAGCCGAAATGGCCGTCCTGAACTCCCAGCTCACCGATATCGACGCCGAGATACGTCTCCTCGAAGCCGAGATCGCCGAGCACACGGCGACCGAGGCCTTCGCCGAGGCGAACCGATTCGAAGGGGATGCGGCGCAGCTCGAGCAACTGACGGTCGAACTGCGCCAGGCCCAGGACGCCCTGTTCGTGGCCGTACGCGAGCGGAACTCCCTCGACGCCTACCGCCTGGATGCCGAGAACCGGTTGGCCGGGCTCGAGGCCGACATCGCCGGCGCCACCGCGGATACACGGCTCGTCGATCCGGCGGTACCGGCCGACGGGCGATCCGATGTGACAACAGCCGAGGGGGCGATAATCGGCGTGTTGGCAGCACTGGGACTGGGATCGGTGAGCCTGGCCATGGTCCGAACCCGCCGGCCCGGCTCGTGATCGGGCTCCGCCGCCTGATCCTGGTCACGTCGGTGGCGCTGACGGTCGGTGCCCTGAGCGCTTTCGCCGTCGTGTCCCAGGCCGAGCGTGACGATTCCTTCGAGGCGATAGCAACGGTGGCCCTGGACCGATCGGTCGAGGAGGACTCGCTCACCTCCGAGCGTCAGGCCCTGGTCGACAGACTCGACGCCGATTGGTTGGCGAGCGCGGTTGCCGAGGCCGGGGCAACCGAAGTCGAGTTCCTTCTCCCCGACCGCCGCAACTATGTCGCTGTCGTCGCCCGCGCCCCCGAGTCCCTCCCCGCTCGCCGAGCGGCCGACGCCATCGCCGCCGAGATGGTCGACCGGGCCCGAACGGCCCTTCGCCGGCCCATCGACGCGACCCTCGAAATGTTCGCCGCCGAACTGACCGCCCTCGACGGCGAACGCTCGACTCGACAGGCCGCCGTCGATGCTGCCATCGCCCGCGAAGCGACACTGACCGTGCCTCTCGGCGAGCTGTTGCCCGACGATGAGCAGGCCCGACAGGAAGAGATGGTCGAGGCGGCCCAGGCCGAGGTGAACGCGCTTCGAGCCACCCGGGACGAGATCGTCGACGACCAGGACGCACTCGCCAACGACCTCCGGCGCGCCGAGCTCGAATACGTGAGGCTCGAGCCCCCGTGGGTGCTGTCGGCCCGAGAGGCAACCGACAGCACCGCCGAGCTCCTCCGGTCGGCCGTGGTCACCTTTGCTCTGGCCGGCCTGGCGGCGGCCCTCTGCATTCTCGTGATCACGTCGCCGCCGCGGACTCCACAGCTGCCGGGACTCGAGCGATCATGACGGTCACCGAACACGTCGAATCGGCCGAAACATCGACTCCGGCGTCCCGCCCCGTCGATTCGATCGACGCTCTACTGATCGCCGGGGTCATCGCCGCCATTGTGACCTCGAGCATCGATCTGGCGGTTCTCGACGTCGACACCCTCGGCCCGGACGACGGCTCGATGAAGCTCATCCAGCGGCTGGTCGTCTACATCCCACTGGTTGCGGCGCTATTGAAACCGGTGTCGATTCTCGACGCCATCGCCCGACCGGCCCTGGTGCTTCTCGTAGGCTTCGCCGGCTGGACGGTGCTCGCCGCCGGCTTCACCGACAACCCCTACGTCGAGGTGGAGAGGGCCATCTGGTTCCTCGGCTTCGTACTGCTCGCGTGCGCCGTCGCCGCCCGGCTGGGCTGGGGCGGACTCTTGGCTGTCGTGGCAAGCGCGGCTGCGGTCCTGGTCGTCGGCGGCCTCATCGCCCATGTGGGGGGCTGGGCCGCTCCCGACCGCACCGAGTTCTTCGACGGTGGTCTCTTCGGCTACGAGCGGGTTCGAGGGCTTCAGCCCACAGCCAACGGTCTGGGTCGAGCGGGTGCTTTTCTCGCTCTGATCGGAGTCATCGGGGCGGTCGCTCCTGCGCCCGGTCGGGGATCTCGGTCGATCGTGGTCCTCTCGGTCGGGGCGTTCGTCGTCGGCACCGCCGGTGCCATCGCCAGCCAGTCCCGGTTCTCGATCCTGGCGTTGGCCATAGCCACTGCAATCGTGATCGCCCGTCGGTGGCGGGGGCTGCGACACCTGGCGGCAATCGGCGTCGCCGGCGGGACGGCCGTGCTCCTGTTCGTTCTGCTGACCGGCTCGCTCGGGCCGTTCTCCCGTTCCAGCGACTCGTCCGAGCTCGAGACGGTCCTCGGTCGAACGCAGGTATGGGAGGAGAGCACACGCCTCGCTACTCACGAGCCGGTCTTCGGCATCGGCACCGAGGGCATGCTCGACCACTTCGATCGGATCGAGTCGGGGGGCTACGCCTTCTGGGATCCCGAGAACGGACACAATCTGCTGCTGCACACCGCAGCTGCCCACGGCGTGTTCGCCGCCGGTCTCGTAGCGGCCCTGCTGGTGTTCGGGATGCTCCGGGCGTGGACGGTGGGGCGTATCGGGTCGGCCTCTCTGATCACCGCCTTCGCCGTGCTCGGTGTCGTCGAGGCGCTGCTGATCGGGAGTCCGACCGTTCCGATCGCCGCCTTGATCGGCGGCCTGTACGGAGCAGACGGGTTCGAACCAGACCGAACGGCGCAGACCTAGTGTCGCGGGCGTGATGCCCGCCGGCCGCCTCCTAGTCGTCGCAGCCGGAGGCGTGGCGGGTGCGACGATCCGGTGGGTCCTGATCGAGCTCGGGGGTGACAGCGGCTTCCCGTGGCCGACGTTCATCGCCAACGTCCTCGGTTCGGCTCTGCTGGCCTGGGTGACAGCACAGCGACTCTCGCCGACAACGGCGGTGGCGCTGGGCACGGGCTTCTGCGGTGGGCTCACGACGTTCTCGACGTTCAGCCTCGAGATCGTCGAGAGAGCCGACGAAGGTGACGCCACGCTCTCGGTCGTCTACGCCGTCGTTTCGATCATCGCGGCCCTGATCGCCTTCATCGGGGTGCGCCGACTCGCGGAGGTGGTCGAGTGACGGCCATCGGGTTCGTCGTACTGGCGGCCGCGGCAACAGCGGTCCGAGCCATCGTGAGTGCCCCCGACGGCGACTTCGATCGGCAGCTGTGGGCGACCTTTGCGCTGAACGTCGGCGGCTCTTTCCTACTCGGCTGGATGCACGCTTCCGACGTCGACCCTATGGTCGTATTCGGTGTGGGGGGTCTCGGCTCGTTGACGACGTTCTCCGCGTTCATCGCACAGATCGAATGCATCGGCCGGGAAGCGACTGTCGTCCAGGCCGCCGGCTTCACGACACTGACCGTGCTCGCCGGCGTGGCGGCCGCGGCCATCGGATACTCGCTGTGATGGGATCGCGATCCGCCGTCTGAGGCGAATCTGTGACAGCTAGCGTGGGTCCATGGGGCACCCGGCTGAACAGCACGATCCGAATGCAGCGGTCTTCGCCGACTCCGCCGCACTGACCTTCGACGACCTCCTGGTCGTTCCCGGCTACAGCGAGGTGTTGCCGACGGATGTGGACACGTCGACCCGACTCGGGCCGATCACGCTGAAGGTTCCCCTCCTGTCGGCGGCCATGGACACGGTTACCGAAGCGCCTCTGGCCGTCGCCATGGCCCGCGAAGGTGGTATCGGCATACTCCACCGGAACCTGACGCCGGAGCAGCAGGCCGAACAGGTCGAGCTCGTCAAGCGGGCCCAGTCGGGCATGATCTCCGACCCCATCTCGCTGCCCCCGAGCGCCACCCTCGACGACGCCGAGCGGTTGATGGCCACCCACAAGATAAGCGGCGTGCCGATCTGCGAACCGGACGGCCGCCTCGTGGGAATTCTCACCAACCGCGACGTCCGGTTCTGCACCCCCGACGAGTACAAGCGTCCGGTCACCGACTTCATGACGAGCGACCGACTCGTCACCGCACCGGTCGGTACCACTCTCGAGGATGCCAAGGCCGTGCTGCACGAGCATCGCATCGAGAAGCTCCCTCTCGTCGATGACGACGGCCGGCTGCAGGGGCTCATCACGGTCAAGGACATCGACAAGCGGATCGAGAAGCCCAATGCGTCGCTCGACGAGTCGGGCCGCCTCCGGGTCGGCGCCGCCGTCGGCGTGACCGACACGGAGGAACGTACGGAGCTGCTGGCGGCCGCCGGGGTCGACATGCTGGTCATCGACACCGCCCACGGCCACACCGCCGGGGTGATCCAGTCGGTCCGCACGATCAAGAAGGGCTGGCCCGAGATCGTCGTGGTCGGCGGCAACGTGGTCACGGCCGCCGGCGTCGACGCTCTCGTCGAAGCGGGCGCCGACGTGGTCAAGGTAGGTGTCGGTGCCGGCAGCATCTGCACGACACGAATCGTCGCCGGAGCGGGAATGCCTCAGATGAGCGCCATCCACGAGACGGCAAGAGCGGCCGCCGCCCACGACGTTCCGATCGTCGCCGACGGGGGTGTCGTCACATCGGGCGACATCGTCAAGGCGTTCGCCGCCGGCGCCCATGCGGTCATGATCGGCAACCTCCTCGCCGGAACCGACGAGGCCCCCGGCGAGCTCGAGCTCGTCGACGGTGCCATGTGGAAGACCTACCGGGGAATGGGGTCGGCCGGCGCCATGAAGGGCCGAGCGGCCGATCGCTACGGCACCGGCCAGACCCCGGGCAAGCACGTCGCCGAGGGCGTCGAGGCCCGGGTCCGGTACGCCGGGTCGATCGCCGATCTCATAGGTCAGATGGTCGGTGGCCTCCGGGCCGGAATGGGCTACGCCGGAGCGGCCGACATCGACGAGCTGCGCACCCGTACCCGATTGATTCGGATCACGTCATCGGGTCTGCGCGAGAGCCACCCCCACGACGTCACGGTGATGCGCGAAGAGTAGGGCTCGGTCCCGGCCATGCTCGTCGAGACTCTCCTGCCCCTGGGCAAGCTCGATCCGGGCATGCGCGAACCGGACACTCCGCTTCACATCTCGGATTTCGCCGCCGGCGCCCTCCAGGCCGAGGAAGCCGGCCTCGATGCCGTGCTGGTCGAGGAGACCAAGGACGACCCCTACCAGCTCCTGGCGCTGGGCGCGGCGGCGACCTCCACCATCGGCTTGGGCACATCGGTCGCGATGGCGTTCCCCCGTAGCCCGACCGTGACGGCGCTGTCGGCCTGGTCACTTCAGAAGCTTTCGGGCGGCCGATTCATCCTCGGTCTCGGAAGCCAGGTCCGCGCTCATGTCGAGCGTCGATTCGGGATGCAATGGTCGGCCCCGGCACCGTGGATGCGCGACTACATCGGCGCCGTGCGATCTGTCTGGCAAACGTGGCAGACAGGCGAGCCGCTCCGCTTCGAGAGCGAGCACTACAACCTGAACCTTATGGTCCCGCTCTTCGATCCCGGACCCATCGACCATCCCGACATACCCGTCCACATAGCCGCCATCGGCCCCAACATGTGCGCTCTCGCCGGCGAGTTGGCGGACGGTGTGCGCCTCCACCCCGTGTGCACCTCCCGGTTCATCGACGAGGAGGTCCTACCGAACCTGGCCAGGGGCGCCGCCCGCACCGGCCGCGACGTCGATGACGTAGAGGTCTGCATGAAACCTCTGGTGGGAACGGCGCCGGATGCGGACGCTCTCGAACGGGTCACATCGATCGTGCGGGAACGGGTCAGCTTCTACCTGAGCACGCCCTCCTACCGGCGGGCGTTCGAGTTGCACGGTTGGCTCGACCTCGCCCGGCAGGCCTCTGTTCTGTCCCGAGAGGGTCGGTGGGAGGAGCTACCCGGGCTGGTGGACGACGAGATGCTGCACACCATCGCCACGATCGGGACCCATGACGAGATCGCCGACATGCTGAACGAGCGCTACTCGCCACGGGTTCATCGAATCGAGTTCTCGATCCCGTGCGGCTCTAGCGACGACGTCGAGGCGCTTCGGGCGATTCTCAACCGACTGCAGTGATCCAGCGACGGCCGGTCAGGCCCGGGTGGCGACGGCCCACAGTCCCGAGCCGACCCGAGCGTGAGCAACGGTCCACTCGCCGGGCAGGGCGTCGTGCACCTCCTCGGGGCTGAGATGGATCGGAGTGCTCTCGGCCATGGTGTTGACCCAGACGAGCGTTCCGCTGCGAGCGAGGATCCTGTCGATCTCGTGAGGGAACAGCAGCATGTTGACCAGGACCACCACGTCGACGCTCGCGTCTCGGATGGGCAAGCGATTCGAATCACCCTGGACACGACTTCCCAGGTCGACGGGAGCGTTCTTCAACATGCCCATGGCGAGATCGAGGGCGATCACGGAGTCGAAACGATCCTGGAGGTGCCGAGTTCCGAGACCGGTGCCGCTGCCGAGCTCGACACACACACCGCCCCGCAGGTCGACCCGTTCGAGGGCATCGGCCAGTGGCTCGTAACGCTCGGGCAGATCGTGGCGGGCGGTCCAGTCGTCGGCCATCGAGTCGAACAGGCTGGAGACGAGCTCGACGTCGTGCGGGGTCCAGCGATGCCCGAAGGCGACCTTCTGGGTCAGGGCGCGCATGGGGTGTACCGGACCGTCAGGATCGGGCCGTGATTCTGAGCCTGAGGAGGGGGCGAACTCTGTCAACACGTTGAGAGGGTATACGGCACGCGCTGACACCGACTTTCGCTCGATTTCTTGCATATCGAACGTATGTTCGATACAATGGGGGCATGACGTTGGGCGGAGCTCTCCAAGCGACGGTGGCGATCAAAGCCATCGACGCTGCTGTCGATGAGGCCGCCGATGTGCCGTGGAACTGTGTCGACCCCGACGAGCTCGCCGACGCAGTGGCCCGTATGGAGACAGTCGCTTCGAAGATGGCTTGTTTGCGGGCCCGAGTGTTGGCCGAGACCGAACAATCCCCGGTGGCGGCCCGGCACAGCTTCCGCACCACCGACCAGTATGTGGCGGCTCGCACCGGCGGAGATCCGGCCGAGATCCGGGCCGAACTTCGCATAGGCCGGTGGCTACGCCTGTTCCCCCTCTTCGCCGACGCCTATGCCTCGGGCCGGTTGAGCCGGGGTCATGTCGAGTGGATGCGCCGCGGTCACGTGCAACGCATCCACCACTCGCTCATCGATGCTCAACAACACCTCATCGAAGCTGCCTCGAGGTTGGATTGGGTGGATTGGTTGCAGGTGTGGGGCTACTTCCTCATCGCAGCCGACCCCGACGGTCAACTACCCAAGAACCAGATCGACAAACGCCGCTGCACCATCCGCAAACGCCCCGACGGCACAGTCTCGGGAACCTTCCTGCTAGATCCGGTGTCAGGCCATGCGGTCAAGACCGCCATCGACCACGAAACCCAACGACTGCTCGACGAAGACGCCCAAGCAGGCATCCGCCGATCCGGCACCGAACGCACCGCCGACGCCCTCACAAGGGTCGCCATGCGCGGCGCCAAACGAGACACCGGCGACCTACCGACGCCCCTGATTCACATCACCCTCGGCAAGAAGCTGGCCGACGACATGGTCAAAGCCGCCACCCACATAGACGGCGACGACATCGCCCTCCTATCCGACCCCGACGACATCAACCGCTGGTGCGAACTAGCCGACGGCACACCACTACACCCCCACCACGCCATAGCCATCCTCGCCGTCGCCGAATTCACCCGACTCGTCCTCGACCCCGAATCGGCCATGCTCGACCTGGGCGACTCAACCCGCTGCTTCCCCAAAGACATCAAACTCGCCCTCATCGCCGCCGGCCGAGGACGATGCCGAACACCAGGATGCGACGCCCCCACCCCCTGGCTACAAGCCGACCACATTCATCCCTGGACCAGACACGGGCCAACAGCAACCCACAACGCCCAAACCCTCTGCCAACCCGACAACCACCACAAACGGGACAACTAGCCGCCCCGCCACGACTAGTCGAGCGACCCGAGCACCACCTCGATCGGGGCTTGGTAGACGCTGTACACGAGGTGGGGCCGGAAGCCCATTTCGACGTTGATGTCGAGCATCCACCGGTTCGACTGGGCGTTGAATGTCTCGATGACCTCCAGCTCCGGGGTTGCCTGGCGCACCATCCGGTAGTTGGCCGCCTTGAGCCACTTTCCGAGCCGGTGGCCACGATGTGCGGCCAACACCGCAGTGTCGTCCTGTAGACCTAGCTGAGGGCGGTCGACATGCACCTCGAGGGCCGTCATCCCTGCCGCGTCGCCACTGGCGTCGAGAGCAAGAGTCCTATAGCTGCGGAACCCTCCGGCTCGGCGGGCCAGGTCGGCGGCCCGTTGAGCATCGACGTCGCGGGTGTGCGGCTCGTAGTCGATGTCGTCGAGTGGCGCGTCCTCCATCGCCGTCAACGCCTGTGACCACCGCTCGGCGAGATGGTCGGGAGCCGGTCCCTCCCATTGTTCGAGCCGGTAGCCCGCCGCCGAGACCTGGGCCCCGTCGATCCAATCCTGCAGCAGCTCGTCGTCGATGTCGGAGACCCGCACCCGGCTGCACCGCTCCTCGCCTCGGCTGGTCATGCCGAGCCGTTCGAAGAGCGCAGTCGCCGCGACGAAGTCGACCTCCTGACAGCAGTCCCCGAGGATCGAGGTGTGGTCCAAAGCGGCCAGGGCCGGGACGATTCGCTTCAGCAGCGCGGTGGCCAAGCCCCTGCGCCGGAACTCCGGCAGCACGAAGACACTGACGTATCCAGGTCGTTCGTTCGTCACCGGTCTGACGATCGCTGAGCCGTACCCGAAGCCAGCCGCGTGCCCGTCGATGGTGGCCAGGAACGGCAGGCACCTCCGATCGGGAGGACGCCTGAATAAAAGGGCTTCGACCTCGCCAGGTCCGACCGGTGGGTCGCCGGGGTTGCGAGCGGCCTCGTCGGCCTTCACGAGCGATACACAATCGGAGAACATCGGGTCGGCCGACGATTCAACGGCTGAGATATCGATTCCCACCACGCCAGGTCAGCAGACGCTCGGTCGGTTCACAAGCAAGGCCCCTAGAGTCGCCATCGTGGGGTTACGCGCCTGGCTGAGACGGGAGCAACCGACGGTAACCACGACCGTCGGACTATTCGGCCTGTACATGCTGGGCGCCGCGTTGCTGATCGTTTCGGTGCCGATGTTGTTCGCGGCCGCTTTGGCACTGTTCGGCCAGTTGGGCTCCGGATGGCCGGCGAGGCTCTGGGGAGTCGTCGGGATGGTTGCGGGGCTCGGGTTCTTCTGGACCGGTTCGACACTCATGCGCAGGTACGGCCCCTGGTGACAATCCGACCACGGGTTTGGTTACAGGCGTCATCCACACGCCGACTGCAACTGTTCGTCTCCGGGAACGAAGAGGTCCCATTCCTCCTGGGTGATGTCGCGGCCGACGATCTCGCAGGCTCGATCGACCCAGCGCTGGGGGTCGAGAGGGATCTGGAGCAACTGGGCAGATGAGGGAATCCAGATCGAGTCCGCGGTCGGATCGTTCAGCGCCGGCGGGCTCGGCTGAGTCGGCGTCCCGTCCCACGCCAGGCCGGCGAACGCACCCCGCTCGACGTCCCAGAGACGGACGTCCCCGTCGACGGCAACGGTGGCGAGCACGGACCCGGACTTGCCGAAGCCGAGGCTGTTGACGTTGGCGGGCTGGCGAAGGGGCGTCGTCTCACCGGAAGAGAGATCGATGACGGCGACACCGGCCCCACCGATGGCGAGCTGGTTGCTCGCGGCGTCCAGGACGATGGCCTGAGCGCCTTCGACGCCGGTGTCGAGCACATCGATGACGGCCCCCTCGCCGTCGTAGGTCCGCATCGTTCCGTCCCGGTCCACGACGTACATCCCGCCGTCGAGCGTCGGGTACGCGACCGCGGCATCGACTGCAGGTACCGACAGGAGCACCCCGAGCCGACCTGGCACCAACTCGACGAGGCTCGCGACCCGGCTGCCGTCTGGCCCGAACGTGATGCGGGCGTGCCGGTCGCCGAGCGGCGTACTGTCCGGGCAG